>Ga0224504_10001186_pt1 | contig 11680 bp, 14 predicted proteins | sample SF_Oct11_sed_USG_3_FD_170160 | JGI IMG/M metagenome (GOLD analysis project Ga0224504, IMG submission 170160) | Sediment microbial communities from San Francisco Bay, California, United States - SF_Oct11_sed_USGS_24 | ecosystem: Environmental > Aquatic > Marine > Sediment | place: USA... | reverse complement strand
GGGTGGGGATAACCTCGAATATTACGGCGATCATGGGGCGTCCTCCTGGCTCAATTATCTCTACTGTTCCACACAATACAGCGCCGCTAGCGAATTGCACGTTTTAGTGGACATTAATGTCCACCATGCTCCGGTAAAGCTGATATGCCCGGCGCGCGTACTCAACCCTGCCGTTTCGTTAGTCCACTGTTCGCAGGCATGTTCGATGCTTGTACCCTGATAATTTAATCCATTTGGCTGGGCGTTGGTCCAGACGTACCCCGGCGTAACGGCTTCTCCATTATTATCGTTAATTATATGTATCGCAAGTACGCTGTTGGTCAGATCGTTCCAATCCGACGCAACTTCCTGTCCGCACGTATTAACATAAGGGTAGGGAGAATGAAAGTGTGATGACATTGGACTGGAGCCGGCACTGTCGGATAACCAGGCTTTGTAGCTTCCGCTTAGTTCCGCTTTGTCGGCATGGCTTTGACATATGGAATTGGCCCCGGCGAGGCAGCCCAGATTCCCGGTGTCCGTCTTGCTGGTGACAAAATACGTTTTTGCGGCAGAGGGTGTGATGCGCTACTGGCGAGGATTGATGTGTCTAGCGTATAGAAGAGGTTGCACATCGATTGATAAATCTCTGTGTCTACCGCTCCGTCTGCGCCAGCCGGGCCTGTCGGTATCATTTGTCGAAGCCCAGGTGAAAACCAGTTGCAGTGGACTGGTATTAGCGATCTCTTGGACAGATGTGTTGTAGCTCACGTTGCTTAGACCGTCATTGTCGATAATCTCCAGCGATGGCACAGTCGTGATGCCGCTGATGGCGTTAAATTCGGCGTGGTAGGGCCTTCATCCATTCCAGTTTGTCATGACCCTTTTTATTTCCTATTGAACTGATATCTCTGATCCCACCCTGGAAACCACTTGGCACCTTAAAGCAATGTAACGCCAGAATTCATTAACCTTATGCACAACTCAGGGTCATATTCCTTAATGGTTTCTGGTACTATCATGTTCTCTGGGACGCCACAGAAGAGAAACCCTTTCTTCTTTTGTGACCATGCGCGATATAAAAAGCTTCAGTGTCTTTTGAGTCTCTAGTGCGAGCAATTTCAAAGTAATCCGCCCTACTAAAATGGTCACGTATGAAGTAATGGACGAGCAGATTCTGGGCCTCACCCAGAATCAAGACAGGCCAATCTCGGAAATTTCGGGCTGTCAGTATGTTGCTCCCGGAACTGATCCGGGGTCAAATTCCCCAGTGACGAGTGCGGGCGGAATCTGTTGGTTTTTCTGGCCTTGAGAAGTCCAGGGTTACCCCGTTTTCATAAGCCCACTTGTCCAAAACCTTGGAAATAAATTCGTTTCCATTGTCCACTTGTATGCGCGAAGGGCGACGCTCTCAAAAGAGTCTAAGACGCTCCATGACGTTCACGACGTGGCCTGATCAACATGGATGGTCAGGCTCTCACGACTAAAATTATCGACCACAGTTAATGCCCGAATCCGATGGCCGTTAAACAGGTTGTCGGCAACGAAATCCATCGTCCAGCACTGATCGATACTGGAAATTTCTGGACGAGCCACCTGATGGACAGCAGTTACTCGGCACCGTGGACGCTTATGGCGCAGGTTCAAGCCTTTTTCACAATTGACCACGCCATTCTTCTGTACCGTGCGGATCTCAAAATAATCGGGATAGCTCAACTCTTCGTTTGCGCCGACGTGAAGTCACCAGCCCTTTGTGCGTGCAAGATGTCGTAGATGGTGGTCTTTGAGGGTGGGTTTGCGAGGGAAAACGTTGTTTTAACAACGCCTGTATCTTCTTTGGCCCAAGGATGATGCGCCCGCGCTGACGCAATTGGAGAATCCGGGATAAGGCGTCTGCAAGGGCGATGTGTGCGGCTTGCGACTGACGCCATAGTGTTGGCAAAGCTCGCAAAAGGGATAGAGTTGCTGAAGCCAATCGGCGATAAAGAGAACTTTTTGATTCATAGGTTTTGCATCTTTCTAAGGCATAGACACCTCACATTAGGTAGACATCTACAGATTACAAATGTGTTGCGTATGTATATGAACCGTACCCGTCAGATTTTCCTTCTTTTTCATCGTTGGGAAAAAGGAGGTCGTCTGGCAGGACGAGGCCTACCGGTTTAGATTTTGATTTCATCAGACCTATAAAAGCCAAAACCCTCCCCTTAACCAACATGTTAACTCTCCCAATAAATGCTGTGCTATATTCAAGCCACCAACCACAACTAAATAGGAAAATTCCCCCATGCTGCTCCCACCTCTCACAGAAGGTCGTCTGCTGCGGCGCTATAAGCGCTTTCTGGCCGATGTCGAACTAACCGATGGTCGCGTGGTGACAGCGCACACGGCCAATACCGGTAGTATGCAGCAGTGCGCTGTGCCTGGCAGTCGGGTGTTGCTGTCGCAGAGTGATAACCCGAAGCGCAAGCTGGCCTGGTCGTGGGAGCTGGTGGAGATCAATGGCAGTTGGGTGGATATTAATACCCATCGCGCAAACCGGGTGGTGGAGGAGGGGCTGCGCACCGATCAAGTTGGCGGTTTACAGGGCTTTACGGTTCGTCCCGAATATCCGTACGCGGAGAGTCGCATCGATTTCATGTTACAGAAGGATGAGCAACGGGTGCTGGTTGAAGTTAAGAACGTGACTCTGTGTTGCCAGCCGACTGTGGCCTGCTTTCCCGATGTGGTGACTTTGCGCGGACAGAAGCATCTGCGCGATCTGATGGCGGCGGTGCAAGAGGGCTGGCGGGCGGTCATCTTCTTTCTGGTGCGGCGCGGCGAGGCGCAAAGCTTTACGCCTGCTGATGATGTCGATGCTGAGTACGGGCGTTTGTTGCGGCAGGCTGCTGAGTGTGGGGTAGAGGTGTTTGCGTATCGCACGCTGGCGACGCCGCAGCAGGTTGTGCTTGATCGAGAGGTTGAAGTGGTGTTGTAAAGGCGCGCAAACCTGCCTCCATGCCGCCTTGAGTATTACATTCAGAGGGCATTCTGGCGCTATTCTTTAGTCGCCAGATAAAGAAATAATCAAAAAACCAAAGAAAGTTGACGAAAATGGTTGACAACTGTTCTGCTGTCGACTATAAATAGAGTGAGCGATCACTCCGGGAGAAAAAATGAAGCAAGCAGAGAAGTCATTGGACAGGCAGCCAGGGAAAAAATCGGATAAGCGCAGCGCAGTTATCCAGGCGGCCTTGGAGATTATCGCGGAGCAAGGGTTTCACAATTCGCCAACCTCGTTGATCGCGCAAAGGGCGCAGGTTGGGATGGGCACCATCTACCGCTACTTTAAGAGTAAGGACGATTTGATCTGCGCCATCTTTGAAGAACGTTTTGTAGGTATCAGAAGTTTTGTACTGAAAGACTATAAAGAAGATTCGCCATTACGCGATCGTTACCAGCAGCTTTGCTCCAACCTGTTTGCGTACATGGCGGCCAACGCAACCGATTACAAGTTTTACGAACAGTATCGTAACTCGCCGTTCGGGACGCAGACACAGATGGAGCGTCTGCTGGCATTTGAAACTGCCGAAGAAGTAACCACCTATCCTTTCTTGATGATTTTCCGGGAAGGGGCAGAGCAGGGCCAGATTAAACCTTTGCCGTTAGCGATTTTGGCGGCGCTCACATTCGGCCCAATCTTTTCTCTGGTTGGCAGCGATTTACACGGTGGGTTGACGGTAGGCGCAAAAGAAGTTGAGATGACGGTTAGCGCCTGCTGGGATGCGATAGCGCAACGCTAAAAAAATTTAACCCGAAAAGGGAGTGAGCGCTCACTCGTCTTTCGGGAGGCCGAGACTCCACTCGATCCGACCCGGCCTAAAACATCTTTAGACGATTGAAGGAGAACAGCCATGTTGCAAGCCTTTATTTTAGCCCTCGCGGTACCAACCGTAACTCTCGCGATCAGTGTGTCCTGTTACTTGTTTTCCAAACAGTATCGCACTGGCAATAAGCGAGCAGCGGCCAAAGTCACCTCCTCCACTCCCATGCAGAGATAGTGCATACAGACATGGGAGCTTTCCCGCGGTGACGGTCCTCCTGCCGTCACCGCGTTTTTTTAACCAACAACCGACCCGGCCCCCAAAAACAGCCGGATAATTGAAGGAGAACAGCCATGTTACAAGCATTCATTTTAACCATCGCGGTCCCGACCTTAACTCTCGCCGTCAGCGTAGCCTGTTACCTGTTTTCCAAACAGTATCGCGCTGGCGAGCAGCGAACAGCGGTCAAAGTCACCTCTACAACTCCCATAAAGAGATAAGCATAAAGACATGGGAGTCTTTTACGCGGTGACGGCCCCTCCTTCCGTCACCGCGTTTTTTTATTCAAAACAAACAGAAGGAAGATGGAGAAATGCGATGAGTAAAAAATACGAAGCCAGAATTTTGGTGGTTGACGATCAAATCGAGATATTGAACCTGCTGCAGCTGTATTTGAGCGAATGCGGCTACAGCATTGAGCTGGCGGTAAATGGTTACGATGCAATTGATAAGCTTGCCTGCGGCGAGTACGATCTGGTGCTGACTGATATCAGCATGCCTGGAATGTGCGGCAACCGTCTCTGCGACGCCATTCGGCAAAATCACTCCATGCCGGTTGTTGCCATGTCTGCAAATCCGAAATCGGCAACGGCGCGCTTTGATCAGGTCATCGGTAAGCCATTCCTGATTGGCGAAGTTGGTACTTTGATCAAACTGTTGTTGAACCCTAAAGCAGATAACGTCGTCTCGTTGCGAGAAAGGGGCAGATGATATGAAACCGAGAAGAAGAAGCGATAACGTAAGACGCATTCTGATGGTTGGACAAGAACGGTCTTTGGCGTGGCAGATAGAAAGTATGCTGACCAACAATGGGCGTTACTTGATCTACCTGGAATGTGATAATTCGGAGATGTCGGTGGTGATGTCTCAGCTTAATCCCGATCTGTTGCTGATAGATATGGATATGCCAGAGCTTGACCATAAACGAGTTTTGGAGGATCATGTCGGTGATGCTGACGCTCGAAATATACCGGTATTGCTGATTAGTAGCTTGATGTGCTGGAACAGCGTGATGCCGATAGCCCAGGGCGATAGTTACCCGCTGTTGTCAAAAAAAGCCGGGGCAAGTGCGTTGGCCCGACAAATTCACGAAAAGATGGCGATATGAGTGCGCCTCATGCAAGATCAAAGGCTTTCTCGTAAGGAATGATGTATGCGTGTTGTTGGTTTAATTACGGAGTACAATCCGTTTCATAACGGACACCGGCATCACTTGCGAGAGAGCTTGCGGCTTGCCGGGGCGCAAGCCTCTGTCGCGGTAATGAGCGGCAACTTTCTGCAACGCGGCGAACCGGCATTGCTGGATAAATGGGCGCGTTGTGAGATGGCCCTGGCTTCAGGGGTCGATCTGGTGCTGGAGTTGCCCTTTGCCTTTGCTTGCAGTAGCGCCCCGCACTTTGCTCTTGGCGCCGTGCAAACCCTTGACGCATTGGGAGTCGTCGATAGCTTAAGTTTTGGCAGCGAAGCTGGCGAGATCGAACCGCTGGAGCAGATCGCCAACGAACTGTTTACGCATGCTGATGAAATCGAAGATGCAACTCGACAAATGTTGCGTCAGGGCATCAACTATCCGACTGCCCGAGCCGCGGTGCTCAAACAGAGATTACCTCAGCTCAATCCTTCTCTTGTCGCATCCCCGAATAATATCCTTGGTATCGAATATCTTAAAGCGCTGTGTGCACTCTCCAGTAGCATTAAGCCGTACACCCTGCCCAGAATTGGCGCCGATTTCCACAGTGTCGAAGCGGTTGGCTCCATCGCCAGCGCCACCGGAATCCGCCAACGTTTGAATCAGGGTGAGGCGGTGCGCGAACTGATGCCGCCTGCCGTCCACTCAGTGCTAGAGCGCCAGCAGCAGGCTGGGCAGTTGCTTGATATTGACAAACTCTTCTCGCAACTCTTGGCGCATCTGCTTCAGGCCTCGCAGACGTTACGCGAAATTTCTCAGGTTGAAGCTGGCTTGGAGGTGCGTTTGACCAAAGCGGCGATGACGGTAACGAGCTATCAGGAACTAGTGGCTGCGGTTAAGTCGCGACAGTGGACTGCCACCAGAATTCAGCGCATTTTGAGCTATGTGCTAATGCAGGCGCAAGCTGAAGAGGTGCGACAGTTTCAGGCGCAAGGGCCGCTGTATTTGCGGCTGCTTGGCGCCACAGAGCGTGGTCAACAGATTCTGGCGTTGTCGCGCAAGCGCAGAACCCTTCCATTTATCCACGACCCCGCCAAGGCGAAAAATGTGTTGGGACGCTTCTATCGCAACCAGACTGAGCTTGAAAGGGTGGCGCAACGCATGCTTGCTTACGATCTGAGAGCAACCAGGTTACATGGATTGATGTTGCGAACGCCCCTTACTGGACATCGCAATCGCGATTTCTTTATGCCGCCGTTAGTCTTGCCTTAAATTGTTCCGATACGATCACTGAAATGACAGGCGGCAAAATGTCCCGGTGTCTGCTCTTGGTACGCTGGGTACTCCTTTCTGCAGAGATCTTGTGCGTAAGGACAGCGGGGATGAAAATGACAACCCGTGGGTGGGTCGATGGGGGAGGGGATTTCGCCGCCCAGAAGTTGCTGTTGGCGTTTGCGTTGCGGGTCTGGAATCGGCACCGCATTGAGCAACGCTTCACTGTAGGGATGGCGTGGTTTGCGGTACAGGTCTTTGGCCTCGGTCAGTTCAACGATACGGCCCAGATACATCACCGCAACCCGGTCGCAGACGTGTTCAATAATGCCTAAATCGTGTGAGATAAAGAGGTAGGTCAGGCCAAACTCTTGCTGCAAGTCTTTCATCAGATTGACAATTTGAGCCTGGATCGATAAGTCCAACGCGGAAACCGGCTCATCGGCAACAATCAGGCGCGGTTGTACCGCCAGAGTGCGGGCAATGCCGATGCGCTGCCTTTGCCCGCCAGAAAACTCATGGGGGTAGCGATCATAGTGTTCGGCTGAGAGACCGACTTTTTCCATCAGTGTCAAAACCTGCTGCCGAACCTCTTTACCACGGGCCAGTTTGTGAATAACCAGCGCTTCGCCAATAATTTCGCCAACGCGCATGCGCGGGTTGAGCGAGGAGAAGGGATCCTGAAAGATAATTTGCATTTTACGCCGCAGCAGGGTCAGCTCATTTTTCGAGGCGTTTGTGACCGAATGTCCGTCGAAATCGATGGTTCCTGAGTCGGGTTCGATCAAGCGCAGTAGCAGCTTTCCGGCAGTCGATTTGCCACAACCGGATTCACCGACTAATCCCAGCGTTTCACCGGGCATTAGCTCGAAGCTGACGCCATCCACCGCCTGAAGCGATTGCTTCGCTGCGCCGGGACGATTGCTGCTGACTTGGAAGGCTTTACGCAGGTCGCGTACGCTAAGTAGGGCGCTCATGAACATACCCTCCAGCAGCGGGCCTTATGCCCTGGGGAAGTCTCCTGTAACGGCGGCAGCTGGTCGCGGCACGGCTCGAAGGCCACTGGACAGCGCGGGCGGAACGGACAGCCGCTGGCGTCACTGCCAAAACGCGGCACATTGCCTTTGATCGGCTCCAGCCGCGTTCGGTTGTCGCCGACGCGCGGAATGCAGGCCAAAAGTCCTTTGGTGTAAGGGTGCAGCGGCGTGGCGTAAAGTTCCTCGACCGGGGCCGTTTCTACGATCAGACCGGCGTACATAATGGCGACTCGGTCGGCGTTTTCCGCCACCACGCCGAGGTCGTGGGTTATCAGCAGAATGGCTGTTCTCTGCTGTTGTTGCAGCGTTGCCAGCAGCTCCATGATCTGCGCCTGGATGGTCACGTCGAGGGCGGTGGTCGGCTCATCTGCAATCAACAGCCTGGGTTTGCAGGCCAAGGCCATGGCGATGACGATGCGTTGACGCATGCCGCCGGAGAGTTGATGCGGGTAGTCCTTTAGTCGTTGCTTCGATGCGGGAATTCCAACCTGGTGTAGCAGCTCGGCGGCGGCGTCATTGGCGACTTTTTTGTCGAGACCACGATGCAGCCGCAAACTCTCCGCAATCTGTTCACCGATGCGAAACACCGGGTTGAGTGAGGTCATCGGCTCCTGAAAGATCATGCCGATCTGGTTGCCGCGAATGCGCCGCAGCTCATTCTCCGGCATGTGCAGCAAGTCCAGCCCGTCAAAGTTAATCTCCCCCTCAACAATCCGTCCCGGCTCAGGGACTAGACGCAGCAGCGACAGCGCTGTCATCGATTTGCCACAGCCGGATTCACCGACCAAAGCCAGGGTCTCACCGTGACGGATCGAAAAATCGATGCCATTAACGGCTTTGACCAAGCCTTCGGCGGTGAAGAAGAAGGTCTGAAGGTTTTTAACATTGAGAAGTGCTGACATTAAGATTCGTTCCCGTTTGAGATGTGGTCAAATGAATCATGCTAGGCGAGAGTTGTCAATCGATTTCCAACGCCAAAAGTCTATGTTGATCCCTCTTAAGCTTTTGAATCAAAGACTTTACTTGCTGGTCACCGCCTGTTAACAGTTCGGAATAGATTTAAAGTAAGACAAAATCGGTCATGTTTGGCTTGACACCCACAGTTTGACCGTTAAACTGATTTTGGATTTGTCAGAGTATTGATAGCCTTTTAAAAACATCAACTCATGTTAAGGAGATTTTTTATGAGCGTACTGGTTGGCAAGAAAGCCCCCGAATTTACTGCAACCGCCGTTATGGCCGATGGTTCCTTAAACCCCGAATTCTCACTTGCGGATTTCGCCGGAAAATACGTCGTACTGTTCTTCTATCCGCTCGATTTCACCTTCGTCTGCCCCACTGAGCTGATCGCGTTTAGCAAGCGCAACAAAGAGTTTGCAGACCGCGATGTGCAAGTTATCGGTTGCTCCATCGATTCGCAGTTCACCCACATCGCCTGGCGCAACACCCCGGTGGACGAGGGCGGTATCGGCGCTGTGAACTATCCGCTGGTGGCTGACGTTAAGCACCAGATCTGCCAAGCCTACGATGTCGAGTTCGAAACCGCTGGCGTCGCCTTCCGTGGCTCCTTCCTTATCGATAAAGATGGCGTCGTGCGCCACCAAGTCGTTAACGACCTGCCGCTGGGCCGCAACGTCGATGAAATGCTGCGCATGATCGACGCCCTGCAGTTCACCGAAAAATACGGCGAAGTCTGCCCCGCCGGTTGGAACAAAGGCGAAGAAGGCATGAAGCCCGATGCCGAAGGCGTGGCTTCGTACCTCAAGGATAAGGCCGAAGCGCTGTAGCCTTTACAAACATCAGCACTAAAAGCAAAAGGGGCGGCCATTCGGTCGCCCCTTTTGCTTTCTTTGAACAACCGCAGCGAATTTGTTCTATAATTGCGCCCACAGGCACATCGTAAAAGTGGAGTGTTATTATGCTGCTGCTGGTCCTCTATATCTGTATCGCCCTGGGCTTCTCCTTCCTCTGCTCCATTGCTGAAGCGGTGCTGCTCAGCGTGACTGAGGGCTACATTGCCGTGCTAGAAACGCAGCAGAAGCCTTCCGCCGCGCTGTTGCGCAAGCTCAAAGACGATATCAATAAGCCGCTGGCGGCCATTTTAACGCTTAACACCATCGCCCATACCGTTGGCGCGGCGGGCGCTGGCGCCCAGGCCACCAAGGTGTTTGGCAGCGCCTACCTTGGCGTGGCCTCGGCCATATTAACCCTGCTCATCCTGGTCTTTTCAGAGATTATCCCCAAAACCCTCGGCGCCCACTACTGGCGCCAGCTTTCTCCTGCCACCGCCTACGCGCTCAAGCTGCTTATCTGGGCCTTGTACCCCTTTGTTAAGATGACCGAACTGCTAACGCGCGGACTCACCGAAGGGCCAACGCTGCGCGGCGTCAATCGCAAAGAGCTGCTAGCGCTGGCCGAGCTGAGTGGCCGCGAAGGCGAGCTAGCGAGTCAAGAATCGCTGATTATGCAAAACCTTCTGCGGCTGCGCGACACCCCGGCAAAAGCGGCCATGACCCCGCGCATCGTGGTCTTTTCCGTGGCGCGTACCATGACAGTGGGAGATTATTTCGCCCGCTACGAGACCAAGCCGTTTTCGCGCATCCCGATTTATGGCAGCGATACCGAAGATATCTCCGGGTTCGCGCTACGTAGCGATCTACTGTTGGCCCAGGCGCGTGGCCAGAGCGAACGCACCGTTGCCGAATTCGCCCGCGAGATGCCGCAGATTCTGGAGCAGCTCAACCTATCGCAAGCCTTCGACCACTTCTTAAAAGAACGCGTGCACATTATGCGGGTGATCGATGAGTACGGCGGTTTTTCCGGCATTTTAACACTGGAAGATGTGCTGGAAACGCTGCTCGGTTTAGAGATTGTGGACGAGGTTGACGCCAACGAAGATATGCAACTACTGGCGCGTAAGCTGTGGAAACGCCGAGCGCGGGAGTTGGGGATTGATTTTGATGAGTGAGGGGGGATGGGCAAGCTTGCCTGCTGTTTGACTTTGGTTGAGGGGTGAGGTAGGTTAGCTGTGTCTTATTCTTTTTGACTTTTAGGGCAGGGGGAATGTTGATTTATGATTACAAGCCATCCGTGTGATCTCGGGTGGCTTTTTGTGTTTTTTTGGGGGAGGTACATGTGTATGACAAGTTTGTTTCCAATAGGGATGCGATAAATGATGAAAAGTGGTTTTGCATTTGTATTTACCCATATCGACTACGAGGGCGATTTGCCTGTCGAGATTATACCTGACCATTTTTTTCGGCGCGCAAAAACGAAAGAAACTGAATCAATAAGAAACCTGTTATCAAAATCGGCTTACCCGCACTTTGGCTGGTCAATTGCTTATGAACACACCATCAAAGAAGAGAAAACAGGGGATAGGACAAATTATCACCGGGAACCTTTGACGCCTAGAATGTGGAAATACTGGGTGATCGCATTCAACGGCAATAATCACGAAATACACAAGCTAGAGTATGCGGCACAATTAATTGAGCACGACCTCGATTTTGGATTTTACTGTCTATTTAATGAAGAAAACCAGCAAGGCGATTGGGTCGGAAATAGCTACCTGCCCATGCACCTAGTTGAAAGATATAATTGCTTTGACGAAGCTGCTCGCAACGCAGTTAAAATTAATTGTGATGAGTTAAGTAGCCTTGGCGCATATTACAGAAAAATTAAAAATTTACCCGAACAATTCAATTTTATCGATCACTCAATCAAGAATTTTTATGAACTCAAAAAAATCCCTAGAAGGTCAGATTTACTCGTAGTTGGCTATTTTTCAATTGTTGAGGCTCTGATTACACACGAACCAAGGTTAAATGAAAGCCTTGATTCGATAAGCCACCAAGTTAGAAACAAAATAGCCTTACTCAAAAAGAAATTTCGAAGAGATATATCTGAAGACAACTATTTTCTTCCTGGAAATGAGGGGAAAATTTGGAAGAAACTTTATGCGTACAGGAGTTGTGTAGCACATGGGAGTATCCCAGATTTCATGGGCACGTTGCAGGTGCTGAAAAGTGGAGAGATTGTTAATGAGTTTTTAAAAGAAACCATCAAAGAACTCTTGGTTTTGGCTATTCATGAACCGGAGTTTTTAGAAGACTTGAAAAGATGTTAATCAATAGATAGTGGGCTTAGTAGTGCCAGCTTTGGCCCTTCATCAAACAATG
>Ga0224504_10001184_pt1 | contig 11685 bp, 8 predicted proteins | sample SF_Oct11_sed_USG_3_FD_170160 | JGI IMG/M metagenome (GOLD analysis project Ga0224504, IMG submission 170160) | Sediment microbial communities from San Francisco Bay, California, United States - SF_Oct11_sed_USGS_24 | ecosystem: Environmental > Aquatic > Marine > Sediment | place: USA: California... | reverse complement strand
GGTCGCCACCGCCGCCGCAGGCATCATCGTCGGCGTGGTGACGCTGGGATTAGGCGGACTGATTACCGAGGTGATCGATCAATTAAGCGGCGGCAACATCTACGCCATGCTCGGCATTACCGCCATGGCCAGCTTACTGCTCGGCATGGGCCTACCCACCACCGCCACCTACATCGTCATGGCTTCGCTAACGGCGCCGGTGATCGTCACTATCGCCGGTTGGCAGGACTTTGCCGTGCCGTTGATCGCCGCGCATCTGTTCTGCTTCTACTTTGGTATACTTGCAGACGACACCCCGCCGGTGGGCTTGGCCGCCTACGCCGCCAGCGCTATCGCCAAATCGGAACCGATTCCCACCGGGCTGCAAGCGTTTAGCTACGATATCCGCACCGCCGTGCTGCCCTTCGTCTTCATCTTCAATCACGACCTGTTGCTGTGGGGCGTTAATAGCTGGAGCAAGGGATTGATGATCTTCGCCATGACCTGCGTTGGCGCTTTCGCCTTCGCTTCCGCCACCCAAGGCTGGATGATTGTGCGCAACCGCTGGTGCGACATTCCACTGCTGCTGTCGGTGGCGGCGATTATGTTCCGTCCCGATTTCTTCGCCGAACTGGCGGGAATCGACAACCAATATCTGCTCTATCCGTTCGGTCTGGTATTATGGGGGGGAGTGTTCGCGCTACAGAAGACGCGTTCCGCCAAAGCCTCTGCCGCCTAAAATGGGAGGAGTGACCATGCTGCCTGACTACAAAACCATCCTCTACGCCACCGACCTCTCCGAACACGCCCCCCGCGCCTTCCGCCACGCCTTGGCGCTGGCCAAAGCCTTTGAGGCCAAAGTGCATATCCTGCACATGATGCCAGAGATGGACGCTCCGGTGATCGGCTATGTGGCCACGGTGATTGGCGAAGATCGCTTCGCCGAGATGGAGCTGGAACACGAAAACGAAGTAGCACAGCAGATCGGGCGACGGCTGCAAGATTTCGCCAAAAAGGAGCTGGAAGGGAATCCCGACGAGCTAAAGCGCATCGCCAGCATCAACGTCCACCACGGCGAGCCGGTGGCGGGCATTCTCACCCAGGCCGAGCAGATAGGGGCGGAGTTGATCGTTATCGGCACTCACAGCAAGGGAGCGATACAGCGCACGCTACTAGGCAGCGTGGCGGAGAAGGTGTTGCATCACACGCCGTTGCCGGTGCTGGTTGTTCCGGTGGAGGGGTGAGGGTAGGAATAGGATAAAGATCGCCTTGCCTCATTTAGTCCTATAGACTGTCTCAGGTTAACACACACAAGAATTAAAAAATCTTATCAAAGGCCCTTTCCAGGCCACGATTAATTCCCTTTCGAATAGTTTTTCTTGTACTTTCACCTTCCTCATACTGTTTTTTTGCCATCTGATCTTTCCTTTGCTGTTCCAACAACCTCCTTCTTGCTTCGGCCTCCGCAATTCTCCGATTTGTGTCCGCAACTATTTGTTTTCGTTTGGCTTCAGAGTTTGCAACGAGCAATTCTAGCCTTCTGTTCTCTGCTTCGACCAGTTTTATTTCTGCTTCCACTTTTGCTCTTTTTGAATCGCTTTCCCATGCATGAATTTGATTCTGAACGTCCTCCAACGTTCCTCCAGCCAAAGCAAAAGCTAAGCCCAAAATGGAGGCAACACCTCCCAAAAAAGAAATTACTGGTATGACAAATCTCATTTTCACCTCCTTATCAGTTTCAATTACGACAAGCCTTATTCTACGATGATCGAAGTTTCAAGGACAAAAACCGTATACCGTCGCTCACTTCTCCTTAATTCACAAAAACAAAACAAGCCATCCGCAGTTATTGCAGATGGCTTGTCATCAAAATTCATAATTCCCCCTCGCGTCCTCAGAAACACCGTGTTTATAAGGTGGCTCGAATCTAGCCGATTATGGCCACTAGGTCAATTTTGAAAGCGCCCCTTTCAACTCTCTTCGCCTTAACCTTCTCTGGTCTAGGCACAATCAGCTCGACCTAAGATTTCTCACCCTTGCCATGTACTACAGCATCTTCCAAACTCGCCTTATGCTTTCGGATGCTTCACTCATTGATATTCCCCTTCAGCCAAAACAACGCTAAGCCCTAAACCTCAATCTCCCCCGGCAGCTCGTCTTCGGGCACAAACCATTCGTTGGCGGCGAATTCCTTGTCGGTAATCTGATCGAGGCGGCGTTTCATGTACTTGCCTTGCGCGGCGATGGCGACCTCGCCGTTGGGCAGGTAGAGTTCGCCGCTGCCTTCGAAGATGCGGCCATTATCTTTGGTGATGCGCGCCACCACCTTTAACTCCACATCCAGCGGCACCGGTTTTTTGTAGCGTACATTCAACTCGATGGTTAAACCAAAGCTGTTTTCGCCATCGAAGCACATAATCGCCCGACCGATGGTTTCATCCAAAATGGCTGCGGAAATGCCGCCGTGAATGATGTTTGGGTAACCCTGATGCTCCTGCAATGGGCTGAACAGGGCAATAACTTCATTCTCTGTGGTGGTGTAGAAGCGCGTTTTAAGCCCAAAGGGGTTTTCGACGCCGCAAACCAGGCAGTTTTTGGAAATATTTTGCGTGCCGGTTATCTGGTGTTTCATAGTATCTCCTTAATTTGTCTTGATGCGCTCTTATCGGGCAAAAGCGACTAGCGCCATCCTTACGGGCCGCAACCCGCCGGTTTTAGCTTTTAAGCGGACGCAAGCCCAGCCCTCTCCAGCTCTAATCCTTCTGGCGCAACTCCTCCAACCACCCCGCCACGCGTTCAGCAGTCGGCGAACCCAGTTCGGTAAAGAGCTGCAACGATTTTCGCCACACCTCCTGAGCCTGATCCAGCTCGCTACGCTCCTCATACAGAAGGCCGAGGTTGCAATATTGAATCGCCACACCCTCTTTGCGCCCCAACTCCTCATTGATAGCCAGAGACTTGCGGTACATCTCTTCGGCCTGATCCAGTTCGCCGCGCGTCCTATACAGAACGCCGAGGTTGCCATACTGAATCGCTACACCCTCTTTGCGCCCCAGCTCTTCATCAATCGTCAAAGCCTTGCGATACATCTCTTCGGCCTGATCCAGGTTGCCGAGGTTGCCATAGTCGCTCGCCATACCCTCTTTGCACCCCAACGCCTCTTCAATAGCCAAGGACTTGCGGTGCATCTCTTCGGCCTGCTCCAGTTCGCCGCGCGTAGCATACAGAAGGCCGAGGTTGCCATAGGCTGCGGCTGTGTTTGCGGTTTTTTTATCCTCACCGCTGAGGCTGAGCCACTTATCCAACACCGCAAAGGCGGCATCCAAATCGCCAGTTCGTTCATAAAAATCATAACCGAGGAACAACACCTTCAAGTTACTACTCTCGACCACTAGCTCAGCAAACTTTTGCCGGGCGAATTCAAGCTTGCCCTCCTTGGAAAGCTCGGCGGCGTCTTCGGCCATTTGCAGATGCAGCGCTTCAATGCGCAGCCGCGAGGCCTGTTCGGCGTTGTGGGCGGCTTCGGCTTCTTTGGCCTTCTGCTCGGCGAGCTGTTTCGCCACGTCCAGCTTTTGCAGGGCGTCGAGAGGCAGCACCACGATATCGCGCTCGGCGTCAGCTTTGGGTAGTTCGTCTTTGGCGTATGCGCGTAAATGTTGATCCACCTCGGCGGCGAAAGATTCTCCGTCTTCAAAGTAATGGTAGAGCACTTGCCTTGTCTCCTCTAGCTGCCGCCGAAACTCCATCACTTTCTCTAGCTGCGGGCCGGGGTCGGCCTCCGATGCCGGGTCTACCCGTTTGAAGAAGACGAATATCTCAGGTTTCCCTTCACGCTTAAACCGCTCCAGGGCGCGATGAAACTCCTCTTCGGTATAGGAGGAATAAGGCTGGGCGTCGGGCGCCTCCTGACCCCAGCGCCGGTTCAGCGTCAGAATAAAAACCTCGCAACGGTCGATCTCCTGGTTAATCACCCCTTGAGAGCGCTGCCCGGTAATGGCCAGAGTATCTTCCCAGCCCAAGGCTTCAAACTCGACATCTAAGCCGTCGCCGAAGCCATCGTTGAGCTGGGCAATGGTTTTCTTAAAGGTTCTGCGTTCGTGCGCCAAATCGTTTGGCGAGGCGATAAAAACGGGGATTTTGCGTTTCATCAGCGGTTCTCCCGGTTGATTGAAGAGCATGGCGGACAAGAGAATGAGAAGCTCAAGGAGGGGCGCAGAATGTTTGTCAGCGAAATCTCCCCTCTCATTTCTTTAACGCTTCAGCGTGCAGCTTAGAGTACGCTTATTGTATGGAGTGGATCAATAACAAAACAGGCGCAGCTAGCCTCATGCAACACCGCCGGGACCAGAGCCGCAGCCGGGGTTGCATGCTGTTTTGCGCTCAACTATCTGTTAATCGCCATATCAGGACGTAAATTATTCACTACTTTACTCTGAACGCCCTTTTCCACACGCATTGCAGCGTTGTTCCTTGTTATCAGAAAGAACGCTGTGCTAGTCTTAAAGATTACTTTCAAATAGTGCAGCGCCGCAAGAAGAGGGCGCATGTATATAAGGATAATAGATGTCTGCTGAAACCTCTCTCTATCAACTGAATCGACCGGCCCGCTACTTGGGCGGCGAGCTGGGCAGCGTGGTTAAAGACCCGGCGACGGTCGATATCAGCTTTGCTCTGGCTTTTCCCGATGTTTACGAGGTGGGCATGAGCCATCTCGGTTCGGCGATTCTGTATCAGGTGCTTAACGACCAGCCCTGGATCGCCGCCGAGCGCTGCTACACCCCTTGGCCTGACCGTGAGCAGCAGTTGCGTCAAGAACAGCGTCCGCTAACGACGCTGGAGAATGATCGCTCGTTGCAGCAGTTCGATATCGTCGGCTTTTCGCTCCAGTATGAGTTGTGTTACAGCAACGTGCTGACCATGCTTGATCTGGCGAATATTCCATTGCGGGCCACAGAGCGCGACGCCCAGCAGCCGCTGATTATCGTTGGCGGCCCCTGCGCCTTCAACCCGGAGCCGCTGGCGGACTTTATCGATTGCGCCCTGATTGGCGACGGCGAAGAAGCGGTGGTGGAGTTGTGCGAAGCGGTGCGAGAGAGCAAACGCGCTGGTGAAAACCGTCCGGCTCTGCTTAAGCGACTGGCGCAGATTGACGGCCTCTACGTTCCGAGTCACTTTGAAATCGATTATCTCGACAACGGATGTATCAAGGAAATTCGTCCGCTCGACCCGGAGCAGCCAAAGGTGCGGCGTCGGGTGCTGGCCGATTTGGACAGCGCAGCCTTTCCGGTTAAACCGGTGGTGCCATTTCTACAAACCATCCACGATCGAGTGGCGGTGGAAGTGGCGCGCGGCTGCACACGCGGCTGTCGTTTCTGTCAAGCCGGGTACATTTACCGCCCGGTGCGCGAACGCAAACCGGAAACGCTACGCAAGCTAATTGATATCGCCTTAAGCAACTCTGGCTATGATGAGGTCTCGCTGCTCTCGCTCTCCACCGGCGACTACAGCGCCATCGAGGCGCTGATGCAGAATCTGATGGGCTGCTACGCCGCGCAGCGGGTGGCGATCTCGCTACCGAGTTTGCGCGTCGGCTCCCTGACCCCGGCGCTGATGGAAGAGATCAAAAAGGTGCGCAAAACTGGCTTCACCCTGGCCCCGGAAGCAGGTAGCGAACGGCTGCGTCAGGTGATCAACAAGGGTATTTGCGCCGAAGATTTAGTTGAAAGCGCCCGCAGTGCTTTCGGGTTGGGCTGGCGCATCATCAAGCTTTACTTCATGATCGGCCTGCCCACCGAAACCGACGAAGACCTGGACGCGCTGGTAGACTTGGCGGCGCAGGTTAAAGCCGCCGGTCGTGGCACTGAGGGTGGGGCCGATGTCAACGTCTCCGTCTCCACCTTTGTGCCCAAAGCGCACACGCCCTTTCAGTGGCAGGCGCAACTTGACCTTGAAGAAACCAGAGAGCGCCAGGATCGGTTGCGCGGCGCCTTAAAGCGCAAGAAGCTGCGTCTAAAATGGCACGAGGCTGAACTATCGGTGCTGGAAGGCGTGTTCGCCCGTGGCGACCGCCGCCTCGGCGCTGTGATTGAGCAGGCGTTTAAACTCGGCTGTCGCTTCGATGGCTGGCGCGAGCACTTCCGTTACGATCTTTGGCAACAGGCTTTTGACGCAACCGAACTCGACCCGCAGTGGTATCTGCGCCAGCGCTCTCACGGCGAAACTTTACCTTGGGACCATATCGATGGCGGCGTCTCCAAAGACTTCTTGCTGCGCGAGTATCAGGCGGCGCTACTAGAGAAGCCGACTCCCGATTGTCGTAATGGCCAGTGCAGCTACTGCGGCCTGTGCGATTTCGAATCCGTCAGGCCGCGTCTTACTGAAGCAGGCATGACGCCTGATGAAGGCACAGCGAATGTGCCCGATGAAAGCGCAACCGATGTGCCTGATGAAAGTGCTGCGGATGCGTCAGCCGCTGACGAAACGCCGCTGCCGAAGCTGCGTTTGACCATGAGCAAAACTGGTCGCGCTGCTGGAGTCAGTCACCTCGAATTTATGACGCTGATACACCGCGCAGTACGACGCGCTGGACTACCGATCAAGTACTCCCAAGGCTTTCACCCCGCGCCGCGCATCAGCTTCGGCGATGCGCTGCCCCTTGGCGTTGAAAGTCGAGTCGAGTTGATTGATCTGGAAATGACCGAACTTGGCGATCCAGCGCAGGTGCGCGAAGCCTTAAACCAGCAACTGCCGGTGGACGTACGAGTGATTGACGTCAGCGAGTACCCGAAAAACGGGCCAGCGCCTGCACAAAGCATGGCCAGCGCCAGCTATCTGCTGCCGTTGCCACAGCCGCTGCCACGGCAACTTCAGCAACGCCTCACTGAGTTTTTGGCGGCAGAACAGATACTGGTGCAGCGCCCAAAGAAGAAGCGTAGCGTCGAAGTCGACCTGCGGCCCTGGGTGCTCGATTTAAGCCTAGAAGATAGTCAGCTTCTGATGACGCTGGCCTCTGGCAGCCCGCTCTTTCTTGCCGCGCACCTGTTGCAGATGGATATCGAACAAGTACGCGCACTCGGCTTGAGTAAAACCGCCATCGAGTTGAAAGATGCGTCAGAACAGGTAGATTAGTACCTGACTCCGCGCACAGCGCGGCTAATCGCAATCAAAGAATTTACGATATATATCTTTTACTCTTTCGAAGGAGAAAACCCATGACCAAAGAACTGGTCATCAACACCACCTCGCACGAAACGAGGATTGCCCTGTTAGAGAGCGGCCACATCGCCGAACTCTACATCGAACGCAACCGCGAACTCGGCATAGTCGGCAACATCTACCGTGGCCGAGTCATCCGCGTGCTACCCGGCATGCAGGCCGCCTTTGTCGATATCGGCCTGGAGAAAGCGGCCTTCCTCTACGTAGCCGACGTCCTTGATGAGATGGAAGCGGTAGAACACTACGTAGAGCTGGGGCATCGCCACGAACCACACGATGACACCAGTAGCGAAGAGCGCCCGCCCCTGCCGCCGATAGAGGAACTACTGCAAGAAGGCCAGGAGATTCTGGTGCAGGTGGCCAAAGAGCCAATCGGCACCAAAGGCGCACGCATCACCTCGCACATCTCCCTGCCCGGGCGCAATCTGGTCTATATGCCCACCGTCGATCATGTCGGCATCTCACGCCGCATCGAACAGGAAGAAGAGCGCGACCGCCTCAAACATCTGGTGGATGTAATGCGTCCCGCTGGAACCGGCTTCATCGTCCGCACCGCCGCCGAGGCCAAAAACGGCGACGAGCTTAAAGGCGATATGGACTATCTGGTCAACCTGTGGGATCACATCAGCGCCCACACCGAAGATCAAGCCGCGCCCTGCCTGATTCACTCCGATCTCGACGTCACCAGCAAAGTTCTGCGCGATATCCTAACCGAAGACGTCTCGCGCATCGTGGTCGATAACCCGGAAGAATTTCGCAAGATCGTCAAATTTCTCGATACCTTCATGCCCGGCCACCACTTCAAAGTTGAGCAGTATCAGGGCGAGGAACCGATCTTCGACACCTTCAGTCTCGAAGTCGAAATCGCCCGCGCTCTGGGGCGCAAAGTCTGGCTCAAGAGCGGCGGCTACATCATCATCGAGCAGACCGAAGCCCTAACCGCTGTGGACGTTAACACCGGCCGTTTCGTCGGCAAGCACAATCTGGAAGACACCATCCTCAAGACCAATCTCGAATCGGTCAAAGAGATCGCCTTCCAGCTTCGGCTGCGCAATATCGGCGGACTGATTATTATCGACTTCATCGATATGGAAAAAGAAGCCCACCGCGAAAACGTACACGCCACCCTCGAAGAAGCGCTCAAAAACGACAAATCCAAGACCAATATCCTCAAGATATCGGAACTCGGCCTAGTAGAGATGACCCGCAAACGCGTGCGCGAAAGCATTGGCCGCACCCTCTGCGAAGCCTGCCCCTACTGCGAAGGAAAAGGCTACGTAAAGAGCCGCACCACCACCGTGTTCGAAATCTTCCGCGAGCTAAAGCGCGAAATGCGCACCGCCCCCGGTTATCGCATGACCCTGCTGGTGCATCCCGATATCGCCTCGCTACTCTACGACGATGAGCGCCCCGGCATTGAAGAATTAGAGAAGAAGTTCGAAAAACAGATCACCATCAACGCCCGCCCCACATTTCATCTGGAGCAGTTTGAGGTGATTGTTGGGTGAGTGGGAGATAAATGAAAATAAAGGGGCGCGGTTAGCGCCCCAGACCACTGACAAACCCTGCATGTTCGAATGCGGGGTTTGTTTTTTAGGCCGGTAGATTTCCACACAACTTCATGATTCAGAACCAAGGACGTTTCTGTCTTGGGCTTAAGAACTCTACTTTACAACCGTCAACTTAACAGGGAAGCGTACAGTGGCCTTTTCTTGTACTGCAGGAGATATGATAAATCATCATTGACCTCCGTCAGCCAAATGCCAGTTCACATCATCTCAATTGACATTTAACTATTCCGCCCTCTTTTACAAACCATAAGCAGCCTCTATACTTGATGACATAGCTTGGGACAGGACCCCGGCGGCGAGATCTTCATTGGCTCGTGCGTTTTCGCGAGACCTCATTTATGAACAGTCAGGGAAAACTGAGAAAAATTCTTGAGATTACTCGCATGATGATGGCAACGGGCGATCTTGACAGTCTGTTGCGTGTGGTCATCGATAATGCCCTGCAACTGCTTGATGCTGAACGCGCCAGCATTCTTCTCTACGATCCACTTCATAATGAACTGATTAGCCATACTGCCGTTGGTGAAGAAGAAATTCGATTCTCTGCAGATTGTGGTATCGCTGGGGCAACGATCTCTGCGCGATCAACTATTAACGTTCCTGATGCCTATGCAGACGTGCGTTTTAACTCCGCTATTGACGAAAATACCGGCTTTTGCACCCACAACATCCTCTCGCTGCCACTCTACGATTTTGCTGAAGAACTAGTCGGTGTCTTACAGATTCTCAATAAGAGATCAGGCCCATTCGATACGGATGATGAACAACTTGCCGCCACCCTTGCGGCACAAGCAGGAGTCTGTATCCAGAGAGCTCGACTGATGGCCCATTATCGCGAAAAAATGGAGATGGAGCGAGTGATGGAAATTGCCAGGGAAATCCAGCAAGGCCTGCTTCCCGAAAGCAACCCGACCATAGAGGGCTTTGATGTTGCTGGATTGAGTGTGCCTGCTGATCGGACTGGCGGCGATATGTTTGATTTTATTCCACTAAAAGATGATTGCTGGTTGGTGGTCGTCGCCGACGCTAGCGGACACGGTATTGGCCCGGCACTGGTCGTCGCAGAAACGCGCGCAATGCTGCGCACCGCCAATCTCTTCCGTCACGATCCGTGCTACCTGCTGACAACCGTCAATCAACTACTCACCGCTGATCTCGACGGGCATTTTGTCACCTGCTTTGTCGGACTGCTCGACCCAAGGTCACAAACTCTGACCTACGCATCTGCTGGACATGGCCCGATTATTTTCTACAATTGCAAAAACAACCATTTCGCTCAATCTCCAGCAACCAGTCTGCCTCTAGGGCTTTTTGCTAATACAGACTACTCGGAGGTTGTTGCACAAGCCTTCGCGCCTGGCGACTTTGCCTTGATCGCCACCGATGGCTTTTTTGAGATGACGAACCCTGAGGGGGCAATGTACGGCACCGACAGAATGATTGCTTGCGTTCAACAAAACTACGAGGCAGATGCTAATCAGATGCTGCTCCAACTACACCTGGAGGTCACAAACTTTCTTCAGACGGAAGCACCACAGGATGATTGTACAGGAGTTGTTATCAAGTATAATCCTGGTTGAGATTTGACTGGTATAGGCCGATACAATGCAGGGGAATGTCAGTCGGCCCCTTCGCTAACCACAAACTTATTCCCATAAATCACGACTTCTGAGAGAAATACGGCCTCTTATTGATAGAGATATTTAGGAAGCAAAATTATGGCCACCAAGGTTCAATCCTTGTGGCCTTTTCTTATTTGTCAGAAGCAGCAGGGCTTTGCAAATGAATCCAACCTGAACGCACCAGATTAATCAGGTCCTACAATAAAACAATGCGGCGCCTGCCACGAGCGCCGTATTGCCCTTAAAGAGACAACTACAATGAAGGTGCTTTGATTATAACTAGCCCTCTGTGTTTGTCAAACACTGTTCTATGGTTACCTTCTCGTTCATTTTGAACGCTCTCAACCTGACACAGGGGTATTCATGCACTATCTAGGGATTTTTTAGGCGTTGTGGTCGTCATAGTAAAACCTGACAAGGTCTGTCAGGTCAATTATCGGTTACTACACTTTATCTACATACTAATCGCTTCTCTAATTTGGACACGAAGCTACTATATTCTCATCTTTAACTTCAATTTTGAGCGAGCAACCTCGTCCAAATTGGATTATGCCGATTGAAACTTTTAAAAAACGGGTGTTTTTGCAAACCTACGAATCCGTCATACCAACCAACCTCAAGCATCTTGTCCCAACCTTCTGAATGCAGCCAGCACGTCATTCTGGTTGAGGAGGTCAAGCAGTTTTTGCGGATCTTCGGAATCAACCACCGGGAAGTAGCTGATGTTGCGATGCAGTTGCAATATTTTCAGCGCCTCGCGTAGCGGCTGGTCGGGGGGTAAGGTATCTTGCACCGCAGCGGTTAGGTCTTTAGCCACCACCAGCGGCGCCATCGCTGGTTCAAAGAGCAGGTTGCGGATTTCGGTGTAGTCGATCATGCCGATAAAGCGGTTGTGGTCGTCCACCACCGGAAAACGGTCGTAGCGACTGTGGGCAATATGTTTGAGCCGTTGATGGTTGGCTGAACGTCTCTATGCTTCCTTGCTTCGACTCGTTAAACAAGAAACTATCTAGCAAATCATCAAGCCGTCGACTAGTTAGGGTTGTCTCCGCGTGTGACGCAGCCGGTTTTAAGGCATAGCATCGCAAGCATTTGTTTCTATCTGTGAAGAAACATGCGTACCCCACCCAAAAGCTTCCCCTTTAAATCACCAGCCATTAGCCCAAATAAGCCCGCGAAATCAGCCCTTTCACTACAATCGATAACAGAACACCGTCTCACACATTAGAACGAATACATAAACAATTGAAATTCCTGACGGTTCTCGTCGTTAAACAGATAAGGTAAAAAATGGCATA
>Ga0224504_10001180_pt1 | contig 11697 bp, 12 predicted proteins | sample SF_Oct11_sed_USG_3_FD_170160 | JGI IMG/M metagenome (GOLD analysis project Ga0224504, IMG submission 170160) | Sediment microbial communities from San Francisco Bay, California, United States - SF_Oct11_sed_USGS_24 | ecosystem: Environmental > Aquatic > Marine > Sediment | place: USA... | reverse complement strand
TCTACTTCGATACAGGTAATTACGGCGTCATCCTAGTCGCATCTTACCGGTAGCCCAAACGGTTTATTATTGTATAATGTATTAATAATGAATGCAGTAACCCATATCGTTTCAGAAGTTTGAGAGGTCGAACCATGTCTGCAAGCAGTGAACCACTCATCTCCCGTGAGGAAGATATCGAGCGGGCATCGCGCTCCCTCAAGGCTATGTCCCACCCGCTACGACTGAAAATCCTGTGCACCCTCGGTGACCAGGAAATCAGCGTACAGGATATCGTAGAGCGTGTCGGCACATCCCAGAGCAATATCTCACAACACCTTGCCATCCTGCGCGACAAGGGCATACTCGCCTCACGCAAGGACGCCAACCGGGTTTATTATCGCGTCGGCGATGCACGTACCCTGCGCCTGATCGGCATGATGCGGGAAGTTTTCTGCACCCGGCCCTGACTATATTCCGGACCGTTGCACAACGGTAATCAGGACAGGGCCATCATTACAAAACAATAGCGGCCAGAATCGTTTATGGACATCAACCAACTGACTGAGTTTGCCGGCAACCACATGCTGCTGGTGATGGCCCTGTTTGCCATTATCGCCATGCTGATCGGTAGTGAAATACAGTCACGCATCAGCGGTATCAGGGAGCTTGCCCCGGGCGAGGCAATTCGAATGATCAACCATGACAACGCCGTGCTGGTTGATATGCGCGAGGACAAGGATTACCGTGAAGGTCACATCGTAAATGCACTGCATCTACCGGCAGATCCGGCTGACCATTCAGACAAGCTTGCAAAATACCGCGACAAGCCGGTTATTGTTTACTGCCAGCGCGGACAGCGTTCCAGTGGATACTGTGGCAAGCTTAAAAAACAGGGTTTCGAGTCAGTTTACAATCTAAAGGGCGGATTGCTGGCCTGGCAAAAAGAAGCGCTGCCGCTTAGCAAAAATAATCAGTAATTACACCGTTACATTTCAAGCCGGGAATACACCATGTCAGAAGATGATCAACCGAAAGCACAGGCCGATGAAAACAAAACAATCAGGCGCCCTCAAAAAATTTATCTGAAAGACGTTTCATTCGAGTCGCCAAATTCTCCGGAACTGTTCACCACGAAATGGGAACCGAAGCTTGGAGTGGAAATGAACAATGCAGTCGCCGTGCTGGATGGTGATCTCTACGAAGTCACCTTGTCTGTTACAGCAACGGTATCGGTAAATGATAAAACAGCCTTTCTGGCTGAAGTTCACCAGGCCGGTATATTTACCCTGAAAGGGTTCGAAGCTGACGTCCTGGAACGTCTCCAGCAGGTTTACTGCCTGAACACCCTGTATCCATATGCCGGTGCTGCATTATCGGACCTGGTTACCAAGGGCGGGTTCCCGCAGTTACTGCTCCCGCCAATGCACTTTGCAGCGATGTATGAACAAAAGCTGCAAAAAACCCGGGACGAACAGGAAAATCCTTCCAGCGAGCAATAATATTGCCTGTAATTATCTGCCGGTATAGCACAATGAACGACCACACGAATGTGGCAACAATATGCACAGCCGCACAATAACGGTTCTCGGTGCCGGCTCGTGGGGAACCGCTCTGGCGCTGCGACTGGCCGCCAACAATAACGCCACCTGCCTGTGGGGTCATGAACCGGAATTCATGGCATCACTGTCCCGTGAACGCCAGAACAGCAAGTTTCTACCCGGATATCCGTTCCCGGACAACTTAACGATTGAGCCCGATCTGGTGCAGGCCGTCGCCGCCAGCCGTGACCTGTTATTGGCTGTACCCAGTCACGCGTTTCGTGAGGTCCTCACGGCATTGGCTCCCCTGCTCAACCCTGACACGCGCATTGCCTGGGCCACCAAGGGCCTGGAAAATGGCAGCGGCAAGTTCATGAGCGAAGTATTCGAGGAAGTGCTCGGTAGCCGTTATCCCGCTGCCGTGGTGTCGGGACCAACCTTTGCCAGGGAAGTCGCTGCCGGACTACCAACGGCTGTGACCGTCGCATCCAGCAACCCGGCATTTGCCAATGACATGGCCAGCCGCCTGCATGGCGGCAGCATGCGCGTCTATACCAGCGACGACATGGCAGGAGTACAACTCGGCGGCACGGTAAAAAATGTGCTGGCGATTGCCTCCGGGATTACCGACGGTTTGCAGCTCGGCGCCAACAGCCGGGCCGCACTGATTACCCGCGGACTGGCGGAGATCATTCGCCTTGGTGATGCCATGGGTGCCCACCGTGAAACCCTGATGGGGCTGGCCGGTGTTGGCGACCTGATACTGACCTGTACAGATGACCTGTCACGCAACCGCCGCCTGGGGCTGGCACTGGGCAGGGGAACCGGCCTGGAAATCGCGCTGCAGGAGATTGGTCAGGTGGTGGAAGGTTTCAACACGGCAGGTGAAGTGCTTCAGCTGGCAAAAAAATACAAGGTGGATATGCCGATTTCCGAGCAGGTGTACCGGGTTCTGTATGATCAGCTATCACCGGCCGACGCAGTTCGAAACCTGCTGGCACGCGAGGTCAAACCGGAGTCACTCGGCTGAGCCCTGAAACCCTTGCTGGCGCCAGGCTTCATAGACCAGCACGGCTACCGTATTCGACAGATTCAAGCTGCGACTGTGGCTGGCCATGGGCAGACGTAACACGGCGGCTTCACCCAGCTCACCCAGCACCGCATCCGGCAGACCCCGGGTCTCCGGACCAAACAGGAAGGCATCGCCCGCCTCAAATCGAGCCTTTGCGTAAACCGTTGCTCCCCGGGTCGACACCCCCCACAAACGGGCCGGGTTTACGTCCTTGCGAAATGCATCCAGTGAAACATGTTCACGCACGGCCGCCCATTCACGGTAATCGAGCCCGGCGCGGCGTAATTTTTTATCATCGAGGCTAAAGCCCAGTGGATGAATCAGGTGCAGGGCACTGCCGCTATTGGCACAAAGGCGTATGATATTGCCTGTGTTTGGCGGTATCTCCGGCTGGTAGAGCACAATATGAAACATCCAGGAACCTTTTTGAATTGACAGCAGTTTTGAAAATGACTGAAGCAGACCGGCAAAAACTCGCGGTGGATTTCTGCGGGCTATCGCTGGCAACACCGCTGGTGCTGCTATCCGGCTGCGTTGGCTTCGGCGAAGAATATACCCGGGTTGCCGGCTTTTCCAACCGCGATGTCGGCGCTGTTTGCCTTAAAGGCACGACCAGGGCGCCGCGGCTCGGCAATCGCCCTCACCGGATCGCAGAAACACCCGGCGGCATGCTGAATGCGATCGGCCTGCAGAATCCCGGTACCGATCATGTAGTGAAGCACATTCTGCCGTCGCTGGATTTCACTGAAACACGTTTTATTGCCAACGTTTCCGGTTCAACGGTGGAAGAGTATGCCGAAGTCACCCGGCTGTTTGACGACTCCCCCATCGATGCTATCGAGATCAATATTTCCTGCCCGAATGTAAAAGAGGGCGGCGTCACTTTTGGCAATGACCCGGACATGTCGGCGCGCGTGGTAGCTGCCTGTCGCGCGGTTACCAACAAACCGTTGATCACCAAGCTGTCACCCAACCAGACCGATATTGCCGGCAATGCCCGCCTCTGTATCGAGGCCGGCAGCGACGGCTTTGCGGTCATCAATACCCTGATGGGCATGGCCATTGATATCGAGCAACGCACACCGATCATCGGCAACAACCAGGGCGGCCTGTCCGGCCCGGCCATCAAGCCGGTTGCGTTGTTGAAAGTGCACCAGGTCTACCAGGTCTGCAAAGACCACAACATTCCCATTATCGGACAGGGCGGTATCATCAATGCAGAGGATGCCATTGAATTTCTGATTGCCGGCGCCACTACCGTGGGTGTCGGCACGGCCCTGTTCTATGACCCGCTGATTTGCAGCAAAATCAACCACGGCATCATGGACTACCTTGACCGTCACGGACTCAGCTCCGTACAAAAACTCACCGGCAGCCTGACCCTGAATACCCCGCCAGTCGCACCCTGCGCCGGCAGCTAGCCCACCTGTGACCGGCCGGTCCTTACCCGGCCGGTCAAATTACCCGCATAAACAAGTAGTTTCATTCTAAGGTTTTTGCGCGCCCGCCCGATACGTATATCTACGTACATCTGTTTCATCTGGAGCAACCATTGAAAATGCTGAATTTATGCCAGCTGCCGCCGAGGGAGGCATCATGAAAAATATTTACAAACAAATAGTCACAACCGCTCTTCTGGCGGCGACGGCGATGCCAGGCACACTCCTGGCTGAAGCAACATCTGACGACGGCGCCACGCCGTTATCTGCAGCCGCCCGTCTGGACTTCCAGATCAATATCCCGGGCATCCTGCGGTTTCGCGTCGGTAGTGATGCCGGCACCATCGACCTGGTGCAGTTCACCCCGACGGCGGCCAACCTCGGTGACGATACCGACATCGACGGTACCGGTGGCGACCTGACGGGTGGTGAAGTCACGGTTGATTTATTCAGTAATGCCGGACAAATCACCATTACCCCGACCAACAACAGTAGCGGTGCCGGCCTGGACAATGGCCTGGGCGACACTATCTCATACGACGAGATCCTCACCTCAAGCAGTGATGCAGCCGTATTACCGGTACCGGTACTTTCCGATGCCGGCGGCACCACCTCACAACCACCACCCACCAGCGGTTCGCGCGTCACCAACCTGACCGAGTCATGGACCTATACCTATGACAATACGGACGTTTATCCGGAAGGTACCTACGGTGGCGTTAACACACAGGGTGGCCGCGTGACCTACACCGCAGCTTCGCCGTAGCATTACGCGGCACGCAATGACCCGCAACATGCACAGGGCCATGTCTGGAAACAGACATGGCCCTTGTTGTTAAGGGCTGCGCAAAGGTAGCATACAGCGTAACAACGACCTTCCCTGAGCAATGCCATGCCCGGTCACACCCTGCCTACAGTTTTGAAGAGCCTGCTGCTTGTCTGCGCCCTATGGTGCGCAATGGCCGATGCCGTTGTTTTCAACCTGAATAACCGCGCCACCCCGCGCATCAACATCCGTGTCGGCGCCGCCGGCAGCAACATCACAGAAGTAGCCTTTACGGTTCCTGCCGGCCAGATCGGTGACAACAATCCGATAACGGCAGCCGGCCGCGTCAGAATCCAGGTCCTGATCCGTGCATCCGCGGCCAACCCGCTTACCGGCTTCCTGACGGTCGATTCACTCAGCAATCCGCTGGAGAACACCGACCCGGGCAGCACCAGCAGCATCCCGTTTTCGGAAATCAGCTGGACAGCGCGGGACGGAGACATCCCTTCGGGCGCCTTTCAGGATGAAATAGACCAGGACATCGTCAGTTTTCAAAGCTCGCAACGCTACCGCGACTTCCACACCTTCAGTTATGCCAATACCCTGGAGATCGAGTCGGGCACCTACGAAGGACATGTGATCTACACATGGGCGGTTCCGTGAAACAATACTGGCTGCTGCTGACAGCACTTATAGCCTGTAACCCGCTACATGCTGAACGGCTGGATGATTCACTGTCGACACAGCAACAGTTTGACGTTGACCTGGTATGGAAGGAACAGCATGGCACCGAGAATCTTGACACACGCGAACTGAATGCACTGATCGCCAGGGCACGTCGTGTTGAGATCCGCCTGAATACCGCGCCCTATATCGGTCAACGTGGCAGAATTTTTATTACCCTGCCACTCAATATACGCGGCACCGCCGATTCCAGCGCCTTGCGCATGAGCTGGACCACCAACGGCCGGTTCTCGAACGGCTCCCTGACTGCGGGTAATCGTGTCAAGTTGTTTGAGGGTGAAATCACAGAGCGCGTGATGACCGATGTTTTTGATATAACGTTTGAAATCGATGCCCGCCAGGTCTATAACAACCTGCGCTTCGAACCCGTTTATGACATTGAATTATATTGAATTTTGACATGACAAAAAGACTTGCATGCCTGCTCATGGCAATCACCGCAGTGCTGTTCAATCCGGTACTGGCAGACAGTTTTTCAGCGACCGTCTCGCCACCGCGATTTGAATTACAGGGCAAGCCGGGTGAAGTCATTCGCGAAATTGTCGAGATTGACAATGCCGGTGACACACCGGCCCTGTTTGCGCTACGCACTGCCGACTGGGACCTGACCGACAGTGGCGGACTGACTATTTTCCCGCCCGAGTTACAGCCGAACAGTTGCCGCCCGTGGGTACGTATTGAACGGCGAGCACTGCGACTGCAGGCACAGTCGGGCAAGCGTTACCGCTTTGAAATTCATGTTCCTGAAGATGCACCCGCGGGTGAATGCCGGGTGGCGATACTGGTTGAGTCCGGCGATGACAGCGGCATACTGGCGCGTGCCAAAAACATCAGCTTCCCGATTGATGGTCGCATCGCGATTATCATATATGTGGCCATCGGTGATGCAACACCCGAACTGACGGTACAGTCACTGAAGCTGCAGGATGTGAACGGTCGCCTGACACCGGTGGCGATACTGGAAAATTCAGGTAACGCACACGGTCGCCCGTCCGGCTTTCTGGAAGGCCGCGACGCCAATGGCACGCGCATTGATTTCGCCATTGCGCAGACACCGATACTGCCAGGCCGCAGCCGTGAAACCGCTATTTGGGAGGTCATAGCCGAAGGTGCGGAAGCCAGTAAACTGAGTCCGCCGCTACAGCTTGAAGGCACTATTGAATGGCGTGGCGGCAAACAGAAAATTGACACTACGCTGAAATAACTCTTTGTTTATAATAACTATTGCACGATGCGCGTGAGCGCGAAATCGGCCTCTGTAACACCCCGCACAGTTACCGTCAGCGGCTGTGGCCTGTCATCCTCGAGCCCCCACGGCAACGGCAAATCCTCAACCGCGATGCTCACCGCGTGTTCGCCAGCCTGCACGGCGCTGAAGCTGTAACGCCCTTCATTGTCGGTTACCCGTTCGTAGCGATTATCCAGGTAGACAAAAATGCCACTGGCGGCACGCTCACCTGCCTGGCGTACACCGTCACGGTTATCATCAAAAAACACTTCGCCCCTGACCTCACCATAACCGGAGGATCCCGTCTTGTTGCCGGCCGTCATAAATGCTCGCCCGCTACGGATACTGTGCTTGATACGCAGCAACAGGGTCTTCTCGTCGACATCAAACAGCTCATCCAGTACACCGGTATTCTCTTCTGCGCGTGACCAGGTCAGGTCCAGGTGGGCAACCCAGTTCGGCAGAAACTGCCAGGCGCTGCCGAGCACGACGTTGTAGTTGTCCCTGCCGGGGTCGCCGTCGTTTTTTACGTGCGCGTAAGTAGCACTGCCATTCCATTGAAAATCGGGTGTGACATCATGGGTAAACAGCACACTGGCAGAGTCGCGTTTCTGGTCGTCACTCAGGCCGCTGCTCTGCTCATGCGCAAGCGTGGTAGAAAGCGTCAGCCAGCGGTGTACGTTCCAGCTCTGGTCCCAGGTGACGCCATAGACATTGCCATTGTCGTTATTTTTTTCTATGTCTGCACCGGTGATTTCCAGGCGCGTATCACCAAGACCAAAGCGCTGCTGCACATAACCGGTCAGGCGTATGACGCGTGACTCGTCTCCGGCGGCTGCGTTGCGCGGATCGATATCAAGATAGCTGGCGGTACCGCCAACACTGGTGGTACGTTGCAGGCGACGGTTACCGGTAAGGAATAGATTGGTAAACCGGTTCTTTGGTAATGCACTGTTATCATTGATATTGTTTTCGTTGAAGTCAGTGCCCACGGTCAGGTTATAACGCTGCGAGCGCAGTTCCGAGCGGGTATAAATACCCTGCTGGTCATCCGTCAGACTGGCATCACTCCACAACAGCTCCGGCTCCAGCCAGAAAATACCGTAACGCTGACGCCAGCGGCCAAACTGGTTATCACCATCGAGCCAGACAGCATCGCCACCGGCACTGCCCGTCAAGGTGTGGCCCACATAGGTATGCCGCCGGTCGGCACTCCGGTATTGCAACGCAACCGCCCCGGTCTCATGGTCCTGCACCTCGTCAGAATCGTTCAGTGCAATTAGCTGGCCGGACATCAGCCAGCGATCAGTAAGTGCATGGCTGATGTTCATCGTAGCGAGTGTGCCGGAGGTGGTATCAAAGTCCTCAATACGACCGGTACCCAGAGTACCTATTTTTCCCGCACTGAAACGCAACTGGGTATGCTCGTTACGTGACCAGTTTTTCAGCCCGGACACCAGCGTCGAGGGCAGGTTAAAACGGTAACTGTTACTCAGCACCTGATCGGAATCACTGCGCAGCACGCCGGCACTGTTGTCCAGCAACCAGTTCTGGTTGAGTGCAAAACCGTATTGACGCAGGGTCAGACGGCCACCGGTGGTTTCATCATCCGCCGAGTCACTCGAGGGCCGGTCATTGCGTATTGTCGCGAGCAACTCAAACTCGCCGTAATCGCGTGTCTCCCGCCGGGCATGAAAGATAAAGCCGTCCTCGTAGGACTTACCGGCCTTGTCGATATCCTGCTGGTAATGACGGTACTCGGTGCTGTAGCTGCGAAAGCCTTGCGGCTCTTCTGCGTCTGCAAAACCGGGATACAGCGAATCTGCCTCCATGGCTGACGGGTCGATCAGCTGATCAATATAAACGCTGCTATCAGCTGCAGCTGGCAGCTCGCCCGCGGCCTGCCCGGGTACGTCACCTGATGCAGCTGCTAGGGTTGATTCTTCGGCGTTATCCAGTGGCCCCGCCAGTACCGGCTGCATTACCGGTTCATCCCGGGCAGGTGCGTCTGCGATCGTAGCCTTGTCTGTTGCTTCTGCTGCAGCGTTGCTACCAGTAAGCGCCTTACTGGCTATTGCCGCTGCTGCCGGTTCACTTACAGGCTCACTGCTAGCGGCTACCGCTGCTGGCACCGACTCGACAACGGTAACCGTTGCCACCGTTTCATCGGGAGATACATTGCTACGGGCTGGTTCATCGTGGCGTACAGCCGTACCGGCAAGACGCGGCCCGGACTGCCCGACGGGAGGGAGCAGCGGCTGGCTCTGTTGACGGATGTTATTGCCCTGTGTGCCCTCAGCGGCACGGTCAGACGACTGCAGCTGCGTTAATCCTGCGTATGCAAGTGACAGCAGAACAATAGCGGCAATAGCTATACGTATCACCCGCTTAAATCCACACTGCAGACAATGCAGTTACCGGGCGGTCGCGGATAATTTCTGATTCACACCTGCGGAAAGTCATCAAACTTATATCTGTCTTAAAAAACACGCAGATTGAAGCACAGACGCGTTGATGCGTCCATTCAGGCAGGGAAATCCGGGGCTAAGCATGGAGGCATTGTAGCGGCCGCCGCCGCAACTACTGCTGTTCCAGCTCCTTCAGTTTGCGCGTCAGGGTATTTCGCCCCCAGCCCAGCAGGCGGGCCGCATCCTGACGGCGCCCACCGGTTTGCTGCAAGGCAACATCTATCAGCACCTTTTCAAAGTCTGGTAATGCCTCGTCCAGCAGGCGCTCGCTGCCAGCAGCCAGTTGCTGCTGCGCCCACTGTCGCAACAGGCCCTGCCAGTCAGCACCCGCTGTAGCAACTGCAGCGCCTGCAGTGCCCGCAGCATGCAAATCCCCGGGCAAATCCTCCGGGCGTACTTCCTGGCCAGGTGCCATCACCGTCAGCCAGCGACACAGGTTTTCCAGCTGCCGGATATTACCGGGCCAGTCGAGCTGCACCAGCAACGTGGTCGTGTCGCTGGCCAGGGACTTGGTTTCGACCTCAAGCTCGCGTGCAGCACGCTGCAGAAAATAGTCCATTAACAGCGGAACATCCTCACGCCGCTGCCTCAGGGCAGGCAGCTGAATACGAATAACATTGAGGCGGTGAAACAGGTCTTCACGAAACGCACCATCCCGAACCCGCTGCTCCAGGTCCTGATGAGTCGCTGCAATAATACGTACATCAACCTTTTTCGGTGCATGCGCGCCGACCGGGTAAAACTCGCCATCAGCCAGTACCCGTAACAAACGGGTCTGCAATTCCGCCGGCATATCACCAATCTCATCCAGCATCAGCGTGCCGCCATTAGCCTGTTCAAAACGGCCGGCGCGCCGGTTTTGTGCGCCGGTAAAGGCGCCACGCTCGTGTCCAAATAACTCTGATTCCAGCAGATCACGCGGTATGGCTGCCATATTAAGTGCCACAAACGGCTTTGCAGCCCGCGCGCTGTGGCGGTGCAGTGCCAGCGCCACCAGCTCTTTACCGGTGCCCGATTCACCGTTGATAAGCACGGTTGCGTTGGAATTGGAAAGCCGGCCGATGGCACGAAACACTTCCTGCATCGCCGGCGCCTTGCCGATAATTTCCGGCACATCCTGCTGCGACAGCGGTACGCTTCCGGCCGGCTGCTGTGCGCGGGCTTCCAGCGCACGATTTACCAGTGCGACCGCATCATCAACATCAAACGGTTTCGGCAGGTACTCGAAAGCACCACCCTTGTAGGCGGACACCGCACTGTCCAGATCAGAGTGTGCCGTCATGATGATCACCGGCAGATCCGGGTACTGGCTGTTTATCAATTCAAGCAGCTCCAGGCCGTCCATGCCCGGCATGCGAATATCGGTAACAACAACGGCTGGCTCCTGCTGTTTAATGACGGCCAGCGCATTATCGGCAGACTCATGCAACTCTACCTGCAGGCCGGCGCTAGCGAGCGCCTTTTCAAGCACCCAGCGAATTGAACTGTCATCATCGATGACGCAGATTTTCTGGTTATGACTCATGCCCTGCTTCCAGTGGTAGCAAAATGGTAAATATTGTTTGGCCCGGTTCGCTGCTGCATTCAATCAGGCCCTGATGGCGACTGATCAGCGCCTGGGCAATCGATAGTCCCAGCCCGGTGCCTTCGCTGCGCCCGGTAATCATCGGGTAGAAAATCTGCTTCTGCAGTGCTTCATCAATGCCCGGGCCGTTATCAATAACCTGGATGCAGGTTACCAGTCGATGGATGCGAGCGCCGATGTTGCAATTGCGTTCTATGCGAGTGCGCAGCGTGATATCGCCGGCATTATCCAGCGCCTGTGCGGCATTACGTACAATATTCAGTAGCGCCTGAACCAGCAGGTCAGGGTCTGCCTGTGTATCCGGCAGACTTGGATCGTAATCGTGGTGAATCTGCAACAGCTCGCCGGCCTCGACAGATACCAGATTACAGACCCGTTCGAGTACTTGATGAATATTTACCGCCCGTATAACGGCTGGCTTGTTGGGGCCCAGCATGTTATCGATCAGCGAACGCAAGCGATCCGCCTCACCAATAATAATCCCGGTGTACTCACGCAGGGCATCATCCTCGATCTCCCGTTCCAGCAACTGCGCCGCGCCGCGCAAACCACCGAGCGGATTTTTGATCTCGTGGGCCAGACCGCGCACCAGTTCATGGGTGGCCTGCTGTTGTGTGATCAGGTGTTCCTCCTGCTCTATACGCAGGTGGAAATCAACCTTGCGCATCTCAAGCAGCACATATTCTGCCCCCTGCTCATCAGTGATCGGGGTAAAGTTGCAGTTAACGCACAGATCGGGCGCATCCGGCAATTCGAGCACACAATGGCGGTACGTAATCGGCTGCTCCGTACCCAGCATCTTTGTGAGCTGATCGGCAATTACCTCTTTATTCAGGATCAGCTCATGCAGCGGACGACCACAAACATGGCGTGCA
>Ga0224504_10001177_pt1 | contig 11707 bp, 11 predicted proteins | sample SF_Oct11_sed_USG_3_FD_170160 | JGI IMG/M metagenome (GOLD analysis project Ga0224504, IMG submission 170160) | Sediment microbial communities from San Francisco Bay, California, United States - SF_Oct11_sed_USGS_24 | ecosystem: Environmental > Aquatic > Marine > Sediment | place: USA... | reverse complement strand
GCTGGCAGAAAAACTGCGTGCGTCACTGCCCGGATTACGCCTGCTGAGTAACTGCGGTAATGGCAGTTTCAAAAGTCAGTTTAAACGCGCCGACAAGAGCGGTGCAGAATATGCCCTGGTGATGGGCGATGACGAGGCCAGCCAGGGTGTGTTGTTGCTGAAGCCGTTGCGCAGCGAGGCAAAACAGGAAGTCCTGTCGGTGCAGGATGTGGAAAATCGGCTTGCCGGGTTGCCGGGGATCGTCTGAACACTCTGCTTGCATGACAGTATGGCAAGTTGTAACAAAACGTTTTTTTATGAATACAGGTAACAGGAGTAGTTGATGGACGCTAATTTAACTGATGAAGAACGCCTTGAAATTATAAAAAAGTGGTGGCGTGAGAATGGCAGTTCGATTATTACCGGTGTGGTGCTGGGCCTTGCTGTTTTGTTCGGCGGCAAGGCATGGTTCTCCTACCAGGAAGGCAATGCGCAGACTGCATCAAATATTTACGTGACGTTGATGAGTGCACTGGAGGCCGGCGATGCCGCGGTGGTGGCCGAGAAGACCAGTGTGCTGGTTGCAGAGTATGGCAGCACTCCCTATGCCACGCTTGCTGCACTGGCCATGGCAAAGATAAAGATTGAAGCCGGCGAGCTGAACGATGCACAGGCGCAGTTACGCTGGGTGCTGGATAACAGCAAATCGGACATCTTTAAAGACACTGCACGCCTGCGGCTTGCGCGTGTACTGGTTGCGATGGATGATCTCGACGCTGCCGATACGCTGTTGCAGCAGCCTGCCAGCGGTGCTGCGTTTGATCCGCTCTACACCGAGGTCAGGGGAGACGTTCAAATTGCCCGTGGCGACATGACTGCTGCACATGCGGCATACCAGGAAGCGCTGGCTGCAACGGCGGTCGGATCACCCGGTCGCCACATGCTGGAGCTTAAATACCAGGGCACGCAGGGAGCAGCACAGGAGTGAAGCAAAAGCTCGTAATACTGTTGTCAGTCTGGTTGTCCGGTTGTTCAACCCTGGGTGACTGGGGTGAAAGTATTCTCGGTGGCGAGGACAATGCGGAGCCGCCGGCACCGCTCGTTGAGATCGAAGCCCCGGTGCCGCTGAAGAAGCTCTGGGATATCAGTGTTGGTGTTGGTGATGACAAGCAATTTATCAATCTTGTTCCGGCGATTGACGGGGACCAGTTGTTCATTGCAGACCGCGAGGGCAGGGTGGTTGCGCTTGATGTGGAAACCGGCAAGCAGCGCTGGTCAGTAAAAACAGGCGTTGCCGTGTCCGCTGGTCCGGGTGTTGGTGAAGGCCTGGTGCTGGTAGGTACCAGCGACGCAGAGGTGCTGGCGCTGAGTGCCGTTGATGGTACCGAATTGTGGAAGGTTGAAGTCAGCAGTGAAGTGCTGTCGGTTCCGCAGGTTGATCTCGACAAGGTGATCGTGCAGACCGCTGATGGCAATGTTGCGGCGCTGGATGCAGAAGATGGCGAGCAGCGATGGATTCATGATCGTTCCATTCCGGTGCTGACGCTGCGCGGTACCAGCACGCCGGCCGTGCAGCACGGCGTCGTGGTAGTCGGTTATGCAAATGGCAAGCTGGCCGCATTAAGTGCTGAACAGGGCTTTGCTGCCTGGGAAACCAGTATCACCATTCCCAAGGGCAGTTCTGAAATTGATCGCATGGTGGATATCGATGGTGATCCGATCATCGTCGGTGGTGCTGTCTATGTCACAACCTACCAGGGACGTGTAGCGGTGGTCGACATACAAAATGGTAACCCCGGCTGGACCAGGGATATGTCGTCCAATGCTGGCCTGGGAGTGGATTTTTCGCAGGTCTATGTAACTGACGACCAAAGCCATGTATGGGGGCTGTCGCGCAGCACCGGGGCATCGGAATGGAAGCAGGAGGAGCTGTATAACCGCGGACTCACAGCGCCCGAGCCATATGAAGATTATATTCTTGTCGGCGATGCCGAGGGCTTTGTCCACTTGCTGTCACGGTATGACGGACATGTCGCTGCCCGTGTAAAAATTGACGGGCGTGGCATTACTGCAAGGCCGCTGGTCAGCGATGGCGTGTTTTATGTTTACGGGAATTCCGGCAAGCTGGCGGCCTACCGCCTGGCAGAAAAGTAGCCGGCCGCTGTCCATAGCGCGATTCCCGCTGCGAACCTTTTGATTTTTTAAACACCGATAGTCTCCAGTCACATGTTACCGGTAATCGCCCTGGTTGGTCGTCCGAATGTCGGAAAATCAACCCTCTTCAACCGTCTCACCCGGACACGTGATGCGCTGGTGGCTGACGTTCCCGGGTTGACGCGCGATCGCAAGTACGGTGACGGCAAGGTCGGTGAACGTCCGTTTATTGTCATTGACACCGGTGGGCTGACCGGTGACACCGATGATCTTGAAGGCCTGATGGCGCAGCAATCATGGCAGGCGGTCGAAGAAGCAGACCTGGTGTTCTTTATGGTCGACGGCCGCGACGGCCTGACCGCCGGTGACGAGTTGATTGCTACGGCATTACGGCGAACCGGCAAGCAACAGCTACTGGTGGTCAATAAAACAGATGGCGTTGATGCCGATACTGTGATGGCGGACTTTTTCTCGCTGGGCATGGGTGAACCGTACCCGATAGCTGCAGTCCATGGGCGTGGCGTGGTGGCGCTGATGGATGCCAGCATACCTCTGCTCCCCGGGGCGGCTGTCGATTCACAGGAAGATATCGATGACGAGCGGATCAAAGTTGCCGTTGTCGGTCGCCCCAATGTCGGCAAGTCGACCCTGATCAACCGCATGATGGGTGAAGAACGGGTGCTGGCTTTTGATATGCCGGGTACTACCCGTGACAGCATCTTTATACCGTTTGAACGCGATGATAGTGCCTATACCCTGATTGACACTGCCGGTGTGCGGCGTCGTGCGCGTGTCAGTGAGGCGATCGAGAAGTTCAGTGTCATCAAGACGCTGCAGGCGATAGATGCCGCTAACGTGGTGTTGTTGTTGCTGGATGCCCAGCAGGAAATCAGTGAGCAGGATGCCAGTCTCGCCGGTTATATCGCCGAAAAAGGACGGGCGCTGATACTGGTAGTGAACAAGTGGGATGGTCTGGATGGTTATGACCGCGGCAATATCGTCGAGCAACTCGAGCGGCGTTTGCCGTTTCTTGATTATGCCACCACCTGCTATATCTCGGCACTGCACGGTTCCGGTGTCGGTGATTTGTTTCCGGAGATAGAAAAGGCCTTTGCCTCTGCCATGCGTGAACTGCCAACACCGGCACTCACCTCTATTCTGGAAAAAATTGTACAGGAACACCAGCCGCCACTGGTTCGGGGTCGTCGTATCAAGTTGCGCTATGCACACCAGGGTGGACGTAACCCACCCGTCATTGTTATTCACGGCAACCAGACAGAACGTGTGCCGGCTACCTATAAACGCTACCTTGCAAGTGCTTTCCGTTCGGCCATGAGGCTAAGCGGCACACCCATCAGAATCGAATTCAAGACCGGCAGCAACCCCTACAAGGGACGCAAAAACAAGCTCACTGGACGCCAGATCAAGCGCAAGAGTCGCCTGATGCGCCATGTAAAGAAAAAGCACTAGCAGCAGCCCTGGTATTGTCGGGAGAATGAAAAGTAACTGTCGACATGACAGCCATAGTCCTGGACGCACAGTAAATATCCACGCGTATTATTCTGCAGTATGAAAAATGAGGTGGCAGCTAAGATTGCCGCCACCTCAAAAACATCCCTGTCTGACTGGCGTTACAGGGTAAACGCCTCGTTGTCATCCCTGTACAACGGATGGGCCGGGTGTAATTGCTTACTCGTCGCCAGTGGCAGGTGCCGGTATCCGGTAGCTGGCAAATTCGGCACGACTCAGCTTGCCGTCGGCATCCGAGTCCAGCGTGCTCCACTGCGCAGAAATCTCCGGCAGTGCACCTGCTTCAGCGGCACTCAGACCGTCATCGCTGTTACTGTCCAGATCGTTGAATGTGATAACGGCGCCGTCCTGTGCCAGTGCGGTGCTGCTGATGAGGGTGGTAAATACTGCGCTCAGAATATGTCTTTTCATGTGTCACTCCTGTGTTGATTACGATGTTCCTGTTTGTTACGCAGAACGCTTGCGTGACATGGATAGAGCAAGTGCCGTGCCAGAATAAAAATCAGCCGGCAATACAGGATGCGGGTGTGATGTTTGCAGACAGGGTTACCCGGGTATGTCGTTCGACAGCGACAAAAAAACAGCTGGGCAGGTTTTATGCAGTATTTATAGTGGTTTTTGCTGTCGCAAGAGGGCGACAAGGTGGCCCGGGTGTGAGTGTGCCTGTTGCAACACTATGAATGGCTTAAGGATTGACTGGTTGTTTTAAAGTAATACAGCCGCATTTGCAGCGGCGTTGCTGTGTGCAAGTTAGCTGCTGCAGTGAATGATGCGCAGGTTTTTGTCGGGCGAATCCTGTGCGCGCCGGGCGTTAGCTGTCCAGGCTATTTCAGCAGGGGGTGATCAGACGGCAACTGGCGTGAGGCCCACAGTGCCAGTTTGTGGCGCATATTTGGCAGGCTTTGCTGGCCAAGTGCGAGCGGCACGATAACCTTGTCATGCACCAGCAGCTTGTAGATATATTCGATTCTTTCGTTTTGTGTGTCGGTGGCTTCAAACTCCACCACGCCGCGTTTCTCGCCGTATTCGGTGCCAAGACGGATGGCCTCCTTGAGTAGCTGAGCCTCGTTTTTGAGCTTCTTCATGTTGTTTTTTGCCTCACATGGTTCCGTCCAGAGAAGACGATTATTAGCGAAACATACAGCTATTACCGCTCCTTGTCAGTCCAGCCATCACATTTAATCTGGTTCAGAATATGGCCGGCGAAACCGGAGCCGGCCTTGGCGTAGATATTGTAGGCGGACTCGATACCCAGTTCGTTAAAATCATCAACTTCATCCGGATATTTCGCAGTGGCAGCAATATGACCGGGGTAGTTGTGCTGCTGCAGTTGTTTGACGACGGCAAGATTGGATGCATGGTTGGGCAGCGTGACCAGTACCAGTCTGACGTCGTTGTTTTCACGATCGATGCGGTTGTAAAAATCCGGGTCCGTTGCATCTTCCTGTATCACCCGGCGTCCCGAGCGGGCCTGCTTTTCAATGACGTCACTGTCAAAGTCAATGCCGAGCAGTTTATCGCCGCACTCGGATTTCAGATGGTCATAGGTGCCACTGCCAACTCGCCCCATGCCGATAATGACAACGCGGGCATCGGGAAAGCGCACGGGTTGATCATCAGCCAGGCGTTTATCTCTTTCAAAGCGTATGAAGAAACCATGGAAGCGGGCAAATAGTGCATCTGCGTCCCGGTTTAACGGTGCGGCGAGGATAAAGGAAAATGACAGGGCTACGGCAATCAGTACCAGCCAGTCATCTGCCAGCCAGCCATTGCTAACGGCAATGGCCCCGACGATCAGGCCAAACTCACTGTAGTTGGAGAGGTGCAGCGAGGTTAGCGTAGCCGTGCGTGCACGTACCCTGAAGCGGGTAGCCAGCCAGAAATACAGCGCCATTTTGACGGGCAGTACCATCAGCAGTAGCAGCGATGCCAGCATAATGGACGGGCCTGGCAGGCCTGTCAGGCCGATGCTGAGGAAGAAGCCAATCAGAAAAAGTTCTTTAAAACCCAGCAGTGTCTTTGCCAGTTCATTTGTTTTCGGATGCCCGGATAACATCAGGCCAAGCAACAATGCCCCGAGGTCGCCCTTGATACCAACGGCCTCAAACAGGGCGGCACCGCCCAGTGCCAGTACAAAGCCGAACAGAATCAGCAGTTCATCATGACCGGCACGTTTCATCAGGTCGAAGAACAGCGGTCGCAGCGGGATCAGCAGCAACAGCCCCAGGGCCCAGGGTGTTGGCAGTTTGCCGGTAGAAACTGCCAGGAACAGCACGGCGGCGATGTCCTGCATGATCAGGATGCCGATGGCGAGTCGGCCGTGGCGGGAGGCTATGTCGCCTTTCTCTTCCAGCACCTTGACGGCGAAAACGGTGCTGGAAAAGCTCAATGCGAAACCGATTATGGCGGCCGTGGTGAAGTCAATCCCGGTAAACAGTGGCAGTGAAAGTTGTGCCAGTCCAAGCACCAGCAAGGCGTTGATGAGCACGATCAGCAACATATGGGTGCTGGCAACCCCCCAGACCTCGGTGCGTAGCAGTTGACGGATATTCAGTTTCAGGCCAATGGTGAACAGCAGCAGGGTGACGCCGAGTTCGGCAATCTCGCTGAGAAAGGCACCGCCCTGCGCACCACCGATGTTAAGCAGGAAACCGGCGACCAGAAAACCGACCAGGGGCGGCAGGTTCAGTTGTTTCGCCACCAGTCCCAGCAGCAGCGCGATGGTGATCCAGAGCGGATCGTTATAGTTCAGCGAGATAACCAGTTCGTCCATGATCAGTAGTCAGATGGTGGCGTGGACAAAATGCATTTTATATTTGTCAGACGACCTGCCTGGTTGCCCTTGCTTGCTGTTGTTTTTTCTGTTGCTTGCTGCTGCGATTCGCTGCTGAATACTCATTGGCGTCATCACCCATGTGAGCTTCGCCGCGCTGTTGTGCCAGTTCCATTTGCCGCTGCCGCTCCTTGAAACGGGCTTTTTGTTTTACTGTCAGTTTGCCAAAGCAATGCGGGCAACTGACACCCTGTATAAACTTGTCACTGGCCTTGTCGGTCTCGGTGATTGGCAATCGACAGGCATGACACTGGTGATAGTTGCCTTGCTCAAGATGATGGTTAACTGTGACGCGCTCATCAAAGACGAAACACTCACCCTCCCAGAGCGTATTGTCTTCAGGGATATCTTCCAGGTATTTAAGGATGCCTCCCTTGAGATGGAATACTTCTTCAAATCCCTGTTCTTTCAGAAAGGCAGTCGACTTTTCGCAGCGAATGCCGCCGGTACAGAACATGGCGACTTTTTTATGTTTGTTCGGGTCAAGTTGCTGTTTCACGTAGCGCGGAAACTCGCGAAAGGTACCGGTACCCGGATTTATGGCATTCCTGAAAGTTCCTACCTGCACCTCATAGTCGTTACGGGTGTCGATCAACAGCACTTCGGGGTCGCTGATGAGCGCATTCCAGTCTTTCGGGCTGACGTAGGTGCCAACAACATGTGCCGGGTCAATGCCGGGTTCACCCATGGTGACGATTTCCTTCTTCAGCTTCACCCTGGTGCGCTTGAAAGGAGGAGTATCGGCAAGGGATTCCTTGTAATCAATTTCAGCCAGCTGTGGCTGAGTGTGCAGCCAGTCCAGTACGGCATCAATGCCTGCGCGGCTTCCGGCGATGGTGCCGTTGATGCCCTCACTGGCAAGCAGCAGTGTGCCGCGTACCTGGTTGGCAAGCAGTGCGTCATGCAGCGGTGCGCGCAGCGCCCGGTAATCATCCAGCCGGACAAATTTATACAATGCACAAACAACGAAACGGGACATTTTATTTACCTTGCAGCAGCCGGACTAGTCGAGATACTCAAACAGTTTTACGACTTTTTGTACACCCTTGACACGGCTTGCCTTGGTGGAAACAGCATCGGCCTCCAAGCGGTACAGAATACCCATCAGGTAAACAATACCGTTTTCAGTGACTACCTTGACGCGGGTCGGGTCAAATCCTTCATGTCCCTCGATGCCGAACAGGCTGCCTTTAACTTTCGCGGTGATCAGTGAGTCGCTGCTGCGTGTCATATAGGAATTGGGTGCGGCGATGGTCATTTCATCATGAACCACGCGTACCTTCTCGACGCTATTGGTGATGTCAACGATCTTCATGCGCAGTTCCTCGGTAGGTGCCTGCCCGACCAGCAGTACCACGCCGTTGACGCTGATGATGTTGACATGTACCTGGCTGAAGAGCTCCTTGTCCTCGGTGACGGCAAGGCGGACCTTCAGTTCGATACCTTCGTCATCTATGTAGGCGCCCAGTGTGCGCCGGTCATGCGCCGCATTTGCGCCGGTCGCTGCACCGGTAACGACAACGGCCGCGCAGCCGCCAAGCAGGGTGGTAACGAGGGTAATGGCGAGCAGGGTTCTGAAAAAATGCATGTGTTTATTTCTCCTGTGATGCAATGTGTTGGTCGATCAGGTCACAAAGACAATGTATTGTCAGCAAGTGTACTTCCTGTATGCGCGCCGTGGAATTCACCGGTACGCAAATTTCCACGTCAGTGTCTGATAGCAGTCCCGGGATTTTTCCACCATCACGGCCAGAGAGTGCAACGACGCCCATATCGCGTGTGTGCGCGGCTTGCACGGCGCTGACGACGTTGGCGGAGTTACCGCTGGTCGAGATCGCAAGCAACACATCTCCGGCATTACCCAGTGCCAGAACCTGTTTTGAAAATACCTGGTTGTAATCGTAGTCATTGGCAATGGATGTGAGTGTCGATGAGTCAGTTGTCAAGGCGACCGCGGGCAGGCCGGGACGTTCCATTTCAAAACGGTTCAGCATTTCCGCGGAAAAATGCTGCGCATCAGCTGCAGAGCCGCCATTGCCGCAGCTGAGTATTTTGCCACCCTGGTCCAGCGCCTGCGAGAAGAGTGCGGCAGCAGCGGCAATTGCCGGTGCCAGCACTTCCAGTGACTGTTGCTTGGCCTGCACGCTGTCGTTGAAATGTTGTGTAATTCTGGCGATTGAATCCGGGGCGTTCATTGCTTACTCCGCAGCACTAAAGGCATTTTGTATCCAGTCAATGGCGTTCGATGTGCCGTTTACAGAAACCACGTCAAAACGACATGGTTGATTGGCAGCCCCGGCATGTGCCTGCAGGAAATGCCGGGCACAGGCGACCAGCTTCGACTGCTTGTGTATGTCAACACTCTCGGCAGCAGAGCCGAAGCCGCGTTGACGCCGGTAGCGCACCTCAACAAATACCAGGCTGTCTGTGTCTTGCAGTATCAGGTCGATTTCTCCACGCTTGCTGCGGTAATTACGTTGCAGCAGCTGTAAGCCATGCGCCTGCAGGTAGCGGCAGGCGCGGTCTTCAGCCTGCTTACCGCGGGTTTGTGTATCCATACGGTGTTGATTCTGCAGGCAGGCTGGTCGAGTCTCCGCCGGTTTCCCCGGTTTCCCCGGTTTCCCCGGTTTCCCCGGTTTCCCCGGTAACAGTCGGTTCGAGTAATACCGGTAATCCGCGACTGAATTTTGCACATCGCAGTGAGCGGTTGATATGTCCACGTGCACCGAGTGACAGGTTGCCGGTGACGCCGTGGTAGGCACCAAACATGTTGTTACCCAGTTCTCCCAGGTACGGCGCTAGCCGATAGGCATCGATGCCCAGTGCATACAGGCGCCGGTAACGGCTGGCATTGCCTGGCCACGACGCATTGATGGTTTGTTGCAGGTGATCCGAACTGCCGCCGCTCTCAAGCGTCCACGGCATGTCGCAAAAAATAATGCCGTTCATGTCGGCATCCTTGCCGGCATCCGGCATTCCGCTGTAGACCCGTGAAGTGGTGTACACCGGCAGGGAGGAGGCCCGGTAGAATCGCAATTGCGGACGGATCAGCCGGGCCTGCCTGGAGGAGGCAACCAGGAAGACAAAGTCGACATCCTGACGGCGGCGCGGCTCAAACTCCAGCTTTGTCCCCAGGTGTCGCGATAACTGCTGTTTCCGTGCCTTGCTGTCTTCCAGGTTCAGCACGCTGCTGATGATCTTGCCATGGTCGGTGCGGGTGTTATCGTAGCGTTCGGCCTCGAGGATCTCGCCGCCAAGCAGTTGCCATTCAGTCGCAAAGGCAGCATAGACACGTTCACCCCAGTCGGTGTTTGGCAGTAACGCAATGGTACGGGTGAAGCCTTCGCGCCAGGCGAGGCGTGCTACCTCGCGCGCTTCGTCTTCGGGTGCCAGTCCAAACTGGTACAGTGCTGTATTGAACAGCGCGGTGTCTTCAATCTGGTTGAGTGCCAGAACCGGTGCAGCGAGCTGCGCCAGGCTGGCCAGTGCATGCACGGAGTCCTTGCGCAAGGGGCCGATAATAAACTGTGCGCCGTCAGTGACAGCCTGCTGGTAGGCGGTCACCGTGTCTTCGGCGGTCACGCCGCTATCATATACCTGTATTGACGGGCGGCTGCTGGCGGCCGGCGTATCGTACCAGGCGGCGAATACCCCGTCACGGATGGCGCTGGCGGCGTCACTCAGCTTGCCGTTCAACGGCAACAATAATGCCAGCCGTTCGGGTGCCTGGCCTGCGGCACGCATACTCTCCAGCAGTTCCGGAATGAATGCTTTGCTGGCAGGGTGACTCGGGTAGCGCTGTTGCCAGTGGGGTATCACGTCAGCCAGCGCATCAGGTTGCTGCAGGTACAGCCGGGTCAGTTCTACCAGTTCCATCCAGCCGCTCAGCGGGTCAGGTGGGGAAGTCGTGCGCAGCGTTTGCAATTCTGTGTCGGTTAGGCGATTCAGTGACTCCCAGATGGCAAATTCGTTTTGCAATTGCTGTTGCTGGTCCGTTAGCAGCGGGTCGAGCAGCACACGTTCACGGGCGCTGAGAAAAAATCGTGATTCCTGCAGGTAAGCCTCGGCGCGCAGGCGCCGGTAGTCGGCGACGAACGGGCCACTGGCCGGCACCTCGTCAAGCAGTGACAGTACCTGCACGGGACGCTGGTCAATAATGGCAATGGCGGCCCTGTTGATGGCGTAATGCTGGCGCAACTCGCCGCCGAGTTGTGCCGCCGGCAGTTCATCAAGCAGTCGCGTGGCGCCTGTGTAGTCTTCGCCGCCTATAAGGCTGGCCGCGGCCTGCAATTGCAGTGCCTGCTGGTCATTACCGGTGGTCTTTGCGGCTGCCTGCAGATACAGCTGTGCGGCACCCTGGTAGTTACCGCTGTCTTCCAGTGCCTGTGCCTGCTTCTGCAGGCGGCTGTCAGAGGTGCCCGTGCGTACGCCACTGCTACAGCCGATGAGGAGGGCCGCAAGCAGGGTGACGGTTAACAATTTGTATAAAATGGTCGGTAATCTGTTCACAAGACTGGGGTTGTTGCTGATCCTGCCGGTTATTCATTAAAAGTGCCGAAACTCTACTGAAAAGCCGATAGCGCGTCCACCTTTAATACAGCTACCTGTGGCTGTGAATTTTGTTCCCTTGCTGCGCCAGTAGCACGGCGGCTGATCACGGACAAGGTCCGCGATTTGGTTTGCCTGCATACACCCGGTTGTTCAGCTTCAATAGATGCCGATACGGCTCGCTGTAATATTTGCTAGGATGATGCCGCATGAACAGCGCACAACAAAGCGCCGGGGTATTGTATGTGGTTGCAACACCCATCGGCAATTTGCAGGACCTGTCCGCGCGTGCGCTGGAGGTGTTGCGAAGCGTGCCCCTGATTGCTGCGGAAGACACCCGGCACAGCAAAAAATTGCTGCTGCATTATGGTATTGGCACCCGGCAGATGGCATTACATGAACATAACGAACGGGGCATAACCGCCAGCCTGTTGCGGCATCTGGCTGCGGGAGAGGATGTGGCGCTGGTGTCGGATGCCGGTACGCCGCTGATCAGTGACCCCGGGTTTTACCTGGTACGGGCGGCACGTGAAGCGAATGTGCAGGTAGTGCCGGTACCGGGTGCCTCGGCGCTGATTGCAGCACTGTCGGTGGCCGGCTTGCCCTCGGACCGTTTTTTGTTTGAAGGTTTTTTGCCATCAAAACAGGCGGCACGGCAGCATC
>Ga0224504_10001176_pt1 | contig 11709 bp, 10 predicted proteins | sample SF_Oct11_sed_USG_3_FD_170160 | JGI IMG/M metagenome (GOLD analysis project Ga0224504, IMG submission 170160) | Sediment microbial communities from San Francisco Bay, California, United States - SF_Oct11_sed_USGS_24 | ecosystem: Environmental > Aquatic > Marine > Sediment | place: USA... | reverse complement strand
TGCAATGGGCGAATCTTCATGTTTCAGCTCTCCTTAAGCTCAATTCATGAACGGGTTCAAATTCGAGGTGCCAGAATTGCAGTTAGCACTCGCCTCTGGGGAGTGCTAATAATAGGGGCGCGCCGCCATTTTTCAAGCGGAAAAAATTTGTATATTATTCAATGACATCTGACCTGACGGGCAATTCTGCCCGAGCAAATTCCCGACGAATCACTACTATGGACGAAGAATTCCTGCTCGTTCTCACTACCTGCCCCGATCCGGAATCCGCGCGGCGCCTCACGACGAAAGCGGTAGAGGCGAAGCTTGCCGCCTGCGTTAATCAGCTTCCGGGTGTGAACTCGTTCTACTCGTGGGAAGGAAAATTGCAGCAAACTGTCGAGATCATGCTGCTGTTCAAGACCCGCAGACCGGCGTATGAGGCGCTCGAAGCACTGTTGCAGGTCGAGCACCCTTACGAACTTCCCGAGATCATCGCGGTCCCTATCAACCACGGCTCCCCCGGATATCTGAAATGGATCGAAGACAACACAACCTAGCGAACGGCCGATATGGCCTGATCGGGTTCGCGCTATTCGGGATACTGCTGCTCGCGGGTCCGGCGCTCGCAGCGCAGGACGAACCGTTGCGACCGGAACAGGCTTTCCCCTATGGGGTCGCGGCCGACGCCGAGACGATCGTCGTGACATTCGGGCTGGTCGACGGTTACTACCTCTACAAAAAGCGCTTCAGGTTCACCAGCCCCGACGGGCGTGTCAGTCTCGGCGATCCGCGTTTCCCGCGTGGCGAGATCCACGAGGACGAGTTCTTTGGAAAAATGGAGATCTTCCGCAACACGTTTGCGATCGAGATTCCCTACTCGGCACCGCCGGATCTGGATCGGCTCGAGCTGCAAATGCGGTTGCAGGGCTGCGCAGATATCGGCCTGTGCTATCCGCCGGACACCTGGACAACGGAGGTCGCGCTGCCCCAGCGAGCAGCACCGGCAACACCGCCGCGATCCGACCTCGGCGCTATTCTCGGGGCCACGGGTGGCGCAACCGAAACCGCTTTTCTCCAGGCCGAAGAGGCATTTGTCGTCGATGCCATTCTGGCGGACCCCAACAACCTTTTGTTGCGCTGGACGATTGCCGACGGTTACTACCTTTACCGCGACAAACTCGCTGTCGCCACTGACAGCACCCTTATCCAGCTGGCGGCCCCCGAACTCCCTCCCGGCAAACCCAAGACCGACGAGTACTTCGGCGCCACCGAGGTCTATTACGGATCGGTCGATGTTCGCGTCCCGTTCGCCCGCAGCGGGCCGGAAAGTGGCGATATCGTCCTGCGACTGGCGCTCCAGGGTTGTGCCGAGGACGGAATCTGCTACCCGCCGATGACCCGCGAGTTGCAGCTTTTTGTACCGGCGGTCGATGCTGTGCAGACCACCGGCACGACAACGCCGAACGTGCCACTGTCCGAACAGGACCGGCTGGCGAAACTGATCGGCGAGGGAAACCTGCTGCTCGTCCTTTCCACGTTCTTCGGCATCGGCATCCTGCTTGCTTTCACACCCTGCGTGCTGCCGATGATTCCGATCCTCTCGGGAATCATTGTCGGTCAGGGTGAAAATACCAGCACGGCCAAAGCCACGGCGCTGTCGTTTACCTATGTAATGGGCATGGCGCTGACCTATACCATCGCCGGGGCGCTGTTCGCGATGGCCGGGCAACAGGCGCAGGCCGTTTTCCAGCAACCGTGGATCATCGTGACCTTCAGCTTGTTGTTCGTGGCACTGGCGCTCAGCATGTTCGGCCTGTTCGAGCTGCAGATTCCGGCGGCGCTACAGACGCGGTTGAGCAACATGAGCAACCAGCGCCAGACCGGTACGTATCTGGGGACATTTGTCGTTGGTGCGCTGTCTGCACTGATCGTCAGCGCCTGCGTCGCCCCGCCGCTGGTTGCCGCGCTCGCCGTAATCGGCCAGGCTGGCGACGTGGTCCGGGGCGGACTTGCGCTGTTCGTCATGAGCCTCGGCATGGGTGCGCCGTTAATCGCGTTTGGCGCGTCGGCCGGCAAGATCCTGCCCATGGCCGGAGGCTGGATGGAGCAGGTGAAAGCGTTTTTCGGCTTCCTGTTACTCGGCGTGGCGGTGTGGATGCTCGAACGCATTCTGCCGGGTGCCGTAATCATGTTGCTGTGGGCGCTCCTGGCGGTAGCACTGGGAGTGTTTTTTGGTGCGCTCACCGCGTTACCCGGCTCCGCGAGCATCTGGCGCCAGCTGTCACGCGCGCTCGGCGTGGTCACCCTCGCCTACGGACTGTTGCTGCTGATCGGCCTGGCGGCGGGCGGGCGCGATCCGCTGCAGCCCCTGGCCGGGCTCCGTGGCACGGGCAGCGCAACCAGCGAGCACGGTGTCGCTTTCACCCGCATCAAGACCTCGGCCGATCTCGACGCGCAACTGCGCGCAGCCGCGGCACGCAACCAGCCGGCCATGCTCGACTTCTACGCGGACTGGTGCGTGTCGTGCAAGGAAATGGAGCGCTATACGTTTACCGATGGCGCGGTCCAGGATTCGCTGCGCGATGTTCTGCTTCTCCAGGCCGACGTTACTGACAACGATGATCGGGACCGCGAACTCCTGCAGAGATTCAATATCATTGGCCCCCCGACTATTGTTTTTTTCGATGCTAACGGCGCGCAGCTACGCGGGCGCGAGGTTGTCGGTTTCATGCCGGCAGAGGAATTCGCGGCTCATGTAAGCGCCGCCTACGGAGCTGTCTCTCGCTGATGAACAAGAAAATTCTGCTGATACTCGGCGCGATTGCCGCGGCCGCTGTTTTCGCCTTCGTGTTTGCGAAGCGCGGTGCGGACACGCCGCCAGTGCAGCCCGGCCCGACATTGTCCATGAGCGAACTTCGACCAATTTTTGCTCTAAGCGACAGCGACGGCATCGAACGCTCGATCAGCGAATGGGACGGCAGCGCGCTTGTCGTCAACTTCTGGGCAACCTGGTGCGCGCCGTGCCGGCGCGAGATTCCGTTGCTGAACGCGCTGCAGAGCGAATATGTCGACGCCGGAATCCAGGTCATTGGCGTGGCAGTGGATTTCCGCGAGGACGTGGTGGCGTTCCTGCAGGAAATTGCGGTGAATTACCCCGTGCTGATCGGCGAACAGGAAGCCATCGATGCGGCCGAGGCCTTCGGAATGGACTTCATCGGGTTGCCGTTGACCGCGTTTACCGACCACGCTGGGCGGGTCGTACACCTGCATTTAGGGGAAGTCCACCGCGAACAGGCGGAAATCGTCTTCGCGGCGATTGCCCGGTTGCGGGCCGGCGATATGCAACTGGCCGCGGCACGCCAGCAGATAAGCGAACAGATCCAGGCGACGGCATACCGCTAACCCCCCCCGCATGGCCCCGCCGGTGCTGCAACGCACAAGCTAAAATCCCCGAAAGTGTAGCGATTTGAGGGGTAATGGCGTTAAACTTGCCGCGAATTTCTGCAAACCGGACGAAAACGAGACCTCCGTGGCAAACCTGCTTCTGTTAAGCGGTCCCAATCTGAACATGCTGGGCAGCCGCGAGCCCGAAATTTATGGCTCGCGCACGCTCGACGATATCGAGCGCGATCTGCAGGCGCGGGCGGAGGCAGCGGGGAGTCGACTGGAATGCTACCGCAGCAACGCGGAACACGAACTGGTTGAACGGATTCAGGCCGCGGCGTCCGACGCCAGCGAGGTGCTGATCATCAACCCCGCGGCGCTTGGACACACCAGCATCGCATTGCGGGATGCCCTTGCCGGATGCGGCAAGCCTTTCATCGAGATTCATATCAGCAACATTTATGCGCGCGAACCGTTCCGCCATCACAGTTATCTGTCCGATATCGCAGCGGGTTGTATCGTGGGACTGGGCACGTACGGTTACGAACTTGCACTCGCTGCGGCATTAAAACTGGGTTCCGGCGCTGCGGACTGATCGACGCGGCGCTGCGCTGACCGCGCCGATACGTACTGGGGGAAAACGATGGACATCAGAAAGGTCAAAAAACTCATCGAACTCCTTGAGGAGTCCGGAATCGCCGAGCTTGAGATCACCGAGGGCGAGGAAGGGGTCAGGATCAGCCGCTATCCGAGCAGCCTTCCTGCAGCGCCGACGGCAGCACCGCAGGCAATCGTCGCCGCGACGCCGGCAGCCGAAGCGCGCGCGCCCGTGATCGAAAAAAAGGCCTCACCTGACGGCCACTCCGTGATGGCCCCAATGGTCGGGACCTTCTATTCGTCGCCTGCGCCGGGCGCCAAGCCGTTCGTGGAGATTGGTTCACGGGTAGAGATCGGCGATGTGTTATGCATCATTGAGGCGATGAAAATGATGAACCAGATTGAAGCCGACCGCGCCGGAAAAGTCGTGTCCGTGCTGGTCGAAAACGCGGAGCCGGTGGAATACCACCAGCCGCTCTTCATCATCGAGTAACAGAGGGTTCCCGCCGCAATGCTTGAGAAGCTGCTGATAGCCAATCGCGGCGAGATTGCGCTACGCATTCTGCGCGCGTGCCGTGAACTGGACATCAAAACCGTCGCAGTCCACTCGTCGGCCGACCGCAATCTGAAACATGTGCTGCTGGCCGACGAGACGGTGTGTATCGGTCCGCCGAAATCGGCGGACAGTTATCTCAGCATGCCCGCAATCATCAGTGCAGCCGAGGTCACCGACGCGATCGCAATTCATCCAGGCTACGGATTCCTGGCCGAAAATGCTGATTTTGCGGAACGGGTCGAACAGTCCGGCTTTATTTTCGTAGGGCCACGCGCCGAGACTATCCGGCTAATGGGCGACAAGGTATCGGCCATCCGTGCGATGCGCGAGGCCGGAATCCCGTGCGTGCCCGGCTCGGATGGACCACTTGGCGAGAACCACGACGAGAACATCAAGATTGCACGCAGTATCGGTTATCCGGTCATCATCAAGGCCTCCGGCGGTGGCGGCGGGCGCGGCATGCGAGTCGTGCATACCGAAGCTTCGCTGCTGAACACGGTCAACCTGACGCGCGGTGAAGCGCTCGCTGCATTCGGCGATGCAACCGTCTATATGGAGAAGTTTCTCGAGCGTCCCCGGCATATTGAAATCCAGGTACTCGCTGACGGAAACGGCAATGCCATCCACCTGTGCGAACGCGACTGTTCAATGCAGCGGCGCCACCAGAAAGTGATCGAGGAAGCGCCTGCGCCGGGAATCACCGAAGCGCAAAGGGAGATGATCGGCGACCGCTGTGTGCGAGCCTGCCAGACCATTGGCTACCGCGGCGCCGGCACGTTCGAATTTCTCTATCAGGATGACGAGTTTTACTTTATCGAGATGAACACGCGAATTCAGGTTGAGCATCCGGTCACGGAAATGATTACCGGTGTCGACCTGGTGCGCGCCCAGCTCGAAATCGCCGCTGGGCGGCCCATGCCCTATGCACAGGAAGACATCGGGATCCGTGGCCATGCGATCGAATGCCGGATCAATGCAGAGGACCCCAAGACCTTCATGCCCTCGCCCGGCCCGATTACGCTGTGGCATGCGCCGGGAGGACCCGGAATCCGCGTCGACAGTCATGCGTACTCGGGCTACGACGTGCCGCCCTTTTATGACTCGCTGATCGGGAAGGTGATCGCCCACGGCGAAACCCGGCAGCTCGCCATTGCGAGAATGCGAAATGCGCTGGCCGAAATCGTGGTCGAAGGGATCAAGACCAACATCCCGCTGCACCGGGAAATTTGCCAGCACACCGCATTCAAGGCCGGCGGCACCGATATTCACTACCTGGAGAAACGTCTCGGTCTCTAGACCGGAACTCGGCGTCTGCGGACCGCGGGGAAAACCGGCGATGCCCATCGCAACGTTTGTCATTTCCATTCGCAACCTCGACCTCGAAGCGGTCGAGTCCGCCCTGTTCGAATGCGGCGCACAATCGATGACGCTGTTGGCCGAAGACGGCGAGGAGATTCTCGAGCCGTTGCCGGGCGAGACGCCGTTATGGCAACACACCCGGCTGAGCGCGGTTTTCGCCGATGACGTTGACGTGAATTTCGTACGCGGCCATCTGCGCGCTGCTCTGGACTGCAACGAGCTTCCGGTCAACGAATTTCGCACCCTGGAGGACCGGGTCTGGGAGCGCGAATGGTTGCAGCACTTCGGTCCTATGCAATTCGGCCGGCGTTTGTGGGTAAGCCCGGCCGGCCAGCGCGAAAACGGCCCCGGGGAGGTGACCGTGTGGCTGGATCCGGGGCTCGCGTTCGGTACCGGCACCCACCCAACGACCGCATTGTGCCTGGAGTGGCTGGAAAGCCAGGACGTCGGCGGCAAGTCCATCGTGGACTACGGCTGTGGCTCGGGCATCCTCGCTATTGCGGCGCTCAAATTGGGAGCGGCCCGGGCATTTGCCCTCGATATCGATCCGCAGGCGCTGGAGGCGACCAGTGAAAATGCCCGCCGCAACGACGTGGCCGACCGCCTCGTTGCAACCAACCGGATAGAACCCGAAGACCTGAAGTGCGATATCCTAATGGCAAATATTTTGGCGGGCCCGTTGACGGAACTCGCTGAAACGATAGCTAATATAACGTCCATGAACGGAACAGCAGTCTTGTCGGGAATTTTGGAAAATCAGGCTGACGGTGTAGCGGCCGCTTTTGCCGGGCACTTCACCGTTACGACTTACGATATCCGCGATGGCTGGGCGGCTCTCGCTTGCCGGCGCTGCTGACACATGTTTACCCGTTGCCCGGAATGTCAATCCTTGTACCGGCTAACTCCGGAACAACTGCGCATTGCACGAGGCAAGGTGCGCTGCGGCAAATGCTCGAATGTGTTCGATGCGCTGGACGAATTGGTGGAGCAATCGGACGATGATCAATCCGCGGCCTCGGATTCGGCGCACCAGCCAACGCCGGACGAGGATACCCCTGCGAGCCCGGCGGCGGACGATGAAGACGGTGCGGTAGCGCAGGACGAATTCGGCGATACCCGTCAATTGGACGAAGAGTTGCTCGAAGCAAGCGGCATTCTCGAAGCACCGGAATTTGCCGATGATTCCGCAGCTGACGAAGACGCCTTTCAGGACGAAACGGAGGAGCACAATCCCGATCAGCAGGTTTTTTCGCCGACCGCAATCGCCAGCGATTCCGCTGAGATAGCCGCAGAAACGAATCGCGATGAAGCGACAGCCGGACCTTTGTCCGCGCCAATGGAGGCCGGCCCGGATCCCTGGCAGGATCTGTTTTTTGACGACGAACACGGTATTCCCGACAGCGGTGCCGAACCCGCAACTGCTTCCAGCGTCGGCCGGATCGATCTGTCCAGGGACGTCCACACCTCCACCCACTGGAATATGGAGCCACTTTCGAGCGAGCACGACGGCGACGAGGATGTTGCCGTTGAAGCCGAAACCGGCACACCGCCGGACGAACAGGAAAAAGAACCCGGCGCGGCGGACGAGAACGCAACGCCGCGGGAAGATGAGGAAGCCGTGCCCGGCGGCACACCGGAAATGGCGGAGCACAGCGCTGCTGAAGAGCACACATCGCCGCGGCAATCGAACGACTACCCGGTGGAACCGCAAATCGAGTCTGACTCCACTACACCTCCACCCCAAGACGAACATGTCGAACCCGCAGCGAAAACCGGCTCCAGCGAGGATCACGGCACACCGCGCACATTCTTGCAGCGCCTATGGAGCGGGCGAAAAGACAAGGAGGCCGACCCCGTGAGCGCCCGGATCGCCGCGGTTTTCGAACCCGCTGCCGCGGCGAAAGAGGCCGATACATCGGTGACCGACGATATCTGGGACGCCCCTGAAAACGCGGCCCCGGCAGTGGTCGATGCCGGAATGGCCGGTGTATTTGACGACCCGGATGAGCGAGAAACCGCGCAACCTGATTTTGCGGCGGATGCAACCGAACCGGAGTCGGGCGAAAAACCGCGCGCTCCCGAGGAGCACGCTGCAGACTCCGGGCATGACAACGACGACGGTACAGCGGAGGCCGGCGATGACCGGGCGATCTCGTTTGCCGATGCCGGAACGGAAGAAGACGCGCAGCCGCTCGCCCGCGACGACGCGAAGGTGGCGGCTGCGGCCGACGATCCGGACGGATTGGTCGCCGATGAAATCGACCTCGAAAAGCAGATCGACGCCGCGATCGAGGCGCTTGAAGATTCGGACGAGCCCGATTCCGGGGATGAAGCCAGTCACGAGCAAATCGACGGGCCGAAGCAAACGGAGTCAGCAGCCGTCGATGCGAGGGATGACGACGAATATGAAAATGCGGTCGACGCCGGTCTGGCCGCTTTGTTCAGCGATTCGGAAGCGGAAGAAAACGCGCGGCAGGTCGCAGCTGTGGCGGACGACCGGGATGGGTCGGCCGCAGTCAATCTTGGTCTCGACGAGGAACTGGACGCCGCAGTCGATGCGCTCAGCGATGAGCATCACGATGAAGCGGTACCCGTCGCGGAAGACGAGGACGACGACGATTTCGCCGGAGCTTTCGAAGGGCTGGATGCACTCAACTGGAGTGACGACGAGCCCGCAGCGGAGCAGGAGGCGCCGCCTGACTCCGCCGCCAACGAATCGCGCCCGGACGAGCAGTCTCTGCTCGAGGACATCCTGCGCGAGAACGAACAGAAAACCGCTCCGACCGAAATGGTCGCAGAAGCCTCCGGTATCCGGGTGCAATTGCTGGATGAGTCCGACCTCGACGACGTGGACGACGAAGCCTGGGAAAACCTGTCGGCGCAGCTCGGCCTGGGTCCCGACAGCGAGACCGGCGCAGATCGCACCGACACGGAGGGCGTCGATGCCGATAGCAATCGGGGCCACGACGAAGACGTCGCGACCGGGCACGGCGGCACCAGTTCCGCAACCGGCGATGAGGAGACCGACCGGCTTTACGAGACTTTCCTCGCAAGCACGGTAACGCCCGCCGATCCGCAACTGGATTCGGCCGTCGCCGAGGCACTCGGGGACGAGCAATCGGATCAGCCGGAGACGCCCTTCTCGCCGCCAGCAGCCTCATCCGCGACACCGTTTCCGGGTTCGCCACCACCGCGCCGGAAACGGGTGCTGTTCGCCGCCGCATCGTTGGCGCTGGCGCTCCTGCTGGTAATCCAGCTGATCCACGCACGCCGCGACGAGTTGCTGCAGGACTCCGCTCTTGCCCCGGCCCTGCGCAGCGTTTACCAGGCATTCGGTTACCAACCGCCGGAGAAATGGGACCTGACCGCCTACGACCTGCGGCAGATGAGTGCGGTCGTCAACCCGGATTCCCCCGGGGTGATTCGAATCAAGATATCGCTGCGCAATCGGGCCGCACGGGCACAACCCTACCCGGTAATCCGGCTTATTCTGATCGACATCTGGGGCGAACCAATCGGTCAGCGCGACCTGCTCCCCGCCCAGTATCTCGGTAGCGAGCCGCCGCCACTGCTGGAACCCGGTGAAAATGTTATCGGCGAAATCGCTGTCGTGGAACCGCCGGATCAGAAGGCGGAGAATTTCGAAATTGACGCCTGTCTGGCGCTGGTAGCCGGCGTGCTGGAGTGCGCTAACCCGCGTTGACCGCCGGCTAACGCAATGCCCGCTTTGCGCGTCCCGCGCATGGAGCTATCATTCCCGGCCCGGTCACAGTGGGCAACGCCCGAAAATATGCGTATCGGACCTTATCTGTTCGAAAACAGCCTCGCGCTGGCCCCGATGGCCGGCGTGACCGACCGCCCGTTCCGCCAGTTGTGCCGGAGCCTCGGCGCCGGCCTTGCAGCGTCGGAAATGATCAGCGCCGACAGCCGCCTCTGGCGCAGTGCCAAAACCCGCAGGCGCCTCGATCATCGCGGCGAGCCCGAACCGCGGATCGTGCAGATTGCCGGAGGCGATCCGGATCAAATCGCCGAGGCAGCCCGGCTGAGCCAGGCGCATGGTGCACACATCATCGATATCAACATGGGCTGCCCGGCGAAAAAGGTATGCAACAAGGCGGCCGGGTCCGCTCTGCTCAAGGACGAAACGCTGGTTGCACGAATTATCGAAGCCGCAGTCGCTGCGGTTTCGATACCGGTCACAGTCAAGATCCGGACCGGATGGTCGCGCGATTCACGCAACGGGGTTCAGGTGGCGCGCATTGCCGAGGATGCGGGCGTCGCGGCAATTGCAGTGCACGGCAGGACCCGGCAATGCCGTTATGACCGGGCCGCCGAATACGACACGATTCGAGCGATCAAGGAATGCGTCTCAGTCCCGGTGCTGGCAAACGGGGATATCGATTCTCCACACAAGGCACACCAGGTTCTGGCAGCGACTGGCGCGGATGGAATCATGATCGGACGCGGCGCCCAGGGGCGGCCGTGGCTGTTCCGGGAAATCGCGCATTTTCTTCGCACCGGCGAAGAACTCGAGCCGGTCCCGCCAGCCGGGGTCCGTGATATCATGCTCGGGCATCTGGAGAACCTGTACCGCTTTTACGGCGATGACGTTGGGGTACGCGTCGCCCGTAAACATATAGGCTGGTACTGTCAGGGTCGCCGGAATGCTGACGCCTACCGCCATCGTGCGGTGCGTGCCGAAACACCAGGTGAACAGACTCACTTGACCTACGAGTACTTTCGTTGCCTTGCGGAAGGGGAACCGCTGGCGGCGTAAATGCATGGGGACACTGCGAGGGTGACCAGAAAAAACAAGAAATCGAACGGCGCGGCAGCCATCAATGTAAGCGTTGCCAACAAACCGTTGCGCCAGCTCACAGAGGAAGCTCTGGACAGCTATTTCGAGACTCTGAACGGGCACAACCCGGGCGAATTGTATTCGCTGGTGATCGGGGAGGTGGAGCAACCGCTGCTGAAGGCGGTGCTCGAATACACCGAGGGAAACCAGAGCCGCGCGGCCGACATTCTCGGCATCAACCGCGGCACGTTGCGCAAGAAACTCAAGACTTACGGCCTGATTACATAGACGACACCGGGCGCTGCGGGGTGCCTGCCCTGCGCCAGAGTCGCCGCCAGAGAACAACTGATGACCCAGATACGCAGGGCACTTTTAAGTGTTTCGGACAAAGCCGGCATTGCCGATCTCGCCACTGTGCTGGCGGCGCGGGGAATCGAAATACTGTCCACGGGGGGCACTGCGCGACTGCTCGCTGACCACGGCATTGCCGTACGCGAGGTGTCGGATTACACCGGATTTCCGGAAATCATGGCTGGCCGGGTCAAGACGCTGCACCCGAAGATTCACGGCGGGCTTCTCGGCAGGCGCGGCATCGACGAACAGGTAATGGCCGACAATGACATCGCCCCAATCGATCTTCTCGTTGTAAATCTGTACCCGTTCAGCGAAACGATCGCGCGTGACGACTGCACCCGCGAGGATGCAATCGAGAATATAGACATCGGCGGACCGGCAATGCTTCGCGCGGCAGCCAAGAATCACGATGCCGTCGGCGTTGTCGTTGATCCGGCTGACTACACGCTGTTGCTCGAAGAACTGGCACGAAACGATGGCGCGCTCACCGCGGCAAGTCGGCGCCGGTTTGCCACTAAGGCTTTCGCGCACACGGCAGCGTATGACTCAGCCGTCGCATCCTATCTTGGCCGCGCAGGTACCGAGCCCAATGCGCTACCGGATCGTCTCGACATCGCCTGGCCGATCAAGATGCGGCTGAGATATGGCGAAAACCCGCATCAGCGCGCGGCGTTCTACA
>Ga0224504_10001173_pt1 | contig 11720 bp, 10 predicted proteins | sample SF_Oct11_sed_USG_3_FD_170160 | JGI IMG/M metagenome (GOLD analysis project Ga0224504, IMG submission 170160) | Sediment microbial communities from San Francisco Bay, California, United States - SF_Oct11_sed_USGS_24 | ecosystem: Environmental > Aquatic > Marine > Sediment | place: USA... | reverse complement strand
GTATCTTGTTGTCAATCGGGGTCAGTGTCTCTGCTGCCGGTAAGTTCATCGCCAGACCCAGCGAGAGGGCCATACAAATACTCTTGATAACCTTCATAAATTCCTCGTTCGCTTATCGGGGATACTCACTTCAGACTGTCAACATCCGGAGCGCAGATAATATCGTGGATGGTACCGGTATATTGTTTGCCACCTTCATTCCAGTTTACCTCCAGGTCAAACTGCGCAGCTGGTGGAATACCATAGGCGGTCAGCCCCCAGTTATAGTCCCCCGGCAGATATTCCTGCTGCGTTGGAAACATCCCCCAACGAACAACCAGCCTGGCCTTCTGGCTTGCTTGCTGGTCCGACCACGACTCAATCAAGGGTTCTTTCAACAGAATACCGCTTTGCCTGCCTGCGTGTTGCATGCGCCACAGCGTCAAATCAACAGACACCGACTCCCCCGAACCGGACTTGCCATTGTTGCGAATAATTGTCTGAAACATACAACTGGTCGCCATGAACTCGACGACTTCACTGGAAAATTCGTGCTTCATCAACATCGCACGCGTCTGGTCCGGCAGACGCTGCACCAGCTCGATCTCTATATCACCCTCGATAAAATGCCATTTTTCCAGGCCATTTTCCTCATTACTGCTGCGTTGAACCTCTGCCTGCACAAGCCACGTTATCGCGAATCCGGACATCAGCAGTCCGCTTGTCACCACTATTTTCCAGATTTTCAGCATGGCGTTACCCGGTCAGGTTCAGAGGTCGATTTTAACAATAGCACGCAGGATAAATCCGCTGCCATTGCTAAATTCATTCGCCTGTCACCGGGAGTGCTCGCGAAAGCAACCTGAATGCGCCGGCTTCAGGCTGGCAATCAGGGCAACAACAGGCTTCTTGTACGGCTGCTACGGAACAAGGTATTGATGTTCAATACCCTGCTTCCAGTGAATAATATTCTCCATCGCGAGACTGGTATAAATGTTACCGTCTTTTGTAATAAGCAGTATCTTATGAGCACCCATCCTGTCAGCGACCGCCTTCCAGTCTTTGATGCCTGCTATCAGAATAGTGACAGCAGACGCGTTGGCAATCATTGCATTTTCATGCATAACAACAACGGACTGAATAGCGCTGGCTGGCATACCGGTACGCGGATCAACAATATGCCGGTAAACAGAGCCACTCTTATCAAAAGACTTATCAGACGCACGGACTGCGACAACTGCCTGATCATCGATGTTTTCAATTGAACCGATCAAGTCCTTGCCGTCAGCATCCAACAAGCCAATCCACCAGTCATGATCCCCGCGCGTACCGATGGTTCGAACGCTACCACCGATGTCGATCATTGCATTTACCACACCGATCTCCCGCAGCCGCTGTATGCCTTTATCCAGAGCAAGCCCGCGTATCATGTCGCCAAACTCCAGCTTAACCTGCCGGTTGCGGCTGCTGATCTTGTTGCCCTTGATGATCAGGTCATCCATGGACGGGGGACGGGTGATAATTTTCGCGACTCGCTGATCGACCAGTTTCTGGACTTCACTTGGGTAGGGAGAGACCTCGCAGTCATCCTTGTCGCAGTGAAATTCCCAGAATGCTGTCAGTTGCCCTGCTGCAGGATTAAACAAGCCGCCACTCAGGCTGAAGAGCTTGCTTGCCTCGATAATTACCTCCAGTAGACCATCACTGACGGTCATTGATTTCCTGTGTGCGAGCGCCTCATTCAACTGCTGCAATTCACCTTCAAGCTTGAATGTGTAGCCAACCTTGTCCAGCTCCAGCAGCTCCTCTTCCACCATGAGTGCGGCCTGCCTGGCTTGTTCCGCTGGAACGCCGGAAATACTGATTTGCGCGAAGGTTCCGAGCGCATTTATTTTATCCTCGAAAACACCCCTGTTGCGTTCACAGCCGGCAACCAGAAAAGGCACCATGACCGCCAGCAGGGAGCCGATGATGATTTTATGTTTCATGGCAGATTCCTGTAAATATTGTCCTGTCGGGAGACGCAGCAGTTTGAATTCAGTTTCATGTTGTCATCAGAAATATGCAGCATTTATCCACATATGAACCATGATACTGGCGGCATAACCCAGTGCAATGACCGGTGTCCAGCGCAAGTGTCCAAAGAAGGTGTACATACCACGCGCCTGCCCCGTCAAGGCAACACCGGCAGCAGAACCGATTGACAGCAAGCTGCCACCTACGCCAGCGGTCAATGTAACCAGCAACCACTGTCCTGTTGACATATCCGGGTTCATGCTGAGTACAGCAAACATCACCGGTATGTTGTCCACGACAGCGGACAGGACACCAACACTGACATTCGCGGTTGTTGCTCCCCACTGCGTATACATAAGCTCTGAGGCCATACCCAGATAACCAATGAAGCCAAGGCCACCGACACACATAACCACACCATAAAAGAACAACAGCGTGTCCCATTCGGCACGCGCGACCTTGTTAAAAATATCGAAAGGAACGATGTCTCCGAGCCTGCCGGCTTGCTCTATTTCGCTACTGGCGGCAGATAATTTCTTCAGTTCGGAACGTTTCAGGAAGAAACCAAACAATTGCAGGTACCCAAGCCCCGTCAACATACCCAAAACCGGCGGCAAGCTGAGGAAGTTGTGAAAAGAAACGGCCGTGATAATAGTAAGCAGGAAAAGTATCATGATGCGACGCGCACCCGGCTTTAAAGCGACGATCTCATCATTACCTTGCGGGTTTCCGACCGGCACAGCAAAGTGCATGATGGCTGCCGGCACCATAAAATTAACCATTGACGGCAGAAACAGGGAAAAGAATGTCCAGAAGTCCACCATATCCTTCTGCCAGACCATCAGGGTAGTGATATCACCAAACGGACTAAACGCACCACCAGCATTTGCACCGACAACGATATTGACACAGGCAATGGTGACAAAACGGGTATTGTCGCCACCCACAGCCAGCACCACGGCACACATTAACAATGCTGTAGTCAGGTTGTCGGCAATTGGCGAGATAAAGAATGCCAGTATGCCGGTTAGCCAGAACAGGGTGCGGAAACCAAAGCCCTTGCGCACCAGCCATGAACGCAACGTATTAAACACCTGGCGCTCTTCCATGGCATTTATATAGGTCATCGCAACCAGCAGGAACAGCATTAACTCTGCATATTCCAGCAGGTTGTGGCGTGCAGCCGCCTCGGCGGCATGCCCCAGTCCGGCTTGCGTCGACACCCAGCCAATCAGACCCCAGATCAATCCGGCGGCGACAATAACCGGTTTCGATTTTCGCAAATGCGTAAACTCTTCTGCGGTGACCAGGATATACGCAAACGCAAAAATCGCCAGGGCAAGATAACCGACCGTATGGGTTGTCAGATCAGGCGTTCCTGCATGTCCAGCTTCGCTTGCAAATACGATTACAGGTATGAATGCAACACCAATCACCGAGAGTACGGCCAGGACCCTGCAGATAAAACCGGTCTTTAAACAGGAGTATTTATTCATTTTCATATACTTAGAAAAACAGGTTCATCATGACCATCATAACGATCAGAAACAGTACCGTCATGATGCCGCCAGCGCGCATGAAGTCCGGTACGCGGTAACCACCAGGCCCCATCAACAACGCATTAACCTGGTGTGTCGGAATCAGGAAGGAGTTGGAGGTAGCAATAGCCACAGTCAATGCAAATACTGCCGGGTCAGCTCCCGCTGCAATCGCAAGATTAACCGCCAGTGGTACCAGCAAGACGGTGGCGCCCACATTTGACATCACCAGGGTAAAGAAAGTCGCCAGCACAGCCAGCGCTGATTGCAACACCCAGACAGGTACATCACCGAGCACGGAGAGTGTTTGCTGGGCAATCCATGCGGCGGTTCCTGTGTTTTCAACCGCCATACCCAGAGGTATCAGACTGGCGAGCAGGAACACGGTTTTCCAGCTTACCGCTTCATAGGCTTCGTCAATATTCATCACGCCTGACAACACCATACCCAGCGCACCGGTCAGCAGGGATATCGACAATCGTAAATCCGAGAACAGCACCAGGCCCAGTGCGACAAGAAAAAAGAACAGTGCATAACCCACCTTCTGCGGACGTGTCTCCTCATGAGGATATTCGGAAGTCACCACTACGAAATCACGGTTTGATTCCAGCCTGGCCAGTGCCTCCCATGAGGTATGCACGACCAGTGTGTCACCGGCCTCCAGCGGCAGATTGCGAATATCATCGCCCTCTCGCAGCGTCTCACCGCGACGATGCAGACCAACCATGGCAAGCCCTAAAGTCTTTCGCATCCATACATCACGCGCACTCTTGCCTATTAACTGGGAACCGGGTGGAATAACCACTTCGGCCACACCGGAACGTGTCGAAGCCAGCACCTCACCAAATACTTCCAGACCGTCACGTTTCTGCAATTGATATTTATCGACAAATACGCTTACATCGTGCGGAGATGCCAGGATACCCATCACCATACCCGCCTCAAGACCCAGGTCACGTGCCAGCGCACCCGGCCCAACGCGGGTTTCCTTGTTGCTGCGCCGGGTTGCGATAATGCGGATGTGTGAACTGCTCTCGACATCATCGAGCATAAGGCCAACCAGCGGACTGTCGTTCGGCACTGCCACCTCAAACAGGGCATAATCAATGCCGTAGATATCCTGGAAATAGCTCATGGTGTTCGAGCCTACCGGGCTACTTTCGGATTTGGTGGTCGGCAGCACAAACCTGCCGAACAACATGAAATAAATAACACCGGTGGCCACCAGTGCAAGACCGATAGGCGTAACACTGAAGAGATGAAAGGCACTCATTTTTTGACCGGGCGGCAAGGCCTGGTTAGATGTCATCATCAGGTCATTAAGCAAAATTAACGGACTGGATCCGACCATGGTGACGGTGCCGCCGAGAATGGCACAGAAGCCCATTGGCATCAGCAAGCGCGACAGGGGCAAGCCACTGCGTGCCGAGATGCGACTGACAACAGGAAGGAATAATGCGGCAGCTCCAACGTTTTGCAAGAAGCTTGAGATGATTGCAACCGTAGTCGAGATCAGCGGGATTATGCGTTTTTCGGTAGTACCACCATGTTTCAGTATGGCCCCCGCTACAATGTTCATCACACCGGTTTTATCCAGGCCCTTACCAATAATCATCACAGCGACAATTGATATCACCGCGTTACTGGCGAAGCCGTCAAACAAGTGTTGCGCCGGTACAAACGGCTGCTCGATTCCAAACAGCGGGCCTACCAAAGAAGTCAATCCAAGTAACACCATGATGCATATTGCGGCAACATCGACTTCAACAATTTCGAATACAAACAGGTAAATCGTTAACAATAATATCGACGAAACCCATGCAATCTCAATTGTTGGAACTGCCCCTGTCAGGGAAAAACCGGCGGCAATAAAGATAATAGCGCCAATCAGACGTTTGATCAGGGCTTCTTTTGATAATGTGCTCACAAGTCACTCCGGATGTATATATTTCATGACAGCAACATGGTGATGTTAACAGTCAACAGCTGAATAGATGGAAACAAAGACGGTCGCAATGACCGCACAACTGACTAAACGATGTTGCCAGGAACGGGGGGGCCGTGAAGGGTAATACTTGGGTAAGCGTCACTGCCAACTACCGACAGTGCGACCATACAGGACAAAGAGAGTGGCAGAAGTTCTTTTGTAAGCAATTCGCTAACGAAACCGGTACTTGTCTCGTCATCTTCAAAGCTGTCCGGGTCGAATTCAAGGCCAAGTTCAACCTGTTGAAGTTGAACTTCCGCCAGGTAAGCCGGACTTGCAGCACTGGCGCACAACGCAAATACCAAAAGCAGCGTTAGCCACAAGCCTGTCACTGATGTTTGAGTTGATAGTTCCATTCAATGCAGCAGTTGTTCCCGGAACACCGAGGTATAATTCGAATTTTTGAATATAACTAAATACTAATTAGTTGTCAATGGTGCGCATATCCGTGACGGCTATTCAGGTTTATGATCAGGCAGGAGCAAGCGATTACAAACCAATCACACCATCAGACTTCAAAACCACTGCCGAGTTGAGTTACCTTATAAAACACATGCAAAATCCACTCTGGAAGCATTTAAAGAACGGACACGCACCAAAGGGACTGCGCTGGCTTAACACACATCGCGTTGTCATCAATCCCGGCTATGCGGACCTGCTTGAGGAATCCGGTCTCGACAGTATTCAGGGAGTAATCCTGAGCAAGCTCGGCGACGTTATCAGTACTGATAGCAAACAGGAAGAGAATGAAGTCCGGCGCATCGAAGTTAGCTACCAGGGTAAATCCCGGGTGTTCTACCTGAAGTTTTACTATAACCATATTTTTGAAAAGATATGGGGTCGCGCCTTGCGTGGATCGCTCGTCGGCCGGTCAATGGTCCGCGCTGAATACGAGAACCTGGAGAAACTTGCCAGCTGGGGTTTGCGTATTCCGCAACTTGTTGCCTGGGGTGATCATCGTTTTGCCGGCGGCGTCATTCATGCTTTCATTATTACGGAAGAAATTCCACAGGCCATGGGCGTGGACTACCTCGCCAGTGACTGGTTCGACCAGCAGAGCAAGACAGTCCGCGAACAAAAAAAGGCTGAACTCATCACTGAAACAGCACTTGCTGTCAAGCGTATGCATGCGCATGGGTTTGAACACCACGACCTGTTCCTGCGCAATATGATGGTATCCGGTCAGGATATGGCAAAGCTCTACATAATGGATGCCCCACGCGCCTACATCTGGCCGGCATTTATCATGCGCAAGCGCAGGGATTTTGATCTGGCCACTCTTGATGCCGCTGCCACACAGGTTTTCAGCCGTAGCCAGCGCATGCGCTTCATGCATATTTACCTTGGACGCAAGCAACTAACCGATAATGACAAGAGGCTTGTCCGGAAAGTCATGCAACGCGCCCAACCCATGCGAGACCGACAGATAAAACGCCTCGAACGCAGCATCGCGGTCGATGAGAATGGAAAACCTACCAGCTGCTGAGCCGGAATACTGCTGTAACTCCAGACAATCTGCCAGCAGGCAGCCACCATCTGAACACAGTGAAGAACAGCCCGGTACGCGCGAAACTTCATAAAATCGGGTCACTCCTGGCGTGGCAGAAAAAGTCAGGCAAGACGCTCTCTTTTCTGCCTGCCTGACAAAACAAGTCACTGACAACATTGGAAAATATAACTTGATTCTAATCGATGGTTGACAACAAGCGCAGTCACAGTTCCGATAACCACCCGGGAAATCCGGCTCAGGCTTCGAACCACCCTCTCCTTCCTCAATATACCGGAATAAATGACCACCCCCATAATGCTGGCGGTTGAAAATACCTTCAACTTTGGGAATGATGGCGGCTTCGATCAGTACAACACCGGTTATTGAGGCAGTTATGGGTAGTACGGCAAGGGACAGCGAACAACAGAAAGCGCCCGCAAAGGCCAAAAAACGCGCGCGCAAGAAAAAGGCCAGCAAAAAGTCAACATCCGGCACCGCTGTGGTTAAAAAGAAAAAGGTTGCAAGAAAGAAAGCCCCCAGCGCCAAAAAGGCAGCCGGCAAGAAATCAACAACCGGAAAAAAATCACCTGTAAAAAAACCGGCAAGAAAATCCGCCAAAAAAACTACTAAAAAAACTGCTAAAAAAATTGCGACTGCCTCAACCACCTCATCCGGAGAAACTACCCTTCAGTCCGGCGCGACTGACACAACGGTTGCACCGGAAGATTCAAAGTCCCTCTCCTGGATGGCCGCACAGGCAGCCAGCGCCCTGAAAGCCGTCCGCGCCAATCAAACAGAACGGGCACAGGCACTAATTGCCAAGGCGGAAATCACTCCCGCCTCTCCTGCCAAGTCCAGAAAGACACCCGCACTCCCGATTGAACCGGATATTTCAGGCGAGAATGAAGGCATCAGTCCGGCCACAGCAGCTGCGGTAGATAAAGCGGAGAAACCCGAACAAACCGCAACGAACCCGGCCGAGAAAAAAGATGAAGAGCGGCCCGCCATGGAAGCTGAGCCGGGAACAGTGGAAATAGCACCTGTTACAACACCCACACCGCCTGCATCAGACCAGAATGCGAGTTCCAGCGCGGCAATCGAGCCTGCAACTATCGAGAACGGTACGATGCAAGCGGCTGAACCGGTGTTTGCAAAAAAACATCCGGCTGCACTAGCCGACAAGGATGAGAAAATTATTGTTGCAAGGCAGACGACTGCCGCAACGGACAAGACTGAAATTGCTGAAAACACACCAGCAGCTGCGGTCACAAAGGCTGCCGATGCAACGTTACAGAACCCTGAAAAAACCGCCGCCGGCAACTGGAACCTGCAGCAGGAAACCAACACAAAGTCGCCGCCAAACCAGCCGGTGACCCAGGCGGTGAACCAGACTGCTGCCGCCGCCATGGCAGCCGCGGCAACAAACAAACGCAACAGGCTTCCCTTACGACGTTTGCTGATACCCGGCATCATGGTACTGGCTGTTATTCTGGGAATACGTAGCTGGTTCAGTGATGATGAGACACCCCGGCTGGCAACAACACCGGTGATCAGCGATACAGAAAAACCCGCGCCGGCAACCGGCAGCAAATCAGCTGCCGAGGCGATTACGGTGGTTACCGGCAAGCCGGCCACGAAACCGGCCACGAAACCATCAATGGAACCATCAACGAAACCGGCCACGAAACCGGCAGCTGCGAGGGTGCAAACAGATAACTGGACGCCTACTGCGCGTCCTGACTGGCGGGAATCCAGCGGCTATCCACAGCGAACACAGGCTCCGGCAAACAGTGGGGGAACTGCCAGCCAGGGCCAGTTGCCCCAACAAAGATCAGGCGTTGCAACCCGGTTTAACAGGCCGGCCACACCTCGCCCCGGCTACTCGCCGGGTTACGGCTACTACCCGCAGCAATCGGTACCGCAGCAACCGCAATACCAACCCGCCTATTCGCGGCCGTCTTACTTGCAGTAGTCAGTCCTGGTTCAGGACTATCCCGGGATCGGAAAACAGCGAAATGCGCTGCGGATTCAGGACAATTTCAGCAACCACACCATGATGGTCTGACAATACCTCAGACATGACACGGTAGCTACGGAAGCGCAGCTCACCGGACAATAAAATCCAGTCAAGGCGTTTGCCACTCCACGGGAATGTTTCCAGACCCTCACCAGCGGGACTGTACGCAGTCAAACCCAACTCACCGGCTATCAGGCGAACGCTTGAATCCTGATGGTGCCAGTCAGTATTGAGATCGCCCATAACAATCACCGGACGCCCCCGGCCCTGCAGTTCTGCGATCAACTCGCGCGCCTGCTGACGCCGGGTAATTTCACTGGAAAAGTCCAGGTGCACGGAAACCACATCCACCTGCACTCCCGGCTGCCCGGGCCAGTCAATGGTCGAAACAACAAAACCCTTGCGTATCATTGATAATGACGGATCAAAGGTCACTGCCTGTGGTTGCTGTAACTCGAGACTCGACAACAGGGCAGTACCATAGCTCAGTCCGGCACCCTGAACCTGTCGTCCGTTAACGGCCCACGAGTGGGAACTCCGTTCCGCCAGGTAGGCCAGATGATTGAAATTACCGCTCCAGAAAGAGGCGCCATCTGCCTCCTGCAGTGCAACCACATCAGGCTGCTCACGCGTCAACATCAAGGCAATGGCATCAAGGTTCGCAAGTGTTGTTTCGGTTGACTGCAACAGCTGGTGGAAGCTGTCTCCACGACCATGCGCCATGTTAAAGGTCATAACCTTCAAGCCCGGACCAGCATCCCGTACCGGTTGCAACAGCGCCTGCTGAGCTATTCCAAAGTATTGAATTTCAGGAACGGCACGCCGGTCGACCGTGGCACAAGCCTGTAAAAAAACGACAGAAACAATGATGCCAATCCGGACCCAGCGCATGTGCCCGGGTTTAAACATTGATACCCCTGGCATGTCGTCAGCGATTCCCGTGCTCGTTTCGGAGACGATAGACCGACAATTCGGTGTTCAACCATTCAGCGGACGGTAACTGTTGACCCTGCCCGGTAATAATAAAATACGGCTTCCCCGTCATCAGACTCCCGGTTGCACAAAGTTCGATGAACTTCTCCGGCGTATCAATATCATCCTTGAAATGCCGGTATTTCTTGTTGATATGTTCCGCAGCTTCCATGCCTGAATAGCGACTGGAGTTGCGCTCAAAGGTAACATTCGATTCCTTCACATAGCCAATCAGGTACTGAACAGTGGTATCCAGTTCATCCGCCTGTCTGGCAGCCATACTCCAGGGCGAAACCACAAGCAGCAACAGGGTCGCCAGCAATAGCAACGGCCAGTATGGCAAGTGCGCCTGAACCTTGCGGGCCCGCACAGTCAATTCAACTGCCTTGTTGTATTCAGTCACCATGTCATACCGCTCCATACCATCAGGGAATGTAAATTATCATCAAATACAACATCTTGTAAAATGACTTTGCGCGCCAATTTGTTATCCGCAGAGACTGGTACCGCCCGGCACAAACAGGCAGCGGGAAAACAGCAGAAATTCGAGATTACTGCTTATTTCCAGTCAAAGTCCTGCAATTGCCTGCTTTCACCGCTGCAATCCAGGCACTCAACCCTGACCTGGATGCCCTGCATGTCACTTGCCCGGGAATTAACGGACTGTCCCGGACCGCCTTCCTGACTGTTATTTGAAGTCTCAACTCCACCGAGCTCCACCCACTCACCCAGTCTGCCACGTACCACTGTGCCGGTACTCTGGGTGTTAATAGCACGGCGGCGCTGGCCGGGCCGGTCATCATGCTGCATGATTTCCAGCGTCACTTCATCACCATTGAGTCTTGGCACTACATAGAACCCACTGGTGACATCCTGCAGTTGTGTGCTGTGACCCTGATAGGGCACACCCTGATCGTAATAGCGAGCGGATGTCCGCAACGGAACGCGCGAGCCACTGTTGATATAGGCTGGCCGGCCCTCAAGTGCCTGCACCCGATGGCGTGATGTCCGCGCACCCTGCAGGGTATTGTCATGAATCCGGACATGCGCACGCGAACGATCGACAGGATAACCGGGAGAATTAATACTGAAGCGGCTATCGCCAGCCTTGATATCTGCATTGGCACGATATCCGGATGTGCCCTGTATTATATCAGCTTGCTTGCCAACCGAAATCACCAGACGCCTTGGCGGCCGATCAAGCGTCACCAGCAGCTGCCTGATTTCTTTCACACGCGCCGGCGATGCCTTGATGACCAGGTAATTCCCCATACCGGTTACGGTAGCATCCACACCCGCTAAAGGCTCGATAACAGGCAGAATCTCATCCAGCGGCCGTGACTTAAGCTGTATCACTTCAATGGGATAATCCGACAAAACCGGAGTACCCAACGACAGACAGAACAGACCCACAAAAACGTTTTTTACCCGGCGAAACCGCATTAAATCATCTCCTCTGCAGAACCGGACTTGTCATACAGAACATCCTGCGCAAAAAAAACAGCCCGCCACAAAACACAGCGGATAAATTACCGGCTTGAATTATCCCGTAATGATCCAGCATATGGCTAAAAATATCATAGCTAGCCCCACACCCGCACCGCTCCTTTCCCACTGTAATCGATACTGATGCTAGAATTGAGCTGCTTTGCACACCCATTACATTGTTGCCAGGAGAACAAGCTAATGACCAGCATCGGAACCCCCTTTTCTGCCACTGCG
>Ga0224504_10001172_pt1 | contig 11724 bp, 11 predicted proteins | sample SF_Oct11_sed_USG_3_FD_170160 | JGI IMG/M metagenome (GOLD analysis project Ga0224504, IMG submission 170160) | Sediment microbial communities from San Francisco Bay, California, United States - SF_Oct11_sed_USGS_24 | ecosystem: Environmental > Aquatic > Marine > Sediment | place: USA... | reverse complement strand
CATCCTCGACTTCCTGTCTCGTAAGGTCCTGGTAAGTGAATACCCCTCCCCAGCTTCAACCGCAACCGAGTACATCCATCTGAAACCAATGCCCTTTGATCTCCAACAGAGCCGAGGATGTACGTTACCTTACTTCAGGACCTTACGAGACAGGAAGTCGAGGATGAGCGACACATGGACAAGGTGAGACCGTAAAACGGTCGAGAGGGTGCCCTGGGGTATGTGCTTGAGCGAGTCCTGAAGTAAGGTAACGTGCAGCCTTGGCTCCCACATCGAAGACCATCCATTTTCATGATGATTGAAAATTATGAATTGATCAAGAAAACGTGTTACAGGACTGCTTCTAACTCCGTGATCAGATCGTTGACGTCCTCGACTCCGACTGACAAGCGTATTAACGAATCCGTGATGCCTAATTCGGCGCGTTTTTCAGGCGGCACCGATGCGTGTGTCATGATGGCCGGGTGATTGATCAGGCTTTCCACGCCACCCAGGCTTTCGGCCAGTGAGAACAAACGGCAGCCTTCCAGCATCTTTTTAGCAGCGGGCAGTCCGCCTTTCAGATCAATACTGATAATACCGCCACCCATGCCGTTCATTTGAGACATGGCGAGATCGTGCTGCGGGTGAGACTTCAGACCCGGGTAGATGGTCTTGGCGACGGATGGGTGTTCTTCAAGCCAGCCTGCAATCTGCAGCGAATTCTGGCAGTGCGCGTTCATTCTCAAGGCCAGTGTTTTAAGGCCGCGCATCGCCAGGAAACTGTCGAAAGGCCCCTGGATTCCACCGATGGAATTGTGCAGATACCAAAGCCGCTCTCCCAGTTCATCATTATCACCGACCACGGCGACACCACCAACCATATCCGAATGGCCATTGAGAAACTTGGTAGCAGAATGCACTACGATATCCGCCCCCAGTTCCAGCGGTCTTTGCAACATGGGTGAAGCAAAGGTGTTATCAACGACCAGCAAGACGCCGTGTTGACGGGCGACTTCGGCCACTGCAGCAATATCAACAACTTTCAACATCGGGTTGGTGGGTGTCTCTAACCAGATCATACGGGTTTCAGGTCGCATGGCTGCTTTCAGGGCGGTCATGTCATCAATCCCGGCAAAGCTGAACTTCAACCCCGCTGAACGTTCACGCACATTGTGAAATAACCGGAAACTGCCGCCGTAAAGGTCGTCAATGGCAACGACATGATCACCGGAATCCAGTAGCTCAAGAACTGTTGCCGTGGCGGCCATTCCTGATGCAAACGCAAACCCGCGGCTACCGCTTTCAAGATCAGCTATGCATTGCTCGTAAGCACTGCGAGTCGGGTTGTGGCTGCGTGAATATTCCCAGCCCTGATGATCACCCGGGCTTTTCTGCACATAGGTTGAAGTTGCATAGATCGGCGTCATGATGGCACCGGTTGACGGATCCGGTTCCTGCCCGGCGTGAATGGCGCGGGTAGCAATATGGTGTTTTGGCTGGCGATTCATTTCAGTGCTCCAAGTTTGCGGTCAATATTTCAGTAATCAGCTTTTCGCCGCAAATAGTTCAATAAGTCGACACGGGTAATCAGACCAAGAAAGCGTCCGCCATCTTTCACAATAGCCACATAATCCTTGTTGAAAATTGGCATGAGTTTATCAATCGGGTCATCCACCTCTACCATGGCCAGCTCAGTAACCATGGCAGTGCTTACCGGTTTGTTAAAACGATCATTGGATTGCGCTACCGCCAGCAGGATGTCTGATTCATCGATAAAACCAACGATATCCCTGTTTTCAATAACGGGCAATTGCGAAACGTCATATAGCTTCATACGGCTGTAGGCATTGGCCAGTGGTTCATCCGGACCGACTGTAATGGTGTCATTCGATTCAAACGGCCTCGCTATCAGGTCGCGCAGATCACCATGTTGCTTCGACTCTATAAAGCCCTGATCACGCATCCAGAAGTCGTTGTACATTTTTGACAGGTAACGGTTACCTGTATCACAGGCAAAGGTGAGAACTGTTTTGTGCTCGGTCTGCTCGCGGCAGTAACGTAAAGCGGCAGCCACCAGTGTTCCCGAAGATGAACCGCCAAGAATTCCTTCCCTACTTAACAATTCACGTCCCGTCAGCATGCTCTCAGAATCACTGATGGCATAGGCTTTTGAAACATGGGTGAAATCACTGATGCCGGGTAAAAAATCTTCGCCTATACCCTCGACCAGCCAACTACCCGGTTTATCCGATAAAACACCGTCATTGATGTACTCGGCCAGGATCGAACCCACGGGATCTGCCAGAACTATCTCTACATCGGGCGCAGTTTTTTCAAAAAAACGTGACAGGCCGGTTACGGTTCCGCTGGAACCGACACCGAGTACAATGGCGTCCAGGTCATGATCCATCTGGTCCCAGATTTCGGGACCGGTGAAGTCCTGGTGAGCCAGCGGGTTTGACGGGTTGCCGAATTGGTTAATAAAGAAGGCACCCTCGATGTCGTTGGCCATCGTCTGTGCCAGATCCTGGTAGTACTCCGGGTGACCTTTGGCTACATCGGACCGCGTCAGGACCACTTTTGCACCCATGGCTTTCAGATTGGAAATCTTTTCACGACTCATTTTGTCCGGAATAACCAGGATCAGCTTATACCCTTTTTGCGCCGCGACCAGCGCCAGGCCCAGACCGGTGTTACCTGCCGTTCCTTCCACCAATGTCGCACCCGGACTGATCAAGCCCGCTTTCTCTGCATCTTCAATCATCCTCAACCCGATGCGGTCCTTGATAGAACCTCCCGGGTTCTGACTCTCCAGTTTGATGTAAAGGCTACATGGACCGGTGTCCAGGTGGTTGACGCGTACGATGGGGGTATTCCCTATCAGATCAAGAACTGAATCATAGACATGCATGAAGGTTTGCTCCGGGTAAAAAAACGGCCGGGAAGATTCCCGGCCGTACTGTAGTTCAATTGGATATAATTTTCAGGCTTGAGCAGCGTTCATTAATACTGCAAGCTTATCCTTAATCCACAACTTTTCTTTCTTAAGTTGATTTAATGCCAGATCTTCCATCGGTGCCGTTCCCAGTTCAGCTGCGGTAACTCGCTTGTCAAGTTCCTGGTGGCGATCGTAGTTCCGACGAAAGTCTTCATTTTTGTTGATCAGTTCTTCTAGTAAATCCTGATGGTGTTCGAACATAGCTTTACTCCTATACGGGATGAGTCACACGCTCAAACCGGGCGCAGTTAATCGGCCTGGTAACGTGTGAAAAAGAAATTAAGAAGTTGTATGGCAGGGCGTAGCAAATATCAGAAAAGTGCAGCGAAAAACCTGGGGTCCTCGCTGCCATTAGTCGGAAACTCCGATTATGAAAACTAAAATTACCATAGCAGTGACATAACATTAGCGCAAAGTAAGGAATCTGGCAAGTTTCAAATTTGAATCGCACACCAGTGTTAGGTGATTTAGCTTTATTTGTACCGGGTAGACTGAAAATCTGCGCTAGATCTACCTGATAGCTATCAGTTATCTAAAAGTATCACATCAACCCGCCGATTACGGGCACGCCCGTCCTCATCCTCATTGCTGGCAATGGGAAAATCTTCACCCATACCCAGTGAGGAGATCCGCTCAGAAGCAACACCGAGGCTAACCAACGCCTCAAGCACGGCCTGAGCACGCAGTTCAGATAATAATAAATTAGCTTCGGCATCACCGAGAGAATCCGTATGACCCTCTACACGGATTTTTTTATCCGGCTCGGTCTGCAGTAGATCAACCACTTCTTCGAGACTGGAGCGTCCTCCCTCAACCAGTGTTGTCTGCCCGGAGGCAAACAGCACATCACCCAGAGTGACCACAACGCCACTCTCGGTTTCACGTAACTGCAGATTTTCCAACTGCCGTGTCAGTGACGTAATCTGCTGACTGGCAAGATCTGCTTCAAGGCGTGCATATTCTGCCTCTGATGCCCGTGTTTCAGCCAGACGGCGAGCCTGTTCGGCTTCCTCAGCTGACAACTCAGCAGCGCGTGCAGCCTCAGCTTCCTTCCGTAATGCCTGCTCTTTTTCTTCCGTGGCCCGTTGCGCGTCTTCAGTTGTGGTCGCAACCAGCAAACGGGCCTGTTCGGCATCCATTCTGGCCTGATCGGCTTCCAACTGACTGGCTCTGATCAACATCGAGCTGTTTTCTTTTTCAAGCTTATCAAGAACCTGCTCGTACTGTTCCCGCTCTGCCATCGTACGTGCAATCTGAATCCGGCGGTCCGCCATGTAGACAAGGTAGGAACGGTAAAGGTCATCACCGCTTGCCAATTCGGCCTGACGCAGTGCGCGTTCTGCCTCACCTACCGCGAGAGGCGCATATCCAGCCAATTCAGGATGTGCCTTCAAGTCATCCAATTCGCCCCGGACCCTGTCCAGTGCGAGATCTTTTTTCGGGGCAGTGGTACACGCAGAAAGCATCACCAATATCAGGACCAGGGTAATTTTTGTCATCATGCGGTTCATTTGTATTCATCCCCAAAAGTCGCACGCATTTTCTGGTCAAGCTCTTCGTTGCTCCGGCGCAGTTCATTAACCCGGCGACGGGATTTAGCCGTACGGGACTTCTCAATCGCCAGTTCCGCATTTATCTCCGATTCTGCTACCAGGTATACGGCCACTTCGTATTTCTCTTTTTCTATGCCTATTCTTGCACTCGCGAGCTTCTCTCGTGCAAAACGCATTTCAACCGGTGCAAATTCATCACCCCCGACGGCTTCAGCTGCCAGAATGGCCTGCTCTGCTGCATCAAATAAATTTTCATCGGGACGAACCGTTGTGCACGAGGCCAAGGCTAAACAAATAAATGTAATAAAAATGGACTTCATGGAATGAATACCTGAGTAATATCTCTTAATTATGACCCAACAACAGCCAAGGTTGAACCCCTAATTGGGAAACTGCGATTTTAGCCTCAAAGCTGCTCCGCATCCGGTTGATTCTCCGGTGCCGCCTTGATAAAAGCCGGCAAGCTCCGGCAGTGTGTAACCAAATCACTAATTAACGGGAAAACTGACATTTCAATACCGTAGCGCTCTGCGTTGTATACCTGCGGCACGAGGAAGCACTCAAACAACCGGGACGGACGTCATCATAACCGGATTGTCCTGAACATCTATCATTTAGTTGACGCTCTATTGCGACAAACCCTTCGTTCATCCAGTGAGCCATCCACTCGACCGAATCCACCGCCTCACCATATTGGCCTTTCAAAAACTTCAAAACACGCAAGTTATTGAGCGGATGAATCTCACAGGCAACCTGTAAAGCCAGTGACCGGACCCTGGCGCGTCCGGTTGGGTTCGATGGCAATAACGGATAGGGTTCAAAACACTCGTCCAGATACTCACATATCGCCATGGATTGCGTTAACACATGACCCTCGTGTTCCAAAACGGGCACCAGGCCCTGTGGATTAACAGAGCGGAATGTTTCGTTGTGTTGTTCTCCACCCTGTTTTACCAGGTGTACCGGTATTGTCTTAAAACGTAATTTTTTCAGATATAAAGCAATTCGCACGCGGTAAGCAGCCGAGCTGCGCCAATAGCTGTAGAGTGTTAGCTGACCCCTGCCTTCAGAGCTCATTTGTCTTCAGGATTCATTGGGAACTATTGTTTGCTCGATGGCGCCAAAAATTGATTCGCCCTGCGGATCAAACATTTCTATCCGAATTGTGTCACCGAATTTCATGAACGCTGTGGATGGTTTTCCGTCGGCGATAATTTCCAGCATACGAATTTCTGCCAGGCAGGAGGCTCCTTTAGCTGTATCTTCGTTGGCAATGGTGCCTGAACCTACAATGGTTCCGGCTGTTAGCGGACGGGTTTTGGCCGCGTGGGCAACCAGCTGGGCAAAGTTGAACTGCATATCCACACCGGCTTCGGGTTCACCGAAAAACTCGCCATTGAGTGTACTGTGCAATGGTAACGACAGTTTGCTGTCCTGCCATTTTTCCCCCAACTCATCCGGTGTCACCAATACCGGCGAAAGTGCCGACCGGGGCTTGGACTGCAAGAAGCCAAAACCCTTGGCCAATTCGCCTGGAATAAGGTTTCTCAAACTCACATCGTTTATCAAGCCTATCAACTGGATATGGGGCTCGGCATTTTCCGGCGTTACAGCCATGGGTACATCATCGGTAACAACGATAATTTCAGATTCAAAATCGATGCCATACTCCTCACTGACTACCGGTACGGGATCGCAGGGCCCAAGAAAACCCGCTGAAGTTGCCTGGTACATCAGGGGATCGACATAGAAGGATTCCGGAACCTCGGCACCGCGCGCCTTACGTACACGGTCGACATGCGGCAAGTACGCACTGCCGTCAACAAACTCAAATGCCCTTGGCAGGGGTGCAGCCAAGGCCTTTACGTCCAGTGGCTGGATGTCACTACATGCGCCCCGGTTCAGATCTTCATAGCGCGCATTGAGCCTTGGTGCTGTTTGCTGCCAGTTATCGAGCGCTATCTGCAAGGTGGGTGATATGTCTGCGGCAGACACGAAGTGTTGAAGATTTCGGCTGACCACGATCAGGCTGCCGTCCCGGCCGCCGGTTTTCAAAGAGGCAAGTTTCATGAGTTTAAACGTACTCCGTTCAATTGAGGTATGTCGTTTATAGAATATAGCGTCAATTGTAAGGGATTTTGAACGGGTACGTGGTTTACCGCTTATATCACGGTGCCGCCAGTGCAAGTGTAGTGTCCTGTATTGGTGTGATGGGTCGACGTTGTGCAAAACAGACACCTGTTGCATCACCCGCATGAACCGAGCCGGTCTGCCGGCCGTTTTCAGGCTCAAGGATCAACAACACCTGCCCACCGTCCACATAAAGCTTACCGCTTTGCGGATCAATCGCGATCTGGTCGATACCAAAGTACTCAGCAGAGAAAGATACCGATTGAACCCAGTCGGCTTTCATCACTCCAGTGACCGGATTAAAGTCGAATGCTTCAATCGTATCAACCGTTCTGACATACAAACGGTCACCAAAGTGGTTGAATACTGCGGCCACAGCGGTCCCGCCCTGTAAAGTCATGAAGCCGGCCTGATTCAACCCGGGCAAGGTGAATGAGGTCAGGCCGGCTTCACGATCAAGCAACACACCGGCTCTTGATCCCGGTGCACAACTACCGTTATTCGGTTGCGCGCCACTGCTCAGGCGGTTTCCGCCAAGCTGCAATTCACCGTCGGAATTCACGCGGGCGTCATACATGGCGTTATCATTCGGTGTGGCAAACGTGGTTCCAAAGGTAGTTGTCAACAACAAGGTGCCATCATCACAGAACTCCGCCGAGGTATGATCCAGAAAAGGCGCACTTGTGGCCACTTCGATTTGCTGTTCAGTGTCAATGATTGAAAGAGGTTCATCAATGTGACCTGCCCCGGTGCTGACCAGCAGACGTCCGTCGGGGCTCAATGACATGTCAACACCGGCGTTACTGATATCAATGCTGGAAAATTCGACGCTTTTACCGGAAGCCGAATCTGTAAAGTTAAAAACTGAAATATTTCTGCTGGCATTACTGGAAAAACCGGTGGATTCATCTTCGCTTAACGCACAGTCGCCGTTGATCTGTCCAGGCGACCCAATCATGCTGGCAACAACGACACCGGTTTCTGCATCGAACAGACGCATTTCGTCTGATGCATTATCGGTAACCATTCCAAGTGCCGCAGCGGATGCGGTTCCGGTCACCAGAGAAATACACAAAAAAACGACCAGCGTGTTCAGCATGCTACTGCAGTCCTTCGCAAACAGCATTTGCTTTTGGTTATAGATGCAAAACTTGCCACCCACTGAAACCTCCTTGTTTCATCTGACTGGCCGGGGTCACCATGAAAACCATGGTCAACCTGGCCTCCCGTGCAATCCCGCGCGGGTCTGGTGTGATTATTCCGGGATCAAAATCTGATGGGACAATCCCTGTTTAAACTTGAACCAGCATCCTGCCAATCAATTTATCCTTAGCTATAACTATTAGTAGTTATGCCATGCAATGTGCGGTAAAAACCACACCTGTTCTACTGTTAAAACTGACAGCTTTTTTCAACAATTAAGAAAACAACACCTGATACGTGTAGCATATTGCACGATCATAAACACACACTTAGTTTTTTACCGCATCACGGAGCAACATCTACATGCCGCTAAGCACCATCCTGATCTGGGCCATACAACTGGCACTGGTCGTCCACGTACTCAAGACCGGTCGTAGCCGTTACTGGATTATGGTTCTTATATTTATGCCGCTGATAGGAGGTCTTGCCTATTTTGTCATCGAATTGCTGCCGGAGTTCTCCGGTAGTCTTACTGGTCAAAGGGCAGTAAGAAGTGTAAAGAAAACACTGAACCCCGGTGCCGACCTGAGACAACACGAAGCGGCCTGGAATCAATCCCCGAATGTTGATAACAGCCGCCGATATGCGGAGGCATTGATGGATTCGGGGAAGACTGCAGAGGCCGAAGACATCATTAACCAGGCCCTCAAAGGGCTGTTTTCGACCGAACCAACATTATTATTACTCAAAGCCCGGCTTCAATTTGAAAATGAACGAACCGCCGAAACAATAGGAACCCTGGAAACCCTGCAGGAGCAAAACCCGGATTTCCGATCGGCAGATGGACACCTTCTTTATGCTCGCGCATTGGAAGCCGGAGGCCGGATCGAAGAAGCCATTAAGGAATACTCCGCAGTCTCGGGGTATTACCCGGGTGTAGAAGCAAGATACCGCTTGGCAGTTTGCCTTGAAATCGCGGGGAAGAGTCCCGCCGCACGTGCCGAATTTGAATCCATATTGAACGATGCAAAACTCGCCCCTCCACATTTCCGCAAAAGCCAGAAAACCTGGCTGGATGCCGTCAAAAGCGAAATGAGCGATATTTAGCTAAAACTTCGGCGGGAACAGGCGAAAACAATTGCCCGCCCAGCCCCTTTCTGGTATAAAGCCCTGCTGCCTTGGTGATGAATGTCATACGAGGCGAACGAGGTGTCGGAATTGACAGGATTTCCCTGTTGTTTACACGACACCAAATACACACACATACCGCAACCGTTCGGTTGGGTGCTCTGAAAAATCAGGGTTTCCGGACAGGGTATGTGGAGGATTAACCCGGAAAATCAGCGACGCCAGATTGCAGATCATTGGCCGCTGTGCTTCTGCTATGTAAAGGATATAAGCAATGCCTAATATTACCATGCGCCAAATGCTTGAAGCTGGCGTGCACTTCGGTCACCAAACCCGTTACTGGGATCCAAAAATGGCTCCATTTATTTTCGGAGCGCGTGGAAAAATCCACATCATTAACCTTGAAAAATCACTGCCAATGCTGGTGGACTCAATGAATTTCATTGGCAGCATCGCTGCGAAACGCGGCTCCGTGATTTTTGTCGGCACCAAACGCGCCGCCTCCAAAGCCATCGCCGAGGAAGCAGAGCGCTGTGGCATGCCTTACGTTTCCCACCGCTGGCTGGGTGGCATGTTGACCAACTTCCGCACCATCCGGCAGTCCATCAAGCGTCTGCGTCAAATTGAAAAGATGGAAGAAGATGGAAGTTTTGAACGCCTGCTCAAAAAGGAAGTTCTGCAACTGACACGCGAACGTGACAAGCTCGAAAAAACACTCGGCGGCATCAAGGACATGAAGAACCTGCCCAATGCCATGTTTGTCGTAGACGTTGGCCACGAAGACATCGCAGTGAAGGAAGCCCGTAAACTGGGTATCCCTGTGATCGGCGTTGTCGATACCAATTGCTCACCCAATGACATTGATTACGTTATCCCGGGTAATGATGACGCAATTCGTTCCGTACGTCTTTACACACAACTGGCAGCGGACGCTGTACTGGAAGGCCGTGCTTCTACTCCTCACTTCGAAGAAGGTGATGAATTTGTAGAACTGGATGAACACGGCAACCCGGTCAAACGCGCCGCCAAGACCCCAAAAGCTGTACCGGAAAAGGCCGCAAAGAAGAAAGTTGCCAAGAAGGTAGTTACCAAGAAGGCACCTGTCGCTGCTGACGTTGTTGAAACTGTAAAGGCTAAAGCTGCAGATGTTGCTGAAAAGGTTGAAGCCAAAACTGCAGATGCTGTCGAAACTGCAAAAACCAAAGCAACAGATGTTGCTGAAAAGGTTGAAGCCAAAGCAGCAGAAGCTGTCGAAACTGTAAAAACCAAAGCAGCAGATGTTGTCGAGAAGGTTGAAGCCAAGGCCGAAGAAGCAGTCGAATCCGCAAAAACCAAAGCTGCAGACGTTGCTGAAAAGGTTGAAGCCAAGGCCGCAGAAGCTGTCGAATCCGCAAAAACCAAAGCTGCAGATGTTGCTGAAAAGGTTGAAGCCAAGGCTACAGAAGCTGTCGAATCCGCAAAAACCAAAGCTGCAGATGTTGCTGAAAAGGTTGAAGCCAAAGCAGCGGATGTTGCCGAGAAGGTAGAAGCCAAGGTTGCTGAAAAAGCAGAAGCCGTAGCGGAAAAGATTACAGAGAAGGTGGAAGAAGTTAAGGCAAAGAAAGCTGCCACCACCAAGAAAAAAGTTGCCAAGAAAAAGACAGCCAAGAAAAAAGCTGCAAAAAAGCCAACTGAAGACTGAAACGGAACGCCCCGCCTCACGGCGGGTTACCGCCCGGCACCTGGCCGGATTATTAAAACTGAATTGAAGAAGGAATAGGAAGATGGCAGTAACTGCCTCAATGGTAAAAGAACTTCGCGAGCGCACTGGCGCAGGCATGATGGAGTGCAAAAAAGCACTGGTGGAAACAAATGGTGACCTGGATGCGGCAATAGAACATTTGCGCAAGTCCGGACTCGCTCAGGCTGACAAGAAGGCGTCCAGAATTGCGGCTGACGGCCGGATGGCTTTGGCCACCAGTGGCGACAAAAAAGAAGTCGTGATGGTGGAAATCAACTGTGAAACTGATTTTGTCGCCAAGGATGCAAGTTTCCTGGCGTTCACCGACGCAGTCGCTGCCAATGCTCTTACCGCTTCATCTGATGATATAGATGCGCTCATGGCAACCGAATCTGATGGCGTAAGCCTTGAAACCGCACGCCAGACACTGGTGACCAAAATTGGTGAAAACATCCAGGTCAGACGTATGGCAAGAATGACTGGTTGTGACACCGTGGGCTCGTATGTACACGGCGGACACATCGGCGTGATTGTCGACCTTGAAGGCGGCAATGAAGAAGTAGCCCGTGACATCGCCATGCACATCGCGGCATTGAACCCGGCTTATATTGACGTTGATGACGTTCCTGCTGATGTACTTGAAAAAGAAAAGCAGTTCCTTATCTCGCAGGCTGCAGACAGTGGAAAACCGGCTGACATCATCGAGAAGATGGTTACCGGACGTATGCGCAAGCACCTCTCAACCATCACCCTGCTCGGTCAGGATTTTGTGAAAGACGGTGATATCACTGTTGGCAAGCTGCTTGAGCAAAACAATGCCAAAGTGAAAGCATTCACCCGCCTGGTGGTCGGTGAAGGTATCGAGAAAAAAGTAGACAACTTTGCTGATGAAGTCATGCAACAGGTGAAGGGTGGATAAACCCGCCTATCAGCGTATTCTGCTAAAACTCAGCGGTGAAGCGTTGCTGGGTGATGAGGACTATGGCATAGATCCGGCCATCATTGGCCGGATCGCCAATGAAATTCTTGAAGTACGCAATACCGGTGTACAAGTTGCCATCGTTATCGGT
>Ga0224504_10001171_pt1 | contig 11732 bp, 10 predicted proteins | sample SF_Oct11_sed_USG_3_FD_170160 | JGI IMG/M metagenome (GOLD analysis project Ga0224504, IMG submission 170160) | Sediment microbial communities from San Francisco Bay, California, United States - SF_Oct11_sed_USGS_24 | ecosystem: Environmental > Aquatic > Marine > Sediment | place: USA... | reverse complement strand
TAACGCACTTTACTGTTGACCTAATTATTTTCAATAGAATACATTCGCTATAAGTTATTCAAATGACTCTACCTAGGGGACAGCAGCGGAGACATCGGGAATCGGAGGCCAGAGGCTGGTCCGACGAGGAGCTCGAGTCGATCGAGCAGGCCCATGCCGACGGAATGAGCGTCCAGCAGATCGTCGAGACCTTCACCGCCCGAGGTTCCAGGCTCAGCGAGGCCACCTTCCGCAAGTATGTGCAGCTCGGCCTATTGCCGCGGAGTGTGCGAGTCGGCCGCAAGGGCAAGCACCGGGGCTCCCAGGGCCTCTATCCGGCGACCGCCATTCGCCAAATCGACCACATCCGCCGCCTGATGCATCAGGGGTTCACGATGGAGGAAATCCAGAAGGAGTTCCTTTTCGTTCGTGGCGACATCGATGCGCTGAGCCGGCAACTCAAGCGTGTGTACGAGGCGATCGAGGTCGCCGTGCACGAGCAAGAGCGCGAAGGGGCTGACGATCCAGGCGTCGGCGACGCACTCAACGAAGTTCGCGAGCTCGGCAAGGAGCTCGTGCAAAAGCTCGAGGCCATCGAGCGACGCCTGACGATGCGTGCCCGCATGGCGCGGGCAGCCGTCTGAGAGATTTGAGGGGGAGAGTTGTCATGAAGGACGCAGCAAGCGCAGAGGTTGTCGACAGGGAATCCAGCCCAGGAGAGGAGCGCGAGTCACTCGTAGACGCGCTCGACGAGCCCGGTACGGACGAGCGCAGGGGCCGCAGAAAGCGCCGCTCACGCGCCCGTGCTCGCACGATTTCGATTCGCCGCCTGAGTAAGGCGGAGCTGAATCGTGGTCGCGAGCTTTATCCGGAAAGCGACTACTGGAAGCCCAGGAGCCGCTCGGAGTGCAAGGACATGGAGCGGCCATGCCCCTTCGTCTCCTGCAAATACCACCTCTACATCGACGTCCACCCGGTGCGGGGGTCGATCAAGCTCAACTTCCCGGACATCGAGATTTGGGAGATGACCGAAACCTGTGCGCTCGATGTGGCGGACCGGGGCGGGATCACGCTCGAAGAGGTTGGGGAGATTATGAACCTCACGCGTGAGCGAGTGCGTCAGGTTGAAACGGCCGGGCTCGCGCGTTTGCAAGACTATCGGGACGTCGAGCGACTGAAAGACTACGTGACTTAAGGGCCACTCCAAGGGCAACAGGGGGGAGGGTGTCGCCGAGCGGCGGCACCCTTTTTTAATTCAGCTCACGGCTCTTGCGCTTGCTGGACCAGATCGATTCCCAGCCCTTGCGGTACTCATCGGTGGCCACCTGAGCCGGACGACCGCTCGCGACGCGGCCGTCGTGCTGGACCTCGACGTCGAAGAGAGCGGGGGACTCTTTGCGCGGCTCGAGGCGGACGACCTCTCCGTGGATGGGCTTGCCGTCGTGGAGCGGTCGCAGGCGTCCGGCCTGAAGCTGGTCACCTCGCTGGCGAAGGACCTCGTACCCCCTGCCATCGTCCGAGGCGCCGTACACCAGCACCACATCCTGCAGCTTGCCGCCGGCAGAAGCCTTTCTGGAAGACTCGGAATCCATCGATGCATGAGTAAGTCCGCGGGGCGCGGAAGTCCAGGGCTTGAAACCGAGCGGATTTCAGGCCTGGATCCGGGTACTTGTCAGCGGGGACTCCGTTGCGTACGGTGCGCGCCGTCGTGAATCGAATCGCCCTCTTTTCCTTGCTTTGCCTGATTGGGGCCGCTCCGGCGGCGGCTCAGGACGAAGCCTGTCCGTCCGGCAATCTGCTCGCCGGCAAGTCGCCCACTGCCCGGCCCGGTGTCCATCAACCCAAACGCCTGACGGACGGCGTCCTAGCCGGCGAAGGCGACCCCTGGCGGAGTGAGCTGACATCGGTGCTCGACGGCGCAGAGAGTCACGTCCTGTACGATCTCGGCGCCACCACGCGCGTGACCGCGGTCGACCTGCAAGGCGACAACAACGACGACTACATCGTCGAGCTCTCCGACGACGGCGCGAGCTTCACCACACTGTGGGTAGCTGACCCAGCGGCCGGTGCAGGCATGCGGCGCCGCGGCTCCCGCGGCCTGCAGGGCTCCGGGCGATACGTGCGCGTGCGGGCGCAGGGTGGAGACAGTTTCTACAGCCTGGGTGAGGTGCAAGTCTTTTGCGAGACGCCGTCCGCGTGGCCCCCTCCCGTCAAGGTCAAGAACACGAGCAGTTGGTGGTGGAAGAAGATCCTCGAAAAGCGCGATCATCGATATCGCCTCGGGATCGCCTTGCTCGGACTGCTCTTCTTCATTGCGCTCTTTCGCGTCGAGGAAAGCAAGAAGGCGCTCTGGGGTGCATCGGCGCTTTCGGTCGCGATGGTCGCGATCTCGAGTTACCGGCTCTACGGAGCGAGGCTTGCTCCCTGGTTTGCGAGCTGGGGTGTCTACGTCCTGGGCGCATTGATCGTTGCCTGGGCCGCGCGCGGCGTCTGGCTTGCCAAACAGGAGCAGGACGCCCGGCGGTGGTGGGAGCGCGGCGCGCTCGTCTGGGTTATCGTCGCGTGCGCTACCGCCTGGGTGAACTTCGGCGTCTTCCATAGCTCCCGCATCGTCCATTACTGGGACACCTTTCATTATTACGTGGGCTCGAAGTACTTCGAGGAAAACGAATACGAGCGTCTCTACGAGTGCGTCCTGGCAGCCGACTACGAAGACCGCGGCGAAGCGGACATCCAAAAGCGCAAGATCCGTGACCTGGTCGACAATCGCTTGCACTACGTGAGCAAGGACGACGCCCTGCGCTATCAGGAGAGCTGCGCCGAGCATTTCTCCCCCGAGCGCTGGGAGGCGTTCCGCCAAGACACGCGTTCGTTCCGAACGGTCATGGGATCCAGTTGGTGGAAAGACATGTTGATGGACCACGGGTACAACGCGAGCCCGATCTCCAACATGATCGCCGCCTTCCTCAGCAACATCGGTTGGCGTGATCAGGTTCCAAACGTGTCCTCTGCGAAAGTCGATCCCGACGACCTGAAAACGTTCCGAAAGTGGATCCTACGCTACACGATGATCGACCTCTCGCTCTATGCCGGCGCGTTCCTGATGATCTTCTGGGCGTTCGGCTTGCGTTCCACCGCACTTGCGGTGCTCGTCTGGGGCACCGGCTACCCCTGGGCGTATTTCTGGACGGGAGGCAGCTTCGCCCGCGTGCCGTGGTTCTTCATGGCCGTCGCGGCCGTGTGCTTGTTGAAGCGCGGCTTCCCGTTGTTATCCGGATTCGCGCTCTCGTGGAGTGCGCTCCTCCGGCTATTCCCCGCTGCGCTTGCCGGCGGACCCATTGCGGCGGTCGTCGACCGTTTCGTTCGCCGAAAGAAGATCAGCCGGCCCTGGCTCGATGCAAGCGACAAACGGTTCATCGCTGGCGGCGTCCTGGGGCTCGTGGTCCTGGTTGGCGCGAGCATGGCGGTCAATGGTTACGAGGCGCACGCGGACTTCCTTTCGAACACCTTCAAACACGCGGAGACGCCGCTCACCAACCACATGGGGCTCCCGACGGTGCTCTCGTACAAGCCGAGTCAGGTCGGCCGATTCACCAAGGACTCGAGCCTCGATGACCCCTGGGCGAAGTGGAAGCAAGCACGCAAGGAAACGAAACACGACAGGCGCTGGCTCCACGCCCTCATCCTCCTCGGGATGTTCGTTCTGCTCGCAGTCGCGGGCCGGCGGCTGGCCCCATGGGCCGTCCTGGCAGGGAGCTCGATCCTGATCATCGGGTTCTTCGAGCTGACTTGTTACTATTATAGCTTCGTCGTGTTGATGGCCCCGCTCGCGATTGAACGTCTTCGCTACACGGTTGCGCTGATCCTCGTCGGGATTGGAGGCGTAATTCTGCAGTTCTTCATCGGCTGGTACGACGAGCAGTACATCTGGGAGACCGTCGTGGTGCTCCTCGGGCTGCTCTACATCCTCGTGGATGTGGTGCGATTCCCGCTGCCGGAGTCCTCGCCCGCATCAGCGGTCAGCTCGCCGGTGTAGTTGCAAGGCCCGGCGCCCGGCCTTACGCTCAGTCGGTTAGACAGGTTCACGTGATCGCTGGTGTGCATCCGCACACGGGAGGAAAGTCCGAGCTTCATAGGGCAGGATGCCAGGTAACGCCTGGTGGGGGCGACCCCGAGGAAAGTGCCACAGAAAGCAGACCGCCTCGCCGTCGAAAGGCCGCGCGGCAAGGGTGAAAGGGTGAGGTAAGAGCTCACCGGGCCGGCGGTAACGTCGGTCGCACGGCAAACCCCATCCGAAGCAAGACCAAATAGGGAGGCGTTGAGGGTGGTCCCGCCCGAGTCTCCGGGTAGCGTCGCTCGAGGCCGATGGCGACATCGGTCCCAGAAGAATGATCACGACCCGCATCTCGGCGACGAGTGCGGGCTACAAAACTCGGCTTACGAATCCTCTAACCACGGCGCCTCGCTTCTGCGGGGCGCCGTGCTGTTTTGAGCCGGGTTCTCGAGTGGACCCGCTGCTAGGTCCTGCGAGTTGGCTCGAGGACGATGCCTCGTTCCCTGGCGCGTTCCAGGGCTTCGGCGCGGGGTTTCTGGTAGTGGACCGAGCCTAAATAGGAGAAGAGCCGTTCGCTCGCTGGGATGATGATGTCCTCGGCGATCCACTCGACCGGCTCACCATCGGACCAGCACACCTCGCCGCGTTCCATCTTCCAGGCCGCCTCCGCGAGATCGAGCGGCGCGAGCACCTCCCGGATCGCTTCGAAGCGACCTTGGATTTCCGGATCGAGGAAGAAGGACTGCGCCCCTCCGATGAACGCGATGTGGTAGCGCGAGGGGTGGTGGGCCAAGCCGTCGAGCCCGAGCCGGGTCGCGCCTTGAAACAGCATGTGCATGGCCTGCTCCCCGATGCCTAGGCCTGGATGGTCCTGCCCCGGCCATTGTGGATGGCGTAGCGAGAATTCTTCGGTCGGGTTCTGGAGCATCATCCACTCCACGTAGAGCAGCTCGATTTCATCCGGCGGCTCGAGGCCCTCGGGGGCGGGTCGCACCACGCGCCGAATCACTTGGTCGACCAGAAGGTGCTCCTCACCGCCCTTGGTTCCGTGCACCGTGAGGTACTGGCGCTCGGGATCGCTCGGATCGGCCGTCAGCCGAAGCTGGGCAAAGCCGAGCTTGCGGATCTCGTCGGCCAGTCCGTATTTCTCCAGCGCGAACTCGATGCCGTGCCGTGAGTAGTAGCCGAGGATCCGTGTCCCCCGGTATCCCGGACCGGCCAGGTCTCCCATCAGGTCGGCCTCGCTGAGCTCCCATTCCCCGCTCGGGCGCTGCAGGTCGTATGGGTCGAGCTCCTGCGCGATCTGAGCGTACTGCTCGTAGACGCTCGTCTTGGGTTCTTCGGTCACCTTCGCTTCGTCGGTCAGGAGCCAACGGATGAAGTCTGTCGAGGAACGCCAGGCATCGTCGCTATAGCCACCGCCGAGCGTCACCACGGCGGGGCACTCGTGCTTGCGCGCCATCTCGATCACGAAGCGATCGCGCGCGAGCACACCCTCGCGGGTCAGCATGAACTCGCCGAGACGATCCCCCTTCAGAACGTCGTTTCCGGAGACGTAGAAGAGCAGTCCAGGATCGATTGCATCGAGCATCACGGGCAGCGTTTCGCGGAGCTCGTGCAAGTATGCGTCGTCGTCGGTCTCGGAGGGCATCAGAAACTGCTTGTCTGCCGCGGCCTCGACGTGGCTCCAAACCGAGCCGTGAATCGAGTAGGTGCAGACCGTCTTGTCGTCCTCGAACGTGACGATGTTGCCGTTGCCCTGGTGATAGTCGAGGTCGACGATGGCAATGGGGGCGTCGAAGCCCTCGTCGCGCAAGCAGGCGATCGCCACGGCGATATCGTTGTAAACACAGAACCCCATTCCCGACTCGGGTTCGGCGTGGTGAAAGCCGCCCCCGATGTTGAATGCCACGCGGTCCTTGCCGCGGATGGCCCACTGGGCCGCCTCGACGGTGCCTCCGACCTGCCTGCGCTGGGCGATCAGGATCGGATCCGGGTCGATGAAGTGCGGCTCGAGCCCGAAGATACGGCCCAGATAATCGGGGCGAGCGGTTTGATCGAGGTAGGTCTCGGAGTGAGCCTTCGTGAGGTCCGTCAAGGCGATCAAGGGAGCAGGGCGCACCAGCTTGGGGCCTATCAGACCCTCGGCGCCGAGGGTTCCGAGGATCATTTCACCTCGCGCGACTTCGACACCCGGAACGCGCGCCGTTTCGGCGAGCGCCTCAACCTTGTATTGCGGATGGTACCAGAGGCCGACCTCGTCTTTGAGCCGGCGCTGTGCCCTGCGTCGTTGTCGCCGTGTGGCCATCGTGCCTACACCGAAATGGAACCCTTGCGAAAGTCGGTCGCGGCAATGTGCACGTTGATCACGACCGGCTTGCCGGCCGCGGCGAGCGCCTTGGCTTCTTCCAGCGTGGCGTCAATCTTGGACGGGTCGTCTAGGACAAGCCCGACCGCGCCGTACCCTTGCGCCGCCTCGTGGTAGGCGGTTCGATTCAAGACCGTCCCGACGTCCGTGCCGAGCATCGGGATCTGTTCGCGGGCAATTTGTGACCAGGAACCGTCGGTTCCGATCACCGCGATGGGAGCAAGCCCGTGCCGAACGCAGGTGTCCATCTCTGCGAGGCTGTAGGCGCAAGACCCGTCGCCGTAAATCAGCCAGACCTCCTTGCCGGGCCGAACCAAGGATGCGCCAACGGCAAACCCGCCACCGACGCCAAGCGTGCCGAACACGCCTGGGTCGAGCCAGGAGAGGGGCCGTCGCGGTCGCAAGATGTACGACGCCGTGGCAACGAAGTCCCCTCCATCGACGACGAGCACCGCGTCGTCCGCCATCTTCTCTTCGATGCGCTGAAACAGCTGAAGGGGGTTGACGAGATCCGTGGCTGCTCGCGCTTGCTCGTTGATCTCGTCATCACGCCCGACCTCGCGGGCCCGCAGCGTATCGAACCAACCGCTCCAGGGACCAAGCCCTGCGCCCACCGCGCTCGCGAGCTCTCGCAGAAATTCTCCCGAGTGCATATGAACGGGAATCTCGGGCCGTCGGTTCTTCCGCATCTCGCTCGAGCTGAGGTTCGCAGCGACGAGTGTCGCCCGGCTCGAGATACTTCGCCCGTAGCCGAGACGGAAATCAAAAGGGAAGCCCGCGACGATGACCAGATCGGCCTCCTTGAGCGCAGCGCTTCGCTTGTGGCGAAACTGAATGTCGCTGTGCCGGCCGAGCAAGCCTCGCGCCATGCCTCCGAGCCAAGTCGGGACCCCCAGGGCCTGCACGGCGTCTGCAATCGGAGCAGCGTCGCGGCAGTTGACCAGCGCCTGACTGCCGATGACCAGCGCCGGCCGCTCGGAGGTGCGCAGGAGCGAAGCGACCTTGGCGACGTGCGGGCTCTTGGTACTCGGTTTGGGGGGGAGGGATTCGCGAATCGGCGGGGCGATACTCACATGGGGCTGGTGGAACTGCCGGTACAAATGGCCACGCATGTAGAGCTCGAGCGCCTTGGAGCCGAGGTTCTTGCCATCTTTGACGCCGCTCTCCTTCATGAACATCTCGCGGACCATCTCCTCGGGATAGAGGACGTCGATCGGCACTTCGATGAAGACCGGCCCCGGAACCCCGTCCTGGGCGAGATCAAAGGCCTTCTCTACCGTCGGCCCAATGCTATTGACCTTCTTGATCGAGACCGCCCATTTGGTGATCGACTCCATCAGCGAGATCTGGTCGATGTCCTGCAGCGCGCCGCGGCCTTTGAGTAGCGTTGCCGCCGCGCCGCCGAAGATCACGAGCGGGGACTGAGCCAGTTGCGCGTTCTTCACCGCCGTGACTGTGTTCGTCACGCCTGGCCCGGCGGTCACTGCCGCAACGCCGGGGATGCCGGTCATGCGCGCAACCGCGTCCGCAGCGAAGACCGCGCTCACCTCGTCGCGCACGTCGACGACCTTGATGTCGTTCGCCTCTGCGCCGACGAGAATGGGTGAGATGTGTCCACCACACAGAGTGAACAGTTGCTTCACGCCGCGAGATGCGAGGATCCGTCCGATGATCGCGCCGCCGTCGTCTGCCATTACTTACTCCCAACTTCCCCGAGCACGTGTTGCTCGAGCACGAAACAGTTAAACGTCCCTTCGAACACTTTCTGGGCGTTCACCGTGGCCTCGACGCGCACCTGGTGCTTCCTGCCAAGCGCATCGATCGTTTGCGCGCTCGCGATCAACTGGTCTCCGAGGCGAACCGGCTTGAGGAACCGGGTCTCCGCCGCTCCCAAGACCACGTTGGGGTCGTTGACCGCCAGCATCGCCGCATAGTCGGCGAGACCGAAGATGAACCCGCCGTGAATCAGTCCGTGGGCGTCCACGACCATGGAGTCAATGGCCTCGAGGGTCACCCGCGCGGACCCCTCGCTCAGCTCGATCGCTGTGCCGCAGAAGCGGGGATCGGCTCGGAGATGGGTCCTGGGCTCCATAGCCGGGCACGATTACACGTGCCGGAGGTCTAGAAAAGCAGGCTCGAGCCCGACGAGGACCTTTATCGCTTGCCGTTTCGGCATTCGGGTGTCTAATAGATGACCGAATTACGGTGAGACGGAGGGTCATGTGAACGAGCTTGCGCGGTACCTCATGGAAAACGCCTACATCGACTTCCAGGGCGGAATCACAATCGAGGAAGTCCGGAAGTTCCTGCGGGATGAAGACAGCCGCGAGTCTAGGGCCCTTCTGTCCAGGCTGATCGAGGACAACGGAATGGATGACCTGATGGTAACCATTGCGGATTGTCTCAAGGAATACATCCGAACCGGCATCAATGAGGACATCGTTCGGGCTCAGCTCACCAGCTACAGCGATTCGTAGCCCCACGGCACCCCCCGGAATCTCTGCTAGGATCGGCTTCCCCATGCGCTGGATGGCACTGTGCGTTTTGTTGGTTTTCGCGTTGCTCGGCTGTGAGCGCTCGACGGAAGCGGATACCGGCCCCAAACAAGGCGCTCCGACGGTCAAGCCCGCGCCCGGGGCTTCCAAGGAGCCGGTTCGCAGCTTACCGCAAGTGGACACGAGCGCGCTCGACGAGTTCGCCCAGGGCATCTGGCTCGACATGGTCAACGAGCTCCTGTCGCCATGTGGCGAGCCCGTGAGCGTGGCCCGTTGCATCGTCGAAACCAGGCAATGCAAGCGGTGCGTGCCCGCGGCGCGATACCTTGCCCGCCTGGTGGATGACGGGTACTCGCGTGACGAGATCCGGGACATCTACCGCGTCCGCTACGGCGAAGACACCAGGATCGAGAAGCTCACCTCGCACGATTCGCCGCTTCGGGGCTCCCCGATGGCGCCGGTCACCATCTATGAGTTCAGCGACTTTCAATGCCCGCACTGCAAGATGGCCTCGCCTTACCTCAAAAAGGTCGTCGAAGAGTCCAACGGTAAGGTGAAGCTGGTCTTCAAGCAGTACCCTTTGACCGCGCACCCGAAGGCGCGTGAGGCGTCCAAGGCCACCATCGCAGCCGATAAGCAGGGCAAATTCTGGGAGATGCACGACCTGCTCTTCAAGAACCAAGATGACCTGCAAACCGCCAACCTCGACGACTACGCGAAACAGATCGGCCTCGACATGAAACGATTCAAGGCCGACATGCAGTCCAAAGATACGGAAAAGAAGATCGACGCAGACATCGCGGAGGGACATGCAGCGGGCGTCGATTCGACTCCATCGATCTACGTGAACGATCGCCGTTTCGTGTTCCCACCCGATCAGCTGGGCGCCTATGTTCGCGAAGAGCTCGACCAGTGAATCGCCGACGCGCCACTTGCGTCGAAGCCGGATGAAGACACTCCTCGGCGGGCTTGCGGCCGCTCTTCTCATCGCCTCGACCGCGAGCGCACTCAGTTCCGGCGATGACCCCCCCGCGATCGACATGCCGGATCAAACGGGGAAGAAAGTCGATCTGAATGAGCTGAAAGGGAAGGTCGTGCTCGTCGATTTTTGGGCGTCTTGGTGCGGCCCGTGCAAGCAGGAGATGCCGGTCCTCGAGGAGCTCCACAAGAAGTATGCCCGGGACGGACTGGTGATCGTAGGCGTCAACATCGACAACAATGCGAAGAAGATGGACAAGTTCTTGAGGGGCACGCCGGTCACCTTCCGCATCATCCACGACCGAAAACTCAAGGTCGCATCGAAGTACGAACCCGAAACGATGCCCTCGTCTTACTTCATCGCCAGAGACGGCAAGATCCGATACGTCCACGAAGGCTTCCGCAAAAAGGACGCCGCCGAGCTCGAACAGCGGATCAAGGCATTGCTGGCTGAGGGGGCATCGGGGACCGGGCCCGCTTCCGAGACCGAAGGCCCGAGACAGTAGACCCGACACCGCCTCAGAGAAAAAGGGGACAGTCCCCTTTTTGAAAGGGTTAATTCTGCCGGTGCCGGTGCCGGTGCCGGTGCCGGTGCCGGTGCCGGTGCCAGTGTCAGCGTGGGCGGTTGGGCTTCGCGCTGTTTTTCGAGTTAGCGGCTGTTCTGAACGGCTGCTGCCGCCTTGGGCATGGACGCTCCGCGCGCGACAAAGGCGCTCAACTGCTGCGTCACATAGTCGACTACTTCGCAGTCGGATTCGGTGAACATCTTGCGGGCTACGCCGTTGGCTAGCTGCAGGACGCCGAACATTCGGCCCCGGTGAACCAGAGGGCGGTAGAGGAGGGCGCGGACGTCTAGGCCGGGGACGCCGTCGATCTGTTCGTTGTAGCGTGGGTCTGCTGCGGCGTCTGCGAGGACCAGCACCGCGTGTTCGGCGAGTCCGCTTGCCGCGCCTAGGAGGCCTGAAGAAGAGGGCAGCGCCTGGCCTTTTCGCGCCCGTGCGCCGGTACCCCGCGCGGCTACCACTCGGAACTCATCGGTGTTGATGTCCAGCAGGAACGCTGCCGTCGCTTCCGAGGGGACCAGCTCTTCGAGAAGGTGCACCGCGAACTCCAGCGCCTCGGCGCGGCTCTTGAGAAACAGTAAATCATGGCAGGCTTCGAACGCGACAGCGAGGCGGTCCTCCGTTGGAGGCGGGGGCACGCTGCTGACGCTCGGCGCTTCGGAGTGGCGCGTTTCCTCTTCGAGCGGGAAGTCGATCTCGATGCTCTTGTTCCAGTCCTTCCACTCGATGCGCACCACCGGCGCATGCTCGGGCGTGCTTTTCCAAATGTGATCGAAGAGCTCGATACGGATGAACTTCGCGCCCCGTTCTTTGCCGATCTCGTCTTGCACGCGACGCAGGAGCTTGGTGGCGAGCTTCTCACCGGTTCCGGGCTGCAGAGGAACCGGCACGGCGTACATGCGCTCGCGGAAATGAATCGGGCTCGACCCCGTAGGCTTCTCGTCTCGCGAGGCCAACAAGATCAGCTTGTTCTCGACCGTGGTAGGCGGTGGGCTGGTGGGCCGCGGTGCGCTCGAGCGGCGCTGCCGCACAGCCTCGGGCGAGGGTGGGGGCGTGCTCTGCCGCGAGGCGCCGTTCGTCGCGACGACTGGCTTCGGGGCGGGCGCCAGAGCCGGCATCTCAGGGCTGCTTGGCACTGGCCGCTTGGTGCCAGGCGGTGCTGCGGGCGCGGCGGCGGGGACGATCTGGTAGCGCCGGCGTTCCCGTGCATCCTGGATCGTGACGGTCCCGTTTGGATTGACGTTGCAGCTCGCGCCAGCCGGAACACCACCCGACTCTCCGATCTTGGAACGACC
>Ga0224504_10001170_pt1 | contig 11732 bp, 12 predicted proteins | sample SF_Oct11_sed_USG_3_FD_170160 | JGI IMG/M metagenome (GOLD analysis project Ga0224504, IMG submission 170160) | Sediment microbial communities from San Francisco Bay, California, United States - SF_Oct11_sed_USGS_24 | ecosystem: Environmental > Aquatic > Marine > Sediment | place: USA... | reverse complement strand
CGATGACGGCTTTGGGCCGGACGCCGACCTGCCGTGTCGCGTCCTACCGGCCGGCGCGCGATTCGCCGGGGCAGGCGTCGGCCGCGTCGGTATAGCGACCGACGTCCTCCCGTTGATGGGCGAAGGACAGGGTTGGTCCGGCCGTGCGGGTGGCCTCCCGGATGCCGCGCTTCGGCATGAAGCGCCGGGAGATCTCGACGAAGCGGCGGTGCTTTCCGTTCGCGTCCGCCGTCCTTCAGTAGCGCAGGTGTGCCTGGCGCTCGTTCAGCCAGGCCTGCTCGTCCGCACTGGCCAGCGCATCCAGGTCCTGCGGCGTCGCGGCCGCATCGTCCACCCACTCCCGCAGCAAGGGACCGCCGTTGATGACATCTATCGCGAATTTGCCGTGCTCGTATTCGTAGGGGAAATCGCGCCACAGCGGATAGTCCGGATACTGAGCGCGGATCGCCTTGAAGGCGAGCGCCTGGAGTCGCCAAGGCTTGAACGCCTGTTGATCGTAGGCGGGATCCTCGCTGTGAATCTGCACGCCGTTGCAAAGCGCGCCCGCGTGTTTGTGAAAGGTCGGTTCGAACCAGCAGTCGCGCAGGCGGCAGCCACCCAGCCACTGCGGCGCGAGCGCATGCATTTCCCCCAGGACACGCCTCGCTTCGATGTCGGGCGCGCCGAACACCTCGAGCGGCCGCGTGGTGCCGCGGCCCTCGGAGAGCGTCGTGCCCTCGAGCATCACCGTGCCCGCATAGGCGCGCGCCATCCATAGATTCGGTGCGTTGGGGCTGGGATTGATCCACAGGCGCTCGCCGAGCGGCCAGCCGAATCCCGGCGCCGCATCGGGCCGCCAGCCCTGCATCTCGACGACGCGATACTCGACATCGAGCCCGAGCGTTTCGATGAACCACAGGCCGAGTTCGCCCAGCGTAAGCCCATGACGCATCGGCAAGGGTCCGGCGCCGACAAAGCTTTGCCAGCCGCTTCTCAGCGTCAAGCCTTCGACGGGCCGGCCAACGGGATTGGGGCGATCCAACACCCACACGGCTTTGCCGTGTTCCGCCGCCGCTTCCAGGAGGTAGCGCAGCGTCGTGACGAAGGTATAGATGCGGCACCCCAGATCCTGCAGGTCGACGAGGACGACATCGTAGGTATCCATCATCGCGTCCGTCGGCTTGCGCACGTCTCCGTACAGACTGAAGACCGGGATGCCGTGCACCGGATCGTCGAAATCCGGCGACTCAATCATGTTGTCCTGCTTGTCGCCGCGCAGGCCATGCTGCGGACCGAAGGCGGCGGCGAGCTTCATATCGCCGCAGGCGGCGAGCGCGTCGAGCGAATGCGTCAGGTCCCGCGTGACCGAAGCGGGGTGCGCGAGCAAGGCGACGCGCCGGCCCTTGAGCGGCGCGCGCAAGGCGGGTTCGGCGAGCAGCCGGTCGATGCCGAATCTCATGGCCGCTACGCTGCTGGAAGTTCCAGCGCAAAGCAATCGGAATGATGAAAATCCGCCTTGCCCGGCGGATGCGCCAAGGCCCAATAGGATCTACGGCCGCTCGTCTCCTCGATCACCGCGGAGAGGCCGAGACGCCAGGCCGCGTCGCCCGGCAGGCCCGACAAGCGATCCAGCTCCAGCGAGGCCCGCAGCTCGTAGCACGTGCCGGTGGATCGCACCTCGACCCGCGGCGCGGCAATCTCCTCCGCGACGCGCATCCCGCTTCTGTAATCGTCGAACCGATAGGCCGCCCATTGCGTCGAGGGCGCAAAGTTGAACTCGGTGTACGCGGCGCCCGGCCCGGCGCGGAGGAACGCCTCGAAGCAGGTGTGCCGCCAAAGCCCTTCGCTGCGCGCGGCAGCGGTCACGGGCGGCAGGCGCAGATCGCTCATCTTGCCGGTCACGAAATAGCGCAGCACCAAGGTGCCGGGGCGCGGACGCGCGGCTTCCACTTCGATCTGTGCCGCTGCTGTGCAACGCGAGTCCAGATGAAGTCTCAACGCCTGGCGCATGCCGGCAGTGTAGCGGTGACGACATTCGACAGGAGCACGATTTTCGACTCCGGGGACAGCATACCAAACAGGTTTTCAATGCCTGCCTGCGCAGTTTCCGATAATTGCGCTGTCCCAGGAACTGCGAAACACCGAAGAGAGGGCTTGGCGCCCTGAACTTCGACTAATCCGCGCGACGGATCATTCGGTTGCCCCAGGGCCGACCAACTCCCGAAAATGCTTGAATGATCCCATCCAGAACCACGCGACTTTTCCGTCTTCGATCTGCACGCCGACCGCTCGGTGCTGCATCCCGACCCGAAAAGAGAAGATGGGCAGCTCGGCGTGGATCTGCTTGAAACGGAGGCTTGGATGGTTGGGGTTCTTTCTCCACAGCTCGTAATTGCTTTCGGCAAGCTTTCGCACTTCGGCGGGAAGCTCGTCGAAATGCCGCCAATACGAGTCCTCTCGCAGAAACGCATCGTGGCTAAGCGACACGAACCCGCCGGAAAGGGGGGCGCTGAGCTTCTTGTATTCCATCAGCGCCCTTGCCGCTTCCTGCTTCAGCCAACGCTGAGATTCCGGCAATGCGATGAGCTTGTCCCACTCGGTTTTGTCTTCAACCCGCGCGATGATCTCCCAAGCGATGCGATCGCGGTCTTCCGCGGGAAGGGTCTTCAGCGCCTCGAAGGCCTTGTTCAGGAGCTCCACAATAACGACCCTTTCCTAATCCGAGATCACGCGACGGGGCCAGTCGCCCGCCGTACCCCGTAGTCTGCCGATTGTCCGCGATGGGTCAAAGGAAAGCCGGATTCCCTTCCCGAAAAACCGGAATGCCCTCGCCCCTATCGCCGTGCTATGCTCTCTTGGCGGGGGAAGGGAGGCAGGTATGGCACACCTCGAAAACGGGGTGGCCGCCTACGAGCGTGGCGACTATGCCGCCGCGCTGAAGGCATGGCGGCCGCTCGCCGAGCGGGGCGACACCAAGGCCCAGAACAACCTCGGACTGATGTACCACAACGGCCTGGGCGTCCCCCGGAACAGCGCCGAGGCCCTGCGGTGGTTCCGCAAGGCTGCCGAGCGGGGCGACGCCGACGGCCAGTTCTTCCTCGGCATCATCTACGCCGAGGGCCCGGGCGCCCCCCGGGACTTCGCCGAGGCCGTTCGGTGGTACAGCAAGGCGGCCGAGCAAGGCCAGGCTGGGGCCCAGTACAACCTCGGCGACATGTACCAGAACGGCCTGGGCGTGCGCCAGGACCTGGCCGAGGCCGTGAAATGGTATCGCAAGGCCGCCGCGCAGGACGACGCCGACGCGCAAAACAACCTCGGCCTCATGTACGAGAACGGCTTCGGCGTCCGCCGGGACACCGCCGAGGCCCTGCGCTGGTATCGCAGGGCCGCCGACCGGGGCCATGTCGATGTCTGGTTCAACCTCGCGCGCCTCTCAGCCGAGGGCCGGGGCGTGCCGCGGGACTACGTGCAGGCGCACATGGGGTTCAACCTGATCGCCTTGCGCTCGTCGGGCCAAGACCGCGACGACGCGGCGGAGGCCCGGGACTTCGTCGAAAGCCAGATGACGCCCGCCCAGATCGCCGAGGCCAGAAAGCGGGCCCGCGCGTGGCTGGCGAAGCACGCGCTGGAGACGTAATACCAGCGGGCAGACGAAGTGACTCGGGCCTCGCCCCTTGTCCCTCGCCCTTCGATAAGCTCAGAGGGTGAGAAGGCTCGGGATGAGGGGCTCAATTTGAAGTCCTCATGCTGAGCTTCCTCACCATGAGCTCGTCGAAAGGCGAAGTATGAGGGCGAGGAGGCAAGTAATTCCGGGGACAGCATCGGGGCCAATATTGGGCGCTTGCGCCGGCATCCGTTGTCTCCCAGTATCTCGATCTCGACAGCGCAAGCGAGGCATCGATGTTCCGTTTTTCCTGGCGGAAGCACACCAGGGCTCTCGTGGTCTGCGGTATCGTCGCGTCGTTGCAGGCCGGCGGATGCGCCGATACCAAGCCACATGAACCCCAAGGCACTGAGAGCTCTCCGAATATGATTCGGTGCACGGAGCCTCGACCGGAAATCTGCACCCAGGAATACCTTCCGGTTTGTGCCGAATTGAAGAACGGCGCGGAGCGGACCTATGCCTCAGGGTGCGTTGCCTGCTCGGACGCCAAGGTCGTTGGCTACCGACCGGACCCTTGCGAGTGACCGAGGAAGCAGCGGCATGCGACGGATCGCGGCCGACTGACTTGATTGGATCAAGGCCTGCCGGCTCACGGCAAGCGTGCGCCGGCCTTGCAACGAACGCTCGGAGACCGGGCGAGGCTCCGAAGTCCGCTCCGTGTCAAGAAGCCGAGCTGCGTGCCGCGCCCTACCGGCCGTCGCGCAGCTCGCCCAGGAAGGCGTCGGCGACGTCGATATAGCGGTCGACGTCGGCTTGGCAGTGGGCGAAGGAGAGGGCGGGGCCGGCGGTGCGGATCGCTTCCCAGATGCCGCGGTTCAGCATGAAGAGCCGGCGGGTCTCGACGAAGCGGCGGTCGAGCGAGCGGTAGGACTCCTCGGCTGTGCGCGGCAGCTCCGGGAAGAGCACCCAGGCGGAGCGGCCGCCGACGGCGGGCGCCCGCCAGTCGAGGCCATGTTTTCGGAAGACGCTTTCGAGGCCTTTGCCGAGCGTGCGCCCCAGCTCTGCCGTCCTCCTATAGGCCTCCTTCGTAAGGCAGTGCTCCAAGGCGGCGCGGGCCGCGGCCAGCGCGAGCGCGTTGCCGTAGGTCGTGCCGCCGAGCGCCAGCCCGTCGGGCTCCGCGACGTTGCCGTCCAGATAGCGGACGCAGAGGTCGGCGAGCTCCGCCGTCATGCCGTAGGCGCCGAAGGCGATGCCGGAGCCCAGCCCCTTGCCGAGCACCAGCAGGTCCGGCGCCAGCCCCCAGGCCCGGGTCAGGCCGCCGTAGGCGAAGGAATGGGTATGCGCCTCGTCGATCACCAGGAGCGTCCCGGCCCGGCGGGCGAGACGCGCCGCCTCGGCCCAGAAGCCCTCGTCGGGGAAGACGATGCCGACGTTGGTCAGCATCGGCTCGGCGACCAGGCAGGCGATGTCGCGTGAGGCCAAGGCTGCCTCGAGGGTAGCGAGGTCGTTGAAGGGCACGACGCGGGTCGTCGCGAGGACCGACCGGGGCAGGCCCAGGGCCTCGTGGCGCGTGTCCGTGCCCTGCCCCTCGACCAGGGTCTCGTCGATATGCCCGTGGTACTTGCCCTCGAAGGCCAGCACCTTCTCGCGGCCGGTCGCCACGCGGGCGATGCGGATCACCTCGGTGTTGGAGGCCGAGGCGGAGCCGGTGAACTGCCAGAACGGCAGGTCGGTGCGCTCGGCCAGAAGCTCCGCGGCGACGACGCCGTCCTCGGTGGGCAGCAGGAAGGACGCGCCCTCGGCCGCGCGCCGCTGGACCGCCTCGGTGACCGCGGGCGGCGCGAAGCCCAGGGTCGCCGCCAGGTCCGCCTGGTTGAAGTCGACGTAGCGGTTGCCGTCCACGTCCTCGAACGACGCGCCTTCGCCGCCCGCGACGAAGATCGGCGCGTGGTCGCAGAGCCCGGCCATCCAGGCCATCGGCACGCCGTTGGGCATCGAGCGGCGCGCGCGCATAAGCAGCTCCGCCGAGCGGCGCGTGCGCTCTTCGAAACGGCGCGCCTCGCGCTCGCCCATGACCTCCAGGCGCCGGCCGTCGATCCCGTCAGGCGTCATCGCGATCCTCCAAACCCGGGCCAAGGCTCCTTTGCCTAGTACCAGGAATCGGCGATAAACGAAACACCCCCTCCCCAGCCCTCCCCCCTTGCGGGCTACCGTGTGCACACATTTTTTGCAGCGATATCAGGGACATGGTGTCGATCGGGGCAATGTCCGTGGTGTGCGGGTCGCGAAGATGGTCACCGGGGGCCGAGGAACTGCCCGCCGCGCCAAATTTCACCCCCCACCCTGGCCCTCCCCCGCAAGGGGGGAGGGGACGAAAAGCGAGGGGCTTCAATGCTCTGCTCCCTCCCCCTTGACGGGGGAGGGCTGGGGTGGGGGTGGCAAACCCATTCAAACCCCGAGCCAGGAGATGTGTGAATCTGCTAGCCCGCAAGGGGGAGGGGATTTCAAGGCGAGCCGATGTGGTGATCCCTTCAAGCCTGACGTTCGCGGGCGGCTAACGCGGTGCCACGTTCCCCCTCCGCCTTGACGGGGGAGGGTCGGGGTGGGGGTGGCAAACGCGCCTCACACTTCAGACCCTAGAACGCGGCCCAGTCCGGCTTTTTCGGCGTGAGCGTCGCGTCGCCGGCGGTGAGGGGCGTGCTTCCCGTCCCCTCCAGGGCCTCCAGGCGCAAGAGCGCCAAACCCAGGCCATCGGTGGCCGAGCGCATGACGCCGGCCTCCTTGCCGCCGGCGGTGACCGGCGTGCCGGGGGCGGGGGTGGGGCCGTTGATCTCGACCGGCAGCAGGCGCTTCTTGATCAGCGCCCGGTACTTGGTGCGCGCGGTCAGCTCCTGGCCCATGAAGCAGCCCTTGTCCCAGTCGACGCCGTGCAGCTCGTCGAAGCCGTTCTCCAGCAGGATCGACTTCTCGACCTCGAGGTCACGGCTGCCGTCGGGCACGCCCAGCGAAATGCGCAGGCGGTCGTAGTCGGCGAGCGTGCCGGGCGCGAAGCCGGCGGCCTCCAGCGCCACCCCGGCATCCGCGCGCGGCAGCAGCGCCCGGGCGCCCAGCGCGCTCAGGCGCGGGTCGGTGTAGGCGAGCCCGCCGGCGAAGGGCAGGGCGCTGCCCGGCGCCTCGGCCAGGCCGAGGGCCTCGAGCGCGCCGGCTCCGAACAACGCGGCGACGGCGAAGTCGGCGGATATGTCCTCCAGAGACACCTTCGAGCGCAGCTTGTAGATCGACAGGCGGCGCTGCAGGTCGGCCAGGCGCGCGGCCTCGCAGTCGAGCAGAAAGGCGTCTTCCCGTTCGGCCAGGAAGAATTCGTGCAGGAACTTGCCCTGGGGCGTCAGGAAGGCGGACCAGAGGGCGCGCTCGGGGGCGGCCTTGGCGACGTCGTTGGAGACGATGCCCTGGAGAAAGGCCTGCCGGTCCTCGCCGGTAACGCGCAGAACGCCGCGCGCGTCCAGCACCAGGGCGCGCAAATCACTCATCGGGCGGGGCCTCCTCTCGCTCGGCTGGGTTCGCCTCGCTAGATTTGGTCCCGGCCGCGGCCTTTGGCAAGTCCGGGGGCAGGGCGGCCAGAACCTCCTCCAGCGCGAGATCCGCCAGCTCAGGCCGCCGGAGCACCGCGACCGAGGGGCCGCGCGGCGCCACCTTGGCCGGGTCGGACTCGCCCGAGAACAGCGAGACCACCGGACAGCCGGCCGCCGCGATCAGGTGCATCGGCCCGGTGTCGTTGCCGACCGCGATGCGGGCCTCGCGGGCCAGCGCCGCGATGTCCTCCAGGCCCGCCTGGCCGCAGAGATCGCGCGCCTCCGGACAGGCCGCGGCGATGGCCGCGAGCGCGTCCTCCTCGGCTGCGGTGCCGAGCACCACGGGGGTCAGGCCGCGTGCGGCCAGCGCTCGGGCCAGCGCGGCGAAGCGCGCCGCGGGCCAGCGCTTGGCCGGCCGGTGCGCCGCGCCGCCGGGCACCAGCAGCGCGAAATCCGTGGGCAGGGCGAAACGGCCGGTATCGGCCCGGACGAATGACAGGTCGGGCGGCGGCACGTCCGCGATGCCGGCGAGCGCGAGCTGCGCGGCCTGGCGGTCGACGATATGCAGGGTGCGGCCGGCCGGCGGCCGGTAGCGGTGCGAGCAGCCGGGCACGACGCCGACCCATTCTGGCCTCGGCCGGCCGAGCAGGCGGAAATACCAGCCGCTGCGCTGGGAGCGCTGCAGGTCGTAGACCCGCGTAAAGCGGCCCAGCCGCAGCCGCCGGGCGAGCGCCAGCCAGCCCGGCGGATCGAGCGGGCCCGGCCGGCGGTCCAGCCAGACCTCCTCGAAGCAGCCGCTGGCCTCGGCCAGGGCGGCGTAGGGCCGGGTGGTGAGCAGCACGATCCCGGCCCCGGGGTGGTGGGCGCGGATCGCCTGGAACGCGCCGATCGACATCACGAAGTCGCCGAAGGCCGAAAGCTTGATGACCAGGACGCGCTCGCTGGGCCGGCGGTTCATGACGATCCCGCCGCCTCGCGCCCATCGTCGGCCTCGGCGCAGAGTTGGGTGAGGGCCAGCGCGGCCTGCTCGACGGCCTCGACCGTAACACTGCCCATCAGGCTCTCGGCCGTCCTGTGGTCGAAGTCGACGGCACCGATCAAGTCTTCGACGCTCTCCTCGGTACGCAGCACCGCGCCGCGCGGCCCCCAGGGGGCGTAGTACTGGTCGCGGGTCGGGCCGAACAGGCCGAGGGTCGGAGCTCCCGCCGCGGCGGCCAGGTGCATGAGCCCAGAGTCGTTGCCGACGAAGAGCGCGCAGCGCCGGAACACCGCATAGGTGGTCAGGAGGTCGAGCCCGATCAGATCTATCCCTTGCCCTGCCGGGACGGCGTCCAGAACCGGGCGGGCGAGGGCGTCCTCCTCCTTGCCGCCGGTGACCGCCACCGCGGCCCCGGCCAGGGGGGCGCCGGGCGCGGTCAGCCGGCGGGCCAACTCGGCGAAGCGCGCGGCGGACCAGATCTTGGCCGGCCAGTTGGCCGTGGGCGCCAGGGCAATGATCGGTCGGCCGGCCGGCAGCAGGCGGGCCGCCGCGTCCTCGTGTCGCGGCGCGGTCCAGAGGCGCGGCGCCGGCGGCGGCTCCAGCCCGAGAGTCCGCCCGAGCAACGCGACCCGGTGGCTCGTCGCATCGGACTTGGGCGGCAGACGCCGCTCCGCGGCCCACAGGAACCAGGCGAGCGCCGAGCGCCGCAGATCGACGACCAGGTCCCAGCGCCGGCCTACGCAAGCGCGCCAGAGCCGCAGCCAGTGCAGATCGGCCGGTCGTTTGCGGACCACGATCACACGCCGCAGCCCGGGAACCTCCGAGAACAGCGGCGCGGCCGGCGCCCCGCAGGCGATCGTGATTTTCGCGCCGGGGTGCCGCTCGACCAGCCAGGCCAGCAGGCCGCTGGAGAGCACGGCGTCGCCGATCCGGGTCGCGGTGATGAAGAGGATGTTCAAGAGGACCGGGTCTCGCTTGGCGGCTGGGACGGGCGGAGGCGAAGGCGCTTCGTGCAGTTTGCGTCAATAGGGCGCGTAGGACTTCTCCTCGCGTATGGCCGAGCCCAGCAGGTCGTCGACCCGGCGCTTGATCGCGGCGCGGCGGTCGTTGGTCCGGTACACCTCGCGGGCCAGGGCGACGAAGCCGGCGGCGAAATCGCCGCGCGCCTCGCAGGCCCGGATCCGGTCCTCGATGTCCCAAAGCGCCTCGTTGGCCGTCTTGAGCTCCCGGGTCAGGCCGGCGAGGGCCTCGGAGTCGGGCAGCGTCCGGTCGCGGGCGGCCGCGAGGATCGCCAGCTCGTGCTCGACGTTGGCCAGCTTCGCCGGATCGCCGATCCGCGCGCACTTGATCTCGAGTATGGTGATCTTGTCGACCAGCTCGCCCGGCGCGATCTCCACCGTGACCGTCAGGAGGGCGCCGCCTCGCGTTTCGCTTGCCATGGGCCTCACTTTCCTGACCGCTTCCTTTACGCCAATTTCGCCCTCCGGGCCAGGGCGAGCGCCGGGGCCTGCGGGAATTCGTCTACTCGCTTCCCGGCGGATCGGTTACAAGTTCCCGCCATGAGCCGAACAAGCGATGCTTCCGCGCGCCGCCTCGCCCCGCGAGGGTGCCCTTGCGCGTGATGCAGGTCATGGCCGGCGCGCGGGTCGGCGGCGCCGAGGCCTTCTTCGAGCGGCTGGTGCCGGCGCTCGCGCGCGCCGGGCTGGAGCAGCGCGCCGTAATCCGCGGCCACGCGGACCGCGCGGAGCGGCTCGAGGCCGCCGGCGTGCCCGTGGTCCAGGCGCCGTTTCGCCGCTATCTCGATTTCGCGACCCGCCGGGCTCTCGCCCGCGAGATCGCCGATTTCCGGCCCGATCTGGTGCTGAGCTGGATGAGCCGGGCCGCCGCCCTCGTTCCCAAGGGGCGGGTCCCGCACGTGGCGCGCCTGGGCGGCTACTACGACCTCAAGGCCTACCGGCGCTGCGACCATCTGATCGGCAACACGCGGGACATAGTCGATTATCTGGTCGCCCGGGGCTGCCGCGCCGCGCGGGTGCATTACCTGCCGAACTTCGTCGAGGCCGTGCGCCGGCCGGCGCAGCCACGTGCGCCGCTGGACACGCCGGAGGACGTGCCGCTTCTGCTGGCGCTGGGCCGCCTGCATGTCAACAAGGCCTTCGATGTGTTGATCCAGGCGCTGGCCCTGGTTCCCGGGGCCTGGCTCTGGCTCGCAGGCGAGGGACCGGAGGAACGGCACCTTCGCGCGCTCGCAGAGGAGCTGAACCTGGCCGAACGCGTGCGCTTCCTCGGCTGGCGCTCGGACGTGCCGGCGCTGCTCGCCGCCTGCGACATCCTCGTCTGTCCGTCGCGCCACGAGCCGCTGGGCAACGTGGTGCTGGAGGGTTGGGCCCAGGCGCGGCCGGTCGTGGCCGCCGCGGCCCAGGGCCCGGCGGCGCTGATCACGGGGGAGGAGACCGGACTTCTGGTGCCGAGGGACGAGCCGCAGGCGCTCGCAGCCGCGCTGAGGGGGCTGATCGGCGATCCGGCCCTCCGCGAGCGGCTTGCGGCCCAGGGCCAGTCAGCCTATCAAGCCGAGTTCACCGAAGAGGCGGTCGTCGGGCGCTATCTCGAGCTGTTCGAGGCGCTGAGCAAATCCGAAAAGGAATGAGAGCGTGGCCGAAACCTACGAGCTGATCGTCAAGGGCGGCAGAATCGCGACGCCCGGCGGGATCGTCGAGACGGACCTCGGCGTCAAGGACGGCCGAATCGCCGTTCTGGGCGACTTGGACCCGGGCCGGGGCGAGGCGGTTCTCGACGCCGCGGGGCTCCATGTCCTGCCCGGCGTGATCGACACCCAGGTTCATTTCCGCGAGCCGGGCCTGGAGCACAAGGAGGACCTCGCGAGCGGCACCGCGGCGGCGGCGCTGGGCGGAGTGACCGCGGTCTTCGAGATGCCCAACACCAAGCCGAGCACCTTGGACGCCGCCGACCTCGACGACAAGCTGTCCCGGGCGCGCGGCCGGACCTGGACCGACCATGCCTTCTTCATCGGCGCCGCCGCCGAGAACGCGGAAAGCCTGGGCGAGGTCGAGCGTCTGCCCGGCTGCGCCGGCGTCAAGGTCTTCATGGGCTCGTCGACCGGCAGCCTGCTGGTCGAGGACGACGAGACGCTGCTCGAGGTGCTCCGGAACGGCCGGCGGCGCGTTGCGATCCATGCCGAGGACGAAGCGCGCCTGCGCGAGCGCCTGGCCCTGGTGCGCGGCGGCGCGGCGGTCGACCAGCACCCGGTGTGGCGCGACGAGGAGACCGCGCTGCGGGCGACCCGGCGGATCCTCGCCCTGGCGCGGCGCGCCGGGCGGCGAATCCACGTGCTGCACGTTACCACGGCCGAGGAGCTGCCGCTGCTGGCCGCGCACAAGGACGTCGCGACAGTGGAGGTCACGCCCCAGCACCTGACGCTGGCCGCGCCCGACTGCTACGAGCGCCTGGGCACGCTGGCCCAGATGAACCCGCCGATCCGCGCGGCGCACCATCGAGACGCCCTGTGGCAGGCCCTGGGCCAGGGCATCGTCGACGTGATCGGCTCGGACCACGCGCCGCACAGCCGCGAGGAGAAGGC
>Ga0224504_10001169_pt1 | contig 11740 bp, 6 predicted proteins | sample SF_Oct11_sed_USG_3_FD_170160 | JGI IMG/M metagenome (GOLD analysis project Ga0224504, IMG submission 170160) | Sediment microbial communities from San Francisco Bay, California, United States - SF_Oct11_sed_USGS_24 | ecosystem: Environmental > Aquatic > Marine > Sediment | place: USA: California... | reverse complement strand
AAACATGACGACGCAGACCATAAAAACATTTCAGCCAAAGGATTTCCAGGAAGCTGCCAGGATTTTTGTGCTGCCGCTGATTGCCTTTGTAGTGTTTCTGGGGCTGTGGAGTTATTCAGCTGCACGTATCGAGACATCGCTGGGTCAGGTTCCCGGTCCGGTCGCCGTATGGGGCCAGGCGGCGAACCTGGTCGAGGAACACCGTGCCGAGCGCCAGAAAGAGGCTGCCTTTTTTGAACGACAGGAAAAGCGTAATAAAGAAAAACTGGCAGAGGACCCGGATGCCAGCGTGCGCATACGGCCCTATACCGGCAAGCCAACCTTTTTTGACCAGATCATTACCAGTCTGCTGACAGTGTTCACAGGCTTTCTGCTGGCGACAGTCATCGCTGTGCCGCTGGGTGTCTTGACCGGGCTGAGCAACAATGTTTACCGTTCTATCAATCCGATCGTGCAGATTTTTAAACCGGTCTCTCCGCTGGCGTGGTTACCGATTGTGACCATCATTGTCAGTGCCGTGTATGTCACGGATGAACCGATGTTCTCCAAGTCTTTCGTAACATCGGCGATCACGGTAACGCTGTGTTGCCTGTGGCCGACCCTGATCAACACGGCGGTCGGTGTCTCATCCGTGGACAGGGACCTGATGAACGTCGGCAAGGTATTGCGCCTTGGCTGGTTTAGCACGGTGTGGAAGATTGCCCTGCCCTCCGCTATTCCGATGATCTTCACCGGTATGCGTCTGAGCCTGAGTATTGGCTGGATGGTGCTGATTGCAGCCGAGATGCTGGCGCAAAATCCGGGACTGGGAAAGTTTGTCTGGGATGAATTCCAGAACGGCAGTTCCAATTCACTGGGCCGCATTATGGTGGCGGTGTTTACTATCGGAATTATCGGTTTTCTGCTTGATCGCGGCATGTTGATGTTGCAACGCCGTATCTCCTGGGACAAGGATGCAGTACTGCGCTAGTACTATTAACAAGGATCAACGCAATGAAAAATATAGCTGGAGTGAATCATGTCTGAAAAACATCTGAACATTGATCATGTGTCGATGGTATTCGATACCCCTGCTGGCCCCTTTGTGGCGCTGGATAATGTCGACCTGAAAATGGATGAGGGGGAATACGTTTCGCTGATCGGCCACTCGGGTTGTGGCAAGTCAACTGTACTGAATATTGTTGCCGGGCTGTTACAGGCGTCCACGGGTGGCGTGATACTTGATGGTACCGAGGTTGATGAGCCCGGCCCTGAACGGGCGGTGGTATTCCAGCATCACTCGCTGCTTCCCTGGCTGAGTGCCTATGAAAATGTTGAACTCGCTGTGAAACAGGTATTCAAGCGCAACAAGAGCAAGGCGGAGATGCGCGAATGGATTGAATACAACCTGAAACTTGTGCACATGGAACATGCCATGAACAAGTTGCCGGGCGAGATATCGGGCGGTATGAAGCAGCGTGTCGGCATTGCACGTGCGCTTTCCATGCAGCCAAAGGTTCTGTTGATGGATGAGCCGTTCGGTGCGCTGGATGCGCTGACACGTGCGCATATGCAGGATTCGCTGATGGAAATTCATGCCGAGCTCGGCAATACCGTCATCATGATTACACATGACGTGGATGAGGCCGTGCTGTTGTCTGACCGTATTGTGATGATGACCAACGGACCGTCAGCGACCATTGGTGAGATTCTCGATATTAAACTGGAGCGCCCGCGTAACCGGGTAGCGCTGGCTGACAGTAGCGAGTACAACCACTACCGTGCCGCAGTGTTGAAGTTTCTGTATGAGCGCCAGCGCAACCCGGAATCCGGGGGCGCTGCAAGCAAACCTGAGGACGAGAGGTCTGGCGACGAAGCCAGGCCGCTGCAGATGGTGACAGGCGTGGCTGCTGCCTGAGTGCCCCGGTCTGGTTGCTTGCCCGGCTTCAGACTGTGCAGTTTCTGTGGGTAACAACAGTCCGCACAGCTACATAGCCGGGGTCATTAATTAACGGCGGTGGCGTCAATCGTTCAACTCTGTGCCCGGGTGCAGGACAAGGCCATTGTGAAGATTCCATCTGGCTCAACCATGTCTATATGTGTGAGGGTGTGCAGCTGAGGCGCTGCAATATTGACAGGAAGATGGTTGTTCCTGCGGGTGAGGAGATCGGCGTTGACCTGGCAAGCGACCGGCAGCGTTTCCAGATATCGGACAGCGGCATTATCGTTATTTCCAGGCATGACAGCTTCACCAGGGCTTAGCTCAAACAGTCATACAGGTGAGAATTGCACAAATTTGGTGCATTATGCACCAGTTTGGTCATCTTGAGAGGGCTTCGCGGCTTCCGCCGTATTACAGGACTGAGCACTTTTTATCGTTACGGTCGGCAGTTAGGCTTACGCGGGTCTTGCAGACGGGTGTGGCATGTTAATTGCTGTACTCTGGTCATTTTAACGAATTGCATCAAGACGACGCACTGGAAGCAAAGGCGCTCTGCCATGAGCGTGTATCAGCGGCCACTGGCCAAACAGATAACCCCTCGACTCAAAGGGCTTGTTTTGCTTGTTGAAACAAACCCGGTGATTCGACTTTGTTAAGCATTCTATATAGAGGAAATGGAAATGAGTGGAAATGAAGCTCGCCTGCAGGCGATTTATCAAATAACAAACCGTGAACCAGTAGCCGTAAGCATGCCCGACAAGTTGGGAGATATCTGGGCAGAGGATGTTTTTAACCTGGCAAGAATGGAGTGGGCTCTTTCCAAGAATGCATTCAAGGCGGTCAAGAAGACAGTACAGACGGGTGTTCCCCTGGATCCTGCAACGGCAGACGTTGTTGCTGCGGCAATGAAAGAATGGGCTATTTCAAAAGGCGTCAAGTTTTTCTCCCATATCTTTTATCCAATGACCAATATTACGGCGGAAAAACACGATGGCTTTATTGTCACCAACGCTGATGGCAGCGCGATTACCGAATTTACCGGCAGCCTGCTGATCAAGGGTGAGCCCGACGGCTCCTCTTTCCCCAATGGCAGTATTCGTATGACCAACGCTGCCCGTGGTTACACTGCATGGGATCCAACCAGCCCGGCCTACATCATGCAAACGGACAATGGTGCAACGCTGATGATTCCCTGTGTATTCATGTCCTGGACGGGTGAAGCGCTGGATAAAAAGATTCCGCTGTTACGCTCCAACGACGCCATGAACCAGGCTGCACAAAAGGTGCTTTCCCTGATGGGTGAAACGGACATTGCACCTTTAAATTCCAGCTGTGGTGCAGAGCAGGAATACTTTCTGGTCGACACTAATTTTGCCAATAGCCGCCCGGACCTGTTGCTGGCCGGACGTACCCTGTTTGGTGCGGCATCACCAAAAGGCCAGCAGTTTGATGACCATTATTTTGGTGCTATCCCGGCACGCGTTCAGGTGTTTATGCAGGATTTTGAAGACCAGTTATACAAGCTGGGTATTCCTGCCAAGACGCATCATAATGAAGTGGCACCCGGTCAGTTTGAGATTGCGCCTTACTTCGAGGCAGCAAACGTCGCGGCTGACCATCAGCAGCTGATGATGACCTTGATGAAAAGCACGGCAAAGAAACACGGCTTTCTGTGTCTGTTGCACGAGAAACCATTTGCCGGTATCAATGGTTCCGGCAAGCATGTCAACTGGTCGGTTGGTAACGCCACCCAGGGTAACCTGCTTGATCCGGGAAGCACGCCGCATGACAATCTGAACTTTTTGTTGTTCTGTGGTGCCGTCATTCGCGGTGTTCACAAGTTCGGCCCACTGCTGCGCGCGGTGATTGCATCAGCAGGAAATGATCACCGCCTCGGTGCCAATGAAGCACCTCCGGCTATCCTGTCGGTCTACCTGGGAGACCAGCTGGAAAAAGTTTTTCACGATATCAAGACCGGAAAACTCATTAAAGGTGAAGGCGGCGGCGTTATGGATCTCGGGCTTGACCAGATTCTTCACTTTGAGCGTGATCCGGGCGACCGCAACCGCACCTCGCCTTTCGCCTTTACCGGCAACCGCTTTGAATTCCGTGCCGTGGGCTCGGCACAGTCTGTTTCAGGCCCGCTGGTGGCCATGAACACCATGCTGGCTGATTCCCTTAACTGGATTGCTGAAAAGCTGGAAGCTGCACTGGCAAAAGACAGTGATCAGGCAGTGGCCGTCATTTCTGTACTTAAAGAGCTGATGGACGCGCATGGTAATGTTGTCTTCGGTGGTGATGGCTACTCTACGGACTGGCACAAGATGGCGGTTGAGGAGCGTGGCTTAAAGAATATTCCAACCACGGCTGATGCACTGCCAGCGCTGCGTGAAGAATCGGTAAAAGAACTCTTTGCAAGTACCGGTGTGCTGTCTCCGGTCGAACTGGAAAGTCGCTTTGAGGTGTATGCAGAGCAGTATGTTTTGTCTATCGAGGTTGAAGCAAAACTTGTAGTCGATATGGCCAAAACGATGATTTATCCTGCCGCCATGCGTTACCTCTCTGATCTTGGTATGACAGGTGCCAGCATGCTGGACATGGGTGTTGAACTCGATAACTCAATAGCAAAAACGGTTGCCGATCAAGCAAACGCCATGATGTCAGCAGTAGGAAAACTTGCTGTAGCCATGGAGAAACATGATTTTTCTTCTACTGAAGAGCATATGCAGTTTTGTGCAAATGACATCCGTGCCCTGATGGATGAAGTCCGTTCACATGCAGATATGCTGGAAACAGAAGTGGCGGATGAACTATGGCCGTTACCGAAGTACCAGGAAATGCTGTTTATCAGGTAAGCCTGTGATTATATGGTAGCAATTGTTGTAAAAAAGGCCGCTAATGCTAGCGGCCTTTTTATTCTAAACGTTTCAGTGTTTGATGCTGATGCCCGGTCAAGGTGGTGAAAATTATTGTATGAATAATGTCGGTTCATGCGGTTCAATCGAACCTGTAAATCGACAAGGTAGTACAATTAACGGAAGTCTGTTGTCTGTATCATTATTACGAATGGTTGCTGACATGATGATCGAATAAGTTGATAGAAGCGGCAAGCTGCATGACTTTTCAAGAGAATACTGCTTGTCGCATTCTTTGAATAACCTGGTTTGAATGCGGTTGATCTCTTGTGTGAAACACTACTTGTGACGAGCCGCCGGTTGTGAGCTTCTGATGACGAAACTTGTTATTTATACTGATCTTGACGGTTCTCTTCTTGATCATGACAGTTACAGCCATGTGCTGGCAGATGCATTGCTGGTCGAGCTCGAAGCGCATGGGATTCCCGTAATAATTGCGAGCAGTAAAACCCGCTGCGAACAAATTCCATTGCGAAATGAGCTCGGTAACCAGCACCCGTTTATTGTTGAAAATGGTGCGGCAGTGTTCATGCCGATCGGTTATTTCGAGGCCCGGCCGTCAGGGACAGACGAGGACAATGGCTACTGGGTTAAACGGTTTTCGTTGCCGCGTCAGCATTGGCTGGAAATAATTTCGGATGTTTCGGCAGATTTTAGCGGTGAATATACCAACTTCGACAACCTGGACACCAGGCAAATAGGCGCGCTTACCGGGTTGAGCGAGGCGGCGGCAGAACTGGCAGCCAGACGGGAATTTGGAGAGCCTGTTCACTGGACAGGCAGTGACAAGGGAAGGCAAAGGTTTATTCAGCGACTTCAACAAAGCGGTGCTCACGTTCTTCAGGGTGGACGGTTTCTGCATGTCTCTGGCGATTGTGACAAAGGCAGTGCGATGCAATGGTTGCATAGCCGCTATGCACAGCAACCAGATGACAGGATGCCGGCCAGTCTCGCTATTGGTGATAGCCAGAATGATGCGGCGATGCTGGAGGCCGCTGATTATGCCCTGATTATTCACTCGGCATCTGTTGCCGAGCCAGTATTGTTGCGTAGCAATCACACCTGGCGCAGCAGTAAATCCGGTCCCGGCGGCTGGGACGAAGGTGTGCGCAAGATTCTGCATTCACAGCATTTACTCAAGGATTCCACTAATGGCTGATTTTCATCAGAACGGCATCATCACTACATTGCACAACCTGTCCAATCGCTCCATTGAGGACATGGAAAGAGAGCTGGTCAGTTTCAGCGCGCAACGTCCTATGGCACTTATCCTGCCCTCTCTTTATACCGAACTGGGTGGCGCGGCCTTGCCCAGTATTGTCAATGAACTGCAGCAGGTACCTTACCTGTCACAAATCATTATCGGCCTGGATCGTGCCGATGAGGCACAGTATCGACATGCGATCGAGTTCTTTTCCATGTTGCCGCAGGAGCACCGCGTGCTTTGGAATGACGGTCCACGGTTGCGCGCAATCGATGCCGAACTGAAAGCACTGGACCTGGCTCCCAAGGAAGCAGGCAAGGGGCGCAATGTCTGGTATTGCATGGGCTATACGCTGGCATCAGGCAAAGCCGAATCGGTAGCGCTGCACGATTGCGACATCCTTACCTACAACCGGGGACTACTTGCCCGCCTGATATACCCGGTTGCAAACCCCCATTTCAATTATGAGTTCTGTAAAGGCTACTATGCCCGCATGGCTGATGGCCAGCTCAATGGACGCGTCAGTCGTCTATTGGTCACCCCGATGCTGCGTGCACTAAAGCAGCTACTGGGCGAAAACCACTATCTAAACTATATAGACAGTTATCGCTATCCGCTTGCGGGTGAATTTTCATTTCGCCGTGACGTGCTTAATGACATTCGCATTCCGAGTGACTGGGGGCTTGAGATCGGTGTGCTCTCTGAAATGCATCGCAATTACTCCAACAATCGACTGTGCCAGGTCGATATTGCCGATAGTTACGACCACAAACACCAGTCTATTTCCCAGGATGACCAGACGACCGGCCTTTCCAAAATGTCGATCGATATCGCCAAGGCAATATTCCGCAAGCTTGCAACACAGGGTGAGGTTTTCACCCAGGAGAGTTTTCGTACACTCAAGGCAACCTACTATCGTGTTGCACTGGACTTTGTGGAAACCTACTACAACGATGCCATCATGAACGGCCTGAAGACAGACATCCATGAGGAGGAACAGGCAGTAGAGATGTTCGCCAGGAATATTATTGACGCTGGCAACATCTTTCTTGAACAACCGATGGAGACCCCTTTTATTCACAGCTGGAATCGTGTTGTGAGTGCCATGCCGGACATTTTTGAGCGGCTTGTCGAGGCGGTCGAGGAAGATCATAAATCTTTCGCCGGCTGAGCAGAGCAGAAATGGCTGACACCATCAAAAGTCTTGAACAACGTGTGCTGGGCCACCTGGAGACCATCTATGCTGACACCGGCCTGGGTGATGATGGACCAGTGCTTGCTTCCCGGCTTTTGGAAATCATGGGGCTTGAATGCCGGCATCATCAGCCCGAGCGTTACAAAAATCTCTGGGACCAGGGCATGGTAACCATGATTACCTATGGCGACAGCGTCCAGCGGGCGGGTGAAAAGCCGCTTTCTACCTTGCACTATTTCCTTAATGCACACCTGAAAGAGACGATCAGCTGTGTTCATGTCCTGCCGTTCTTCCCCTGGAGCTCGGACGATGGTTTCGCTGTCATGGATTTCTCCAGCGTCAACGAGTCTCTTGGTAGCTGGGAAAACATCGAAGCCATTGCAGCTGATTATCGGTTGATGGCCGACCTGGTTATTAATCATTGCTCAAGTCGCAGTCGCTGGTTTGAAAACTTTAAAAAGGGTATTGATCCGGGTAAAGGCTATTTCGTTACCGTGGCGCCGGATGAAGATACCAGTCATGTTGTGCGCCCCCGTACCACTGATTTACTGCGAGAAACTGAAACCGCGGCAGGTACACGCTATGTCTGGTGCACTTTCAGTCATGATCAGGTTGATCTTGATTTTAAAAATACAGGGGTGCTGGAGGAATTCGTCGGGATTATTCGCCGCTACCTGGATAGCGGTATTCGCATTTTTCGCCTTGATGCGGTGGCCTTTTTGTGGAAGAGGTCTGGTTCCAGCTGCATTAATCTGAGCGAAACTCATGAACTGATTCGCTTGTTGAGAACACTGATCGAGCATGCCGAACCTGAAGCTATGATCATCACCGAAACCAACATTCCAAACCGCGAGAATCTTACCTACTTCGGTAATGCCAATGAAGCGCATGCGATCTATAACTTTTCGTTACCGCCACTGCTGGTGAACACCCTGCTTACCGGCGACAGTCAATATCTCAGTCAGTGGATGATGAGTATGCCGCCTGCTCAAAACGGTACCTGCTACTTTAATTTTATCGCTTCTCATGATGGTATCGGCCTGCGCCCCGCAGAAGGACTGCTTAGCGAGCAGGAACTCGATGAGTTTATCAATGCCATGCAAAACTTTGGCGGTCGTGTCTCCTGGCGCGCTGCAGAAGGAGGTGAAAACAGGGCTTATGAGATAAATATATCACTGTATGACGCCCTGCAGGGTACAACAAGGGGCGCCGACAGTTTTGGCAAGGAACGTTTCATCTGTGCCCACGCGATTATGCTGGCACTTGAGGGTATTCCCGCTTTTTATATTCATAGTCTGTTCGGAACCGGAAATGATTATGACCGGTTAAAGCACAGCAACCAGAATCGGGCAATCAATCGGCATCAATGGGACTGCCCGGAGCTGGAGGAACTACTGGCTGACCCCGGTACACATCACCACCAGGTATTTGAACGACTCAAACAGCTGATCAGCATCCGTCGTCAACAAGCGGCCTTTCACCCCAATGCCACGCAGTTTACTCTACAGTTGGGTCATGCTCTTTTTGGTTTCTGGCGGCAGAGCATGGACCGCAGTCAGAGTATTTTTTGCATCGCTAATGTCAGCACACAATTACAAAAACTTGCACTCTCTGACATCAACCTGATTGGTACCGATTGCTGGCGTGACCTGGTCAGTGGCGAGACCTATCAGGATCTCGATGCCAGGGTGACACTTAAACCCTACCAGGTACTGTGGATCAGTAATCGCTAGCAATCTGGGGGTGTTTGCTGTTGCTGGCTACCGGTGCCAGGTCTTGGCGTTTTCGTTGAAAGCCCAGAATGCACGCGCATGATGGGCGTTATGCATTTCTGCGCGGTTATATCTCAGGGCGGTGGTTGCGTGAAGGCTTCAGTGATTTTTCATTTATCAGGCGCGGCGCTTTGCACTGTGCATATAAAACTGTTCGAACTTGTTTGCCGGTAGCGGCCGGGAAATATAGTAGCCTTGCACCTGATCGCAGTGCATGGGCAATAAAATGCGCATGTGTTCTGCATTCTCTACACCTTCAGCGATGACTGACATGCCAAGACTGTGAGACATGCTGATAATGGCCGAGACGATGGCAGTACCCTTGGTCTCTGTCTTCAGGTTGCGGATGAAGCTTTGGTCAATCTTGAGTTTGTCAAACGGCAGTTTCATCAGGTAGCTGAGTGAGGAGTAACCGGTACCGAAATCATCCAGTGCAAGCCGCAGTCCCATGCTCTTGAACGCATCCAGGGTTTCGGAGGCCTGGCTGAGATCCTGAAGGATGCTGGTTTCTGTCAATTCCAGTTCCAGGTATTTCGGGTCAAGTCCGCTACGCTTCAAGGCACCCGCAATCGTGTCAACCAGGCTGTCTTCGTTGAAGTGTACTGCGGAAATATTGATGGACATGGTGAGTGGTTGCTTGAACAGCTTTGCCCATTTTTGTGCTGTGCGGCAGGCTTCATCGATTATCCAGTCACTGATTTGTACGATCAGGCCGAATTCCTCGGCAATCGGTATGAACACATCCGGTCCAATACTGCCAAGGTCCGGATCATTCCAGCGTAACAGTGCCTCGACGCCGGTAATGTCGCCCGTAGCCATATTAACCTGTGGCTGGTAATGCAATTCCAGCGAGTTATTGCTAAGGGCATGGCGCAGTTTGCCTTCAATTTTAAGTTTTTCTGCGGCTTCCTCATTCAGCTTGCTGGAGTAATACTGGTAGTTGTTGCGCCCCAGTTTCTTGGCATGGTACATGGCAATGTCAGCATTCTTTAACAGTTCTCCGGAAGTCTCGCCGTCTTCGGGGTAGATCGCGATGCCGATACTGGCGCTGACATAAAGTTCCTGCACCGAAATTACAAACGGTTCTGACAGCGAGGAAAGAATGCGCTTGGCGACTTTCTGCGGCTCGCCAGGACCGCTGATTCCGGGTAGCAGGATGATGAACTCATCACCGGCAAGCCGCGCGATGACCTGGGATGCCTCACCTTGCGGAGAATGCGAAACGACATCGGTTTCACGCAGTTGCTTTGAAAGCCGGTCGGAGAATGCTTCCAGCAGTTTATCGCCGGCCTGATGGCCGAGCGTGTCATTGATGCGTTTGAAGTTATCGAGGTCCAGAAACAGGACGGCGAGATTCTGCATGTCACGTCGTGCCTCGGCGGTGGCCCGGTTCAGGTAGTTCCTGAACATCAGCCGGTTCGGCAAACCGGTGAGGCTGTCATGATAGGCGACATAGCGAACCTGTTCATGATAGTGGCTCAGGTTCTTTCCCATCTCCCTGAAGGTGCTGGCAAGTTGGCCAATCTCGTCATTCGACTCGATATCAATTGGAACCAGCACCTGGCCCTTGCCCATTTCACTGGCAGCCAGTCTGAGTTTTTGAATAGGTCGTATCAGCAACTTCCGCAGAATGCCGAACAGGAGCGTGGTGGCCAGCAGCATGGCCATGGAGGTGATCAGGGTGACCGTCCAGCCAAGGTTGCTGCTTTTGGCCGTCAGTTCGTTTTTCTGGTGTACATAGAAGGCAAGTAGCCTGTCATGCAGTTTTATTGCCTGAAAGCTGGCTTCTGTTCCCAGGTATTGTCCTGTGAACTGACTGGTTCCAGCGGCATTGTTAAGGGCGGTACTGAAGAGACTGGAAGATAACTGTTTGCCAACGATTTCGGGTAAATGATGGAAGAGAACGGTGCCTTCATTGTCCGTGAAGAATATTTCACCGGTGTGGTCTGCATTGTCATTGTTGATATAAGGCTTAAGGAAATCCAGGCCAATCGTTAGCATGAGGTGGCCGTATAATTGTTTTTGCACACCATTATTTTGCGCTGCAACATATAAAGGCTTGCTGGCAAGTAATGCTGTTTTGTTGTTGTCGTGATTGTAGAAGAAAGTGGTATGAATAAGGTCCGGATTGTTACTTGCCTCAATAAAATAATTACTTGATGATTCGTTGATGGAACGGTTAACCGTGTTACCCAGTGCTGATCTGAGCTGTTCAATGCCGTCATTGCCCACTATGCGAATCTCGTAGTATTCAGGATATGCGAGCTGGTAATTAAACAGCAGGTCCATGATTTGCTGTTCCAGTAACGGCCGGCTTTCCGAAGTTGCCGGGGTTTCGATGTATTGCTGAATTAGTGCGGCATTTGAAAACAGGCTGGCATTGGCGCGGGCAGTGCGTAGCTGTGTCCGGGTTTGTAATTCAATTTGTTGAAGCAGGGTTGCTGACTGGTTTCGGGTGCGACTGCGGGCATCGTCCATCAGCAGGCTATAGGCGAACCAGCCAAGTACCAGTATGGGCAGAATGATCAGGGGGATCAGCAGGAGCAGTATTTTCGATTGCAGTTGCAAGTCATAAACCCGGGTTGCTGTATGACCGCCAGGCTGCCGTCATACTTTTTATATACATCACTGGTTTTACGGCTTTCCAGGCGAAATCTTGAGTACTTCAGGGCATATTTTCGGCACTGGTTATCATGTATATCACTGATATACATCATGTATTTATCAATGGCA
>Ga0224504_10001167_pt1 | contig 11756 bp, 13 predicted proteins | sample SF_Oct11_sed_USG_3_FD_170160 | JGI IMG/M metagenome (GOLD analysis project Ga0224504, IMG submission 170160) | Sediment microbial communities from San Francisco Bay, California, United States - SF_Oct11_sed_USGS_24 | ecosystem: Environmental > Aquatic > Marine > Sediment | place: USA... | reverse complement strand
GCCTGTGACATTGTCCTGGCCGCGCGTTCTGCCAGCTTCATCCAGGTATTTTGCAAAATCGGCCTGATCCCCGATTCAGGCGGCACATGGAATCTGCCTCGGGCAGTGGGACTGGCGCGAGCCAAGGGCCTTGCCATGTTAGGTGACCGCCTCCCTGCTGAAACAGCCCAGGAGTGGGGGCTGATCTGGAAGTGTGTAGATGACGACGACCTGCAGGAAGAAACCCGAAAGATGGCAACGCATTTTGCGACCCAGCCCACTGCTGCGCTTGGCCGGATCAAGAAACTGTTACATGTATCCGCCAGCAACACCTTGGCAGAGCAGCTGGACCTGGAACAAAAAGCCATGCAAGACCTGGGACAAAGCGAAGACTACCGCGAAGGCGTGTCCGCCTTTTTAGAGAAACGACCACCACAATTCAAAGGTGTTTGAACCACGGGGTGAAAACACGATAAAAGATGATCTCCTCATAGATACCCAGGGAATAAAAATGTCTGACCACAACTCGCCAAACACATTCCTGCGGAGAAATTAAACCATGCACGAGATGTCCATTTGCCAGGCACTGATGGATCAGGTCGAACGAATTGCCAGTGAAAAAGGTGCCAGCCTGGTTGACAAAATTGTGTTGTCCATAGGCCCCCTGGCAGGTGTCGAACCGGAATTACTGAGCCGCGCGTATGAGATCTCGCGAGCAGGAACAGTCGCTGAAAATGCGGAGCTTGAGATTGAAACGGGGCCCATCGTGGTTGAATGCCGCAGTTGTGGCGCCAGTGGTGAAGCACAGGTCAGCCGCCTGGTGTGTCCATCATGCGATGACTGGCAGGTTAATCTTACCCAGGGTGATGAATTGCTGCTTTTGCGTCTTGAGGTCAGCGGTATTTCAGACTCTTCCAAGGCGGGAAATTAAGATCATTATCGGGTACACAGGACCTGTTAGCCAAACATCCACAGTACCCAATTCTAATCATACTCCTCTAACCGTCAATGACTATAACTATTTATTTTTACTAGCATAAAAAGCGGATTCTTAATTGATCCAGATCAATTAAAAGTTAAGTTTTCAGGAAGATAATCAAGCAGTGGGTCAGCACGGAACTAACGGACGTGAATTGGACGATTAGGGTTTCGAGTAGTCTTGATGAAGTCCTGGCATTTTTAGCCAATGAGAGGGAAACCTATGGCCTCAAAGAACTGGAAAACGGCCACTACTCCTTGACCAAATCGACAGGCTGGCAACCGGAATATCACACACTCGGAGATTTCCGCCAGATAGAACCACTCAAGGCTCTATTTTTCCCCGCACGTGAATTCATTGGCAGCTGGAAAGATCAGTCCGCCCTTCACCCCTTACCGAACCGTATCGTTTTTGGTGTTAAGAATTGCGATCTTTCTTCACTTGGGGTTTTTGATCATGTCTTCCTGAACGGCGTTTGCCCGGATCCGTACTACCAGGAGGCCCGTGAGAAAACCATTTTGGTTTCCTGCGACTGCAACTCCCATCTGGATGTCTGCTTCTGCCCTGCCATGGGCGAGCAACCCTATGCTATGAGTGGTTTCGATATCAACATCGCACAGACAGCCGGCGGTTACATTCTTGAAAGCGGCTCCGAACGTGGCGAGCAACTCCTTGAGTCAGCCCGGCAGTATCTCGAACCGGCCACCGGGGACTTACTCGAGAAACTGGAGGAGCAAAGAACCAGGCATTACGGGGAGCTTGTAGAGAACAGCAAGGCGCACGGACTGAACCCCGGAACCGACTTCCGTACGGCGATCGAAACCTCATTTGATTCAGACCTGTGGCAGGAGTTTGCAGAGGATTGTGTCGAATGTGGTGCCTGCAATTTCATTTGCTGCACCTGCCACTGTTTTCTGTTGGCCGATGGCTACGATGCACGCGCTGAGCCGGCACGTACCAAGCTCTGGGATGCCTGTCTGTACTCCGGTTTTGCAGCCACTGCAGGTGGAGGTAATCCGCGGCCACTGCGCGCAGAGCGTTTGCGAAACCGCTTTGATAAAAAATTCAGCTATTTCCCACAGGTACTGGACCGATATGCCTGTGACGGTTGCGGGCGCTGTAGCGAAGCCTGCATTGCAAATATTGATGTACGAGATGTATTAAGGAGGGCCGTCGATGAATGCGACGCTCTACATGCCCATTCCAGCGATCATCGAGCGAATTGAGGACGAAACGCCTGATATAAAGACGTTTACCATTCGACCGGTTGAGCCGATACCATTTGCGGCTGGTCAATTTGTAGAACTGGCTGTGCCAGGCATTGGCGAGGCGCCCTTCACACCTTCATCATCACCCAGAATATCGGACTTCATGGAAATAACCATCATGCGCACCGGGCGGGTCACCGACTGGCTGCACAACATGAAAGAAGGGGATGAACTGGGTGTCCGTGGACCAATGGGCCGCGCTTATCCGATCGCAGACTTCCATGGACGTGAGATCCTCATCGTCGGCGGTGGTTGCGGTGTGGGTCCTTTGCGTTCCCTGCTGCTGGCGCTGATTGACGATCTCGATGCCTATGCCCGTATCATCGTTCGCTACGGTGCACGTTCGGCAGACAGCATCGTCTTCAAGGATGCTCAGATGCATGGTTGGGATCAGGGCGGTGCGCTTGACGTCATGCTGACCGTGGATGAGGAAAGCAGCAACTGGGACGGCCATGTCGGCATGATCACCGATATTCTTGAGGAGGACTACCTCGACTGCCACGCGAGCGATGGCATTGCAGTCATGTGCGGCCCACCCGTCATGATGAAGTACGGCACAGGTAAACTGCTCGAACGGGGTTACCTTCCTGAAAACATATACCTTTCCATGGAACGCAATATGAGTTGCGGTATTGGTCAGTGCGGACACTGCCGTCTCGGCCGTTACTACATCTGCAAGGATGGTCCAGTCTTCTCTTATGACGAACTCCAAAATGACCGGGGGCTATGGGATGACTGATCGCAACCACAAACGCCTCATCATCGACCTGGAAAAATGTGACCAGTGCGACTCCTGCTTCATCAGCTGTGGCTATCACGATCGCGCCCTCCCAAGTGTAAATGGCCTGTCGCAGCTTCGCGAACGCGCCACCTTCGCCATCATCTGTCGCCGTTGCTCGACCGCAAGCTGTATTGAAGCCTGTGTATTTGACGCGCTGGAACGTGGTACTGAAGGCATCATACAACGCCATAATATGCGCTGTGTCAGCTGTAAAATGTGTGCCCACGCCTGTCCATTCGGCACGATTTACACCGACATGTTGTCGTTTTACCAGGTCAACTGCGACACCTGTCTCAACCAATACGACACGGCACCGCCGTGCGTGGAGACCTGCCCTCAAGATGCACTTGAATATCGAATAACGGATCCGGCCGAGCCAGACGTACACATTGTCGATCTGCACCTGGCAGCCCGCGCCAAACGCTGGATCAGGCAGGAGGTAACCCCATGAAAAGCAGCATGGTTCTGGTCGAGTTCCTTTTATTCCCCGGTCTGTTGTTCACGGCTATTGCAGGCCTGTTGACTACGTGGGTGGATCGCAAGGTTACTGCGTTGGTTCAGATGCGTGTTGGCCCGCCGTTGCTTCAGCCTTTCTACGACATCCGCAAGCTTCTGATCAAGGAAACCTGTGTACCCGAGGATGGTGCCGTCGGTTTATTCCTGTTGGCACCATTACTGGGGTTAGCCGGTGTCACACTAGCATCCATGATTTTGTGGCGCACCTTGTTGAATGTGCAGGCCACATTTGTGGGTGATCTGATCGTGCTGGTATATCTGCTGGTGATGCCTGCATTGAGTGTCATGCTCGGTTCGTTCGCCTCACGTAACCCACTGGCCTCACTGGGTGGTAGTCGCGAAGTTAAATTGATGATCGCCTATGAACTGCCCCTGGTGCTGGCAATCCTGGTACCGGTGATACAGGCCAACAGCATTCGCCTCGGTGACCTGCTAACGGCACAGGCTCCAATTTTCAGTCTCTCCGGTGCACTCGCACTACTCGTCTGTATTGCCTGCACTCAGGCCAAGCTGACCATAGTTCCGTTTGATATGCCGGAAGCTGAAACCGAACTCTCAGGCGGCGCCCTGATCGAATACTCCGGTCCGCCGCTGGCGATGTTTAAACTCACGCGGGCAATGATGTTATTCACGATGCCGGTACTGCTGGTTGTGCTGTTTTTTGGTGGTGTCGTCAGTGGCCCGGGGTGGCTACCGGCTGTGACCGGCTTCCTGCTGTGGTTTGTGCTGGTCGCGGTCACCATAGTTGTGCGCAACACCACACCGCGTGTATGTATCGATCAGGCGGTTCGTTTCTTCTGGGGCCCGGTGAGCCTCGTTGCCCTGGTGGCAGTGATGCTCGCCTGGCTGGGGTGGTGAGCCATGGGGATATCGTTATGAACAGGACAATCAACGCGCTGACGCGCTCGCTGAATGTATTCCACCTCGCCGGCAGTGCTTGCAACAACTGCGATATTGAAATTCTGGATGCCCTGACGCCTCGCTACGACCTTGAGCGCTTCGGAATAACGCTGGTGGGCAGTATCCGTCACGCGGATGTGTTGCTGGTTTCAGGTGTCTTCAACCGCAAGGCAGCCATTCGCGCAATGGAATTGCTGGAACAGGCTCCAAAACCTTACCTGGTTCTCGGTATCGGTGGTTGTCCCTGTACCGGTTTGATGTTCCGGAACTCCTATAACTGGGATCGCCCGCCAAGTGATTACATGAACATTGATGCCTTTGTACCCGGTTGCCCACCGAAGCCGGAGGCCATCATCAGTGCTGTTGTCAAGGTGGTTGAAGGTTTGCGCAGCGGCGCACTGGTTCCCCGGTGCCTGCAGGACGCCACAGAACTGGCAGAGACACCGGAAGCAGCGGGTACGGTTTAGAAAGCGAAGCAAGAGGACGGCATGGACAAGTTCGACATAATCACAACGATCCAGAGGCAACTCGGTGATCGTATCCTTGCGGTTCAGCGTAAGTCCGATCAGAGGATTTATATCGAAATCACTCCGCAATCCGTGCAGGAGGCCAGTCGCCTGATGCTGGATGAATTTGCGGCACGTTTGCAGATTGCCACCGGTGTGGATACCAGCAATGGATACGAGGTCATGTACCACTGGGCACTGGACAATGAAGGCTTTGTTATCACCCTCCGGGTACTGCTGGATCATGCCTCGGCAGAACTCGACTCCATTGCCTTGATGTGTCCTGCGGCCGAATGGATCGAGCGGGAAATGTGGGAGTTACTGGGTATCGAGTTTAATGGCCACCCTGATCTGAGGCATTTGCTACTGGCAGACGACTGGCCTGAAGGAAACTACCCGATGCGCCACAACCACGAGGTGACGACATGAACAAGCGCACCATCGTCCCTATCGGTCCTTACCACGCCTTGCAGGAGGAACCCGAGTTTTTCAAGCTGCACGTCGAAGGTGAAAAAGTCGTACACCTGGATATAGAGCTTGGATACAACCACCGGGGTATAGAGAAATTATCCGAGTCAAAGACCTTTGAAGAAACCATCTTCCTGGTTGAACGCATCTGCGGTATCTGCTCAACCTCGCACCCACTCGCCTGTGTGCAGGCAGTCGAAGATGCGGGTGAGATCCCGGTTCCTGAACGGGCCCTGTTCATCCGCAGTGCAGTGGGTGAACTGGAGCGTATCCATTCACACCTGCTCTGGCTTGGGCTGGCCGGACACTTTATCGGCTTCAACACCATCTGGATGTGGGCCTGGCGTTTTCGTGAGGACGTACTCAACATCCTCGAACTCATCACCGGTAACCGCAACCACTACGGCATGATGAAACCCGGCGGCGTACGCCGGGACATAAATAAGACCGATATTCCGGCCATCTCGAAATTACTCGACAGTCTCCAGGATCCGATCAAGTTGTTCAGAGATGCCGTTGTGCAGGATCCCTTGATACACGCCCGCACCAAGGGCATTGGAATCCTGACACGCGAAAAAGCACAGGACTATGGAGCCCTCGGCCCGACCGCCCGCGCCTCCGGCTACGATATCGATGTGCGACGCGACCATCCGCATGCCGCTTACCCGATGCTGGACTTTGATGTCATCACCTGTGAGAAAGGTGATGTATTCGACAAGGCCGTGGTACGAATTCTCGAAATGTTCGAATCGATCCGCATCATCCAGCAGTGCCTCACGCAACTGGAGAAATCCGGTGGCCCGGTCGATTCCAACCCGAAAACTGTACCAGCAGGAGAAGGTATCGGATTTTACGAGGCACCACGCGGGGAAGTATTCCACTATGTACGCAGCGATGGCAGCAACCGGCCCATCCGCCACAAGGTTCGCGCACCCAGTTTTATGAATGTTCCCACTAACCGGGAAACCGTTCTGGGTGCGACGGTAGCGGACGCTACCATTATCCTGGCCGCAGTCGACCCCTGTTATTGCTGCACCGAGCGTATGGCCGTGGCTGTTGGTCATCATGACGGCGAGCGTCTGTTGAACGCCCGTGACCTGATGCGCCTTTCCTGTGAAAAAACTGACCGCCTGATGGCCGAAACCGGTCTCCGCGGACCATCTTTACCGGATTTCCAGAGAGAATGACATGGGCATAGAGCAACTCACCCATCCCATCATGTTACCGGTAATCCTGCCACTACTTGCGGGGGTACTGAGCCTACTGATACCTAACCGGGCAAGCGGTCTGCGTTCATCACTTGCGATACTGACCGCGGCCCTTGTTTTGGCCCTCGTGTGGCCTCTTTTTCAACAAGCCAACATGGTGCAGGATGTATTGCCATGGTTGTCTCTGAGGGTAGATACCCTGAGTTCCTTCATCCTGCTGGCCGTGGCGTTTTTTGGACTGCTTATCGCCATCTATTCAATCGCCTACATGAAGGGTCATGCACGCCACCGTGAGTACTTTACCTACCTGCTATGGACACTGGGTATGAGTTGTGCAGCGGTGCTCGCGAACGACCTGCTGTTGTTGTTGGTATGTTGGGGCTTCCTTGCCCTGACTCTCTATCTCATGGCGGGTATATCCGGACCGGATGCCGCGGATGCCGCACGTAAGTCACTGATGGTGATCGGCGGTACTGACGCCCTGATGCTGCTGGGCATCGTCATTTACTGGCAACTGACCGGTAGTACCCGTATGGACGGACCCGCGATAGCACTGGACGGTCCGTTGGCCTATACCGCTTTCCTGACATTGCTCGCGGCTGCCTTTGCCAAGGCGGGAGCGGTGCCGTTCCATACCTGGGTACCCGGCTTTGGTGAGAAGGTCGATGCGCCGGTCTCGGCATTTTTGCCGGCGTCACTTGATAAATTACTCGGCATTTACCTGTTGGCTCGCTGTGTGCTGGACCTGTTCGTTCCTACCCCGATGATGTACGGATTGTTAATGCTACTGGGTGCTGTCACGGTTATATCAGCCGTTTTGATGGCACTGGTCCAACACGATCTCAAACGGCTGCTGTCATACCATGCGGTCAGCCAGGTTGGCTATATGATCCTGGGTATTGGAACCGGTACGGCGCTGGGGCTTGCTGGCGGTCTTTTTCACATGCTCAACAATACAATTTATAAGTCTGCTCTCTTCCTTTGCGCCGGTGTGATTGAAAAGGAGACTGGTACCACTGACCTCGATCGCCTGGGAGGTTTGGCCAAACTGATGCCAGTCACATTTTTGACCTGTACGGTGGCCGCACTATCGATTTCCGGTATTCCGCCGCTGAATGGATTTGCATCAAAATGGATGATCTACCAGGGCATTATTTCCAGCGGTGAAGGTGCCGGTCCCGGTTGGATTGTGTGGCTGGCGGTCGCAATGCTTGGTTCGGCGTTGACACTGGCAAGTTTCGTCAAGGTCCTGCACGCGACCTTCCTGTGCAAACCCTCACCGGAAGTTCAACAACTGAATATTCGCGAGAGCAGCGTGAGCATGCTTGCGCCGATGCTGGTACTGGCAACCCTGTGCGTGGCATTTGGTGTATTTGCATTCCAGCTTCCGCTGGATCGTATGATCTTCCCGCTAGTGCAGGCGGATGTGCCCGGTGTCTGGTGGGCTGGACTGGCAACAGTGTTAATCCTTGTTTCGATAGCCATCGGCATCCTGGTCTATATGCTGACCATGCGCAGTGGAAATTTACGCCGTGTGCGGACCTACATTGGCGGTGAGCAAATGCAGGATGTCTACATTAGCGGCGAAAACAAGGATGGACCACGTAATGTCGAAATAACCGGTGTCGATTTCTACGACACCATTGAACAGTTACCCGGCCTGAAGAGATTTTATGTTCTCACTCGTGCGCGGATATTCGATATCTATGAATTCACCCGACGTGGATTCAATTACCTGGTGCAGATACTACGCTCACTGCATAGCGGTGTCTTACCGACCTACCTGAGATGGTTCGTCGCCGGCCTGCTGGTGGTGGTCTGGGTGGTCACGGAAACAGGGAGCTGACATGACTGAAGTTCTCGCATTACTGATTCTGCTAACCGTAATTGCCGCGATCATCACGGTGCTGACATCGAATCTGCTGTACGCAGTGATCAGCGTGGGCGCGGTCGGATTCCTGCTCGCCATCGTCTACCTGTTTCTCGCAGCACCCGATGTCGCGATCGTACAGATTGGTGTCGAAGTGGTGAGCCTTGTGATCCTGATTCGCGCCACCCTCGGGCGTGAGGTACAACAGTTAAAAACGGTCCATGCTGTCGTCGGCGTTTCCTTTGCCGTGGCTTTCGTGGCTGTCATTGGTCTGTTTGGCATACAGGTATTTAACCAGTTTCCGGAATTCGGTATTCCGGTCATGGAACGCTTTGCCGATGCACCTGCGCTGGTCTATCTGCAATCCGGCCTGGCAACAACCGGCGCCCCCAACCTGGTTACCGCTGTGCTTTTGGATTTCCGTGCATGGGACACGCTGGGTGAAGCCACCGTGTTGTTCTGCGCAGCGCTGGGCACTGCCGTTGTACTACGCAGAAATGCCCGTATCGGCAGGAAAAAAAGTGAGGATAAATGATCATGAACACACCTCGTAAATTGCCGGATGAAGGCTTGGATATGGGTGTCACGGTAAAGACCGTGACGCGCTGGCTTAAAGGCCCAATCCTTCTTTTTGGAATCTACCTGGTGCTGTACGGCCACATCACCCCCGGGGGGGGCTTCGGGGGTGGTGTGGTCATTGCCAGTGCCTTCATCCTGATTACGCTGGCATCGGGTGAACGCGCCTCGCTGCAATTGTTCAGCAAGGGTGTGGCATCACGGCTCGATAGCATCGGCCTGCTGATGTTTCTTGTACTGGGCTGGCTGGGCACCGGCTGGGCCGGATCCTATTTCTTCAGCAACTTTATCAACACCCCGGAAGCAGCACAGTTCACTCTGCTTAGCGGTGGAATCATGCCAATCATGAACATCGCACTGGGCATCAAGGTTGCCAGTGCTATCTTCCTGGTTTTCACCCTGCTGACCGCATTTCACATCGTCGAGCAGGAACTGGAAGACCGGCTCTGCGCTGAAGCGCACCAACAGGAGAGCAACTCATGATTTTCTCCCTCTGCCTGCTGCTGATTCTCATTGGTCTGTACGGCGTGGTTGTTAGCCGGCAGACACTGAAAATTGTCATCAGCCTGCTGATCATGAACCACGGTGTACACCTTTTACTGCTGTTGATTGGCTATCGCGAGGCGGGTAACCCACCCATTGTCGACCCCGCTATCAGTATCGCGGAGTTTGCCGCCAGTTCAGTCGATCCATTACCGCAGGCATTGGTATTGACCGCCATTGTTATCGGCTTGGGTGTACTGGCATTGATGGTGGCCTTTTGTGTCCGTCTGTATGAACGTTATGGAACATTCGACGTCACCGAAATCCGGCGTTTGCGAGGGTAAGTGTGAGTGTTATGGGATATAAATCATGACCATTGATGTTCAAGCCCTGATTCCTATGTTCGTGGCCATACCGCTGGGTTTGTCTTTGTTGATCCAGTTGGTAGCAAGACACCGGCATGGCCTGGCTGAAGCACTGACCATACTCACATTGCTGCTGCTGACCGTGATGAGTTGTTACGCCATTGGCTACAGCGGGGTTTACCATCTCGGTGGCTGGCCCACACCGGTCGGTATCGACATGCGGATTGATGCACTGGCAACGTTGCTACTGCTTATTGTCAGCGTAGTCGGTCTGGCCGTCAGCCTCTATTCGGTTGACTATATGCGCCGTTTCACCGCCCGTAGCCACTTCTACAGCCTGTTCCTGCTAATGGTGACCGGTATGAATGGCGTCATCCTGGCCGGCGACCTGTTCAACCTATATGTTTTCCTTGAAGTCGCTGCCATTGCTTCATACTCACTGGTCGCATTTGGTTGCGCCCATGAAGAGCTTGAGGCCTCGTTCAAATATATCGTGCTAGGCTCGTTGTCATCCGCCCTGATCCTCACCGCCGTGGCACTGATTTACGGCATCACCGGCACACTGAACATGGTACATATCGCGACCCGTATTGTGGAAACCGGCAGGGACACCCCCCTGCTCCTGGCATTCGGCCTGCTGATTGTTGGTTTTTCCTTCAAAGCGGCACTGGTGCCATTTCATGCCTGGTTGCCTGACGCTCATCCTTCAGCACCGGCACCGGTTTCCGCGATGCTTTCCGGTGTGTTGATCAAAGCTATCGGTATCTACGTTCTGGCACGCCTGGCTTTTAATGTATTTGGAATCGCTGAGAATGAACTCAGTTTATTGCGTTGGCTCGGTCTGGTATCAATGGTGGCCGGTGGAATACTCGCTGCAGGCCAAAAGGACATCAAGCGTTTGTTCGCCTATAGCAGCATTTCACAGGTCGGATTCATGATACTGGGACTCGGACTCGGAACCCCGCTGGGGCTCATTGGTGGTCTCTATCACCTGGTTAACCATGCCTTCTTTAAATCATTACTATTCTTAAATGCCGGAACTATCGAATATATGACCGGCACGCGTCAACTGAAAAAACTTGGTGGGCTGAACAGTAAACTGCCGGTAACCGCAACCACCTCTCTTGTCGGTTCAATGTCAATCGCAGGCATACCCCCATTCAGCGGCTTCTGGAGCAAGCTGATCATCGTGCTGGCATGTATTGAGAGTGGTCACTTTGGCTTTGCAACCGCTGCTGTACTGGTAAGTATCGTGACACTTGCCTACCAGCTAAAAGTCCAGCGCATGGCATTTTTTGCTGCCCTGCCCGCTTCCCTGAAAAAACTGCAGAGGGAGCCACCGATGATGGCAATGGCCATGATCCTGCTGGCAACCGGCTGTATCGCGCTGGCGTTTGCGGTGCTCACCGGTCTGCGTGATCCCTGGTTGATCGGCGCAGCCCAGCAAGTATTGACAGCAGGTACTTTCGGAGGCTAACGGAGAAATCAAAAACAGGATTTGAAATGACTCAGCCAACTCAATCATTCAAACACAAGCCGGTACTCGAACGCCTGATACTGTTTGTTATCTCGCTAGCTTTCTGGCTGATGCTGGTATGGCCCTTTTCGCCGGTAGACGGACGATTACTCGTCGGTGACATCGGCATAGGTGTGCTGGTTGCTGCTTTTGTTGCCTTGGTGATGCATGAGATTATCCGTGTCGGGTTTATCCGGTTTGTCAATCCACTCAGCTGGTTCTGGCTTTTCATTTTCGTGTTTGTTTTTTTCTATTATGTCATCAAGGGCGGCCTGGATGTGAGTTACCGGGTTCTGCATCCGCTTATGCCCATCAGGCCCGGTATTGTAAGAATTCGGAGC
>Ga0224504_10001164_pt1 | contig 11762 bp, 7 predicted proteins | sample SF_Oct11_sed_USG_3_FD_170160 | JGI IMG/M metagenome (GOLD analysis project Ga0224504, IMG submission 170160) | Sediment microbial communities from San Francisco Bay, California, United States - SF_Oct11_sed_USGS_24 | ecosystem: Environmental > Aquatic > Marine > Sediment | place: USA: California... | reverse complement strand
GGAAGGCCAGGCCCGAACCACACAGGGGGCAGAACGTGATGGCCACCGGGTCTGCGCCGATCGTGTCGTTGACGATCTCGTGGAGATTCAGGATCCGCGCGGGGTAGGCGCGCGCCTCGCCGCCATGCTCGATGGCCAGGACGATGTCATCGTCGCTCAGGAAGCCGGCGGCGTCGGCCGCGACGAAAACCGGATTATCGATGGACGGAATGCAATCCCGGGCCGGGCACCCCTGGTGCAGGTCGGCGAGATCGACTGCCCGTTTCGTTTGCGGTCCGAACCCGAAAGTGTCCGCAAGGATGTCGGTCTCGAAGGTCCTGCCTTCCGCGGCGCTGGCGACCCCGCCGACCAGAAACAGCAACAGCAGGGCACTGGTGGTCGTCCTCGAATTGCGCATGCGTGCCGTCCCCCAATCGAATTGTGCGAGCGTACGCCCTGTCCCCTGCTTCGTCCGACCCGTAGCGGCATCCAGGGTTCCCCGCGTCGCGGCGCAGCATGATCGGCTAGACTCGGATCGGGATCTGTCGAAGCAGGCATTCAGGTGACAAGCGTCGATATGTCGGCCGGGAGCAAGGAGAACAGTGTTTTCCGGGCCCGCGGCATCACCAAGGTCTACCAGATGGGCGAGGTGCCGGTGCACGCCTTGCGCGGCGTGGACGTCGATCTGTTCGGCGGTGAACTGACTGCGCTGCTCGGGCCATCCGGCAGTGGCAAGTCCACCCTGCTCAATATCCTGGGGGGGCTGGATACGCCCACGGATGGTCACGTCTGGTACCACGGCAAAGATCTGACTGAGGCGGGCGACAAGGAGCTGACCGGGTTCCGTCGCCAGCACGTCGGGTTCGTTTTCCAGTTTTACAACCTCATCCCCAGCCTGACCGCGCTCGAGAACGTGGCGGTCGTCACCGAGATTTCGGTCGCCCCCATGGACCCCGCGGAAGCCCTGGCGATCGTCGGGCTGGCCGAACGACGTGATCACTTTCCCGCCCAGCTCTCGGGCGGAGAGCAGCAACGGGTCGCGATCGCCCGGGCCATCGCCAAGAACCCGGCGGTCCTGCTGTGTGACGAGCCCACCGGTGCGCTGGACTCGAAGACGGGCATCGTCGTGCTCGAGGCGCTGGAGCGGGTCAATCGCGATCTCGGCACGACCACCGTACTGATCACCCACAACGCCGATATCGCGCGGATGGCCGACCGCGTCATCCGGCTGGCGGATGGACACATCGCCGAGGTACGAGTGAACCCGGACAAGGTCGCAGCCAGCGACCTGCACTGGTAGCCAAGTTTGAAGGCGCTGAACATCAAGCTGTTTCGCGAGTTGCTGGAGATGCGTGGGCAGGCGCTGGCGATCGTCATGGTGATCGCCAGCGGGGTCGCGACCTATCTCATGTCGGTCAGCACGCTGCACGCGCTGAGCGACACCCGCGACCGCTATTACTCGGAGTACGCGTTCGCGGACGTGTTCGCCACGCTGACGCGGGCGCCGCGCACCCAGGCGATCCGTATCGCAGAGATCGCCGGGGTGGATGTGGCGGACGCGCGGGTGGTCGCGTCGGCCCAGATAGACGTCGAAGGCTTCCCGGATCCCGTGATCGGTCGCCTGATCTCGCTACCGGAGTCCGGACAGCCGAATCTGAACCGCGTGCATCTGCGCCAGGGCCGCATGATCGAGCCCTGGCGGGACGACGAGATCCTGGTCAGCGAAGCGTTCGCCGAGGCTCACGAGTTCGGACCGGGTGATCGACTGTCGGCGGTCATCAAGGGCGTCCGCAAGCAGCTGACTATCGTCGGCGTGGCACTGTCACCGGACTACATCTATCAGATCGCCCCGGGCCGCATCCTGCCCGACTTCAAGCGCTATGCCGTCATCTGGATGGGTCACCGGGCCCTGTCTGCCGCTTACGAGATGGAGGAGGCTTTCAATTCGGTCTCGCTGGACCTGAGTGCTGACGCCGATCCCGAGTCTGTCATCGAGCGACTGGACCTGCTGCTGCAGCCCTTCGGCGGGCTGGGCGCCTACGACCGCGAGGAGCAGCTGTCACATCGTTTCCTCAACGAGGAATTCGAGCAGCTCCGCCAGACGGCTGGATTGTTCTCCTTCATCTTCCTGGTAGTGACCGCGTTCCTGCTCAACGTCGTGATCGCGAGGCTGGTCAACACCCAGCGAGAGCAGATCGCCATTCTTAAGGCATTCGGCTACAGCAACCGCCAGGTGGGTTGGCACTACGTGTCGCTGGTGTTGCTGATCGTGGCCGGAGGCATCGTCGCGGGGACCGCCCTGGGCGCCTGGCTCGGTGGCGGTCTGAGTGACCTGTACATGGACTACTACCGCTTCCCGTTCCTCGACTTCGGTGTTCAGCTCTGGACGGTGGCCGTGGCGACGGCTGTCACCGGGGCCGCCGCCGTCCTGGGTTCGTTGGGTGCGGTCCGCCGGGCAGTCTCGTTGCCACCCGCGGAGGCCATGCGACCGGAATCGCCCGAGGTCTTCCGGCAGGCCCTGGTCGAACGTCTGGGCGTCGGCTTCCTCGATCAACCGACCCGGATGATCTTCCGGCACCTGGAGCGGCGGCCGGTGAAGTCAGCGCTGACGGTGCTGGGCATGAGTATGGCCTGCGCCATCATGATGGTTGGCACCTTCTTCACTGACTCCATCGATCATATGGTGACCGTCGAATTCGAAATCGCCCAGCGCGAGGACCTGTCGGTCGCCTTCTTCGAGCCCACGTCCCGACGCGCGATCCATGAGCTCAGGGGTCTGCAGGGCGTGGATCACGTAGAGCCGTATCGCGCCGTCGCGGCACGGCTCAGGGCCGGCCATCGCAGCTATCGGACGAGTATCCTTGGCTACGCTCCCGACGCGGTGCTGCACCGGACCCTGGACGAGAATCAACAACCGCTGCAGCTCCCTGAGGAAGGCCTGTTGCTTACCGACCAGCTCGCGGAGATCCTGGCTGTGGAGGCAGGCGATGAGGTCATCGTGGAGGTCCTGGAAGGCGGCCGCCCGGTCCGCCGGACCCCGGTGATCGGCACCGCCCGGCAATACATCGGTATCGGCGCTTACATGACACTGGACGGCCTCAACCGGCTGATGCACGAGGGCGATGCCATCTCCGGCGCTTTCCTCGGCATCGATGAGGGCTACCGGCAGGGGCTCTATGCCGAGTTTAAGGAGATGCCGCGTATCGCCGGCACAGAAGCGGCAGACGGGCGCCTGCAGAATTTCTACGATTCCATGGCCGAGTTTCTGCTCACCTACATGTCGTTCATCAGCGCGTTGTCGGGCGCGATCGTGTTCGGGATTGTCTATAACAGTGCCCGCATCGCACTGGCAGAGCGAAGCCGTGAGCTGGCCAGCCTGCGAGTCCTCGGATTCACTCGCGGCGAGGCATCCTACATCCTGCTGGGTGAACTCGCGCTGCTGACGGTCATCGCCATCCCGCCGGGTTTCCTGCTCGGCCGGCGGCTGTGCCGGTGGATGATCGATAACCTGCCTCACGAGCTGTTCCGGATACCGCTCGTTCTGGAGCCCGACACCTATGCTCTGGCGGCGACGGTCGTGCTGGCGTCTGCGGCCGTGTCCGGACTTATCGTCAGGCGCCGTATCGATCGACTGGATCTTGTGGCCGTGCTCAAGACACGGGAATAGGATAGGGACATGACAGGCAAACGGACTCTGGTGTTGCTGACAATGGCCGCGGCGATCGTCGCGGCTGTGGTGGCGGCGTTTATGCCCCGGCCGATCGCGGTCGACGTGGTCGAGGTCCGTCGCGATGTCCTGACCGTAACCGTCGAGGAGGAGGGCAAGACCCGGGTCATCGATCGATTCGCGGTCTCGGCTCCGGTGGCGGGATTTGCGCGGCGCGTGGAACTGGATGTCGGCGACATCGTCGCCAAGGGCGACCGCCTGATGTCGCTGGAGCCCTTGCGATCGGACGTGCTGGACCCGCGCAGCCGGGCCGAAGCCGAGGCGCGTGTCGCCGCGGCACAGGCCTCCCTGCGGGCGGCGGAGCAGAAAGCCAAGGCGGCCAGGGCGGACTCCGAATTCGCCGACTCCGAACTGCGGCGCAAGGAGCGCCTGCGTGATGACAGGACGATCTCCGAGGAAGAACTGGACCGGGCGGCCTCGCAGGCCCGCGCCGCTGCCGCCAATCTGCGCTCGGCGGAATTTGCCGTCGACGTCGCTGGCCATGAGCTGGAGGCCGCGCGCACCGCGCTCAAGTATTCGGCGGCGACCGGCGATCCGGAGGCGACGGAAATGGTGGCTATCAACGCGCCGGTCAGCGGACGCGTCCTGGCGGTCGTCCGAGAGAGCGAAGGTGTCGTCACTGCGGGTCAGTCGCTGGTCGAGATTGGTGATCCCGAGGCGCTCGAAGTCGAGGTGGACGTCTTGTCGATGGATGCCGTGAAGATCGCTGTCGGCACCCGGGTCCGGTTCTTGCGCTGGGGCGGCCAGGCACCGCTGGAGGGCGTGGTCCGGGTCGTCGAGCCCACCGGCTTCACGAAGATCTCCGCCCTGGGGGTGGAGGAGCAGAGAGTGCTGGTGATCTCCGACATCACTTCGCCCCGACAGGAGTGGCAACGGCTCGGCGATGGCTACCGGGTAGAGGCCAGCTTCGTTCTCTGGGAGGGCAGCGACATTCTGCAGGTGCCGACCAGCGCGTTGTTCCGCCATGGCGGCGGCTGGGCGGTGTTCGTGGCCGGGGGCGGGCGGGCCGGTATCCGGTCGGTTACGCCCGGGCGACGGAGCGGCCTTGCAGTCCAGATTCTCGACGGCCTCGAAGCCGGCGAGGCAGTGATCATCCACCCCAGTGACGATGTGACGGACGGGGTACGGCTCAGGGTCCGCTAGTCTTCGCTGGCAGCCCTGACGAACTCCACGACGCCGGCGATGTCTTCGTGGACCAGCAGGATGGCCAGGTCGCCCGGTTCCGCCCAGTCGATGGCGGCCTTTACGCCGTCGATCTCCTCAGCCTGATAGCTGACTGAATCCGGATCGGCGCCCGCCTCGACGAATAGCCGGTACAGCAGCCGGGCCACCTCGCCTTCTTGGCGGCCGCGGGAGTAGCGCCCCATCTCCTTGATGATGATTTTGTCCGGCCGCAACTGCCATGCCGCGTCCGCGAGTTGATGAATGGCTTCGTCCCCGCGGTCCCCGGCCTGACCGATTAGCAACACCCTGCGGCGTTGGCCGAAATGTTCCGCGACCGGCCGTAGCGCCCCGACGCCGTGCGGGTTGTGGGCGAAGTCCACCAGGACCCGGGCGCCATCGATTTCATACAGGTTGCCGCGGCCGGGGTTGGCGGCATGCGTGGTCTCCCGCAGGGCGTCCAGCATGGCCTCGACAGGGATGCCGAGCGCATCGGCCAGCCCCATGGCGGCCAGACAGTTGGCGACGTTGTGGCGGGCAGCCCCGTCCAGCGTGATCGGCACCTCGGTCACGGGGATCAACGATTGGCGCCGATCTCCATCCAGCAACGTGATGTGTCCATCGTCCATGACGAAAGCACGCAGCGGGTGATCGCCGGCCAGGTTGTTCACGGCGTCCGCTTCCAGGGCAAACCACGTGATCGGGCAGCGCAGTCCCATGGCCCGCTCGACGAGACGGGGATCCTCCGCGTTGAGAACCGCCGTGCCCGTGTCTCCGAGGACCCGGGTCACCAGCCATTTCACGTCGGCCAGCGCCGCAAGATCCTGGACACCGAAATCGTCCAGGTGGTCGGCGGCGATATTGGTGAGGACGGCGGCGTCCGCCCGCTGCATGGCGGCGCCGCGCCTCAGCAGGCCGCCACGGGCCGTCTCCAGCACGGCGATCTCCACGTCCCGGTGGCGCAGCACCTCGCGGGCGCCGCCGGGACCTGCGTAGTCGCCCACATCGACCGTGTCTTTGCCCACGACCACCCGGTCCGTGGAACTTAGTCCGACCACTTTTCCGGCGGCCGCAACCATCGCCGCCGCCAGCCGGACAGTCGTGGTCTTGCCGTTCGTACCGGTGATCAGGCCGACGGGAATCTTGCCCAGTTCGTCCCAGGGCACATCCTGAGGTGCGGGCAGGGAATCGACCGGCCATGTCCTGCTGCAGCAGCCGAAGCCGACCGACGCGTGATCGTCATCGCTGAGGAAGGGCAGGTCGTGTTCGATGGCTGCATCCCGAAGGCCGATCAGCTCCGGGTTGAGCTCTTCCTCAATGAGTTTCGCGAGCCTGTCCGCATCCTCGCTAAACGGTGGCGTGTGTTCGCCCGCGACCTGTCGTCGGGCAGCCTCGAAAGCCCAGTCATTGATCTCGGTGGCCGCGTACAGCGCATCGATGGGTGCGTCGAATCCGAGGCTGGCACCACCTGCCATCCGCCTGACATGCAGCGCGGACGCCGTCCAGCCCACAGCGTCGAGCATGGCCCTGGCGGCAGCCCTCCACTCCGACACGAGCGGATCAGTTTCGTCCGGGCCCAGGCGCACGTCGATGATCGCCCCGGGCTGATCGGAGAGGATATTCGGGCCGGTCAGGCGCCGCGAGTCGAGCAGTTCCATCTCTGCCAACCGCTAAGTCAGTCGGACTCTTCTGGCTCGGGCGCGATCATGACACCGCGTCCGTCCCGCAGAAGCTCCACTCCGGGGGCCGGCTCGAAGGCCTCGCCTTCCATCTCCAGTGGCTCGTACTCGTCCGAAGGATGAGCGGGCAGTGCTTCGGCATGAGCATCTTCGCCGGCCTTGAAATAGATGATCTGTTTCCAGGATCGTTTGATGGCATCGGCGAACACCATGACCAGATCGCCCGGCCGCCCCGAATTCAGTGCCTCGGCAGTCGCTTCCTGCTCATCCGGGATGATCTTTATCTGCCCGTCATCGACACCGGCCTGCATCAACTCATCATGCAGCATCGTCGGGATCTCGCCAGGTTCGCGACCGCGGCGGCGGTCGTCCTCTCGGCAGATGTAAATGTCGTAGTGCCCGGCCGCGGCCCTGGCGATTTCGCGGACATCCTCGTCGCGGCGATCCCCGGGAGCGGCGAGCACGACGATCTTCCGCCCTGGCTCGCCAAGGCGTTCTACCAGATCCGACATCGTCTTCACTGCCGCCGGGTTGTGCGCGTAGTCGAGGATGACCTTGAAAGGCAGTTCCGTGAAGACGTTCATCCGGCCCGGCGCCTGGAAGAACGTGGTGTCGAATGTCCGCAATCCCTGCCGGATGTTCTCCAGGCTGATGTCGAGGCTGAAACCGAGCCCGGCCGCGAACATGGCGTTCTGTACATTGTGCATGGCACGCCCTTCAAGCGTGGCGGGGATAAGGTGTGTCCACAGCAGCGGGATGTGGTTGCCGCCATCGTAGATCGTGATCATGTCGCCGCTGAATGCTTTCTCGAGTACGACCGCCCGGCCGCCCGACCTGACATGCTCCTTAACCAGCGCATGCTCCGGGTTCATCGTCACGTAACACACGTTGCGGGCATCCGTGTGGGACGCCATCTTCAGGCAATAGGTGTTGTCCGCATTGAGCACCGCGGTGTCCGACGCTGTTTCAATAGGTATGCGCTTGATGTCTGCCAGTTCGTCGAGTGTGTCGATGCCCTTGAGCCCAAGATGATCGGAGCTGACGTTGATGCATGCCGCCACGTCACAGCTGCTGAAGCCGAGCCCGCTGCGCACCAGCCCGCCGCGGGCCGTCTCCATGACCGCCGCGTCGATGGTCGGATCCCGCAGGATCATTTGTGCGGAGCGGGGCCCTGTCATGTCGCCCTCGACGGTCAGGTTGCCGTCGATGTAGACGCCGTCGCTGCTCGCCAGTCCCACGGTATGGCCGGCCATCTTCATGACATGTGCCAGCATGCGGCTCGTGGTCGTCTTGCCGTTGGTGCCGGTGATCGCGGCGATAGGCACGCGGCTGGGCGTGCCCGGCGGGAACAGCATATCGATGACCGGTCCGGCCACGTCGCGCGGTGTGCCCTCGCTCGGCGCCACGTGCATGCGGAAGCCCGGACCGGCGTTGATTTCGCAGATGGCGCCGCCGATCTCCCGATAGGACTTGCTGATATCGGCCGTCAGGAAGTCCACGCCGCCGATATCCAGCCCGATGCCCTTGATGGCGCGGATCGCCATCTCCTTGTTGTCGGGATGGATGAGGTCAGTAACGTCGACTGCCGTGCCGCCGGTAGAGAGGTTGCCCGTAGATCGCAGATAGATGGCTTCGCCATCCTGCGGCACGCTCTGGGCGCTGAGATGCTTCTGAGAGAGCAGGCGCAGCGCCTGATGATCGAGCTCCAGCCGGGTCAGCACTTTCTCATGACCGACGCCGCGACGGGGGTCCCGGTTAACTTCCTCGACGAGTTCTTCAATGGTATGCCGGCCATCTCCGACAACGTGTCCGGGCACCCGTTTGGCGGCGGCGATGAGCTCGCCATCGATGACCAGCAAGCGGTGATCGAATCCGTCGACAAACTTCTCGACGACGATCGCCCGGCCGTGCTCACGAGCTTTCTCGAAAGCCACTTCCACTTCGCCATGCGTTCTCATACCTATCGACACACCGCGACCGTGGTTTCCGCGCAGCGGCTTGACGACGACCGGGTAGCCGATGCGTTCCGCCGCACGTATGGCGGAGCGTGTGTTGTATACCAGTCGCTGGTCGGGCACGGGGAGACCCAGGTCGCGCAGCAGCGCGTTGGTATCTTCCTTGTCCGACGCCAGTTCGACTGCGATGTTGCTCGTCGTGCCTGTGGTGGTGGCCTGGATCCGGTGCTGGTAGCGGCCGTGACCGAACTGGACCAGGCTGAATCGGTTCAGGCGGATCCATGGGATGTCACGTTCCTCTGCCGCCTTGACCATCGATCCGGTGCTCGGCCCGAGCGCACGGTTTTGCGCGGAGCGGATGAATTCGTCCCGGACCTCGCCGAAGTCCCAGTCTTCGTCGGGCGCATCGTCCGGCCTGAGGTCTTCCGGCAGCAGATAGTGCAGCAGGTCGATGCCGAGCCGGCTGGCTTCCCGGCCGACCTCCGCGTCGCGGTACTGGAACACAACGTTGTACTGTCCGGGCTGATCTTCGACGGACCGCGTACGACCGAAGCTGACATGGAAACCGGCCGTGCACTGCAGTTCGAGGATGACGTGTTCGAGCACATGACCGAGCCAGGTGCCCTCGTCCTCTCGCATGCGGCGCATGAATCCCCCCGCGGTGTCATAAGAACAGGTGTGCTCGCCGAGTCCGGGGAGCGCCGCCACCAGTCCGTCAATGAACCGGTCTCCGAGCCTCGCCGTCGGCCACTCTTCAAGCTCGCCGAGATCGATCACATGCCGGATGACCGGAAAATTCGCGTAGACGTTCGGTCCGACGTACACGTTCGTCGACAGAGTCTTCATATGTCCCCCCCCACTTGTCGCGTCTGCCCCTCAGGGGCCGGCCGTAGCCTCGCGCTTATTAATATCGTACCGGCCGCCGGAGACCAGGATGTGCAGCGTGATGCCGACCAGGCTGACCGGGTCGCTGCGATGGGCCTTGTCCATTGACGAGTAGGAGATCCCGGACGGGTCCACTATCGTGATGCCACCGCTGCCCACGACCTCGAGGCGGTTGTCAGGGCCGATGAATGCCGCCGTATCCTCATCCAGCCCAACTCCTACCGCGAAAGGGTTATAGGCCAACGCGGTCAGCAGCCGACCCAGCCGGTCGCGCTGACGGAAGTGCTGATCCACGATGACATGGTTGGTCAGTCCCAGCCCGGGTGCGAGCGTGACCATGTCGGGGCTCGGCGTCGAGCCCTCGTAACCACCGGCGATCATGTGTTCGGGCAGGAATGCTGCCCCGGCCGAGGTGCCCGCCACGTGCATGCCGTCCGCGTTGCGGCGGCGGATGAGCTGAGCGACCTCGGTGCCACCCAGGGTCGTCGACAGGCGCAGCTGATTGCCGCCGGTAAGGAAGACGCCGTCGGCGGACTCGATCTTGGTGAGAGATTCGCCCGACTCGCCGTCCTCCCGTTCGAAGATCGGCAGCACTTCTGCCCTGCGAACCCCGAGCTTGCGGAACAGGCGCCGATAATGAGGACCGGTATCCTCCAGTTCCGAGGCCGTCGGGATGATTGCTATGCGGGCATCCTCTCCGCCACAAATCTCCAGAAAGCGAGCCAGGATTTCCGGATTGTGCAGCTTGTTTTCTGCTCCGCCTATGGGAATGATGAGTCCCCGTTCGGAACCTTCCTTAGGCTTGGATGGCACGATCTTTTCTCCGCATGCTGGATTGACGGCGGCTATCGCTCACCGGGGCCGGGGCATGGCGCGTTAAGGCGGGCATCCGGCGCCGGCGCAAGCAGGGCGCCGCAGAGCAGCACATTTTAGCACGCCGCCAAGGGCCGAGTAGGCATCGACCAGGCTTCAGTCGAGGGACTTGAGGGCGGTCATCACATCGGTTCGCAGCGCGCCGATGACTTGAAATTGCACCAGCCGGGACAGATATGACAGCGTAGAAGCCGATTTGTTGAGCGGGCCGCAAACCGCGACCCGACGTGGGCGGCGGAGGAGGAGAGACCGAGTTACCGAACCGGGAGCCGCCCGGTCGCCGACGCCCCAGTGCCGGCAAGCAGATGCAACGCAGTCACCTGGGGTATTGTTGTCGCACCGGCCCCCCGGCGGACCGCCCTCCACCCGAGGGGAGATATCCCTCCGCTGCCCGATCGATTCTGTGTGTGGGTTCTGTCGCAGGATGGGCACGAACCCGGACGCGCCCGGTTTGTCAAAGGCAATAGAATGGTCGGGAGGATCGGTTCCCGACGTCTGTTGGCTGGCCTGGCGAGTACCAAGCACATGGCGAGATTCATCGACTCAAGTTTGCACGGCGCGGGCCGGGTTTTCCTGGCTGCGGTCGTCCTGTTGTTCGTCTCCGCCTGTATGGAGGCGAAGATGGCCAGTTCTGACAGACAGTATGGCGTGGTCACTACTTTTACCTCGAATGTGCCAGCCAAAATTTATCCCGCCTACATTGCCGTGATTGACGGCGACAGCGTGCAGACGACGGCAGCCGTCGGCGGGCTCGCAGCGCGCAAGCACACGTTCCGGCTGCCCCCCGGTGATCACAAGATCCGCATCGTCGCCGATCTTCGCAACGCAACCGGCACACTGGAGAGCGGCACCACCTTCACGCCCCGCGGTCAACAACCGGGCAACCTGGAGCTGTTCGTCGAGGAGGGGCGGCGTTACTACATCGGGGCGCGCCTGACTGGCGCCCGCAAGGATGAATGGGAGCCGGTAATCTGGCACGTTGAAGACCTCGAGAACTACCGCCACACCATCGTCGAGTGATCCGCCTGGCGACGATCACGGGACCACTTCGGTCAATACGTATTACTCCGCATTGGTAACTGCTGTCGCGGACCTATGTTTTAGGTGCCGGAGGAGAGTTTTCTTCGGCGGCAGGGACGCTATTTCATGGAGGAAGACCAAATGTCGACTGTACGCGAACTGATCCCGAAGAAAGTCGGGAAACTCCCCAAGAGCGGGCATTCGACGACCTGGCCTCTCACCCAGAACGTGGAGGATATGTTCGAACACTTCTTCAATCGCTTCTGGATGGAGCCGTTCAATGTCAAACGCCCGATGATGCGTGAGTTCGAGGGTCCGCTCGAAATGCGGTATCCGCTCATTGACCTCATCGATCGCGACAACGAACTGGTCGTTCGAGCCGAGCTTCCGGGTGTCAAGAAGAGTGAGATCGAGCTTGCCATTACGGATGAAGGCCTGACCATCACGGTGGATCGGGAACTCAAGGAAGTCGAGAAGACCGAT
>Ga0224504_10001162_pt1 | contig 11772 bp, 10 predicted proteins | sample SF_Oct11_sed_USG_3_FD_170160 | JGI IMG/M metagenome (GOLD analysis project Ga0224504, IMG submission 170160) | Sediment microbial communities from San Francisco Bay, California, United States - SF_Oct11_sed_USGS_24 | ecosystem: Environmental > Aquatic > Marine > Sediment | place: USA... | reverse complement strand
ACCGGAAGCCAGCCAACGCAACGATCGAGTAAGATGAAATCGCTCCGCCTGTGGCGAAATTCGACTCTGTGTAAAACGCATGCGCTGTCGCAGGTGCTGCTCAACGACAATCAAGACAAATACTACGGCAACCAGAAGCGAAGCTAATTGAGCTGCCGCTGGCAGTGAAAAGAAGCCAAACCATGCTTTGTAGATTGCAGTAGTGAATGTGTCATAGTTAAAGATTGAGACAGCGCCGAAATCTGCCAGTGCTTCCATCAGAACAAGAGATGCTCCCCCTGCAATCCAGGGTCTTGCCATAGGTAGGGCAACTTTAAAAAACCCTTTTGTTGGGGAACATCCAAGGCTTTGAGCAGCTTCCAATGCTCTTTTCCCTTGTGTCTGAAAAGCATTGCGAGATAGCAGGTATACATACGGATAAAGAGCCAGGGTCATCACCATGATAACGCCTCCCGCAGATCGCATATTGGGAAACCAAACCTCACTGCCAAACCATTGGCGAAGCGAGGTCTGAACTGGACCAGCGAAATCGAAGATTCCTAATGTAACAAATGCAAGTACGTATGTTGGCATCGCCAACGGCAGTAAAAGGGTCCATGAAAAGAATTGCCGTCCGGGAAATTCACAAGCACCAGTAAGCCACGCAAGAGAGACTCCAATGATTAATGTTCCGGTAAGGACTCCTGATATCAGTGTGATAGTGTTAAGGATGAGACGATTAAGAATTGTTTCACGAAGATGTGCCCAGATCTCCCATGCTGGCTCTGCCCAGGCGAATGCCAACACAGCTAGTGGGACAAGAACTAGAAGTGCAACAATCATAGATAGCATCTGCCAGTTACTTGGTCGCCAATTAAAAAGCCTGGGGCCTTTAGGGGCAGCCCCAGGTTGTGTGATGGCTGAAAAGGACATTGACTATTTAGCGGTAGCCAGCACGATCCATCAAACGAATCGCGGCCTCCTGTAATTGACCTGCGATCGCCAGATTTTTCTCGCTGGCTTTAAAATCTCCCCAAGCGGCAACATAGGCGTGAGGTGCGATAGTAAGATTAACTGGATATTCCATGTTCGCGTCTGCGAAGAGGTTCTGTGCTTTATCTGACGAAAGCCATTCTAGGAATCTTATGGCCGCTTCAGGATTTTTGGCATAGCGTGTGACCCCGGCACCTGACACATTGACGTGGACACCGCCGCTCTCCTGGTTAGGCCAGTAAAGAGCCAATTTAATATCTGGGTTCTTTTTCAACAAACGACCGAAATAATATGTGTTGACTATGCCTACATCTCCCTGGCCGGCTAAAATCGCCTCCATGACCTTGGTGTCATTGGAAAATGGATCAGTAGCAAGGTTGTTGACCCAGGAGCGGACAATCTTTTCCGTCTCCTGTTCACCATATTCGGCAAGCAGCATTGCAACTAATGACTGATTATAAACTTTTTTCGATGTCCTAAGTACAAGACGATCTTTCCATTGAGGCTCACCAAGAGCTTCGTAACTCGATAGATCGGTGGGTTTGACTCGTTCAGTGCTATAAACAATTGTTCTTGCTCGCAAAGACAAACCAAACCACATGTCGCCTGGATCCCGGTATTGCTCTGGAATGTTCTGTTGCAGAATATCTGATTGAACCGACTGCAGTACACCCTCTCTGGCCGCATGCCAGAGGTTTCCTGCATCGACTGTGATTAGAAGATCCGCTTGGGTGTTCTTGCCCTCAGACTTGAGCCTTTGAAGTAGAGGGCCTTCCTTGTCGGTAATAAAAGTTATTTTTGTTCCAGTCTCTGTCGTGTACGCATCAAACAGTGGCTTAATTAATTGCTCATTCCTTGCCGAATAGACAACTATTTCTTCGGCAAGGGCAAAGGTGCTGGCAGACAACACTAAAAGAAAGAGAAATGTGGATACCAAGCGTTGCATTTGCTTCATCGATAAATCTCCTCAAATGAATTTGAAAACCATTATCAAAATAAGGAACTACACCTGCTGTGTCAAGAAATATTTCATAAAACAACTAAGTATGTTTAGTGGTTTGATAGGGTACTAAAATGGTCATAATTAAGCGTGGCATTATGTTCATTAAAGCCTTCAATTGATATAACTTTTAAATATTCGAAATTCGGCAAAGGGGAGCTTGGTGTGGAGGCATGAAAGCCTCAACCTTTGGATCGAGAAATTTCTACGGACTCTTACAAATAGCAAATTGCCACCTGGGCGAATCTAAGGTGGCCATAATTCTGTGGATTGAAGAACCTTTTAAATATTTAACTAACAGATGTCCGTTTTCGCCTCAGAAGTCCCGCAATCTAGTAACTTTGAAAGCTTCCTGAGAGTCATAATATTTAAATATCTAGACTAGCTGTGTTATTTATTCCTTTGTTCAGAAGGTTCAAGAAATGCCTTCCAAAGAGTTTTTACAACCGGGCCAACCGGCTTACCTCTCACACGTGCAACACAGATTTTTACCTCCATCGTGGACTGATAATTTTCGATTGCTAAAGGAACCAGCCTGCCAGACGCCAACTCCTCAGTAATCAAATGTTCTTGAAGCCGTCCCCAACCCATTCCGGCAAGGAGGATCTCTTTCTTGGTAAAGTGATCAGTGACAAACCAATGACGGCTCTCTGTTAAATATCCAAAACTATGTTGGGGCGGATTGCGACTACTATCTCTGACGACAACTTGTACAGAATCTCTCAAATCACCCAGCATCAACTTATTTTTACCCAAGTTGTCTCTGAATTGCGGAGAAGCCACGGAAATAAGCGTGACAGAGGTCAGCGGTAAAGATTCAAAGTCCAGGTTTTCATCGAACCAGGGGCTGATAGCCAGGTCCGCTTCACCTAATTGCAATCGCTCCAAAGCCCCCCACAACGTCTCGCCCATAAGGTTGAATTGAGTCCCTGGAAATTTTTTCTCACAAACGTCAAGTATTTCTAATACCAGAGGAAGGGGACAGCTCGCCTCGATAGCGATGCGCACCTCAGGCTCATTGCCTTGGGCAAGGTGCTCTGCTATGTCAGATAATTTCTGGCTCTGCTTGAGAATGACACGTGCCTGTTGACATAGAGCTTCGCCAGCAGGGGTGAGGCTTGCACGGTAACTGTCACGGGACAGGATCTGCAGACCCAGCTCTTCTTCCAATTTCTTGATGCCAACACTGACTGTCGGTTGGGTTTTATGTAAAGCTTCAGACGCAGCAAGAATACCGCCTGCATCGGCAATCTTGACCAGCATCTTCAATTGTTCGAGGGTCATATGTGCTCCATTATTATACTATAGATGTAGACTATGCTTTATATCAATAATTAATATTATTAATCTATATATCACTGGGCTAGTTTGGAATCAAGAAATCAAACATTCGTCGACTCAGACACACAACTTAAGGAGAATCATCATGAAAAACAAAGTTGCCACCCTCACTGTTATCTTGATCTTTACGGCGCATTTTGCCTCTGCAGCCATATATCAAGTCGATCCGGTTCATTCTCAAGTACAGTTTACCGTTGATCATCTTATGGTATTCAAGGTCAGCGGTTCCTTCAACGAGTACCAGGGAGAGATTGAGGTCGACTCAACAACCAAATCGCTTAAATCTGCAACAGCAGAGATTAAAGTTGCCTCAATTAACTCCCGAGAGGCCAAACGTGATGACCATCTGCGCAGCGCAGATTTTTTCGATTCAGAAAATTACCCGGTGATGACTTTTGTCAGCAAGAAAATCGAAGGCCAAGGGAACGATATAACGGTCTATGGTGATCTGACTATTCGCGGGACAACTAAAGAAGTGGTCCTGAAAGGCAGTTTCCGTGGCGAAAATACAGACCCTTGGGGCAATGTTCGTGCGGGTTTTTCAGCAAGCACCATGATCAATCGTCATGATTACGGGCTGAGTTGGAACAAAGCCTTGGAAACGGGTGGTTTTGTAGTTGGTGACGAAGTGGCTATCAATCTTGAAATTCAGGGCGTGCGCAAATAGTCATTTACGAAAGAGACAAGTTAGAAAGAAAGGCTTTAAGGTGTTGATATGAAAATCGGTCATGTTCATCTTAAGATTCGCAATTTGAAAAGGTCGATTGATTTTTACCATAACTATCTCAGTATGGAGGTTACCGAGAAGTTCGCAGATACGTTTGTTTTTATGTCTGCCGGTCAGATGCATCATGAACTGGCACTACAGGAGGTTGGGGAAAAGGCTCCGTTACCAAAAAGAGATGATGTCGGTTTATATCATGTCGCTTTTGAAGTACCAAACAAACAAACTCTGGCTGATACATTCCAAAAGCTCAAAAAAGATGGTGTGGCTGTTTATCCAGTAGACCATCGCATCAGTTGGGCCCTCTACTTCACCGACCCAGACGGAAACGGTATTGAAGTTTACTGGGACACCAGAGACACAGAGCACGGCATTGAAGCTTGGGAAGGGATAGACCGCCCTCTCACTGATTCACAACTTAACTAGACGAGCCCCCTTCTCCTGAATGTTTTGGGTTGTCAGAAGAAGGGGGCCGCTGGTTTCAATCCAATTATCTGGTTTACTATTTATCCTCTCGCATTAATTAAGGATGTGGGATTGGTGGAAACGAGGTATTCTTGCTGACCCTGCAATATAGGAATGGCCTTTCCTGAGTGGAAAGGCCATTTTCACGTCTTATTGATGGTGAGTTTTAGGAATACAAGAGATGGTTGGTAATGTTCAATTAACTGTCTCTGCAACCTGTAGCAGGTCCAAGGGTGGAAACAACTTCAGTTTTCTGGCTACATCCATATTGATAACGACTGCAAAGTTTGTCATCCGCAACACGGGTATATCTCCGGGGGGAATCTTGCCAACCAAGACCTTTTCCGCTTGCTGGCCGGCAAGGCGACCAACCTCGTAGTAGCGGGCAGCGACAGAAATCAGCGCCTGTGACTCGTGCACCAAGTTCTCGTATGGGCTCAGAACCGGAATTCCGTTATTGACTGCAGCACCGGTAAAAGTATCCTTATTGTCTCGAAGGAAAGAAGACGAACCAAGATAGATGAAGTCAACTCCTGCAGATTTCAACGCTGCTATTTTCTCAGCGATATCTTCAACGTGTGGTTTTCCACTGGCATCTAGAGGGAGCTCCAGGGCGGTCAGTTCAAAGCCCATTGATCCTTTCAACAAGGCTAACTCGTCTCGCTTCAATACTGAGTTCTTTTCGTCTGAATTATAAAGCAGGCCGAGGTGTTTGAAGTCCGGCCTATAGCTCCGGATTGTCTCAATGATCGTTTCTTCGGGGACCCGGTTATAAGTCCCCGTTATATTAGATCGACCAGTATGGTCGAAGTTTTCGATTATACCAGCTCCTACTGGATCGGCGACAATCGTAAACACATTGGGGATGTCGTGGTTCAACTCTGGGTTGTCGAGGTCAGAAAGTGTTCCAGCGATTCCTCTGGTGACACTGGTGCCCCAAGTGAGAATGAGATCAACTTTCTTGGCTCGTGCTTCAGCAAGAAATCCTGGTAGATTTTCTTTTTTCTTTTGTGCGTCCCGCACTATGAACTCACTGTCGACGCCATGTTCATTAAGATAATCCTGAAAGCCCTGGCAGGCTTCTTCACATCCTCGCCAAGTGGCAATCATTATCTTGTACTGCGCTGCATACGCAGAGCCGGACAGACAAACGATCAGTGCCATAGCCACAGCGAATGATTTCAAAATTCTGACCTCACATCACAAGATCGGTACCGTACAATAATGTCAATTGTAACATAAAGAATCAGGCCAGTTACTAGGACAACACTCAGCATAAGGAGGCTGCCCTCCATGCCTCTGACTTCAAGAAGAAGCGCGCTGGCCGCCAGCCCCAGGATTGCACCGATTCGCTCAATCAATCTCAGCGTGTCTAGGCCAACGCCTGGCCCCCCCATCATTCTGAGCACCAGTGCATAGAGCGACGGCCGCATCATCATATGGCCCAGTCCAAGGCCCACAACTGCTACGGTAACGGCCCAGAAACCACTCCACAGCTGCAGCGACATGAGCGCTGCACTGGAGGCTAGTGCACCGCAGAGCATTAGGGATTTGGGACCGATGCGACTATCAGAGACATTCGCAGCTGTAGGGCCAAGCAATACTATCACCAGGTAATAAAGCATAACCACACGTGCGATCTCAGCCGGACCTGACCCGCTTGCGGAGAGAATCATAGGCGTCAGATACCAGATGAAGATTGCGACCGAAGCATTCATTGGCACGGCAATGCCAAATAATAGAGCTAGGAAAGGGGCTTTGAATATGCGCCGCGCAGCTAATCTTTCCACGGAAGTTTTGGTCAAGTTTTCAGGGTCCCCTGCCTGCCCCTTCATAATCTGCAATCCAAAAAGTCCGGACAGAATTGCAATGATTGCTCCCGTGATGAAAGCGGTCTCGTAACCAAAGCGGCCCGCGATGACACCGCCTAGCGCCGAGCCACAAAAAACGCCGCCATAGATAACCGCGATAAACGTCCCGAAAGTGTGGGCGCTTTCTTGGTCCTTGGCTGCACGGATGGCGTATTCCTGACAGGCGATGGTTGCCGTTGCATAAAACACAGCCATGACACCACGCCAAAAAGTAACTCCAAACACGCTGTCGCTGAAGCCTATGGCAGTCAGCGCCAGTACGGCAGGAGGTATCGAGTACAGGAACAGCCGTCGTGCACCAAAATAGCGCACGAGCGCACCACTGAAGGGCGTGATCATCGTCACGGCAGCCAGATATACGATGAGTGGCGCAGCTGCAGCCATCTCAGGAGTCAGCCAGGATGGTCGATCCACTTCTCGGGCATAAAGCGGCAAAAACGAAACTGCGACCTCGGTAGCTACGGAGAAAAGAAACAGGGTAATCCGAATATCGCTGACTTCGGACAGTCTTATGCGCAGAGGACTACCTTTGGCGATCACTGCAGTCATGGTGCCTCGGGCTGAGGAGCGTACGGAATTGGAAAGTATGCCCAGTCGTTCGGCCAGATCCTCTGCGTGATCGTTGAGGCGTACCGCAACGCGTGCTAGAGACCCCAGCCCGCTGGGTCTTATGGTATGAAGAAATCGGCCTTGACGCTGCTCTTCGAGGAGAAGAAATACTCCATCAAAAGGTTTTCCGACAGTGAGCATGATCAACATCATGACCATCTCAAGGGCAACAAGTGCAGCAACGAGCGCAATCACCAAAACATCGAGGAACACGTCACGCAGTCGGGATTGGACAAAGAGCGGGTTAAGCTGAATCGAGATATCACCAACAAGTTCATTGCCATCAAGGATCGACAACACGAATGAATCCTCACGCAAGCGGATCAATTTGCTGAGTGTGCTTTGCTCAAAAATTTCTGGTGCTGTGAGGCGTTCAACCGAGGCAATCGTCCGGCCGGTAACCGAGTTGACATCGATACGATGGACTTCATCAAACTTTGCAAGTGTTTCAGATAGGTAACGATCCAGCCCGACAATTGCATCGAAGGGAATGCCGAGCTCGAGGGCGTGTTGAATCTCACTTCGAATAATAGAGCCTATCAGCCTTGATCGGTTTGCCAGTTCTGGTTCGACGGCGCGATCGAAAGCAGTGACGGAGGTAGCGCTGAGGGCCATCACTGATACAACGATGATAGCAACCAGAATGGCTATAAGCCGAGAACGTAGGCTGAGGTTGTCCATGACCCGAACACCGTCGTTCATTGCAAATCCTTCTGATCAGGACCTAACTCTCTTCCCGCAGATTGGTAACTCAACTCAGCGGCCTCCAGCAAATGGCCAAGTTCTTCTGCATCGCCTTCTTCCATAAGGGATGGACGAGCTGCGGCACTACGCCAAGCTCCCTGTTCGAATTTCATAACGGCACTATCGATGGAATCGTAAAGTCTGATCTGTTTGCCGATACTAACGCGCAACAGGAACAAGCTGAGCACGGCACCGGCAAAAAGGATTATAATCGTAGCAAGGGCCAACTCCGCGCCCATCGCCCGGATCCGGGTGACGCTACTGCTTTTCGGGTAGACAATAAGGACACCGCCGACGACCATTTTGTTGCGTGCGACGATATCTATGCTGCTGAGGAATGTTTCGTCAGACTCAATGTGCCAGGAAGAGCCATCAGCCGCAGCGTGGGCAGCCAGTACTTTGGCCGGGATCTCGGAAGGAGGCTGCTTGTCGGTGGATTGAACAATACGACCTTTGTTATCGAAGACATGGATGGCGAGGATGGCCGCGTCAGTCTGCCGGGCCCGTTCAAGTAGCGCTTCCGCATTACGCACTGTCGACAATGGAAGCCCAATTTTAGCCGCAGCCTTGAAAGGCCCTGCGGTGCGTTCGGCCAACACGGCGAGGCGTTCGCCGACTAGGCCGGAATTGATGTTGCCAAACTGAATGGTTGCGAGGCCAACAAAAATTGAAAGTACTACAAGATTAACAAATGAAACAGCAAACCAAATACGCCAGAAGAGCGCCATACTTCCCCCATGTGGAAGACAATACTAATCAAGATGAACAATACACGATAATGGCCCCTTAGCATTATTTATATCAAAAATCTTGAGTTTTGGTAAATCAGGCAGCTGCCCAGAGAGGGGCCTCAAAACTTACTGAAAGTCCTCCTCCTAGTTTTGAGCATCACAAAATACCGGTTGGGACTTTTTCATAATTGTCGACTTGTAAGAATGGAATTGATCGTGAAGTGATTAGCTATTGATGAGGCGGAAGGATTACTATAATTCCTTCTGCATTGATTCCAGTCTATCTGATTGGCAGCAACGGAAAATTCTTACTACCTCTGCAATTTAAGAATGGCCCCTCTTGGGTGGAAGGGCCATTTCTGCATCTTATTGATGGTACTTCTTAATAATCAATTTTTGACTTTTCTGAATAGATATAGTTTAGGAATATTAGTGTTCTCCTGCGTTGTTAATCTAGCATTTATCTGTGATCTGTAGTTTCAGCATTAACAATAAAATCCCAGAGGCATGCACGTGTTTCCTTATCCATATCCTTGAATTGTAATCCCATAGTAATAGTTGGAGATATCGTGGCGTTTTCTGGTTTCCTGCTCCAAATAACCCTTGCAAGAAGCGATGATGGCTCTTCCTGTCCAGGTAATTGTAATTGAAATTTTGTTTCAGAATCCTTATCAGGTAGTTGACCCAGATCGAAAATTTCAATGGCTGCACCTGTGGAGCTTATGTTTAATAACCTAGCGGATCTTTTATCCCTACCGAAGCCTATCTGAACAAAAAAATCACGAAACAAGTTTAGTCGAAAATCGTCTCTTTTCAATAATTTAGCTAACCTGTTATTGATCTCGTATTTCGTTTGAAGCTCTAAATTCTCGGACTTGTTGCGTTGAAATTTTTCTCTTGCAGCAAACAGCAAGTTTTTCAAAGAAGAACGGAGATCAAAGGGTGTTTTTTCAGTTGAAATGACGACATCTTCAACTACGACAATTTCCTCACACTGAGGGCACAAAAAAATCTGTACCTCGGCGAGATGAGGTGATTTGATTAGTCCATCACAATTTGAGCAATTCATTTGAAGCATATCGTTACCTTCACCAATCCACATGGAACTCACAAATAAGACGCCATCAATCTAACGGAATTTGAGGGATAGGTCAAAGAGATGAACTTCTTATGTCTACATTGTTTTGAAGACTCCATATTTGCCAAAACTCACAATTTTTACCCCCCCTGAAATCTAAGAATTAGAGATTTGGCCTAAATTCATTCTTTAAGTGGTGATTTAAAAGAAAAGGCCACTCAGTTTTAATGAGCGGCCTTTTGTGGGTTTTACTCAACAACATGGGGGTTCTTAGCAGCCTGAGGCGCCTTGTGGACCATGGTGTAGGCGTAATCGATGCCGTCACCATAAGCACCGCCATGCTCACGGAAAATATTTAGGACCGCGTCATAATGTTCCTTGTCCGCCCAGTCACGTTGGAATTCGAGGACCGTTGCAACCGAAGTCATGGGAACTGCACCCGCTTGAACTACACGGCGCATCGCGGCATCGTGGGCAGCGACTGATGTCGCTCCGCACGCATCTTCGACGACGTAAATATTGTATCCTTCAGCCAGCATGTTCAATGTTGGCCATGCGACGCAAACTTCCGTCCAGAGACCAGCAATGATGATATTCTTCTTTCCGGTTGTCTTGATTGCTTCACGAAATTTTTCATCATCCCAAGAGTTCATGCTGCTGCGCTCTATCGGTTGCTGCCCTGGGAAAACATCCATCAGGTCGGGCCATATATAGCCACTAAAGGATTCAGTTTCCACAGCAGTGAGAATAACAGGAACTCCGTACTCTTTAGCCCCCTTGGCCAGCATAACGACATTATTGACAAGCAACTGACGGTCAATATTGGCGACGCCGAAAGTCATTTGAGGTTGGTGGTCAATAAATACAACTGCGCAGTTGTCAGGAGTCAGTAAACCACCATCGGTGTTAGGTAATATATTAGCCATGATGTTTCTCCTAAACTTGTTATGGGTTAATTATCAGTCTGTTTTGTCATGACTCTGAGTTGCAGACTGATATGATCGAACACCAGATGCATGCCAAGGTGTTTGAAAAATCTGGTCGAGCCGTAAATGACACCCCAACGGGTGCGGTCTAAATCAAAATGTGCTTCAGCAACAAGCCTGCCGTTTTCGTCCTGCACCAAACTTGCATCAAATTCTTGCGACGCTGTCACTCCACAAAGGGTCAATTCACCTTTGACATGGTAGTTCGGTGAGCTGCTGTTCCGGTCATCATGGGTCGGCTTGGCGAGTAGCTTAAAGCGTGCTTCAGGAAACTTTTTGACATAGAAAAAGTCGTCTGATTTCAAGTGGTCTTCAAGTACGGACTTCAGATCATTTCCGGCGAGGTTGATGTTATCGATCGAATTCATGTCGATGGTAAATTCACCGGACACTTCACCATCAGTGACTGAAACCTCACCAACAGATAGATGTAAAGTCCCCCAGTGAGTGGTGTTAGAGTTTCTCCCGGCCCATTGGATAACGCTTGACTCCAGGTCTATTTGAAAACGGCCGTCAGCAAACTGCTTTTCAGGCTGGGGTTCCTGATCAGTTGATTCTCCAGCCAAAGGGAAGCCTGCTTGTTGCCAGGCAGCCAGACCACCTTTTAGGATTGCGATATTCGAGTAGCCATCTCTCTGCAATTTACTGGCGGCCGTTATAGCATCGTATGTGTCTTTATCAACCCCGCAAATGACGATCATTTTATCTTTGTCATTGCATAGGGCGGCTACCTGTTCGAGAAATGAAACCTCGTAAACGCAAGCATTTTTTGCGCCTATCGCGTGAACTTGTTCGAACCGGGATTTCGGCAACGGGTCGAGCAGTAAAATTTCTTGATGCCCCTGTTGTAAATTGAGCAACTCCTCAGTGGTTATGTATTTGTATCCATTATCGTTATACATCCCTCACTCCTTATTTAGTTGAAAGCGTTTCAATAACTCTGTAAGCAGAGTTTTCTCTTTGACACTCAGGAAACCAAGCTCTTCCGAGACAACCTTTGCGTGTCTAGGAAAAACTTTAGCAATCAGCGTCTCACCTGAATCGGTCAGATGGACGTAAACTTTTCTACGGTCTGTTTCAGACCTTTCACGAATGACAAGACCTTTTTTTTCCAATGTGTCCACAACCGTGGTCAGGTTGGCATCGCTTTTCAGAATTTTTTCTCCAAGCTGGCCCTGGCTCAAAGACCCTAGGTGATACAGAGCCTCCAATACAGCAAACTGGCTTAACGTCAGGTTGTCCTGTGCCAGA
>Ga0224504_10001161_pt1 | contig 11789 bp, 11 predicted proteins | sample SF_Oct11_sed_USG_3_FD_170160 | JGI IMG/M metagenome (GOLD analysis project Ga0224504, IMG submission 170160) | Sediment microbial communities from San Francisco Bay, California, United States - SF_Oct11_sed_USGS_24 | ecosystem: Environmental > Aquatic > Marine > Sediment | place: USA... | reverse complement strand
CGGCCTGCGTAGTTTCAGCATCCGCTGATTTGGAGCCCAGTGTGTTGGCCTCCCGATTGAGTTCCTGCATCAAAAAGTCGAGTCGGCGACCGACCGGTTCGTCGGTTGCAAAAGCAGCCCTGACTTCCGCAACGTGTGCGTCCAGTCGGTCCAGCTCTTCGCTGACATCCAGTTTTTGAGAAATGATGGCGAGCTCTTGTTCTACCCGATCATTATCAACCTGCGCTTGCAGTGACTCGATACGTTGTTCCAGTCGTTTGCGGATATCGGTGATTACGGCCGGCAATCGTTGCCGCACGCCTTCCGCCAGCGTCAGAATTTCTGCGCAGCGTGTTTCAAGCATTTCCTGAATTCGGGCGCCTTCGCGGGTTCGATTATCGGCGAGTTGTGTAAGCGCGTCATTCAATGCCTGTTTAACGAAGGGGAAGAGTTCCGTTGGATCAATTTCTTGCTCTTCAACAACCCCGGGTATGCGTATGATGGCTGCCGGATTAATCGGCGCCGGATCCTTGATCAGGGATGACAGTGTTTCAAGCTGTTTGATCACTTGCTTCGCCCGCTCTTCGTTGATGGTTGGTTCGGGCAAGGCGTTGGTTGACCACTTTACAGACAATGATGTATCGACTTTGCCGCGCTTCAGGCGCTGACTTACCAGATCTTTAAGTTCTTGCTCTATCGACCTGAAGCCCTCCGGAAGTTTGAATTGCGTGTCCAGATAGCGATGGTTTACGGAACGCATCTCCAGCTGCAACTGGCCCGAGGGTGTCTGGAGTTCTGTTCGGCCAAAACCGGTCATGCTGTTTATCATTGCGAGTGTCTGTCCATCATCAGAGTCTGCGGAAAAGTTTGCTAATGATGCCACGGCGTGGATTTGAGTACAGTCCAATGCTGATGCAGACCTGAGTCTCATTTATTGCATAAATCGGATGCAACGGCTGATGGGGACGCTTAAACTGTGCGGCCTGAAAGCAGGGCTATACACATTTCCCGAGAAACTATTTTGCAGATTGAGTATTCACAACTAAACCTGATTGGCGGAAGAGAAGAAAATCAGGATCGGGTCATGGTGATATCCACCCCGGAATCCGCTTTATTGATTGTTATTGATGGCATGGGCGGCCATGCTGATGGCGCGAAAGCGGCAGAGGTTGCCTGCGAAACCATTGCGGAGGCATTCGCCAGCATTGAAAAGCCTGTATTTGACCCGCAGGGTTTTTTGCATCGGGCTATTGGCCGTGCGCATGCCAATCTTGTCGCTTTGGGCGAAGGCTTAAGTCTGGAGGTTCGGCCCCGGGCGACCTGCGTGGCGTGTATCGTGCAGGATAATGCATCTTTTTGGGCGCACGTTGGCGATAGCCGTATCTACCAGTTGCGTGATAACGGCGTGCTTGAAAGGACCCGTGATCACAGCCATGTTGAGTTGCTGTTGCAGGATGGATTGATCAGAGAGGATGAGCTTCTGGATCATCCGATGCGAAACTTTGTTGAATGTTGTCTGGGTGGTGACCCTGTGATCCCGGGCATGAATATTACGAACAGAAAATCATTGTTGCCCGGCGATGTACTGCTGGCTTGCACAGACGGGTTCTGGTCAGGTTTAACTGATGAAGAAATCGGTTGGCTGGGGCAGTCGCAGGGCACATTGCAGGAACAATTAAATATGCTGGGCAAAAAAGCTGTAAAGGCAGGCGGCCAGTTCGCAGATAACACGTCAGCTGCAGCCTTGCGCTGGCAGGGGTAAGTCATGGAATTTCAGAGACCGAGTCTCCGCAAAGGGGATGAGTTGCGGGCGGTTCGTTTTGAGCCGGGGTATACGACACATCCGGCGGGATCGGTATTGGCGGTGTTCGGCGATACCCGGGTGTTATGCACCGCAAGCATCGAACAGAGTGTTCCCAGATTTTTGCGCGGACAGGGAAAGGGCTGGATTACAGCCGAGTACAGCATGTTGCCGGGAGCGACCCACACGCGCTCGTCCCGGGAAGCGAGCCGCGGCAAGCAGACAGGCCGAACCGTCGAAATTCAGCGATTGATCGGGAGATCATTACGCGCGGTTTGTGATCTGAGTGCCCTGGGTGAGCGCACGATCACGCTGGATTGTGATGTATTACAGGCTGATGGCGGGACGAGGACAACATCAATTTCCGGTGCGTATGTGGCGTTATCGCTAGCTGTGGAGTCATTGTTGGCGGCTAAGTCTTTATCTGCGAGCCCATTGCACGGGCAGGTTGCCGCAGTATCTGTGGGTATTTACGAGGGCATGCCCGTACTCGATCTTGATTACGCCGAAGATTCCGTTGCGGAAACTGACATGAATGTTGTCATGAAAGACGCAGTTTCATTTATCGAGGTGCAAGGCACAGCCGAAGGGCATGCTTTTCGCCGGGATGAACTGAATGCTTTGCTGGATCTTGCTGTTGCAGGGATCGGGAATATTCAGGAAGAACAGAACAGGGCGCTTGCCGCATGGAAGAGCAAAGCCTGAGGCTCAAAATAGTTCTCGCCACCGGCAACCCGGGCAAGCTCAGAGAGCTGCAACGCATGCTGGGTGAACGGTTTGAGCTCATTCCGCAGACTGCGCTTGGTGTTAGTGAGGTTGAGGAAACCGGTGCAACCTTCGCTGAGAACGCCTTGCTCAAGGCACGTCATGCCGCCGCTGTTACAGGTTTACCGGCTATTGCTGATGATTCCGGTCTGGAAGTAGATGCCCTAAATGGCGCGCCGGGTGTTCGATCAGCGCGTTACGCGGGTGAGGGTGCAACCGATGCAGATAACAATCAAAAGTTACTCGAAGCGATGAGCGCCATACCCGCAGAAGACCGAACCGCGAATTTTCGAAGCGTTGTGGTGTTTGTGGACGGTGGCCCTGATTCTGAGCCGCTGGTTGCGGAAGGTGAATGGTCAGGTCAGATCCTAAAGGTGCCCAGAGGCGAGGGTGGTTTTGGGTACGATCCCCTTTTTCTTGATAAAAAATCAGGACTTACAGGTGCCGAGCTGGCACCGGACGAGAAAAATGCCCGGAGTCACCGGGGTCAGGCCATCAAAAAATTATGCGATTTGCTTAAGGCGTGACCTTTTAAAGGTTTATTTTGCAGCGGGTCGGGCGCAGACAGGTCACTTAGACTGATTTTATGCACAATCATCCGTCTTTCTCGGTATTTCATGTAGATAGGCACTAGTTTATTACAGCATTTGGCCTGAATAATCTATAACCAATTGATTAATAAAGGTACTTATTGATTGGTTAAATCTTGTGCAAAATAGCATTTTTTCTTGTCTGATCAACCCTTAGCGACAATTTGACGGCTTTTTCCACAGAGTTATCCACAAAATATGTGGATAACCGTCAGCGGCTTGCCAGTTGCGATGACAGGCGTTATCCTTCCGCGCCCTTTTATATGGTTCGCCGCATCTGAAGCAGGTCGAAAGAAAATAATGAAAACTGATATCCATCCCCAATACCAGGAAATCAAGGTCGTTTGCAGTTGCGGTAACGAATTTCAAACGCGTTCGACGCTGACTGATGAGCTGCATATTGATGTGTGTTCTGCGTGCCACCCTTTTTATACGGGTACACAGAAGATTGTCGATACAGCCGGACGAGTCGATAAATTCCGCCGTAAGTACGGTATGAATTAATCCGGAACATTTTGTTCCGGCCGCGATTCTCTGGTCAATTAGACAATTTAACAGGCAGTGGTTCTCCTTTTGGTCATTAGGGGTATCCCGAACTGTGCATCAGAGGCCCGCGTCACCTATAATGTGCGGCCCCCATTCCCTGGTAGTGGCCTAGACGAGATGCGCTTTTACTAGCCTAAGTCGTCGTGCCGGAGACCACTGCGGATCGTTGTGGTCCGGGAGACTGGCAATACAGGTTGTAATTACGCTGTGTAACCGGGTGCGAGCGGGGTGCTTTGTGTCCATAGCAGGAGCCGAATAAGAAATATGAGTGCGAAAACCTATACGCTGCAGAATTCCGATACCGGAACCCAGATCGAGCTAGAAGCTAAATCGGGTACGGTAGGTCCAGATGTTCTGGATATAAGATCCCTATACGCGCAGACCGGAACATTTACCTATGATCCGGGCTTTGCTGCCACAGCCAGTTGCGAGAGCAAAATTACATATATCGACGGAGCCAAGGGCCTGTTGATGTATCGGGGCTACCCGGTCGAGCAGCTCGCGGGTAAAAGTTCATTCATTGAGGTTTGTTACCTCCTGATGCATGGCGAGTTACCTACGCAAGATCAATTGGCTTTATTTGATGAAACAGTGCGCACGCACACAATGCTCAATGAAACGATGCTGCGTCTGTTTAATGGTTTCTATCATGATGCTCATCCCATGGCGATGGTTGCCGGTGTCGTGGGTTCAATGTCTGCGTTCTATCACGATACAACGGACATTTATGATCCGCGCCATCGAGATATTTTTGCGCACCGTATTCTGGCGAAGATGCCAACCATTGCAGCTGCGGCTTATAAGCACACGATGGGTCAGCCGTTTACTTATCCGCGCAATGATCTGAATTACTCAGAAAACCTTCTCCATATGTTCTTCGCGGTTCCGCCCGAAGAGTATGAAGTGAATCCGGTCGCCGCTGAGGCGATTGATTTGCTGTTTATTCTTCATGCTGATCATGAACAGAATTGCAGTACTTCAACAGTTCGTATGGCCGGCAGTTCAGGTGCTAATCCTTACTCAGCTATCGCCGCAGGTATTGCTGCACTGTGGGGCCCGGCACATGGTGGCGCGAATGAAGCCGTGCTGAACATGCTCGAAGAGATCGGTTCGGTTGATCGCATCGAGAAGTACGTCGCGAAAGCAAAAGACAAGGATGATCCTTTCCGTCTGATGGGCTTTGGTCATCGTGTCTACAAGAATCATGATCCGCGTGCGACGATTATTCGTGAAGCATGTCACAAGGTGCTGAAAAATCTGGGTCGCACAGATTCGCCATTGCTTGAGCTTGCATTGCGACTTGAAGAGATCGCACTGAAGGATGAGTACTTCGTTGAGAAGAAGCTCTATCCAAATGTCGATTTCTATTCAGGCATCATCTACAAAGCACTCGGCATTCCGACGTCGATGTTTACGGTGATGTTTGCGATTGCACGCACAATTGGCTGGGTTTCTCACTGGCGGGAAATGATTGTTGATCCTGACGGGCGGATTGGTCGTCCACGCCAGTTGTATTTGGGTTCGGCTGCTCGCGATTACGTCGACATCGACAAGCGCTGATTCAGGTGATTTGATTCAGGTGATTTGATTCAGGTGATCTGAATCAAATGATTAGCGCTTCGACTTCGCGAATGCCTGCGCGTCTCATCGGTTTGCCGTTAATCGGACTGAGCGGCGCACGGCGCCGCTGCATTTCCGAAAAGATCGTCGCAGCGCACTCGACTTCTTCCAGTCTGAATCGATAGCCAGGAAACCGCTCAGCTTCACCTCTGCGGAACTGGTGGCGGACTTGGGTCAGTTTGTGACCAAACCCCAGCGCATCCAGCGTTAAGCCGACCGTTTCCGGTGAGTCGCTGAACAGGTGTAGGTCTACGGCTGAATGATCAGTTGCATTGCCGCTGAGTACGGGCCCCACCAGTCGGGCATGATAAATATCCAGCAGCCTCATTACAGATAATGCGGCTTCCCTGAGTTCGGTGATTAAGGCCTGTTGATCCGAGCCTCTAAAGATACGGATGCGTTCGGCCAGCGCGATTTCTATTTCGCCATTGCTGGGCAAGGGCGTGTTATTTGCCGATAGGCCTAGTCGTTCGACGGCCTTGGCTTTAGCCGCCCGGAAATCAGTCAGACCATGTTCCTGTATCAGTCGAGCCGCTTCATTGGCCACTGAAGTGCGGCGGTTATCAGGACGGAACAATGTGCGTTTCGTCAAAATATATCCTCGTCATCAACAGCATCAGTTGAACTGCCAAACTCGATAGACGATCCGGAATTACTGCGCTGCTGCTCCGGAATGTTATCGGTGCGGAATAACTCAAATATTGCACCGGAATATCCTGCGGGTGCAACCAGACCGGTTTCGGGGACGATGCGAACGGCGGTAATCCCTGCCGGACGAGGAATCGTGGCGTCTTCAGTATCAGCCAGGGCGTCTTTCATGAAGGCTTTCCAGATGGGCAATGCCGTACGACCACCCTCTTCGCCGGCGCCAAGGGACCGGTCCTGATCAAACCCGACCCATGCAGTGGCAACGATGTCACCGTTATAGCCGCTGAACCATGCATCGCGCCGGTCATTCGATGTACCGGTTTTGCCAGCGATATCGGAGCGGCCCAGTTCGCGGGCCCGGCGTCCGGTACCACGCTGAATCACATCGCGCATCATGTCGTAAATAAGGTAAGCATTTTCAGCTGAGATAGCGCGTTCCGGCGGGGTTTCTGTTGCCAAAAAGAATTGCGGGGCATCCGCAGGCTCAGGTCGCCATTCAAGCCCATGCTGCTGCATGACTTCGATACCGGGGTATTCGGGCACCTCGCTGTCAACTGGCGCGACCGATTCAGCGGCAATGTCGGCGCCGGCCGTTATTTCCAGCGGCAGGGCGTTACACGTCTGACATACAAATGTCGGCAATGCTTCAAGCTTGGTTACCCCGTTGGTATCGATCACACGTTCAATCAGGTAGCGTCTGGTTCTGAATCCACCGTTCGCAAAGACGGAATATCCGCCAGCTACTTCTGCTGGTGATGCGCCGCCGCTGCCTAAGGCCAGCGACAGGTTTGGTGGCAGTGCGCTGTCAGGCAGTCCGAATGCTTTAATATGATTGATGGAGTGCTGCAGACCGGCGCCTCTTAATATTCTTACCGAGACCAGATTCAATGATTTAACAAGCGCTTCCCGCATGCGGGTTGGTCCATTGAAACGCCTTGAATAATTTTCCGGTCGCCATGCTGTTTCGAGGTTTTCGTCATCAAAGACGACAGGCGCATCGTTGATTAGTGTGGCTGTCGTGAAGCCCTTCTCGAGTGCGGCCGAATAAATAAAGGGTTTAAATGAGGATCCGGGCTGGCGTTTGGTTTGAATGGCCCGGTTATATTTGCTGGCGAAAAAATCGAAACCGCCAACCAGTGCGATGATCGCGCTATCGTGCGGGTCAAGCGCAACAAATGCAGCTTGAACCTGAGGCTTTTGAATCAGTTGCCAGTCATTTTCCGCCGTTTTCAGAAGCAGAATCAGGTCACCTGATTCGATCATTTCAGTGACAAGCTTTTGCTGGCCGCCCACGCGGTTATCATCAATATAGGGTCGCCATTTTATTTGTTCCCACGAAAGACGGGCCCGACCGATATTTTGTATGTATACCTCTGCTGAATTGTCTTCAAGAGTATTCAGTACGACCGCGTTATGGAGATCTTTATATCGCCGGTAAGGCGTTAGCAGCTGCTGCAGTTGCTCGTCATCCAGGCTGACCGGGTCTATATCAGTTCCCCCGCTATCCGCACTGTCAGCAAAAATATTTCTGGTGACCGGTCCGCGAAAACCATGGCGCCGGTCATACTGGAGCAGTCCATTCCGCAAAGCGTTATGCGCGGCAGACTGCAGCCGCGAATCGATGGTTGTTGTGACTTTGTAACCCTCTGTATACGCGCCGAGTCCAAAGCGATTCACCATTTCCGATCTAACCATCTCGGTAACATAGGGAGCATTGAGTTCAACTTTTGGCCCGTGCAGATATGACTGCATGGGCAGGGCAAGTGCGTCCTCATATACGTCGCGGTCAATAAAGTTCAGTTCCAGCATACGTCTTAAAACATAGGCACGTCTTTCGGTGGCGCGAACCGCGCTGCTTACGGGATTGAGTGTAGAAGGGGCTTTCGGCAGGCCGGCAATCGTTGCGGCTTCCGCGATATTGACGTCGCGCAAGGACTTGCCGAAATAAACTTCTGCAGCGGCACCAACCCCATAGGCGCGCTGTCCGAGAAATATTTTATTCAGATAGAGCGCCAGAATTTCCTGTTTGGAAAACTCGTTTTCAATCTGGACGGCGAGAATGAGCTCTTTGGCCTTGCGCACAAATGAACGTTCACGGGTCAGAAAGTAAACACGCGCCAGTTGTTGTGTGATTGTGCTGCCGCCTTGGCTCCGCGAACCCGTTGCGAGCAGGTTTATGGCGGCTCGCGTAATGCCCTGATAGTCAAATCCCGGGTGTTCAAAGAATCGGTCGTCTTCAGCGGCAAGAAACGCCTGAACGACATGATCGGGAATGTCTTCATAGGCGACCGGTGTCCGGCGTTTTTCACCGATTTGCGCCATGAGCCGGCCATCGCGCGAATATATGCGCAAAGGTGTCTGCAGTTCGATATCACGTAATGTGTCTGCAGACGGCAGTGCCGGCTCAAGATAGTAATAAGCCCCGGCGATAACAGACAGCAGTAAAACCGTGGCTGAGGCGGCCAATGCCGCGACAATGGTCAAAATTCTAGACTTCATTCAATTCATCATATTGTGGGGTGCATCTCGTTTATTGCACCCATTTTTGAAAAGCGGGGTTAGTCCCTTGCCATCAAGGAGTCGATTATGCATATTAGCTGCGGTTTTTGGGCAAACTCACTGAAAGGTGAGGACGCAAAGCCACCGGTCTAAGGGACTGCAACTGCTACGACGGCTTCGGGAGTCGTGGTGAGGAGCCTGATCCTAGGATAGCGGGGTTGCCGATGCGAAGGTCGTTTAGGGCCTCTTGGCAATCGTTTCTAACCTTATTTCAGGGCTTTCTCGCCTATCCGGCCACCCGTTTCCCAATTAAGCAGCGGCTTTTCCGCAAAAACACCGGTATTTAGATGTTTGGTGTGGAAAGTGTGAATTATGCACGGTTGCTTTATCTTACTTTCGATATATAGTTAAATCGTCACCTAAGGTTCTTATCCATGTTATTTACGCAAGCTAGCGACTTAGAAGGGAAAAACAGTGCTTCTTGGCCCACGTTCTAAGCCTCTGATCGGACTTGACATAACAACGTCATCGATCAAGCTATTGGAGTTGTCGCAAAGCGGTAAGGCCTTCCGGGTGGAATGCTTTTCTGCCGAACCAACACCGCCTAATTCAATCAACGAAAAGAGTATCGTTGATGCTGATGCAGTTGGTGAAGCGATTCGGCGCGCAGCTAAACGATCCGGCTCCAGAGCTCAGGAAGCTGCCATCGCGATCAGCGGTGATGCAGCTATTACCAAAGTTATCCAGATGCCTGCCAACCTCAACGACAGTGAGCTTGAGGGACAGGTTGAAATCCAGGCTGACCAGTACATTCCATTTCCAATGGAAGAAGTCAGTTTTGATTATGAGGTCATGGGGCAGTCGGCAACTGATCCCGAAATGAATGACGTTCTTCTGGTTGCAACGCGAACTGAAAATGTTGATCAGCGCAGGGCTGCGGTTGAGGCTGCCGGCCTTAAGGCGACTGTTGTTGATGTTGAACCTTTCGCGCTTGAAAACGCCTGCCAGCTATTGACGCACCAGATGCCTGATGGCGGACACGATCATTTGATCGCGATCGTTGATTTTGGTGCCAGCAATACGACATTCAGCGTATTGCAGGATATGCGTGTGATATATACGCGCGATTTTTCCTTTGGCGGACAACAGCTCACAGAAGAAATCATGCGGACTTACGGCTTGAGCCTGGAAGATGCCGGTCGCGCCAAGAAAGAGGGCGGATTGCCCAGTAATTACCAGCCGGAAGTGCTGGATCCGTTTATAGACGATATGACACAGCAGGTCAGTCGTTCATTGCAGTTCTTCCTCGCATCAGCGGGTGGCCGCGAGCAGCCTGACCAGATTCTGGTTATGGGTGGTTGTGCCAATATTCCCGGCGTTGGCGATGTGATTTCTAGCAAGGTTGGGATTCCTACAGAGATTGGTGATCCCTTGGGTCATATGAAAATTTCGTCCAAGGCTAAAACACAAGGCGTACGAGCTGATTCAACCGCTTTGTTAACTGCCTTTGGGCTCGCGCTACGGAGTTTCGACTGATATGCCACGCATTAATCTACTGCCATGGCGTGACGAGCTGCGAGGGCAGCGTCGTAACCAGTTCTTTATAGCGCTGGGCGCGGCAGCTGGTGTCGCCGCACTGGCGATCTTTATTTCCTATCTCGCATTTAACAGCGTGATCAATCATCAGAATGACCGCAACCGTTTACTGCAGTCTGAGATTGATAAGTTGAATATCAAGATCAAGGAAATTATTGATCTCGAGGAGCAGAAAAACCGTCTGCTTGCTCGCATGGAAATTATTGAAGAATTGCAGCGCAGCCGCCCGGGCATCGTACATGTCTTTGAAGAGCTGGTTGCTAGCTTGCCTGATGGTGTGTATTTCAATGAGGTCAAGCAAAACGGCAATCGCCTAGAGATTATTGGTTCAGCTGAATCCAATACACGAGTTTCCGCATTGATGCGCAATATCGACGCGTCTGACTGGCTAACGAAACCGGATCTTGAGGTCGTCGAAGTCAAATCGAGAAACCGCGGCCGAAACAATGACGGCGGTAGGCGCGCAAGTGAATTTACGGTGTTTGCGAGCGCATTGACGACGCTTAAAGCAAATGAAGGGGAAACGGAATGAACTTCCTCGAAGAACTTCAGAACCTCGATTTTAATGATATAGGCCGTTGGCCATTTGTTTTCCGCGCATTGTTTGTCGGTTTATTTTTTGTCGTTGCTACTGGCGGCGGTTTCTACTACTTCGTTTATGACAAGCAAATGCCTCGTCTTGAACGTGCTGAGCAGGAAGAATCTGAGCTGAGAGCTTCTTTCGAGCAAAAACAGAAAAAAGCAGCAAACTTCGATGCCTATAAAGAGCAGTTGGCTGAAATCGAGCGCTCATTTGGCACGATGTTGCGTCAGCTGCCTGGCAAAACAGAGATACCTAATCTGCTGGTAGATATATCTCAGACGGGTCTGGCCGCTGGCTTGCAGGAAGAATTATTTCAGCCTCAAGCAGAAATGCAAAAAGAGTTTTATGCAGAGAAGCCGATCAAGATTCGCTTGAAAGGCAGCTATCATGAGTTTGGAAAATTTGTCAGCGATATCGCGGCTTTACCCAGGATCGTTACGCTTCACGACATTGAAATTGTGAAAGAGCGTAATGCGACTGCTGGCGATGCCGACAGTCTGGAGCTGACCGTGACCGCAAAGACTTATCGCTACCTCGATGATGAAGAGGAAGAAGCGGCGGGGAACGCAGGGTAATGCAGATGGAACAGCGCATGCATTTGATGGTTCGATTTATACCGGTATTGCTGTCGTTAACGCTTGTGGCGTGCGGTGGCGGTATGCAGGATCTTGAAGACTATATAGCCGAGGTTAACTCGCGTAAGGGCGGTCGTATTGAGCCTTTACCGCAGATTAAGCCTTATGAAACTTATGATTACAGCGTCGCAGGTATGCGTTCGCCGTTTGAACCGGATCTTCCTGATGCTCAGGAATCAGCGCCGATGGGCCCATCGCCTGTTAAGAACCGGAACAAGGAATATCTCGAGCAGTTTCCACTGGATACATTGTTGATGGTGGGTACGCTGGAGCGTGATGAGAGCACCTATGCATTGGTGCAAACCAATGATGGATTGGTTCATCGCGTCCAGCCAGGAAATTACGTAGGCCAGAACGAGGGTCGCATAGTTTCAATTACTGAAAGCAGGATTGAGGTAGAAGAGCTTGTTACAAACGGGCTTGGGGGCTTTTTCACGCGTAGCGCTGGAATAGGCATTGATTAATAGGCATTGATTAATTTTTGACCGGGACACGTATTGCATTCGTAGGTCAATTTATTGAGCGAC
>Ga0224504_10001160_pt1 | contig 11794 bp, 6 predicted proteins | sample SF_Oct11_sed_USG_3_FD_170160 | JGI IMG/M metagenome (GOLD analysis project Ga0224504, IMG submission 170160) | Sediment microbial communities from San Francisco Bay, California, United States - SF_Oct11_sed_USGS_24 | ecosystem: Environmental > Aquatic > Marine > Sediment | place: USA: California... | reverse complement strand
GGTGCCAACCATGTTGGCAATCACGATCGCGGTGATCGTGGGAAAGCGGAATTTGTCGCTGGGCATTGGCCTTGACTGAGCTCACTGGTTGCGGACCGGGTCTATGTCCTCGGGGCATTGTATACGCTGTTTGAGCTTGCACAGCCGTTGTTAGTCCGGGGCAAGCGCCGAATCGTTTGAATCGTAACTGTATTTACACTCGCGCACAGAATGGCCCCGGCCGGGGCCATCCTCGGCCGGCAGCCTCTACCGGCGGGCCGGGTTAACCGAATGGAATCCCTATTTCACGGGCGCCAGTCGCCAGACATCATTGTCAATCAGAAACGCATTGACTTCGGACGGTAAACCAAACCGCTCGCGGTCACCGCCAAAGGTCATAATTGACGGCCGCAATCCACGTCGTCCGCCCGAAATCACCAGGGCATCAAAATCGTATTTGATACCGGCTGAGGAGCCCGCGTTCCAGGGCGGCGATGCCGAGGGCATCAATTCTGTCCATGTCGCGCCGTCCTTGCTCGCCCAGATATCCATTGGGTTGGCCGCAATTGGCGGTAGACCGGGAATCTCTCCATAACCACCGAAGCAGACAATCTGATCCAGGACAACGACGCACTGATGCCCCGGGCGCGGAGACCAGCCAGCCGATGGCGTAACCTCCTCCCACATGACGCCGTCCGGAGAACGCCAAACGTCATTAAAATACAAAGTACTGGTTGCGGGCTGACAAGGGCTCTCGGAATCGAATCCGCAGCTGAATCCCCGCTCACCGCCGAGTACGTAAAGGTAGCCGTTCTTGGAAACCACGGCAGCGCCGGCTCGCGGCGACCACATCGGTCCATTCGTTTCAACTTCTCTCCAAGTACGGCCATCGCGTGACATCCATACATCATCAAACAAAATGCGGCCCGTGCCTCCGGTCGACGCATCGTCTCCCTGGCTGCCGCCGAGCACATAGATAGCGCCTTTGTGCACCACCGCGGAGAGACCGGCACGACCCGGCCAGGGGGCGTCAATCGTTTCGACTTTCCAGCTAGCGCCGTCTTTACTGCTCCAAACTTCATCAAAAAACGTCGAGGCGGGGATGAAAGGCAAACACGGAACGCCGGGCGGCAGAAACTCGCAGCCACCTGGATAAATGGGATTTGGTGCCGTCTCGAAGTTTTGTCCGCCGATCACATACATCCGGCCGCGATGAGTGACCGAGCCGAAATAAGCGCGTGGCTGCCACATCTGCTGATCGTCCTGTCCGTCCTGCCACTGAGCCAACTGCGTCCAGGTCGCCCCCGAGTCCGAACTCTTCCAGACATCGCCAAACAGCTGCGTCGCGGTTTCAAACGAAAACGGTCCCCGCCCGCCCATAACATAGAGGTCGTTTCGCAGTTCAACTGCCTGCAGGCCGGCGCGCGGCGCCCACATATTCGGTTCGAATGGAACCGTGGGTCGAATATTTTTCCAGCTGTAGGAGCCAATATCTATGGCGCGTTCGTCGGCAAGAGTGTAATTGCCTGTCGCCAAAATCAGCACGGCAGCAATGGTCGCGTGGAAAAACGGATTCGACGTGTTCATATTTGCTCCCTCTTTCTTTGTATTATATTTCGAGGCGTAACCTGTACAAGTTACAACGCCGCCGGCCCCAACTCCATCGTTATTATCCGTGGCGGACTCTGACGAGCTACCTCCTCAAACCTGGGCCACTGTCGATCGACTTTTCTAAAAGCGGTAGAGCATCTGACGCCTGCAAACGATGGTGCGATCGTTGCATCTTATGTTCAATCGAAGTTCCGTTCGCACTCTGGTAACATAAGTGGTTACTATAATAGAAATAAATAAATACAAGTTCACGCACAACAACTATAAATAAATGCTCACGCAATGTGTGCAATACGGCTAACTGGGGATCGCCTCTTGCGTTGCGCTCCGCCAATTCGCTCGAACCACCCATCTCGCAGTTCTATTTTGCGTCTGAGGTGAACGGATTGCTTATACATTGACGTGGCTATCGGTCAGTTCAGGAGGGATCAATCAATGAAGAATCTATTAATCGCGGCAGGCACAATGCTCGGCCTCGCCATCACTGCTATCGGGTCAGCAGCGCCGCAACGCCTCGAGGTGCCCGAAGCGCTGACGGTTCTCAACGCCCCTGCGGCGGTCAACAAGAACGCAAAAACATACATTGTTCAGCTTTCAGGCGAGCCAATTCTCGCTTACGAAGGCAGCATCAAGGGGTACCAGGCAACCAAGCCCGGCAAAGGCAACAAGATCAACCCCAAGAGCGCGAACGTCAAGAAATACGCTGCGCACCTCGAAAGTCAGCACGACGATGCCATTGCTGATGTGGGTGGCGAGAAAATATACAGCTACAAGTACAGCTTCAACGGATTCGCCGCCAAGCTGACAGCGTCGGAAGTGGAAGCGCTGCGGAATCACGGTGACGTGGTCAACGTCTGGGAAGACGAGATTCTCGAACTGCAGACCAACACGAGCCCCGACTTCCTGAACCTCACGGAAGGCAGCGAACCGTGGTCAAACGGTTACACTGGCGAAAATGTTGTCGTTGGTATCCTTGACACCGGCGTCAACCCTGAACACCCGAGCTTCGCAGACGTCAAGACCCCCAAGAAGGGCAACAAGGGTCCTATGATTCCTTACGGAGCAGCTCCTGCCGACTGGACGGGAACGGCCTGTGACTTCGGCAACTCAGACTTCAATCCCGAGGACGCGCCGGCCGAATGCAGCAACAAGTTGCTGACAGCGAAGTGCTATGTGACGGGTTTTTCGGCCGTGACTGATCCCAGCCTCCCCTGCGGCGGCGATGGTGCATTTGTTGTTCCGGACGAGTTCCTGTCCGCTCGTGACGCGAGCGATCACGGCAGCCATACGGCTTCCACGGCGGCCGGAAACTACGGTGTCGAGGCGACCATCAATGGCGAGTCGCTGGGCACCATCAGTGGCATGGCGCCGCGTGCAAGAGTCGCGGTTTACAAGATCTGCTGGCTGGCACCTGGCGCAACCAACTTCGGTTGCGCGGGCTCTGACTCGTTGGCAGCTATTGACGATGCCGTTGCCGACGGCGTGGATGTCCTGAACTACTCTATCGGCGGACCGAGTACGTCTTTCGGTGGCGCAGCCAGTGTCGCGTTTTTGAATGCGGCCCTCTCTGACGTTTTCGTGGCGACGTCTAACGGTAACAGCGGTCCCGGAGCCGAGACAGTTGGTACACCAGCCGGCGTACCCTGGATCACCTCCGTTGGCGCCGCACAGGACGATGGCGTCCTCGGCACGGGCCTGGTCGTTAATGCACCGGTCTCCGTAGCCGGAACCTACATTGGCCTCGAAGGCACGGGACCCGTTCGATTGAGCGGTGCCGGCGACATCGCCGACAGTGTTGTTCCAGCCGAGCCGCTGGACGGCTGCGCGCCGCTTAGCAACGATATTGCCGGCGGTATTGCGTTGGTAATTCGTGGTGCCTGTTCCTTCGCGAGCAAGTACAACAACGCGGCGGCTGCAGGCGCGCGCGCCATTGTGGTCTACAACGATGGCACCAGCCCGACCCGCATCGATCCTATTTTTATGGGCGGCCTGGCTGGCGTGACCATTCCGGGGCTCATGATCGGCTTCAATGACGGTGCGTTGCTCGAAGCAGCTGCCAGTGGTGGTGAAACCGTTGCAGGTACCGTAGGTCCGAGCATTGTGATATCGCTGGCGGATCGAATCGCCGGTTTCTCGTCGCGCGGCCCGAACGGTGGCGCGCCGGATATCATCAAGCCGGACGTTGCGGCACCGGGTGTTTCGATTCTCGCCGCGGGCAGTCCGTTCGATGCCGGTGGCGCGAACGATGGCCAGAACTTCCTGTTCCTTCAGGGAACCTCGATGTCCAGTCCGCATGTTGCAGGCGTGTTCGCCCTGCTGAAACAGGCACATCCCGACTGGAGCGCGGCAGTTGCGAAGTCTGCACTCATGACGACGGCACGCCAGGACCTGAAAAAGACCTTCGGTGATGAAGCAACCAATCCGTTCGATATCGGGTCCGGCCACATCGTGCCCGAAGAGGCCTTCGATCCAGGCCTGGCCTACGACGCGGGTTTGTTCGAATATGCGGCATTTACCTGTGGCAACAATGTTCCGCTCTTCACTCCCGGTTCGTGCGCATTTCTTGCGTCGATCGGATTCTCGTTCGATGGTAGCGATCTCAACTACGCCTCGATCGGGGTCGGAATGTTGGCCGGTTCACAGACCGTGACGCGCACCGTGACCAATGTTGCCAATAACAGCGGTAACAAGTCATTCAACGTTGCTGTCGACGCACCGCCAGGGATCGACGTGTCGGTCAATCCTTCGACAATCAAGCTGAAACCTGGTGAATCTGCGACCTACGAAGTCACGCTGACGGCGACTGACGATGCTGTGGCTGAAGAATGGGCATTTGGCTCCCTGACCTGGTCTCATGGCAATGAGTACTCGGTACGCAGCCCGATTGCCGTGAAGCCAGCCGCGCTCGTTTTCCCGGCCGAGGTTTCCGGTTCCGGCACTGATGGCTCGCTGAGTTTCGACATTCAGTTTGGTTATGGTGGTGACTACACGGCTGGCACACACGGACTGGCTGAGGCATTCACGATAGACGACACGGTTGATGATGATCCGGGCAATAGCTACAGCCTGCAGGGTCCTGGAACGGTTTCCTACTTCTTGGGTTACCCGGATGGTACTGCGTACGTCCGATTCGCGTTGTTTGACGAGTTCACCGACGGTGACGACGATCTCGACCTCTACCTCTGGGCGTGTGACGCACAAGCGTTTACTTGCTCGCAGATCGACGCGAGCACGACAGCGACAGCGACCGAGCAGGTTGACGTGGTTTTGCCCGACGCATTTGCCGGGTTTGGAAGTCCGGGGACATTTTACGTGGTTGAAGTCCATGGCTGGCAAACGGATGGTCCTGATGCCAACTACAGACTGTTCGACTGGAACTTCGGACTGGTCGACGATCGCGGCAACATGACAGTCACTGCGCCGACCTCTGCCACAAACGGCGCAACAGAGACCATCACGGTTGACTGGCCTGCGGCGAATACGCTGAATCCGGGTGCCAAGTACCTGGGTGCAGTCTCGCACAGCGGACCAGACGGTTTACTTGGACTGACGCTAATTAATATCAGTACCGAGTAAGCGCAACAAAAGCCGCAAGGCAAAGCCGTCCGCCGACATCGGCGGGCGGCTTTTTTTTGGCGGTGCTTCGTAGCGTGTGGTTAGCGCGTCGCTTCGCTGGCTTCGCCGGCAACCGGCTTACGCGGGCGTTCGCAATAAAACGGGGGGCCCTGGCTCCGTCCGTGATAGTGGTAGGACGCGCCGCGGTGTCTCAGGACGATCAGCAGGCCACTGGTCAGCGCCTGCAGGTATCCCATGTCGGGTTGCGGGCAGCCGAGGCTGCTGTCCGGCCAGGTGACGTAGCGTGCTTCCAGCACATCGATATCATCGGGACTTGCGCTCAGCTTCTCGGCGAGATCCTGCACTGCCATGTCGGTCCAGGGTTTCAGCTGGGGAATTGACGGCAGTTCGTCCTGCACCAGGGCCTCGACCGTCAGCGGCTGCGGCGGCGGTTCGAGCAATCGAGCATTGCGGTTATGGTCTGTCTGTGGCTCTTCGTTACGGCAGCCGCAGATTACCAGCGCCGCCAAGACCAGGACTACCGTATGTTTCGAATTCAAGTTCGTCGACCGTGGAGTCTAAAGATGCACGTTAGTGTACCGCTATTTCTACCCGTGTTTTTTGCCGTAGCCTAAACCGCGCCAGGTCGAGGTCGATCAGCAGCTCAATATCATCAAAGGCCTATTGAAGGCGGATAATACTCGCAAGGCCGCTGCCGCAGAGGTCGACGGCATCATGGTCTCAAACCACCAAAACCGTCCGCTTGAGGGCGTGGTTTACGCCGTCAGGGCGATGCCGAAAATTACCGACGCCGTTGGAGATCGACTCTGCATCCTGGCCAATGGTCGAGTCTATTCCGGTCTTGATGTTGTGCGCATGCTCGCACTTGGTGCCAATGCCGTGCTGATCGGCAAGCCGCGGGCGTATACGCTCGCGGCGAGCGCGCAAGCGGTCGCCGAACACGTGTTGGAGCGGATGCACATTGAAAAGTCAGCTACACCGGATCGGCCTGGGCGGCGTCGATCAGGAGCCGCAAGGCCTGCGCAATTGGTGCCGGACTGCCGTCCGCCAGAACGTGAACAAGCGCCTCGTCAATGACTGCGGCGCCCCTGAGGCCGGTCCCCGCAACACGAGCGTCGTCGACCAGCCTGGCGTCCTTTACTCGAATTTTCAGTCGCGTTCCCCGGGTATCGACGGATATAACGTTATCAAGTCCGCCAAGAGCCTGCAGCAGCATATGAAAATCGTCCTCAGCGAGCGAATGCTCCCCGATGTGGTCCGATTCCGTGGCCCGAGTGATCGTCTGCGGCGCCGGGGTTTCCGCAACTCGTCCCAGTTCAGCTGCAATTGCGTCCGCGCGCAAACCGACAATGACCTGCATCGTGTCACTCGTCGGATAGATCATGCCCGCCGCACCCAGCGCTCTAAGCGACGCCTCATCGACAGCATCACGCGACGCAATATTCAGTCTTAGACGTGTCATGCAAGCATCGATGGCAAGCAGATTCTGGGGACCGCCGAGGGCTACCAGGTACTTCGCGGCCTCCTCGTCCGGCGCACCAGTCACCGCACCCGCCTGCGCCGGCTCGACATCGTCCCTTCCGGGTGTCTTGATGTCGAAGCGCACGATGAAAAACCGGAAGATTGCATAGTAAACGGTGAAATAGATCGCCCCGATGGGCAGCATCATGAGCGGCCGGGTCGCCTTGTTGAAGTTCAGGACATAATCGAAGAGGCCAGCAGAAAAACCGAATCCTAGCCGGATCTGGAGCAAGTCCATAACCGCCATCGATACGCCCGTCAGCACCGCATGAATGACGAAAAGCACCGGCGCGACGAACATGAACGTGAATTCGATGGGTTCGGTGATGCCCGTCAGGAATGATGTCAGCGCCATCGACACGAGCAGACCGCCGACGGCCTTGCGCCGTTCCGGTTTCACCGACCGGTACATTGCGAGGCACGCAGCCGGTAATCCGAACATCATCACCGGGAAAAACCCGCTCATGAAAGCGCCAGCCGCGGGATCTCCCGCAAAATATCGGCGCAGGTCGCCCGTGACGCCTTCGAAGTCACCGACGATGAACCAGGCAAGGTTGTTGAGGATATGGTGCAAGCCCGTAACAATAAGGATGCGATTCAGCAAGCCGTATCCGAACAGGCCGATCTCGCCGGCGCCGATGACTGCCTCACTCAGCGCGTTCATACCCGTCTCGAGAACGGGCCAGCCGAAGCCGAACAACGCGGCGATCAGCAATGCGGCAAAACCGCTAACGATCGGTACAAAGCGACGCCCGGAGAAGAACGCGAGATAATCGGGCAGCCGGATTTCCGAGTAGCGGTTGTAAAGGTTGCCCGCCACGATGCCACTGATGAGTCCTGCCGGAACGCTCATCTTCATGATCGCGGCGGACTTGTAATCAGCAGACAGGAGTTGCGCGGCTCGTTCGGCCGCATCGGCAATGACTTCCGGCGGTACGTCGATCAGGATCTTGGCGCCCTCGGTCGTGACGAGATAGGCAACGACTGCGGCCAGGCCAGCGGCGCCGTTGCTGCCGCGCGCAAGCCCGACGGCGACGCCGATCGCAAACAGCAAGCCGAGATTCGCGAACACGGCGTTGCCGGCGGCCGCCACGTAAGGCAGGTCCAGCAGGTCCGGCTGACCGAGGCGTAAAAGCAGGCCTGCGACCGGCAGCACCGCGATCGGCAGCATCAGCGACTTGCCGAGTTTCTGTATGGCCGGGAACAGCTTCTTCATTTGACGTCCCCCGTCACCGCGAACTCGCGCATCATTGCCCGTACCTCGCCGGCGGAACGCATCGCGAGCGCGCGTGTCGCAAGTTTTTCGCAATCCTTGGTGCTCAGCTCGCGCAGCCGCGCTTTCTGCCGCGCGATACCGCTCGCCACCATCGACAACTCGCGAATGCCGAACCCGACGAGGATCGGTGCGGCCAGGAGGTCACCGGCCGCGCCACCGCAGACTCCGACCGGCTTGCCGGCTGCGTTCGCGGCCTCGGCTGTCCGCGCAATCAGTTCGAGCACCGCAGGATGAAGCGCATCCAGACGGTCGGCCAGCAATGGTTCGCCGCGGTCCATGGCCAGCGTGTACTGGGTCAGGTCGTTGGTGCCGATCGAGAAAAAGTCGACAATCTCGGCCAGCCGGTCCGTGATCAGGGCAGCGGCCGGTGTCTCGATCATGATGCCCAGATGCACCCGCTGGCTCCCTGGCCGCCGCGACCGGATACGCTCGATCGTGTCGCCGACGTCCTCGACCTCCTCAACGCTGCTCACCATCGGCAACATGACGCGTAACGGGCTGGCACGGCGTACCTGCAGCAGTGCCTCGAGCTGTGTTTCGAACATGCCGCGGTCCCGAAGACTCAAACGGATGCCGCGCACGCCGAGTGCCGGGTTTTCCTCGAAGCGCTGCTCAACGTAGGCAATCGGCTTATCGCCGCCAGCGTCCAGCGTACGTACGACCAGCAGACGATCACCCAGCGCGTCCGAGGCTTCCTGGTAGACGGTAAGCTGTTCATCCATGCCGGGTGCCGTATCGCGATCCATGAACAGGAATTCGGTACGCAACAGACCGCTGCCGTCGGCGCCGAATTCGACGGCAGACCTTGCGTCTGCGACCGATGCAATGTTCGCGCAAACGTGCACATGCACGCCGTCGATCGTCATGCAGTCGGCCGCCGCCGCCGCCTGTTCCTGCTGTTGGCGCACGGCATTGTCCTGCTGTCGCTCCCGGAACGTGCTGATCTGGTCAGACCGTGGCTGCACGTGCAGCTCGCCGAAGTCGGCGTCCACTAAGAGCCGTGCCTGGTCCTCGACCGCTAGAACCGCATCGCCGACCGCGACCAGCATCGGGATCTGCATCGAGGCCGCGAGGATAGCGACATGCGACGTCGTACCTCCGGCAGCCGTGCAGATACCGGCGAGCTTGTCGCGATCGAGCTCCAGCAATTGCGACGGCAAGAGTGTATGAGCGATGACAATTGCCTGGGCGGGCAACGCGATGGTGTCACCCGGAGATTCACCGGCGAGCGCGCGCTGCACGCGCTGGTTCATGTCTTCAAGATCATCGGCGCGCTCGCGCAGCCGCTTGTCCTCTAGCTGACCGAGCGCATCGCTGAGACGCGACACTGCACCACCCCATGCCGCTGATGCCGATTCGCCCTCTCGGATGCGATTCGCCGCGTCTTCCATGATCGTCGGGTCCTCGAGCAGCGCGACATGTGCTTCGGCAATTTCGCGGCCCGCTCCAGTGCGCGAGGCGGCGAGTCTCTCGAGGAAACTGCGGACCGTCTTCCTGCTCTCGTCGAGCCGGCACTGCTCTTCTTGCGGCGAACCGGCCGGCGCCTCCGCATCGGGCTCCCAGGCTCGCAGATGTATTGCCGTCCCGATAGCCAGACCTGCGCTCGCCGGCTGCCCTCGAAGGACTGCTCCCGGGGTCAGTGGCGCCAGCAGTTCCGGCGCAATCGGAATTTCGGCTTCGGGCTTTCGCTCGAGCGGCTCGAGCAAGGGCAAGAAGGCATCGATCGCAGCTTCGCCGTCGTCACCTGCCGCGACGATGGTGACGGTCTCACCATGGCCGACGCCCAGCGTCATCAGCTCGACGGTGCTGCGCGCATTTGCAGACTTGTTGCCGCTGCGGCACTCGACATGAGCGCCGAACGGCCGCAGCGATGCGGTCAGCAATGCGGCCGGTCGCGCGTGGATGCCGTGAACCAGTCCGACAATGACGGATTTCGAATACTCCACTCGCGGCGCGCGGGCGGGCGCCGGCAACCCGCCGGCTTCGCGGCGCGCGGCCGTAATTGTGAAGATCGGATCGCCCGCGGCAACCCTCCCGGCGCATTGCGGCTCACTCGCAGTGTGGGCGTCGCTTTGCAACAGGATCACCGGTGTGCGCAAGGACGCGGCTCGCTCCAGCAGCAGGTCCATGTCGAAGCTCAGCAGTTCCTGCCCCGCGACGACCCTGTCGCCAGGCTGGACGTGGGCCGTGAATCCTTCACCTCCGAGGCCCACCGAGTCGATACCGACGTGGATCAGAACTTCTGCACCATTGTCGGCGCGCAGGTTCACTGCATGGCAAGTTTCGGGAACCGTGACCACCTCCGCGCCGAAAGGAGCACGAACGACATTGTCCGTGGGGTCGATCGAAACGCCGTCCCCGAGTACTCGACCGCTGAAGACCGGGTCTGGGCTGTCGTCCAGACTCGCGCACCAGCCACCCACTGGTGCGAGGACCTGCAGGGTTCTGTCTTCGCCAATACTCACCGCGAATCTCCTGACACGCCGCCGAACACCTCTACCCAGTTCACGACCCACATTGGTTCGACCCCGTGGCGCGTGAAACTGAAGCAGAGATCGTGCGAATCGCTGGCACCTTCAGGCAGTTCGAGACGGGCGGCGGGTAATTTGGTAACGCCGTGGTTGCCGAAGGCGGGCACCAACGGCAGCAAGGCCACCACCGGACCGTCACAGCTTCCAAGCCTGATGCGCAGCTCGCCGTCACCTGATTCCGGAGACTCAACCACCACGTCGTCGATCATGTCGCCGATCTCGAAATTGAAGGGCAATTGTCCAACCGAGGCCGCGACGGACTCTGCGACGGAGAGATCGACGTCCTCAAGTATCCAGCAGGGGTTCATGATGTCGACGAGGAACGACTCGCGATGGCCCTCCAGCGGCGCATCATCCTCGAGCGCCAGCACGATGTCGTTGCTGCAAAGTTTGAGTTCGCGGCCGGTCAACCGCGCCGTGCGCGGGACATGAGGCTCGCGAGCCGCGGGACCACGGCTTCGGATTCCGAGCGCGTCGAGCCTCCCGCCATGCCGCTCGAGTCGTTCTGCGAACGATGCCCAGCTTTGGTTTCGTGGTGCGGACCAGCCGAGTTCGGCAATCGCGAGGATGCGTGGAAAACTCATGTATACCACCCGATCCTCAGTACGAATATGCTCGGTCCAGACGTTGGCCTGCAAGCCCAGCAGGAGGTCTCGCTTCTCCGTGAGGCTGTCCGGCGTGATATCGAATCCGTAAATGTCCTCGGTCGTCACGATTCCGCCCCGCCCAGGCGGTGAGCCCGGTGCATTGGTCTGCACATGATCCAGATAGAACGTCGGCGCTGGCGACAGCACGGTCTTGTGCCCTTTCGCGGCGGCAGCGATCGCGCCTTCGACGCCACGCCAGGACATGACAGCCGCTTCGGGCGGCAACTCACTTTCCAGGATTTCGTCCCAACCGATGACCTTGCGTCCGAGGGTCGACAAATAGTCCTGCAAGCGCTCGACGTAGTAGTTCTGGAGTGCCTGAACGTCGTTGACGCCTAGCTCCTGCATCCGCTCCGCGATACGACCGGAGGCGAGCCATTGTTTCGTGACGACCTCATCGCCGCCGAGGTGTATGTATTCGCCTGGAAACAGCTCCGTAACCTCGCTGAGCACGTGCTCGAGGAACCTGAAGGTATCTTCCTCAAGATTGAACACGTTTTCGAAGATCCCCCAGCTGGCCGACACGCGATCGACGCCATGCCCGGGTACGCCGAGCTCGGGATACGCGGCGATTGCTGCCGTTGCGTGGCCAGGCACGTCGATCTCCGGGACAATCGTGACGTGCCGGGATGCCGCGTGCGCGACGATGTCCC
>Ga0224504_10001159_pt1 | contig 11795 bp, 13 predicted proteins | sample SF_Oct11_sed_USG_3_FD_170160 | JGI IMG/M metagenome (GOLD analysis project Ga0224504, IMG submission 170160) | Sediment microbial communities from San Francisco Bay, California, United States - SF_Oct11_sed_USGS_24 | ecosystem: Environmental > Aquatic > Marine > Sediment | place: USA... | reverse complement strand
CGCGTATTGATATCACCTAGGTACAGCGCCATCGCTAGGGCTCCTCCTGGAGGCGCGTGTGGATCTCGATCGCCAGCACCGATGCCAGCCGGTCGATGCGGGTTTCGAGGCGGCCATCGACGACCACGGTTCCTTCTGCTCCGACCACGACGAACCCGGTGCCGACGTCTGCTTCTGGCTCCACCTTCACCGCCGGCCGATCGCGCATCCGATCGCGCACGGCCGGTCCAAGGTCTTCCGAACAACGCACCACCGTGCCTTCGGCTTCGACGAACTGCAGTGCATCTGTGAGCTCGCTGCTGAGAGTCGCCAGGTAGGCTTCGTTTCGAGCAACGTCGGGAAGTAGCGCCTGGGCCCGTTCGAGGACCCGATCGACCAGGTGCGTCCGCGCGAGGAGCACGGCACGCATCGCGGCGTGCCTTTCGGCGGCGATCGCAACGCGGGCTTCCGCGCCGTACTCGGCCTCCTTGTCCTTCAAGACCTCTCTTCGCCTGTCCTCGACGACTCGCTCGGATTCGGTACCGAGCCGTTTGGCGTCAGATCGCGCCGCGCCCAGAATGGACTCCGACGTCCTTTCGGCGCTGCGGCGCAACTCAGTGTCGAGGCCGGGTTTCGCCATCTGCCTGTCAGCCCCCTCCTTGCATGAGCATCAGAACCGCGACCACGAACCCGAGGATCGCCAAGGTCTCGGGAATTGCGATCAGCAATACGACGGTAACCGTGAGCTCGGGCTTCTCAGCCAGCGCCGCGGCGGCTGCCGGACCGATGCGTGACTGAGCCCAGCCTGTGGCGAGGGCCGGGATGCCGACCGCCAACGCCGCGCTCAAGTAGAGAAAAACCGCTTCCAATTCCATATCACTCGCTCCTCTCCGCAGAAGCGCTTTCGCGCGCGGACCAATGTCGAAAGGGCTGATACTGCGACCCGCCCGGGCTGTAGAACTTTCCAAAGAACTCCACATAGTGAAGTCGCAGCATATGAATCGTCGGGCTGAACACGCCGAGGACGAAGTTGATCAGATGAAACAGGAGGCCGAAGAGGATGCCCACCCAGACTGGGCCAAACGCTCCGACCATTCGATTTGCCACGACGGCCATCATGACCGACGCCGTGCCGACGGCCATGATGCGTGCGTACGAAAGCACGTTGCCAAGCGTCGAGACGAGTTCGATCGGTGCGAGCACCCCTTCGCCGATGATCAAGATCGGAAGTGCGGCAAGCGCGGTGATGACCAGGGGCGTGAAGAAGCGCTCGGGGAGCATGTCGAAAGCTGCCATGAGTGCCAGCGCGATGAGAACGACCATCAAGGCTGCCATGCCCTTTCCGAGGGCCCGCCGTTTGTCTCCCCGAAACATCTTGACGGCTCCCACGAGCAGGCCGAGGACGATGTGAACGATCCCGAGGGCGATGGCCAAGCCGAGGAACGGGAAGAATGCCTCTTCGCGATTGAAGATGATCGGATGAAGCCCGATCCGGTGTCCGAGATCACCGAAGAGCTCGCCGTACAGGAACCCGAATATGATCGCGAACAACGAGCATGCGATGCCGATCTCGGAAACCGACCGCAGCTTGGTGTCGGGCTTGGAGCGGATGCGCAAAATGAGCGAGAGGATGCCAAGCATCGTTCCGTAGCCCATGTCACCAAGCACGATCCCAAAGAACATTGGAAAGAAGATCGCGACGAACGGCGTCGGGTCGACCGTTCCGTACTTCGGGAGAGGCATCATCCCTGTAATCGCTTCGAATGGGCGAAACAGACGAGGGTTCTTGAGGACGACCGGTACCGTGTCGCCGGACCACTCCTCCGAAGACACCGCCTCGATCTCGATTTGATTGCCAAATGACTTTCCGAGTTGCCGGTCCAGATCTGGGCGCACTGCACTCGGGATCCAACCTTCGAGGACGAACGCGCGCGGTGTGACGACCGCTTTCTCCATGGCTTCGATGGTCGCGAGCAGGTCTCGAACGGTCGCTTGAATTCGCGCGAGATCGCGTCCCCGCTCGCCAGCGATTCTCTTTCGCTCTCGTTCGATCGCCGCAAGCTCGGCCGGAAGCTTTTCAAGGCGAGCTTGCATGCGGTGGATCGTCCCGCCGACGCTTTCCTCCTCGAACTGGTCGGGGAGGGAGAGCGCCTGCACGCCTGCTTCGCTGAGCAGTTGCTCGGCCTTCGCGCCGTCGGCCGACGGCACGGCGAGGAGCATCGCGGACTCACCCGATTCGGAGGGCTGGCTCAGCAGCTCGAAGCCGTCGCCCAGGGCCTGGCGAAACGCTGCCCGCATCCGTCGGAGCTCCTCTTCACCGTCCTCTTTCAGGATCAGGTAGAAGACTCGAATCCCGTCGAGGTCCAGACCTGACTCCCCGATCTTCGTAAACGCTGCGAAGAAAGGACGGAACTTCAGGATGAGAGCTCGCTCCTCTTCGAGTTGTTGACGCTGTTCGGCCAGCGCTTCGAGCTCTCTGCGGCACCTGCCCGCAATCAAGGCCGCCTGGGGCAACTCGAGCTCCCCGGCCACCCTCGTCGGGCGTGGCGTTTCCCCGAGAAGCTCGAGCGCTGCATCCACGTCTTTGACGATCTTACGAACGCCACGCACGTGACGTTCCTGCTCCGGCGTGAGCCCAAGAGGGGTTAGAGACTCTGTCTCGGTCGGTTCGACGAGTTGAACCAAACCGAGGTCCTGCACGCGCTCCAGGACCGCCTGAAGCTGTTCCCTCGGGCCGAGCATTCGGATGCGGGACATGTCTAGGATCAACTTGGGCCTCGCGACTCGGGGCGGCCTACGAGGAGGTCGATGACATAGCGGGCGAGCTCCGTGATTTCGGCGTCGTCCAGCTCGCCCAGGAATTTGGTCTCCTGCCGGGACTGTTCTCGGATCGCGTCGATCGCCTGGTCTCGTTCGCGGGCGATTCGCTCCCGAAGTTCATCGTCTTCTCTCTTCAGCTGCACCTCGAACTGTCTGAGGCGGTCATCCGCGGCCAGCTTGGCTGCTTCGATGAGTTGTTGCGCTTCCTGCCTCGTGGCTTTGAGCATGGCTTCCAGCTCGACCTCCGTCTCCAGGAGATGACTGAGCCTGGTCGTCGCCTCGGAGGTTTCGTGGTCGCTGTCGCCTTTTCGCTTCGCTGCCATGTCCAACCGCCGGTCTGGAAAATACCAGAAGGAAGGCGTTCGGTGTCACCGTTAAAGGACTTAGGGCCGACGAGTCAGTCCTAGCAAGAGCGCGCCGCTCAAAGTTACCCCGCCCGCCGTCCAAAACGCGACCTCGTAGCTCCATTCCGCGGCGATTAGCCCCAGGGCGTACGCAAAAAATGCGTGTCCCCCATTGAACGCGCCGTGGATGATCGAGACGACCATGCCCCGGGAGGATGCGTCGGCGCGTTCGATCGCGAGGGCAGTCACGGCCGGGTAGGCGATGCCGTGCCCGAGGCCCATCATGGCGCCAACCGCGAATAGATGTGTCGGGCCGAGGAACCCGAGCATCGGGGGCACGGCGGAGTACAAACAAAACGCAACGATCGAAGAGCGAAGCACCCCGAAGCGATCGATCAGACGCCCGCCGCCGAGCCTCACCGTGAGCGCGACGAGTGCGAAACCAATGAAGAAGCTCCGCAACTCCGTGACGCCGAGCTCGAGCGCAAACGGTTGATGCAGTGTGAAGAGAGCCGTGAATGAGGCGGTCATCACGAAGGTCGCGGCGTACACGCGCGACAGCGGCCATCCGAAGATCGGACGTCGCGGTTCATCCTCTTGCGGCGGATGCCGAGGTGGCTCACTCAAACGAGTACTGAGGAGCGCGGCGAGCAGGCCGGCAGCTGCGCTCGCGACGAAGACGCTGATCCAACCCGTGCTGTCTGCGAGGATCTCACCGAGCGTTGGCGAGACCGCGTTCATCCCGAGGTTTGCCGCCCCGAACAGGCCGAGCGCTTGCGCCATCCGGTCGCTTGGCGCGATGTCGGCAGTCATCGTACCAGCGGCATTGAAGCCCATCACCATCCCAGCGCCCCAGCACATCTGTGCGAGGTAGAGCAGGGGGCCTTCGTGATCGACGAAGAGATACAGCACCCCGGTGAGAGCGAGCATGACGTTGCCGAACACGAGCCATGGTTGGCGGCCGTAGCGGTCGACCAGCCACCCAACGAGCGGAGTCATCGCGACCGCGGTGATACCCTGGATGGCAACGGCGCGCCCGATGCCGGCGGCGTCCATGCCCAGCTCGGTCGCGAAGAATTTCGGCAGAATCAAATAGAACGACCAGGAGAACCCGAAGAACGACACCGCCGCGAGCAGCAGTAAGAACTCGCGCGACAAGAGTTGCGGGTCCTCGCCGGGCGTTCTCTGTTCTGGCTCAGCTCCCATCGAAGCCTGTCTGTAGCACTCAAAATCCGGCCGTGGTTCAGAGTTTCATGTCCAAGTTCTGGGGCTAGGAAATCGAATGCGATCCTGGTAACTTCATCGAACGATCTTCGTTTGGCTTGCTTGCCGATCTCAGTTCTAAGAGGGGCCGTATGCGTGTTGCTGATGTCATGAGTAACAAGCCGGTTACGATCGCTCCGGACATTCCTGTGTCCGAAGCATTTCGTGTCGCCTCCGCCTTTGGGGTTCAACACCTCGTGGTGACGCAGGGGCGTTTTCCGGTCGGCGTCGTCTGTGTCCGATGCGACCTCGCGGACGCCTTCCCGCGGCGCCCCGTCAGCCAGTACATGACGCGGCCCATCACCATCGGAGCCTACGAAACCGCCGAACGCGCGAGCCTGCAGATGTGCCAAAAGGGGGTTGGGGCATTGATCGTCCGGGGCGGAGATGCCGGCTGGGGGATCGCCACTCGCGGCGACCTGTTGAGGGCGGGTTTCCGAGCCGGCGATGAAGAGGGGCTGTTTTTCTGCGCGGCCTGTGGGACCCACATGCACGTGCATCCCATGCCTGGCTGTGAGTGGGTCGCGTTTTGCGTCGACTGCTGGGACCGTGCGGGTCCACCTCGGGTCGGCGATGACCTCGGCGACTCGGCCTAGTGAAAGCATTCGTTTCGGGAGCGACCGGTACCGTCGGTCGCAAGGCTAGGGTGTGCCCTAGTATTGCAACGTGAACGAGGCGGACACCCAGTAGGTGAGCGCCCTGTACTGGCCCGGGCAGCCGGTGCGCACGACCTGCTGGTCGGAGCAGATGAGCTCGGTCTGGCCGCCTGATCCAGGAACCTCCACCTCTTGGCCGATGTATTCGTTCCCGATGTTTCCGAACGAACCGCCGAAGGCGCCCGCGAGATCGAGCCTGTACTTGTCCTTGATGCTCTCATCGTTCCGGTCATCCCAGTAGAAGCCCAAGCCGACGGAGCCGAATGGGCTGAATCCTGGTGGCGGGGTGAAGTATTGTGTAAACGGTCCGCTCGTTGCGGACTTCGCGGCGTTGAAGCCCAGTCGAAGCGCCAACAGGTCCTTTGTGAAGCGATACTCGAAGCCGAGCTTGAGGCCCCACGCGTTTTCCCAGCCGAAGCCAACCACGGTCGTCTGTATGACCGTGCCGTCGAGCGAGGAGATGACGGTTTGGTTCTTGTTGCCGAACTTGTCAGCCGCGTGGAACTGAGCCCGGACCTCTGCAGCGAACAGCATGTGAGTGTTGGCCTGAACAGAAAGCCCGAATTGAAACGCATGCGGGAGGAACCAATCCGCTTCCGAGTCGAGGGTGATGGGGTCGGCTCCGGGTGCTAGCCTGGTGGTGCTGCTGCCGGTCAGCTTGATCTTCGAAGGCGCGCGGTACATCCCGCTGATGCGGACCTTCTTGTGCGGCTTGATGGTGAAGCCGAAGCGAATCGATGGGAAACCTATGCCGCCGAGGTCGTTCTTCACCCGGTCGTAGCGCGTCCCGCCGCCCGTGACGGCACCGATATTCTGCCAGAGGTCTGCGGTTTGCTTGGAGAAGGGTAAGCGGAGCGCGAGACCGAGCTGGAACTTCTCGTGGGCGAGAAACGAAAAGCCAGTGGAGAACTCGCCCACGAAGAACGTCACGTCCAGGTCCTGAGGCGCGCCGTTGGTGCAGGTCGCCGGATTGGTGTCGGGCACGTAGTTACCGCCGCTAGCGGGTTGATCGGGTGGGTTCGGAGTGACCACATCGCCGTCGATGCACTGCACCTGGTCGAAGGACGAGCCATAGCCCGTCTCGATGTAGATGCCGCCGGCGAACACGACGCGAGGAGCGATTCTGCCGGCGATGAAGCCTGATGCAAGTGGGCCGTAGCCCAGACCCGAGTCGACGGTGGTGTTGGGGCCCTGCACCGGCGCCCTCTGGTTCAGCAGGAGATTCGTCATGTTGACGGTGAACCCGATCTTGCCGATGCCCTCCAGGTTGGCGGGATTCATCACGAGCGCGGCGGGTTGATCCAGGAACGTCGTCCCAGTGAGCCCCATGCCGATGCTCCGGGTGTCGTACGCGGTGGGTTCCGGGTTGGCGCTTGCAAGTGCGGGAGCCAGCAGACCGGTGAGAAGGCATGCCGTCACTAGTTTCGTCTTCATCATCACGGGCTCCTCCACCCATCGTGCACCTGCGGGGGCCGCCGCAGGATACATGGAAAGGCCGCCGATAGGTCAATCAAATAACACCCGACAATGGACAAATATCCAGGTGAAAACTCGAATTTAGTCTCGCTTGCCGTGCGCCTCCGGAACGCCTGTAGGGCATTCCACACCGGTGCCTCCTAACCCACAGTAGCCCGCTGGGTTTTTCGCGAGGTACTGCTGGTGGTAGTCCTCCGCGTAATAGAAGGGCGGGGCCGCGAGGATCTCGGTGGTGATGGGTCCGTACCCCGCGCGGCGGAGCGCGCCCTCGTAACGCTGCAGTGACTGCGTCGCCAGTTGGTGCTGCGCATCATCGAAGTAATAGATGCCCGAGCGGTACTGCGTCCCGCGGTCGTTCCCTTGTCGCATGCCCTGGGTCGGATCGTGGCTCTCCCAAAAGACCTTCAGGAGCTCGCCATAGCTGAGCTGAGCGGGCCGATACACGACCAGGACCACTTCGTTGTGTCCAGTCTGGCCGGAGCAAACCTGCTCGTACGTCGGGTTGGAGGTGTGGCCTGCGGCGTAGCCTACCGCCGTGGTGTAGACGCCTTCCGTTTGCCAGAACTCTCTCTCGGCGCCCCAGAAGCAGCCAAGTCCGAACATCGCCTGGCTCGTGTCGTCCGGGAATGGCCCCTCGACGGGTGTGTCTAAGACGAAGTGCTGCATGCTCCAGACATAGAGAGACTGGGGTGCACTTGGTAGTGCCCGATCGCCCTCGGCTTGGCGATTCCCCGAGAATACGATACCCAGGCCTGGTGGAGGACCCTCACATTTCCGAGATCGTCCGGCGGCTACGCGACAGCCGCAGCGTTCTTTTCGTCACCGGCGCCGGGATTTCCGCTGATTCAGGTCTGCCCACCTACCGAGGAATCGGAGGTCTCTACGAGCAAGAGGAGACCGACGACGGGATCCCAATCGAAGCCGCCCTCTCCGGGGCGATGTTCCAGCGGGACCCAGCCATCACCTGGAAGTACATCCATCAAATCGAAAGCTCCTGCCGGAATGCAGGCCCCAACCGGGCGCACGAGGTGATCGCAGAGCTCGAGCGCCGTTTCGATCGCGTGTGGACGCTGACGCAGAACGTTGACGGCCTGCATCATGTGGCAGGCAGCAAGCAGATCATCGACATTCATGGCGACGTGCACCGCCTGGTATGCACGCGCTGCGGCCACCGATGGCGGGTCAGCAGCTACGCGGGCCTCGACATCCCGCCCTCGTGTCCCGAATGCGCCTCTTTGGTAAGGCCAGAGGTGGTCCTGTTCGGAGAGATGTTGCCGCTCGACCGAACCAAGTGGCTGCAGGAGGAGTTGACGCGAGGGTTTGACGCGGTGTTCTCCATCGGGACGACCAGCGTGTTTCCGTACATCGCCGAGCCCATCATCGATGCCCGTCGCCGCGGTGCGCTGACCGTCGAAGTCAATCCAGGCACGAGCCAGGTCTCACACATCGTGGACCATCGGCTTCGGATGGGGGCTGCTGCCGCGATGGATGCCGTTGTACGCGAGCTCGATCGTCTTTCGGGGTAGGGTGACCATGGGGGATGCAGAGCAGCGCTACCGTTACGATGAGTCCTACGAGGAAACCGTACACCTGTCGGACGGCCAGCGAATTCATCTGCGTCCCATGCGCCCGTCCGACAAGCAGATGCTCCTCGATGGTTTCGAGCACCTGTCGCCTGACTCGCGGTACGCGCGATTCATGGCACCGAAATCCACGCTGAGCGAGAGGGAGCTTCGATACCTGACCGAAGTCGACGGCATCAACCACTTCGCGATCGGCGCCATTCGGCGGCACCTGGTCGCCAAGCCTGAGGGCGTCGGGAGCGCGCGGTTCGTGCGGTTGAGCGATCAGCCCGATACCGCGGAGCCGGCGGTGACCGTTCTCGACGACTTTCACGGCAAGGGGCTAGGCTCGATCATGCTGCAACGCCTGATCGAGGCCGCCTGGGAGCGCGACGTGCGCTGGTTTTGTACCGAGCTGCTGGCGGATAACACCGCATCGAGGCGCATGATCGAGTCCCTCAGCCCGGACGTGACATTCCGCCACGCGGGGGACGGCGCGATCATCGCCACGCTGCCGGTTCCGGAGCCCGACCGAACCCCGACGGCCCCGGGCTTCTTCGACGCAACCCCCATTCACAAGCTCTTGTCCTATGTCGCGCGAGCCAAGGTTTCGGTTCGGCTCAAAGTGACGCGGCCGCCAGAACAGTCCGGCTAGGAAACCTGCACGGGGAACATCATGGGGGCGCGCACTTCGAGCATGCGTTGAGCGTCGGTGAGCGTGCCGACGATGCGCAGGGCAAACGGAAATGCGGTTCCCGGGCCACGACTGGTGATCAGATTGCCGTCGGCCACGACCGGGTTCTCGCTGTACTCGCCCCAGCCTTCGAGCATCTCCTTGACGCTCGGATGGCTCGTGAGCTGCCTATTCTGGAAGACCCGGTGGGCCTGGAGCGCAATCGGAGCTGCGCAAATCGCGCCAACCCAGCGGCCGCTCTTCTCTTGCTTGCGAAGAATCTCCCCGACCTTGGCGGACGCTGCCAGCCGTTGCGCGCCTTCCGCGCCACCCGGGAGGACGACGACGTCAAAGTTTCCCTCGACTTCGTCGAGCGCCACATCGGGTGTGACTACGACGCCGCGGCTGCATCGAATTGGCGCTGCGCCGTCGACGCCCGCAACCGTCACGTCGATTCCGCCGCGGCGCAGCACATCGATGCTGATGACGGCTTCCATCTCTTCGCTGCCCTGCGCAAGCAGGACCAGCGCGGTCGGCGTGTCGCTCATTGCACGCCCTCGCAACTTCGAGACTTGTCCGATTTGCAGATCTCAGCGATTCGCTCCCGGAGCGCTGCTTCTAGTTTCGTGATACCGAGGCTCTTGGCAAGATCGATCGCTGCCGTCGCGCTGACTCGGTCGACGACGAACGCCTTCAGCCCCAACAAGGCGCTCACCCGTTGCCCCGAGGCGCAATGAAGGACAGCGGGCAGCACATCCTGCCCGCCAAGGGCCTTGGCCAGGGCGCGCGCGTTGGCCTCGGTCAGGCCCGAAGCGCCTGCGACCGGGATCCTCACGAACTTCATGCCCAAGCGCTCGACGGTTGCTTCCTCGCCCTCATCGCCACGCTCAGCGTCCGTGCGTAGCGTGAGGATCGTTCGATAGCCTGCCTCGCGAATCGCGGTCAGCTGCTCGGGCGTGGGCTGGCCGCCGATGAGCAGACCCGTCTTGGTGACCCGAGCGTTCGGTATTGGCACCAGTGGAGGGGTTTCATCGATGTTTGTCGGTGCGCTGGGCTTTTCGGGCGCCCGGTCGGCTGCCGCCACGGGAAGAAGAGACAGCGGGGTCGACGCGCCGAGGATGAGACCCGCCAGAACCAAACCGAGGACTGAAATTTCACGATGCAACATGGAGGACCTCATCCTACCTCACGCCGTGGCCGCTGTTGATAGCGCGTGCCGCGACGCGACCTGAATACACACAGCCGCCGAGGAAAGTTCCCTCGAGCGCGCGCTTTCCATGCATCCCGCCGCCCCCGAAGCCGCAGGCTTCCCCGACCGCGAAGAGGTTCGGGATAGGGTTGCCTTGCGTGTCGAGCACCTTGGCATCGAGGTCCACTTGGATGCCGCCCAGGCTCTTGCGTGTGAGGATCTGTGTGCGAATCGCGATCAACGGCATGGCGCTCGGGTCGTGGATGCGCGCCATGTTGCAGGTGCGCAGCCGGTCGCCGATGTACTGACGGACGTGCGCAATCCGGCGCAGCTGGTCGTCGTTTTGAAACTTGGTGCCCCGCTCGATGTTCTCGTCGTAGTCGGCGATTTCCCGCTCGAGTTGTCGGGCATCGACGTCTCGGGTGCCGGCCAGCGCGTTCATCTGGTCGGCGAGCTCGGCCACGGACTCGCCCGTGACGAAGTCTGGGCAGTGGTCGATGAACTCTTGGACCTGCTCTCCGTTCCCCTGAAGGAGACGCAGGAGGAACGCCAACATCTTCTTGTCGCGAACGGCCGGATTGAACTCCGCTCCGGACACGGCGAACTCCTTGTTGGCGATCTTGCGGTTCATCACTAGCCAGGAGTACTTCTTTTCCTCCCGGCAAATGCGGTCGACGAGCAATAGCGTGTCGAAGGTGCCGACCAGCGGCGGGTCGACGAAGCGGCGGCCCTGATAGTTCACCCAGAGTGCGGACTTCGGTGGAACCAGGCTCAGGCCGTAGTTGGGGAATAGCGGCTCCCAGTGCCGAACGCCCGCGGCGTAGTTCCACATCTTTTCGAGGTGGGTCACGTTCGCGCCAAGCTCCTCGGCGCGGTCGAGCAGCTTCCCGTCTGCTTCCGGAATCGACCCGTTGAGCATTGCCTCAGGCGGCTCGCCCCATTGGTCTCTCGGCCAGACCTCACGCACCTTGTCGTGGTTCCCCGCGATCCCGCCAGCGGCGATGACGACGGCGTCGCCCCGCGCTTCGAACGACCCGGCGTTGTTCGTGCCGTGGCAACCAACGACCTGTCCGCCTTCTTTGGTGATGCTATCGACCCGGTGATCGAAGTGAAGCTGAAGCCGCCCGGCCCTTTCGTGTGTTCCGAGGCGCTCGATCAGCGGCAGTACGATGCCTTCCCCAGTCCCCCAGACGATGTGGAACCGCGGGACGGAGTTGCCCGGGACGAAGTAGCCACGCTCGGTCCAGCCGACCGCGCGGAAGATGCTCACGTCCCGTTCGGCGAGCCAGCCGCGGACCTCTTCGGTGCAACGGTTGACGTAGGCTTCCGCCCAGCGGTACGGCCACACATCATTGGGGTCGAGCTCGCCGTAACGAACCCAATCGCGCATCGCGAGGTCGACGGAATCCTTGATGCCGCTCTTGCGTTGCTCGGGCGAGTCGACGAAGAACATCCCCCCGAACGACCACAAGGCGAGGCCGCCGAAGCGCTCCCGCGTGGCGGCGTCCAACATGAGCACCCGTTTGCCGCTATCCAGCAGCTCGAGCGCGGTGACCATCCCAGCGAGACCGCCGCCAATGACGACGACCTCGGCTTCATAAGTGCGATTGCCAGCCATGGAGATCGGCGAGGATAGCAGCTAGGCGCTGGCCTGGGGGCGGCGGCGTCAGGATGAAGGCTCCGGACTCCACAATTGCGGGTGAATCGGCCACTTTGAGTGCCAGCGCCAGCGCCAGTGCCAGTGCCAGTGTCAGTGCCAGCGTCAGTGCCAGTGTCAGTGCCAGTGCCAGTGCCAGTGCCAGTGTCAGTGTCAGTGTCTAGGGTTACCGGGTG
>Ga0224504_10001158_pt1 | contig 11798 bp, 9 predicted proteins | sample SF_Oct11_sed_USG_3_FD_170160 | JGI IMG/M metagenome (GOLD analysis project Ga0224504, IMG submission 170160) | Sediment microbial communities from San Francisco Bay, California, United States - SF_Oct11_sed_USGS_24 | ecosystem: Environmental > Aquatic > Marine > Sediment | place: USA: California... | reverse complement strand
TTTCGCCTTGTCCGCGTCGAACCCGGTGCTGTGCACTTTTCCGGAATTAGTTTCTACCGCGTCAGCGACGATGAAATCCACACTTACCTTGCGTTACATGACGGCGACAAGGTGTGGGAGGAGAAACTCGTCTACCGTCGGGTTGCGCCCTAAGCGTCAGCGCGGGCAAGCCCCCACTTCACCTCGTTACCCGCAACGGGCCGCGTCGGGATATTTTGCGACAGAAGCAGCGAGCAAAGCGCGAAGCCGGTGCCTATCAGGAATACGGCGGAGTGGGACACGACCCAGACCAGGCCGAGAGCTGCGGGAATAACAACAGCGGCGATATGATTGATCGTGAATGAGACGCCCGCCGTGCTGGCGATGTCCTCGGGGCTTGCGATCTTCTGGAAATAGGTCTTGATCGCAATGGCCAGTGCGAAAAACATGTGATCGATGATATAGAGCCCCGCAGCGATGTAGGCATTGTCGACAAACGCGTAGGCAGTAAAGACGACAACCAGCCCGATATACTCGATCGTAAGCGCTTTGCGCTCCCCGATTCGACCTATGAGCCCGCCGATGCGTTCGGCGAACAGCCAGTTGAAGGCGTAATTGGCCAGGAACAGTGTCGTGACCTGCGCGGCCGAGTAGCCGAATTTCTCAACCATCAGGAACGCGGCGAAAACCATGAAGATCTGTCGCCTTGCGCCGGAGAAAAACTGCAGTGCATAGAAGAGCCAGTAGCGCTTCTTCAAAATCAGCGACTGCGTTTGCTTATGTTCGGCGCGAAATTGCGGAAACCCTGTCCACATGAATACGGCCAGGGCGCTGCAGGATCCGCCGGCGAGCAGGAATATCCAGACATAGTCCAGTTGGAGCGGTTCCAGCATTACCCACAGCGCGGCGTAGACGACCAGGGAGGTAATCGAACCGACGGAAATCAACTTGCCAAACGCACGCGGTGCGTCTGCCTTGTCGTACCACTGCAGTGCCAGCGATTGCTTTACGACTTCGAAATAATGGAAGCCCGTCGACATCAGGACGGTAGTCAGGTAGAGCCCGAGCGCGGTTGGGAAAAAACCGGCCAGCGCGACGCCGATGCCGAGGAGGGCGAGCGCCAATACCGCAAACGTCTGCTCCCTGAGAACCAGCAGAACAAAAACTGTTGTGAAGGCGAGAAACCCGGGGACTTCACGCAGGCTCTGTAGAATGCCAATCTCGACGCCGGTAAATCCGGCCCGCTCAACAACGAAGTTATTGAGCAATGCAGCCCAGGCGCTGAATGCAATCGGCATCGCGATCGACATCAGGATCAACAGATTGTGCGGGGTTTGCCAGGAGCGCTGCATTGACTCGTTAATCCTCGGTCAAAAACTTCGTTGCGATGATAGCAGCGTTACCGCCGATGGGCGCCGTTGTGTAGAAGAGAGTCTGGCCATCGGGATGGAGTCGCGGCAGCAGGTCACTGCCGTTACCATTCAAGCTGTCCAGCGGTATCGCCGCAGACCAGCCCGATGATGTGCGTGTGCTGTAGTAAAGGTCGCCCGCCACTGAAACATTCGTTGATCGTTCTGATGCCTCGAATATCATGCGCGTTTCATCGGGCGATACCCAGACGTTCCATTCACCCGTCGGACTATTGATAGCGGGCCCGAGCACGACCGGTTCTCCAAACCCATTTTCCACAGCATCCGCGCGATAGATATCTCCCTGCCCGGGTCCGCCTTTCCTCGACGATGCGAAGTACAAGGTTCCTGAACCAGTAACCACTGGGGAAAACTCGGTAGCCACTGAATTGATCGCCAGTCGCTCCAGGGTGTGAGGCTCGATCAGGCCGTAGCGCCAGATATCGCCTTTTGATTTCTCGCCGCCCTCATTGCGAGAGCGTTCGGAAACGAAGTAGAGCCAGCGACCGTCGGGTGATACGAATGGATCCTCATCCGAGTAATCTCCGGTAAACGGCATAGCGAGCGGCTTCGTCCAGTTCTGGCTACGTCTGGTCGCCATGAAGATCGTTTTTTGTCCCGCCGTGCTGCTGCCCCAGTCACCATCCCAGGCAAACCAGTAGGCCGTTTGGCCATCGGGGGAAAACGTCAGGCCGGCCTGGTTGTCGTATCCGGCGTCGAACATCAACGGGTCGGGCGTACTGGCACAACCTGCGAGCGCAAGCATCAATGAGCAGGCTGAACCTGCGGCTAATTTAGTGTTTGGCGACATTGGTCATAGAATGGTCCGCACCCGGTCAGGACCGTTGCGCTCCTGTCTCATAGAGTTAATGACAGGAGGAATTTGATATGAGCTACATTGATACCATACCCGTGAACGATGCCACAGGCGAAGTTCGCCAGATGTACGAACGCCAGCAAGAGGCCTGGGGATACGTACCCAACTACGCCAAGTCATTTTGCCATCGCCCGGCTGTGATGGAGCGTTGGGGGAAGCTGCTGGCTGAGCTGAAGCGCCCGATGGACAAGCGCATGTTTGAACTGATTACGTTCGCTGCTGCACACGAGCTGAGGCACACAAGCTGCTCGCTGGCGCACGGCAACGCGCTGACGCCGTTCTTCAGTAAGGAAGAGATTGTCGCGCTTGCTGAGCAGAACCCGGTTGACGGAGTGTCCGATGCCGAGCTGGAAATGATGCGCTTCTCGCGCAAGGTCGCGCGCGATGCATCGACCATTGTGGAGGCCGATGTCCTGCGCCTGAAGGAGCATGGCTACTCGGACGCCGAGGTATTCGATATTGCCGCGGTCTCCGCCGGCAGAGCGTTCTTCACCAAGGTCCTCGACGCCGTAGGCTCCATGCCGGACGCAGGCTTTCTGTCACTCGACGAGAGTTTCCGGACGAATCTGACCGTCGGAAGGCCTGTTTCAAGTGATCCGGACGAGGTCATGAACTCTCTAAGTGATTGATAGTTATAATGATTTCGGAAGTCACGAAAAGGTCAGCCAACGGTCAAGCCTGAATCCCGCCGAGTGCGCACTATTCGCTCCGCAACGCAGCAATCCCGCTGCCGATTTGAGGAGAGAAACAGTGAGTGAAGTAAACACAGCAGTAAATAATGGCGTCAACGTAGAAGCATTGCTGGGCGCCCGTGAAGCCCTGACCGAGGCGCCGCAGGCCGCCCAGTTTGTATGGCGCGCCGAGAGTGAGTGGCAGGGTGGTACGCATACTCGCTCGAATGTAGAGGGATTCTTTGGTCTCGGTGAAGAGCAGAGTCACGTCCGCCAGTACAACTACGACACGGATCATCCTGAGATCTTCGCATCCGAAGACAAAGGTTCGACACCGGTTGAGTTCGTACTGGTTGGCCTGGCAGGTTGCCTGACGGCAGGTATTGCGTCCGTTGCCCAGAATCGCGGCATCCAGCTGCATTCGGTCAAGGCTACGCTCGAAGCACCGATGGATATCCAGGGCATCCTGGGAATCGACGGTGATGTTCGCAACGGCTTCGATTCGATCACGGTTAAGTACACGATTGATGCTGACGCGTCGGACGATGACATTGCAGCCCTGGTTGCGCAGTCGCAGAAGCGTTCCGCCGTATTCGACATCATCACGAACCCGACCAACATTCACGTTGAGGTCACCAAGTGATCGCGAAACTCGTCAAGAGCGCTCGGCTTGTCGGCACCACTGACGTTATCGTCATTGGTGCCGGCCATGCCGGCCTGGCCACGAGTTACTGTCTCAGCGAGCAATCGATTGACCATGTGGTCCTCGAGCGCGGTGAGATAGCGAACTCATGGCGCAAGGAGCGCTGGGACTCCCTGAAACTTCTGACGCCCAACTGGCAGAGCCGCTTACCCGGGTTTAGCTACGCCGGCGATGATCCCGATGGCTTCATGAGCATGCCCGAAGTGGTGGACTTCATTGAAAACAACGCAAAGCATGCACGGGCTCCCGTCAGGACGATGACCACGGTTACGGCTGTGCGACGCCATCGCGACGGCTACCGCGTTGTCACGAATAAAGGTCAATGGCAGGCACGTGCCGTGATCATGGCGAGCGGTGCATGTAATAAGGCGAGCGTGCCGGCGATCGCAAAAGAGATTCCAGGCAGCGTTTCACAGCTGACGCCTCACCAGTACCGCGGACCTCAAAGTGTGAAACCCGGTGGTGTACTCGTTGTCGGCGCATCGGCCACAGGGCTGCAGCTTGCCGACGAACTACAGAGGGCCGGACACGAGGTAACGATCGCTGCAGGCGAGCACGTCCGAATCCCACGCAGCTATCGCGGGCATGACATTCAGTTCTGGATGGATCGCACAGGAATCATGAACGAGCGTTACGACGAGATGGATGACCTGGTTCGTGCGCGCGGGTTACCTTCACCGCAGCTCGTCGGTTCTCACGAACCCGGCATGCTGGATTTGAACTACCTCGCGAACGGCGGCGCCAGAATTGTCGGTCGCCTGATGGGTGTCAACAATGGCGTCGCGCAGTTTTCCGGTTCCCTGCGCAATGTCTGCGCGCTGGCTGACCTGAAAATGAATCGTCTGCTTGCTGCCATCGACCAGTGGGTGCTTGGCAATTCTGTTTTATGCGAGGCGCCGGAGCGATTCGATGCGACGCAGGTCGATAAGTCACCGGCCCTGATGCTGAAACTTGATGATGGTTCGATTCGTACGGTCATCTGGGCTACCGGATTCCGTCCGGATTACAGCTGGCTTGAAGTCCCTGTGCTCGACGGCAAGGGACGCTTGCGGCACGACGGTGGAATTGTCGCCAGCCCGGGGCTATATGCTCTCGGCCTGCCGATGATGCGGCGGCGCAAATCGAGCTTCATTCACGGCATCGAGGATGACGTGCGCGACATCGTTGGTCACTTGTCGCGGTTTCTCGGACGGACCTCCACCCGGAGCGCGGCGTAGCTACAGAACGGGCTCCAGTGGCAGGATGCTGTTGAACCACAGCCGGAAACGTTTCATGCGGTCAACGGTGCTGTCGGGATTGAAATCGGAGGTGGTTTGCCAACTGTTCGATGGATCGATGTCCACCTCGATACTTTCCGTCAATTGCCTCGCAAGGTCGACATTGTCGGCGAGCATCCCCACTTCCGTATTAAGGTTGGCCGAGCGCGGATCGAGATTGAATGTCCCGATAAACACCGTCTTGTCATCAATGACCATGCTCTTCGCATGAATTGCAAACACCGGGTTGTTCACGGCGATGCGTGGGTAGCGTTCGATAAGCTTGTCGCGGATAGCAGGGTAGGGTTTGAACTCATAGAGCTCGACGCCTGCATCGAGGAGCGCCTCGCGCTGGCTGTAATAGCCGCTGAAGGCTTGCAGGTTATCGGTTGATGCCAGTGAGTTTGTCGAGATGCGAATGCGCACGCCACGCTCGATGAGTTTCTCGAACAGCTCAATGCCGCCTTCGGGCATGATCAGGTAGGGTGACTGGATCAGGATCGACGACCTGGCATTCTTAACCGCGGCTATCAGCTGCTCTGTCGATTCACCACCGCCACCCAGGCCTTCTTCGCCCGAGTTCTTACCAGGGATATCGCTGATGAAGGACACATCTCCCCAGGACATGGCATCGACGATAGCGGGGAATCTTACGGGCGCCCCGATAATGGCTTGCCGTATCTGGGGTTCGAAGTGCCTGGGGTCTGCCGCGTAGGCGTGCAGGGCGTCAGAACTTTCCTGTATTTCCGCCGCTGTCAGGTCGCGACTGACATCGTCAAGCAGGACCTCGACGGGATGTGCGAACTCGCTGTTCCAGAATTCTTCGAAATTCTCGCTCATCTCCGTAACGGCAGGGCCGAGCAGCAGCACGTCTCGATCCCGGAAGTTGTACTCGTGATCGAAATCGAAATACTCGTCGGCCATGTTGCGTCCGCCGGTGATACCGGCAACGCCGTCAAAGATCGCAGTCTTGTCATGCATCCGCTGATTGACGGCACGGAACTGCGTGAAGGCGTTACCCATGCGCTGCCATAGATTCACGCCGACCCGGAGATTGGGATTGTAGATACGGATATGGGAATTGGGATGCGCGGACAACAGAAGCAAGGTCTTGTCTTGAGCATCGATCAGCGTGTCGTCCACAAGAACACGAACGCGTACACCGCGTTCCGCTGCACTCAGCAGTTGTTCCGCAGCAAGCGTGCCGATGTTGTCGCTGCTCCAGATGAAGTACTGGACGTCGATAGTTCGAACGGCGTTTTGCGTCAGCCAGGCCCGTCCGAGAAGTGCTTCCTCTCCCTTCTCGAGAATATAGGCGCCCGTTTTTTCGGCAGCCTTCTCTGCGCACTCAGGACAGTTTTCGGTAAGCCACGCTGGCGGCGTTTGCTCCGCAGCCCACAAGCTCAACGGCAGCAGCAGAAAAAAGAGCAATGCCAGGCTGTTCCGGATTACGCGCATGCGTCTATCCTATAATGATATGGTGGAAAAAGTCCGTATTTTGACGAAGGAGTGCCAATGAAACTTTGGTCAGTAGCGAGCGCAATGGCAGCAAAAACACCGGTCGAAAGAAATCGCTATGTCGATTTTCTGCGCGCCATTTCAATACTGTTTGTTGTCATCGGACACTGGCTAATAGCCACCGCATGGTACGTCGACGGCGAGCTCACGCCGGGACATCTTCTTAAGTCACATCCACAAACACAGTGGCTAACCTGGTGGTTCCAGGTGATGCCGGTCTTCTTCATTGTCGGCGGCTACTCGAATGCCGTTTCACTCGAAAGTGCGAAGCGCAAAGGACAGGGTTATGCCGATTGGTTGATTGCGCGGTTGCATCGGCTGGTAACGCCGTTGCTCGCTTTGATCATCACATGGGGCGTCGTCGCTGGTGTGATGAAAATGATGGACGTTCGGTCGGAAGTCATCGTCTTTACGTCGCAGGCCGCACTCATTCCGACCTGGTTTCTTTCCATCTACATAACGCTTGCGATGCTCGCGCCCATCGCCTACAAGTTCTGGCGACGGTACGGGTTCCTGTCGTTCTGGGCACTGGCCGCCGTTGCGGTAATCGTCGATGTACTGTTTTTTGCGGCCGATATTCGCTGGCCAGGTTGGACCAACTATGTCTGGGTGTGGCTCGCGGTGCACCAGCTCGGGTTCGCGTGGCGTGATGGCCGTATGGGCAGCGTCTCGAAACTCCTGGTCTATTCGGCGCTTGGTTTTGCGACGCTGTATGCATTGGTCCACTGGGGTCCGTATCCGCTTGCGATGGTGGGTTCGCCCGATGAAGGACTGAGTAATACATTGCCACCGAAGATCACCTTGCTGGCTCTCGGCGTCTTCCAGTTTGGCTTATTGCTTGCACTCGAAGGACCGATGCGAAGAGCCCTGTCGGGCCTGCGTTTGTGGACAGCGACAGTCCTGGTGAACAGCATGATCATGACGATCTATCTGTGGCACATCACGGTCATGGTGCTGTTCGGTTCGGTGCTCTACCTGTCCGGCGGCTTCGGTTTCCACATTGAACCTGGCACAGCGGACTGGTGGTTGACTCGCCCGATCTGGATCGGCGTTCTTATCATCCTGCTGATACCTGCTGCACTCCTGATGTCGCCACTGGAGCGTCGTTCGAGAAGCCCAGAGACACCCACTCCGTCAACAGCCAGGCTGGTCATCGGCGCCATCATGACCTGCCTCGGGATCGCGCTACTTGCAATGTGGGGGTTTGGTGGCGCACCCATCGCCGGATTCGGTGTGGGCGCATTCGCCCTGGTCATCGCGGGCGCGGGCACAAGCGGATTGTTATCGCGCTGATTTCCCGATAAGCGGTCAGGTTGTTCCGACGAACGGGGAAACCCTGACGAACGGTCTTTCTGGTCTGATGGGTGACATTCATTGTCGACCGTCAAGTCCCTAGCATGAAGGTGTGGGGAATATTTGACGGACGAGATTATGTCTAATGAGAAAACGACCATCGGGAACCCGGGCAAGACACCGGTAATGCCAACCGCACGCAGCCATGGGGCCGTGGCAGGAGCAAAGCCGCAGGTACCGGAAGTGATCAATCTCGAGATTGATGAGGATGATGATTTCGGTAGCGACCCGTACAACCGCACGGGTTCACACTGCGTCTTGAAAATCGACAACGACGCCTGAGTGCCTAGTCGAACCAGCGGCTCCAGAAGTGCAGGCGACTGTGGCTGACGCGCAGTGCGTCGCGCACTGACTTCTCCTCGAGAACGTCTCGGTGGGGCACTCGAAATTCCGTGCTGATGTCACCCAGGTGGCGAGCGTGCCGGCGGATCGCAAGGTCCGCCATAAAGTAACCATGGTTCTCCAGAATTTTCGACTCCGCTTTAGTGAAAGAGTCCATGTCCGTTCGAACCTCGCCGATGTGTGATTGCAGCAGGTCCTCTGGATAGCCGTACCAGTCTTTCTCCAGTTCCGTGAGCTCGCGTTCGAATTCATCGCTGCAGTTCTCGCAGAAATTACTCTTGCGACTTGCAAGCCGCCAGAAAGCGCCTGTCGGTTTGTCCGTGACACGGCGATCGCGCATGAAACAGTCTTCCTGTTCCGAGAGCGCGCAAGGGGAGGGTCCCTCATCTTCTCGCACCGTCTGGTAGCGTCGATGCAGGCGTCGAATGATCGCGCGCCGGCGTAGCGCCCCAACCTGGTTCCTGCCGATGTCGACGTAGCGCATGATGCGCGAGCCGAACCACTTGGGCACCTTGAGATCGAACGGCGTTCCGGCGTCGGAAACAAGGACGACCTTGTTACTGTTCCACACGGGTTCCATGCCGGTGTTGTCGTACACGCCGCCATCGGTCAGGTGGCCAATAGTCCTGCCGTCCTTCTTGACTTTGATCGGCCCGAATATTGGCGGAAAGCACGCGGATGCCGCAACCGCCTCGGCGATCGTCATGTCATCGGGAGTGGTGTAGGTACCGATCTTCTCCGCCGTGAATCGCCAGGGCGTTCCTTTCTCGATATTCGTTGCCAGGAAAATGAACTCGATGCCGTTGTCTTTGCGTGCGGGCAACTCGGTCAGCGTTCTTGCACCGATGCGTTTGCGGAATGCTTTCTCGAGGCCTCGGGCGCGCGGCGCCGGCCAGATCCAGTTCCACGCCACATGCCGCATGAGCAGCCCGGTTCGGATGTCCTTGCGGACCATCTGCCGAAACGGTGCCGAAACCTCCTGTTCCCAGTCATCGAAGGCCAGGTATGTGGCGCCACGCTCGAGCATGCGATGAGCGAGGAAGCCCGAAAGGATGCTGCCCCCGGAGACGCTCGAGAGACGGGTGATTTTCTGGAGAATGCCTAGCTCGTGCAGGCGCCGGGTGACGCCCAGGTGAAACAGGCTGGCGCGGTAGCCGCCCCCCGATAAAGCCAGTCCCTGTCCTTCAAGCTGCTTGATCATTGCGATGTAAATATCTCATATTTTTAGGGGTTTGCCGCTATGGTGCCGGACCCACTATTGCTTGAGTATGCAGGAAAAAGGTACACCCATTCAGGCAAGAAGAAACCATCATGAAAAAACTCGTATATTCGTTCGTCGACGGCGACGGCAAGAACAAGACGCTGCTCGGCGGCAAAGGCGCCAACCTGTGTGAAATGACCCAGATCGGCATCAACGTGCCGCCCGGGTTCGTCATTACAACGGAAGCCTGCCTCGACTACCTCGAAGAGAATGCGCTGCCTGATGGCCTGATGGCCGAAATCCAGGAGCAAATCGCGGACCTCGAGAAAACCACAGGCAAGACGTTCGGTAAGGGCTCGGACCCATTACTCGTATCAGTCCGCTCCGGCTCAGCGATGTCGATGCCTGGCATGATGGATACGGTTTTGAATCTCGGCCTGAACGAGGAGACGTTGGCAGGCCTGATCAAGCAGACGGGCGATGAACGCTTCGCCTACGACGCTTATCGCCGCTTTATCCAGTTGTTCGGCAAGGTCGCACTCGGCATCGATGATGAACACTTCGACAAGCATTTTGACGCCATTAAGAAACGCGCCGGCGTGAAGGCGGACGTGTCCCTCGACGCGTCGCATCTGAAAGAGATCAGCGAGAAGTTCCTCGAAGTCGTCAGGCGCGAGTCCGGCGCAGATTTTCCGCACGACGTTATGCAACAGCTGCAACTGGCTGTGGAATCGGTATTCCGTTCGTGGATGGGCAAGCGCGCCGTCGACTATCGTCGAGAGTTCCATATCACACCCGATATGGCTAATGGCACGGCGGTCAACATTTGCACGATGGTATTCGGTAACAAAGGTGACGACTGTGCGACGGGTGTTGGCTTTACACGTAACCCGGGCACGGGTGACAACGAGATGTTCGGTGAGTACCTGACCAACGCACAGGGCGAAGACGTTGTTGCCGGCATTCGTACGCCGAAACCACTGCAGGAAATGGAAACAGAGATGCCTGAGCAGTACAGGCAGCTCGTTGCGTTGCGCAATACGCTTGAGTCCCACTACAGGGAAGTGCAGGACTACGAATTCACCATCGAGAAAGGCACGCTGTACTGCCTGCAGACCCGCAACGGTAAGATGAATGCAGCAGCAATGGTGAAGACCTCGGTCGACATGTTCGCTGAAAAACTCATCACTCGCGACGAGGCGCTGTTGCGTGTTGCACCAGAGCTGCTTGAACAGCTGCTACATCCGCGCCTGGACCCGTCGAGTGTTGCCAGGCCGATCGCTCTTGGTCTGCCGGCCTCGCCAGGAGCTGCGTCCGGCAAGTGCGTGTTCGATGCGGATCTCGCTGAAAAGCTGGGTAACGAAGGCGAAGCTATCATTCTTGTTCGCGAGGAAACGCGTCCGGAAGACATCCACGGTTTCTTCGCAGCACAGGGCATTCTGACGAGCCGCGGTGGTAAGACATCGCACGCAGCCGTTGTCGCGCGCGGCATGGGTAAGCCCTGCGTCGCAGGCGCGGAAGGCATCGTGGTCGACGTCGCATTGCGTCAGGCGCACGTCGGTGAGTACATCCTTCACGAAGGTGATGTGATTACGCTGGACGGCGCTACCGGTGAGGTCTACATGGGTGCGATTCCCACGATTCCCGCGCACTTTTCTGAGGACCTGGTTGTACTGCTGGGCTGGGCTGATGAAACGGCTGACCTCAAGGTCATGGCTAATGCTGACACGCCCGACGCCGCTCGCAGCGCACGCGAATTTGGCGCAATGGGTATCGGTCTCTGCCGCACCGAACGCATGTTTAATGCGACGGACAGGTTGCCGATCGTCATCGATATGATCCTGGCCAACAATGAGGCCGATCGAAGGACGGCTCTTGGTCGACTGCTACCTATCCAGCGGGAAGATTTCATCGCGCTCTTCAAGGAGATGGCGCCCAATCCGGTAACGGTCAGGTTGCTGGACCCACCGATGCATGAATTCCTACCGACCGAGCATCAGCTGCTCGAGCAGATTGAGACGCTGCGCATCTATCGCGATGTCGTTCGCGGCAGGCAGACGGCTCTGGCCACACTGGATCACACGGTCGAGTTGCCGGAAGTCTTCGCTGAACTCAGCGAGGAAATGGTAATTGATGCGCTGACTCGAAAAGAACGTATGCTGAAAAAAGTCCGTGAGCTGGAGGAAGTCAATCCGATGCTCGGACATCGCGGCGTACGCCTTGGCATCACCTATCCGGAAATCTACGCGATGCAAATCCAGGCGGTGCTCGAAGCCGCTATGCAGTGTGTGGATGACGGGGTTGATGTACGGCCCGAAATCATGGTGCCGCAGGTCATCACGCTGCAGGAAATCACGCACGTCAAAGCTGCGACCGACGAGATTGTCGCGAAACTCGAACAAGAGCATGGCAAAAAGCTCAACTTCAAGTTTGGCACGATGATCGAAACCGTCCGCGCCTGCACACGTGCCTGGCATCTGGCTGATGTG
>Ga0224504_10001157_pt1 | contig 11811 bp, 10 predicted proteins | sample SF_Oct11_sed_USG_3_FD_170160 | JGI IMG/M metagenome (GOLD analysis project Ga0224504, IMG submission 170160) | Sediment microbial communities from San Francisco Bay, California, United States - SF_Oct11_sed_USGS_24 | ecosystem: Environmental > Aquatic > Marine > Sediment | place: USA... | reverse complement strand
CTGGTATTGGCCCACAACAAGACGCTGGCAGCTCAGCTCTATGGCGAGTTCCGGGAGTTTTTCCCATCCAACTCGGTGGAGTATTTCGTTTCCTACTATGACTATTACCAGCCGGAGGCGTATGTCCCTTCCTCCGATACCTACATCGAGAAGGACTCGTCTATCAACGCGCACATCGAGCAGATGCGTCTGTCGGCGACCAAGGCCCTGCTGGAGCGTCCGGATTCAATCATCGTGGCTACGGTCTCCGCCATCTACGGTCTGGGCGACCCGCGCGCCTATCTGAGCATGGTCCTGCATCTCGACCGAGGTGACCGCACCGATCAGCGCAAGATCCTGCGACGACTGGCCGACATGCAGTACCGCCGCAACGAGATGGATCTCACCCAGGGCACTTACCGTGTCCGCGGGGAGGTTATCGACGTTTTTCCGGCGGAGTCGGAGCGCGAGGCGCTCAGGATCGAGCTGTTCGACGACGAGATCGAGGGCCTGAGCTATTTTGACCCCCTGACCGGGGAGGTCCTGCGGCGGGTGCCCCGCGCCACCGTCTATCCAAAGACCCACTACGTGACGCCCCGGGACAGGCTGCTGGGGGCGATGGACGAGATCAAGGACGAACTCCGCGATCGGCTGATTATCCAGCGCGACGCCGGCCAGTTGCTGGAAGCGCAGCGGCTGGAGCAGCGCACCCGGTTCGACCTGGAGATGATCCAGGAACTGGGCTACTGCTCCGGCATCGAGAACTACTCCCGGTATCTGTCCGGGCGGGCGACGGGTGAGCCGCCGCCGACCCTGTTCGACTATCTGCCGGACAATGCCTTGTTGGTGGTGGATGAGAGTCATGTGACCGTGCCGCAGCTCGGCGGAATGTATAAGGGTGACCGGTCACGCAAAGAGACCCTGGTGCAATACGGTTTCAGGCTGCCGTCGGCTCTCGACAACAGACCGTTGCGATTCGACGAATTCGAGGAGCTTGCCCCACAGATGATCTTCGTGTCGGCTACGCCGGCGAAACATGAGCTGAAGAAGTCCGGCCAGGTGGTGGAGCAGGTGGTCCGGCCCACCGGTCTGCTGGACCCGGTGGTGGAAGTACGTCCGGTGGCGACCCAGGTGGACGACGTACTCTCGGAGATCCACGGCCGCGTCGAACGACAGGAGCGGGTGCTCATCACCACGTTGACGAAGCGCATGGCGGAGGACCTGACCGACTACCTGGCTGAACACGGGGTGCGCGTCCGCTACCTGCACTCGGATATCGACACGGTCGAGCGTACGGAGATCATCAGAGACCTGCGTCGCGGCGAATTCGACGTGTTGGTCGGCATCAACCTGCTGCGCGAGGGGCTGGACATGCCGGAGGTCTCGCTGGTGGCAATCCTGGACGCCGACAAGGAAGGATTCCTGCGTTCCGGGGGCTCGCTGATCCAGACCATCGGCCGGGCCGCGCGCAACGTCAATGGTTCCGCGATCCTCTACGGCGACAAGATCACCAAATCCATGCAGCTGGCGATCGATGAGACGGAACGTCGCAGGAAGAAACAGATGGCTCATAACGAGGCCCACGGGATCAAACCAGAGACCATCCGCAAGGCGATCGCCGATATCATGGAAGGTGCGCGCTCCAGTGGCCTTAAGAAGGTGGGTCGGAAGAAGGTCGGCGAGCCCCGGCCTGCCTACGAGACCATGTCTCCAGAGGAGTTGCTGAAGAAGATCGCCAAACTTGAGCAGGCCATGCTCAAGCACGCCCGCGAGCTGGAATTCGAGGAGGCGGCCGGGATCCGCGATCAGATTTCCGAAATCCGCCGGGTCGGGCTCGGTCTTCCGGACGCCCTGGCGGGTTAGTGGGGTTGCCCCGGACCGTTAGTTTCTGTAGATTTTGCGCCCCTCTAGGCGCGTAGCTCAGTGGTAGAGCACTACGTTGACATCGTAGGGGTCGGCGGTTCAATCCCGCCCGCGCCTACCACATTTTGGAAGTAGGGCGGTCTCAGGTCCCCGCGATACGCGGTGAGAACACGGGGAGCGCCCTTTTACTATTTGAACCCGAGCGCGGAATCATGCCCGTCATAACTCTCCCCGATGGAAGCCAGCGGAACTTCGAAGCGGCCGTCACGGTCGCCGAGGTCGCCGCGGATATCGGCCCGGGCCTGGCCAAGGCTGCACTGGCGGGGCGCGTTGGCGATCGGCTGGTCGACACGCATTTCGTGATCGACCGCGACGAGACCCTGGCGATAGTGACCGCCAGGGACGAAGCCGGGCTCGAGATATTGCGGCATTCCACCGCCCATCTGCTCGCGCAGGCCGTCAAGGAACTCTTCCCCACCGCTCAGGTGACCATCGGGCCGGTGATAGAAGACGGATTCTTCTATGACTTCGCTTTCGAGCGGACATTCACTCCGGAAGACCTGGAGGCCATCGAGGCCCGCATGCAGAAGATCGCCGCGGCGAATCTGACGGTCAGCCGGGAAGTCATGAGCCGTGACGCAGCCGTCGAGTATTTCCGCAGCATCGGCGAGGAGTACAAGGCTGAGATCGTCGAGAGCATCCCGGCGGATCAAGAGATCGGTGTCTACGGCCAGGGCGAGTGGAGAGATCTCTGCCGTGGCCCTCACGTGCCGAGCACCGGGCATCTGAAGTCATTCAAATTGACCAAGGTGGCCGGCGCCTACTGGCGTGGCGACTCGAGTAACGAGATGCTGCAGCGGATCTACGGCACCGCGTGGCCGGACAAGAAGTCGCTCAAAGCTTATCTGCACAGGCTCGAAGAGGCGGAAAAGCGCGATCATCGCCGAATCGGTCAGGAACTGGACCTGTTCAGCGTGCAGGAAGGCGCCGGCGGAGGTTTGGTGTTCTGGCATCCCAGGGGCGCGCGCATCCGCAGGGTGATCGAGGATTACTGGCGCGACCGCCATGTAGATGGTGGCTACGAACTACTCTACACCCCGCACATCGCCCTGGAGACGCTCTGGCATACCTCTGGCCACACGGACTTCTATCGTGAGTCCATGTATGCGCCGATGGTCGAGGACGAACAGCTCTATCAGCTCAAGCCGATGAACTGCCCGTTCCATGTCCTCGTCTACCAGGATCGACTGCGCTCCTATCGCGAGTTGCCGATCCGCTGGGCCGAACTTGGCACCGTCTACCGGCACGAGATGTCCGGGGCCCTGCACGGACTGATGCGGGTGCGCGGATTCACCCAGGACGACGCCCACGTCTTCTGCCGCGAGGAACAGATAGCGGATGAGGTGAGGGGCGTACTGGATCTCACCCTGAGCATGCTGAGGGATTTCGGCTTCGAGAATTTCGAGATTAACCTGTCAACAAAGCCAGAGAAATCGGTGGGATCGGACGAAATCTGGGACAAGGCCACTGCCGCGCTGAGGATTGCGCTCGATGCGAAAGGGCTGGACTACGTCATGGACGAGGGCGGCGGCGCCTTCTATGGCCCCAAGATCGACGTGAAGATAGAGGACGCTATCGGCCGAAAGTGGCAATGCTCCACGATCCAACTCGATTTCAACCTTCCCGAGCGCTTCGGCATGGAATATGTGGCCGAGGACGGTGAGCGGCGCCGGCCGATAATGATCCACAGGGCGTTGCTGGGGTCGCTGGAGCGTTTCTTCGGTGTCCTGATCGAACATTTCGCGGGTCGATTCCCGCCGTGGCTGGCGCCGGTGCAGGCCGTGGTACTCAATATCACGGATCGCCAGGCCGATTATTGCGCCGAGCTTTCTGAGTCTCTGAAAAATCAGGGGTTTCGGGTCGAGACAGACTTGAGAAACGAGAAGATCGGCTTTAAAATTCGCGAGCACACCCTCCAGAGGGTCCCATATCTCCTCGTGGTAGGAGATCGGGAGATGGAGGCGGGCACTGTGGCCGTGCGTTCGCGTAACGGAGAAGACCTGGGCGCGATGACTCCGGAAGGGGTCGCCCAAAGGCTATCCGAAGAAATCGCGAGGCGCGGCCGTACTGCTATGGTAACGGAGGATTAAGGTATCTCAGCGAACAAACGGGTCAGGCGGAATTTAGACATCAATGCCGAGGAAGTAAGGGTCATCGGGGCGGACGGACAGCAGGTCGGTGTGCTACCGATCGAGGAGGCCCGGCAGCTTGCCACTGACCAAACCCTGGACTTGGTCGAGGTCTCGCCAAACGCCGAACCCCCCGTCTGCCGGGTGATGGATTACGGAAAGTACATCTTCGAACAGAACAAGAAGGCGCACGCGGCGAAGAAGAAGACCAAGCAGATTCAAGTCAAGGAAGTGAAATTTCGCCCCGGCACGGATCAAGGTGATTACGCGGTCAAGTTGCGCAACCTGACCCGCTTTCTCACCGGTGGCGACAAGGCCAAGGTAACCCTGAGGTTCCGCGGCCGCGAGATGGCGCACAGAGAGTTGGGCGCCAAGCTCTTGGAACGGGTACGAGACGATCTGGCAGAGCTTGCCCAGGTCGAGCAGTTCCCGAAAATGGAAGGGCGACAGATGACAATGGTGCTGTCGCCGAAGAAGAAGTAAGCAGGGGCGAAATCGTCGTTGCTTCGCCTGGTACGGCAAATGATCGCGCCGGGCTAAAAGGAGTAAATAAAATGCCCAAGTTGAAAACCAACCGTGGGGCCGCCAAGCGGTTCCGTAAGAACGGGGGTGGCGGCTTCAAGCGTCGCCAGGGGTTCAGGAACCATATCCTGACCAAGAAGAGTTCCAAGCGTAAGCGTCATCTGGCGTCACCCGCACAAGTGGCTGATGCAGACGTGCCCGCCGTGCGGCGCATGCTGCCGTACAGCTAGGGAGGACCTGAACCATGGCAAGAGTAAAACGTGGTGTCGTCGGACGTACACGACACAAGAAGGTCCTGAAGAAAGCCAAAGGCTACTACGGCGCGCGTCGCACGGTGTTTCGCGTCGCCAACCAGGCCGTTACAAAGGCCGGGCAGTATGCCTACCGGGATCGCCGTCAGCGCAAGCGTCAGTTCAGAGCCTTGTGGATCGCCCGTATCAACGCAGCAGCGCGGATACACGGCATGTCCTATAGCCGCCTGATCGACGGACTGAACAAGGCGGGTGTCGAAGTCGATCGCAAGGTCCTGGCGGACGTTGCGGTCCATGATATTGACGGCTTTGGTGCCATCGTCTCCCAGGCGAAGGCCGCGCTGTCCCAGTAACGAAACCTAACGGGTCCGTCCCGCAAGACGGCCACATTCGTGAAAAGGGGAAAGGCCTTCCAGCCTTCCCCTTTCTTTTTTTGAGGTAACGACGTGGGTGAATCGACAGAATCCCCGGCCGCAATCAGCGAACTGCTCGAGACCGGTCTCCGCGAAGTCGAGGCCAGCCAGACCGCCGGCCCCCTGGACGAAGTCAGGGTTCGCTATCTCGGCAAGAAAGGTCTGCTCACGCAACAGTTGAAGAGCCTGGGGGCATTACCGGCCGAACAGCGCCCGCAAGCGGGGCAGGCGATCAATCGCGCCAAGAAAGCCTTGCAGGAAAGCATAGACGCCCGCAAGCAGTCGCTGCAGGAAGCGGCCCTCGACGCCGGGATCGCGGCCGCGGCCGTGGATGTGACGCTGCCGGGCAGGGGCCAGATGCGGGCCGGACCACACCCCGTCAATCGGACAATGGGACGGATGGAAGAGATCTTCCGCCGTGCCGGGTTCGCTGTTTACTCCGGACCGGAGATTGAGGACGAGTTCCACAATTTCGAGGCACTGAACATCCCCGAGCAACATCCGGCGCGGGCCATGCACGATACGTTCTACTTCCCGTCAGGCCACCTGTTGCGCACCCATACGTCTCCGGTCCAGATCCGTGCCATGCGCGATGACGGCGTGCCCATAAGGATGATCGCTCCCGGACGGGTCTATCGCTGCGACTCTGACCAGACCCACACGCCCATGTTCCACCAGGTCGAAGGGCTGGTGGTGGACGAGGGGATCAGTTTCGCCAACCTGAAAGCCGTCCTGCACGGTTTCCTCGAGACCTTCTTCGAGCGCCGCGTCGAACTGCGTTTCAGACCCTCCTATTTCCCGTTCACGGAACCCTCCGCCGAGGTCGACGTGAGCTGGGGTGAAGGATGGCTCGAGGTGCTGGGCTGCGGCATGGTGCATCCCCGCGTCCTGGAACACGTGGGCGTGGATTCCGAACGCTATACCGGATACGCCTTTGGCATGGGCGTAGAGCGCCTGGCCATGCTCCGCTACGGGGTCGATGATCTGCGATTGTTTTTTGACAACGATCTGCGGTTTCTCAAGCAGTTTTGCTAGCGGAGAGCAAAGATGAAGTTCAGTGAGTCCTGGCTCCGGGAGTGGGTCGATCCGCAGATGGACACCGAGTCCCTGGTCCACGAGCTGACCATGGCCGGCCTGGAAGTCGATTCCGTGGAGCCGGTCGCGGACCGCTTTAGCAAGGTCGTCGTCGGTGAGGTCACCGCCTGCGCCCCGCATCCGGACGCAGAGAAGCTGACTCTCTGCCGGGTGTCGGCCGGTACGGGCGATGAGCTGCAGATCGTGTGCGGCGCGCCTAACGTGCATGCCGGCATGAAATCCCCGGTCGCGCTGATCGGCGCCCGCCTGCCCGGAGATTTCAAGATCCGCAAGGCCAAGCTCCGCGGCGTTGAGTCTCAGGGCATGCTGTGTTCGGAGAAGGAACTTGGCCTGGGCGAGGGTGCGGACGGCATCATGGAGCTGTCTGGCGATGCGCCAACCGGGACGGATGTACGTGAATACCTCCGTCTGGACGACAGTGTGATCGACATCGACCTGACACCCAATCGCGGTGACTGCTTCAGCGTGCTGGGCATCGCCAGGGAAACGGCAGTCATGAGTCGACTCGATCTCAGCTGGCCGTCATTAGCCGCTGTCGTACCGGCCACGGACGACGACTTTCCGATCGAGGTCCGCGCGCCGTCTGCCTGTCCGCGTTTCTGCGGGCGTGTCGTCCGTGGCATCGACCCGAGCGCCACGACCCCACAGTGGATGCGTGAGAAGCTCCGCCGCAGCGGCTTGCGCCCGATCCATCCGGTGGTCGATGTGACCAACCTGGTCATGATGGAACTGGGCCAGCCTCTGCACGGCTTCGATCTCGAGCAACTGCATGAAGGCATCATCGTGCGCTTCGCCAAACCCGGAGAGTCGCTCACGCTCCTCGACGGCCGCGTGGTGGAACTCGAGGAAGACATGTTGGTCATCGCCGACCACAGTGGAGCGAGGGCACTGGCCGGCATCATGGGTGGCGAGAATACCGGGGTCACCGAGGCGACTGTCGACGTCTTCTTCGAGGGCGCGTTCTTCAGTCCCGAGGTGATCTCCGGTCGTGCCCGGCGCCTGGGTCTTCACACGGATGCGTCATTACGCTTTGAGCGCGGAGTGGACCCGGAGGGCCAGAGGCGAGCGATAGAACGGGCGACACAGCTGCTCACGGAGATCGCCGGCGGCCAGCCAGGCCCGTTGCGGGAGGTCGCATCGGAGTCCGACCTGCCGCGACGCGTTCCGGTCACCCTGCGCAGGCAGCGCCTGGCGGCGGTCATGGGTGCCACTGTTGAGGACCAGGAGGTCGAACGCGTCCTCGCGGCGCTGGGTATGGAAACGGACAGCACGGATTCCGGCTGGACGATCGATCCACCATCGTGGCGATTCGACATCGCGATCGAAGAAGACCTGATCGAGGAGATCGCCCGGGTACACGGATACGACTCGATCCCGGAGACCCCGGAACGCGGCGATGTCGTCTTCCGACCGGTTACCGAGACCCGCGTCCCGGAGAACCGTATTCCACAGTGCCTGATGGAGCGGGGCTACCAGGAGGTGGTCACCTACAGTTTCGTGGACACCCGAGTCCAGTCGGCCCTATTCCCGTCCGTATCGGCAATCAGTCTGGACAACCCGATCTCTTCGGAGATGGCGGACATGCGGGTCTCCCTCTGGCCGGGACTGCTGGGCGTCCTGCGCCAGAACCTCAGCCGTCAGCAGGACCGGGTGCGGGTTTTCGAGTCGGGCCTGCGATTCGAGCTGGAAGAGGGCGCCATCCGCCAGGTCCCCACCCTCGCCGGTCTGATCGCGGGACCGAGATATGCGGAGGGATGGAGCGCAAATCCGGACTCTTGTGATTATTTCGACCTCAAGGGTGACCTGGAGGCGTTGTTTTCCCACACCGGACAGGCGCATGAATTCCGCTTTGAGGCCGCCGAACATGCGGCGCTCCACCCGGGGCAGTCGGCCCGTGTTTTGCGGGGCGAAATCGAGGCTGGCTGGGCGGGCGCCGTTCATCCACGCAAGTTATCTAGTATCGGTATTAATATACCTGTATATCTATTTGAATTAACTAGTGATATTGCCTTCTCATCCATTATTCCCGAGCATCGGGAGATTTCGCGTTACCCGGCGGTTAGACGGGACATCGCGGTGCTCGTAGATGAGCGTATCCCCTCGGAATTATTGGTAAAAGAAAGCTATGCGGGGGGTGGTCCGCTGCTCCGGGAAGTGAGGATTTTCGACGTCTATCGGGGCGATCGAATAGATTCCGGACTAAAAAGCATCGCTTTAGGCTTGATTTTACAGGAAACTTCACGCACCCTTACCGACGGTGAAGTAGACGATATCGTGTCAGCGGTGATCAGCCGCCTGGAGCGGAATCTAAAAGCAAGAATAAGAGACTGATCATGGCATTAACCAAGGCAGAAATGGCCGAGGCCCTGTTCAACGAACTGGGGCTGAACAAGCGGGAAGCACGTGAACTCGTCGATCTGTTTTTCGAGGAGCTGAGATCGTCACTGGCTCGTGGGGAACAGGTCAAGTTATCAGGGTTCGGGAATTTCGATCTCCGCGACAAGCGTGAGCGGCCCGGACGGAATCCGAAGACCGGCGAGGAGATACCGATCAGCGCACGACGCGTTGTGACATTCCGGCCGGGACAGAAATTGAAGGCGCGAGTAGAAGCTTATGCTGGAACCGGGGAACAGTAGCGAATTACCGGCGATCCCGGGAAAGCGATACTTCACCATCGGTGAGGTCAGCGAACTCTGCGGTGTAAAGCCGCACGTGTTGCGATACTGGGAACAGGAGTTTCCGCAACTCAAGCCGGTCAAGCGTCGCGGTAACAGACGCTACTATCAGCGTCGCGACGTACTGATCATCCGGCAGATCCGCAGCCTTCTCTATGAAGAGGGATTCACGATCGGAGGCGCGCGGCAGCGCCTCACCGGCGAGGAAGCCCGGGAAGATCTGAACCAGAGCCAGCAGATCGTCAAACAGATCCGCATGGAACTTGAGGAAATATTGAAGATTTTGCGGCGCTGATGGCGCCGCTTTCGCGTTCCGGCTTCATCGGGTATCCTACGCGGCCTTCCGTGTTTGGGGACATATAGCGGAAGAGCCCGTTTTCGGTCGGGGCGTGGCGCAGCCTGGTAGCGCACCTGCATGGGGTGCAGGGGGTCGAAGGTTCGAATCCTTTCGCCCCGACCAACTAACGCAATGATAATAATAAGAAAATATTGAGCCGCCTTCGGGCGGCTTTTCTTTTGAGCGTCGTCTGCTTGTGTCAGCGCTGTACACGTACGAGGGCATGACCGCAATCCCGATGCTGGATTTCGTCAATCCCGGGATGGTGAAATAGCCGGCGGTTTCATCATCTTGGCGACGACAATCCTGGAGACCCTCGAAATGCCCTTCATGACTAACCGTTATGCGGCGATCGTCCTGCTACTGAGTGTGAGCGTCGGTAGTGAGATGTCGCTTGCGGACGATCACTCGGATGTCAGGAAGCTGTCCGGCGAGTCAGTAAAGAAGACCTGCAAGGCAGCGGCGAAAAAGGATGGATTCTCGGTGGGAGATTTTGGCGACGTGAAATTCGATTCCCGTAACAATATCTGGATCACCAAGATGAACCTGCAGGGTAAGGCCGAAAAGATAAAGGCACGATGCGAGTGGGACGGGCGAGGCACGCCGGCTCTGTTCGCGTGGGGTACCCGCCACGATGTCGCGGCATTGAAGTACACCAAGGTCGACGTGACTCGGGCCTGCAAGGCACAAGGGCAGGCCCAGGGCATGGAGATCGGAGACTTTGGCGACACGGACTACGATGAGAAGACCGGTCTCTGGGTCTCCAGGATGATGGTCAAGCGGGCAGGCGGGAAGAAGTACAAGGGCACCTGCCGATGGGATGGCCGGGCAGACCCTGTCATCGAGTGACGCGCGTATCATTTGTGGACGGCGGAAACGACGTTAGAAACGGGCCAGGGAGTAGTCGTCGATCTTTAACTCCGGTGGCCCTCCGACGATGCTGTCCGCAACCGCCTTGCCGGATCCCGCTGCCATCGTCCAGCCGAGATGCCCTTGTCCGGTATTCACAAACAGCCCTGGTATCCGGGTCGCACCGAGTATGGGAACGCCATCCGCCGACATGGGCCGGAAGCCGCACCAGGGCTTCGCCGATGGCCGATCGAGCCTGCGGGCGAACTCCGGATAGATGGCTTCCAGTAGCGAGAACAGGTTGTCGATCCTTGCTGGCGTCAGCGCAGCGTCATGGCCGGTAAACTCGGCGGTACCGGCGACGCGGATACGATCTCCCAGAGGCGTCACTGCCGTGTGCAGGTGATCGTCGGCCACCGGGATTCGTGGCCCGTCCCTCCAATCGCCCCGGGGCACCGTGATCGAGTACCCCTTCACCGGCCTCACCGGAACTCTCAGACCGACCTTGCTCGCCAGCGATGGCGTGTAGCTGCCGGTTGCCAGTACGACTGCATCGGCATGGATGTCCTTCGCACCCGCGGTGCCAAGAATGAATTGATCGCCCGACCGGGAGGCATCGGTGACCTCCTGTCCAAACAGGAACTGCACTCCGGCCGCGGCACATGCCTTGCCGAGCGCCTGGCAGAACAGATGGGCATCACCTGACTCGTCCCCTGAGTAGTGGATGCCACCGACGAGTCGCTGCGCCACCGGAGCGAGCGCCGGTTCGGCCCGGGTGACGCCATCCCGATCGAGCACCTTGTATTCAACTCCATGCGGTTTCAGGAACTCCGCCAGTCCGGCGGCATGATCAAGGGATGCCTGGTCGCGGCAGGCGCGCAGGGTTCCGGCGCTCATCTGGTCATAATTCAGGCTGAGATCGGCCCGTAGCGATCTCAGCAGATCGAGGGAATAATTCGCGAGGGCCACGTTCTTCAGCGTATTGGTCCGGAACCGCTCCTCGCTCGAATTCAGCAGGAACGCCATCCCCCACCGACTCAGCGACGGGACCGCGTGGAGACGAAGGAGCATCGGCGCATCTTCCCGGCCCAGCCACTTGATCAGTTTGCGGAGGGTGCCTGGTGAGTTCCACGGGTCAGCCATGCTCGGCGTCAGCATGCCCGCGTTGGCGAAACTCGTCTCCATGCCCGGGGCGTCCGCGCGTTCGATTACGGTCACATCGACGCCGTGCTGTCGCAGATACCAGGCGGTGCAGGTACCGATGAGCCCTGCGCCGACGATTACCACATGCATCGACGCAGTCCGAATGGGAGTCCTGATCGCATCGCTCCATTATCCAGAACCAGGGGGTGCTCTGGAACAACTTCGGGAGCGGTTGTGCCTGGCCGCTGGGCGAGACAGTCCGAAGCCGGCAACGCGACCTCCGTATCCGCCCCTGTGCTCGAAATCTTCATCGCCCGGTCGGCCAACGAAATCGGGCCGGATTACCGGCCCGGTTAAGTGTGATCGCGACGATCGTGAATCAGCGCTTAATTTCGAATTTGCGGAACTCAAGATAGAGATCACGTATCCACAGGTACTCGTAGATCGAACCCATCTCGTAGTAGCGGAAGCTGATGTTGGCCCTCGTGTCGATGG
>Ga0224504_10001156_pt1 | contig 11812 bp, 8 predicted proteins | sample SF_Oct11_sed_USG_3_FD_170160 | JGI IMG/M metagenome (GOLD analysis project Ga0224504, IMG submission 170160) | Sediment microbial communities from San Francisco Bay, California, United States - SF_Oct11_sed_USGS_24 | ecosystem: Environmental > Aquatic > Marine > Sediment | place: USA: California... | reverse complement strand
TGGTCGGCAAGCTTGATCCGGCGCGTTATTGCGAAATCGTTGCGGTCAATAGCAATGAGTTCCGCCGATGCGAAACACGCGACCCATACCTGTTCATGCGTATCCGGACTCAGGGCGATCGGAAATCCGCAAACGGAATCGACTTGCCTGATCACCCCGCCTGCGTGTGGATCGACAACGGCGACCGATCCGGCTATCGCATTGGCAATCCATATGTGGCCGCCGACGGCCAACGAGCCTTCGCTTCCGGGCGCCAGTTTCACAACTTTTGTATCGCCGCTGTCGATGTTGATGAGCGTGATTGACCCCGAGTCGACGTTGGAAGTGACGAGGGTGCGCGACCCGGCCTCAAAACTGAGCACATGCGATCCTTCCTGCAGCGTCTCGATATGATCGATCGTCCGAGCGCTGTCCAGGTCGATGACATGAACACGTTTTTCCTGCTCGCAGGTCACGTAGGCGCGATCTGCCACGATCCAGCTTGCGTGGGGTCTTGCACAATCTTCGATGCGTGCATCCAGCACTGCAACCCGGTCCACGACATCGATCAACGTCAATCGCGAGTTTGGCGCCACAACGAATGGTGGCCGTTTGGAGACCGGCGCAGCATGTGGCCTGGGAAACTCACCGAATCCTGTCGTCAGAACTCGACCATCGCTCACATTCGACAACAGATGTGGTCCTTCGCCGGTTGCGACGCGGGCCACGACATCGCCTCGTGACAGGTCAACGAACGTGACCTCGTGCGATGATCGGTTGGCGACGATCAGCGACGGCGCATACGAAGAACGCAACGCAGCGCGTAGCGGTGCCCATTCTGTTGTTGCGATCTCAGCGTGCCCACCGATTGGCGCCGATGTGTAATAAAGCGTCTCGCCATCGGGACTCATTCGCGGCATCAGGTCGCTGTCAGGGGTATTGAGTTGTTCAACGGGTATGGCGGCCGTCCAACCGGCAGGGGTGCGCCAACTGTAGTAGAGGTCACCGGGTATCGAGACGTTAGTCGGGCGGGATGAAGCTTCGAAAATGATCTCGTTTTCGCCAGGGGAGACCCAAATATTCCACTCGCCGGTTGGCGTGTTGAAGGCGGGCCCCAAAGGTTGAGGCGTCAGAAATCCCTCACCAGTTGGTGCGGCTCGATACAGATCGCCGTTTCCTGAGTCGCCACCTCGATTCGAGGCGAAGTAGAGCGCGCCGGACGCTGTGACGACCGGCGAGTATTCTGCGGCGTCCGAGTTTATTGAAAGGTATTCCAGGCGATGTTCTTCGAGCAGGCTGTAGCGCCAGATGTTGCGGTCGTTCTGGAGATCATCGGCGTCGGTCGGGCGTTCCGAGACAAAATACAGCCAATGCCCATCGGGAGAGACGAACGGGTCTGAATCGGAATGATCTCCCGAAAATTTCGCAGGCGCGGGAGTACTCCATTCGCCATGTTGTTGCTGTGACGTATAGATCACCCACCGTGACGCGGTGCGACTACCCCAGCGACCATTCCAGGCGACCCAGAAAGCGATGGAGCCGTCCGGCGAGAACGTCAGGCCGAGCTGATTATCCGAACCCGTATCGAAGGCGACGGGACTCTTTGCGTTGGCGCCTGCAGATATCGCTGCAATCATCAGCGCGACTCCGACGCACACACATCTGGCACTCGATCGTGTCGGGTTCATTCCATCGGCTCCCAGTTTGCCGGCATAGCGCGATTAGACCTGACGAAGGACATTATGATCCACTCGATTGGCAATACCTTACGAACGATGCCGGATTACGCACAAGTCCGGAGTCGAGCCGTGCGATTCGCTAGGCGGGGAATAGCGCTTCGATACGGTCGAAGGCCGTATTGATGACGTCCTCGGAGACGCAGAACGCCATTCGTACATGATGTTCGCCCTGTCTGCCGAAGGCTGCACCCGGTGTGACCGTTACTTTTCCCTCGTCGAGAAGGCGAAGCGCGAACTGCATCGAGTCCTCATGATCCACGAGGATTCTGGGAAATACGTAGTAAGCGCCTTGTGGCACGACGTAGTCGAACACGTGCGAAACCTGGTCCAGTCTCGAGCAAATCAGGGACCGGCGGGCAGCGAGTATCTGCTGGAATTCGGGTATGTGTACGCGATCTCCGCGTAATGCCTCGAGTCCCGCAAATTGCGAGATCCGCGGCGCACAGATAATCGTGGCGTCGTGCGCCTTGATTACCTGTCGTTTCAGCTCCTCGGGAATGATCATATAGCCGAGCCGCCAGCCGCTCATCGCATGAATTTTCGAGAACGTAAAGCAATAGGCAACACGGTCGTGATGCTCGGGGTCGGCGGCGAGGTTGAAAAAACGGTCCTGGTTTTCGTAAGTCAGATGGCTGTATGGGTCATCCAGAAGAATCAGCAGATCATGTTGAGCTGCGATAGCGGCGACTTTGCGCAGCTCTTCTTCGCTGAAAATGCTGCCGGTCGGGTTGGACGGCGTCACCAGTAAAATCGCCCTGGTCTTCTGGCTGATCAATCCGGTCAATGCGTCAACGTCGAGCGACCAGCCGCGAGATTCATCCAGTGGCCAGGAAACCGGCGTGCCGCCACACATGCGAATCTGCTGAAAATGAGACGCGAATCCCGGATCGGTCAGGATAATCTCGTCATCTGTGTCGAGAATGACATGGAACAACGCGTTCAGTGCCTGCATGTTGCCGCAAGTGATGAACACGTTCCGATCCGCATCGGTCGCAATCCCGGTAAGTCGCTCGTGCTTCATAGCCACGGCGGCCCGAAGTTCCGGCAGGCCATCGGGTAACGTGTACTTACCGATATCGGGATCGTATTCGAGCGCATGTTGCACCGCCTGACGAATCCTTGGCGGCGTTCTGAATGAAGGCAGGCCCCAGGTTAGAGACGCGGCATCGGGCACCTCGGCACCACGCATGGCCATTTCCTTGATAGCCGAAACAGTAATGCCCGATATGTTCTCCGAAATCCAATGTCTGCTATCAGGCATCACGGTTTGTCGCCTGTGGCTGGTATTGCGCGAGTTCCAGGAACTGCGAGTACCTGATTCTCGATCTCCCTGACAACGCCGATCTGCATGAGAATCTCCCTTGCGTGTCAACACATAAGCGCCTATGCGCCCGTTTACGCAATACGTAAATTCTCGGATAGGGTCGGGACGTCTAACGGTTGCGAGCGTATCCCACCGGCATCAGGCCGAGCGGCTCATGATCGGCTGGCAGGTTCAGCACCTCCTGGACTTTCTTGTCATCGAAGGCGCCCACGAACACGGTGCCGAGCCCCCGGGCGGCGGCCTGCAGGTAGACGTTTTGTGCCACGTGACCCACTTCCATGTGAGCGTAGCGATGTCCGCGGCGGCCGTATTTCTTAGTGCTGCGCTGATAGACGCTTGTGATTGCGAGTACCGCAGGCGCGCGACGCACCCACTCTTGGCCGAGCGCTGCCGATGCCAGCGGCTTGCGCAGGTCGCCGTTTGTCACATGCACGAGTTCGTGAGTCTTCGGCTGATAGCGGTAGACGCCAGCCGACAAGCCTTCGGCATCGCCCGCAACCACGTAGAGCTCGAGGGGGTAGAGCGCCCCGGCGGACGGGGCTGTTCGGAAGCCGCCCCTGGCCGTGATTCCCTGGGCCGCCCACAGCAACTGCGAAAGGTCCTCGAGCGCAAGGCTGCGTCGACGGAACTCTCGCACCGATCGGCGTAGTTTGAGCGCCTCTTCGAGCGACAACTCCCCTTTGGATTCAACGGGTGGAAGCGATACACGTAGATCGTTTTCCTGTCCCAGGGTCACGTCACTCACCGAGAGGTTCAGGATGAGAAGACAAAGCAGGATCGTTCGCATGTTCGTGATAGAGCCAATGTGCGAAGAGACACTTATGACCCTTCCCAACTTACCTTATGATGTTGCAGCATGCGATTCGTAGATTTCCCTAGCAGAGCAGGCCCGTTTTCCGAATGCGCACCATTGGCCTGATAGTGAATCCCGTCGCCGGCATGGGCGGCAGCGTGGGATTGAAAGGTACCGATGGCGACATGTACGCGAGGGCGTTGTCCATGGGCGCCGAGCCGGTAAGCCCGGCACGGACGCGGGAATTCCTCTCCCGTATTACTTGCCGCGACGAGATCCGGCTGCTGGCCGCACCGGGCCCGATGGGCGCAGAACACGCAGCAGCGGTAGGGCTCGACGCCGAGGTCATCGGCACACTCGCTGCTCAGACGACCCCGGAAGATACCAAGGCAATCGCTCGTGAGATGCTTGATGCTGGTGCCGAACTTGTCGTGTTCGCGGGAGGGGACGGTACGGCCCGGGATATCGCCGACGCCGTCGATCTTCGGGTTCCGGTCATTGCCGTACCGGCGGGCGTGAAGATCTACAGTTCGGTCTTCGCGTACGACCCGAGAGCGGCCGCGGAACTTCTCGATGCCTTTGTCGACGATGCAGACGTATCGGAAGAGGAGGTCCTCGACATTGACGAGCAGGCCTTCCGTGCCGGCCGAGTCGATTGCCGCCATTATGGGTTTCTGCTCGTGCCCGAAGTCGGACGGCTGCTGCAGGCGGGCAAACAGTCCTCCTCGATGACGGGGTCCACGGCGGAGGCGAAACAGGAAATCGCCGCCGCCGTTGTCGAAGAGATGCAGCCACAGACGCTTTATCTGCTGGGTCCGGGTACCACCATACGGGCCATTGCCGATGAACTCGGCGTTGCAAAGACGCTATTGGGTGTCGACGCGGTAGCTGACAATCAACTGGTCGGCCGCGACCTGAATGAGCACTCCATTCTCGAGTTGCTGGGCCGTTATTCGCAGGCCGTCATCGTCGTGACACCCCTCGGTGGCAACGGGTTCATTTTCGGTCGCGGCAACAAGCAGTTCACGCCACGTGTCCTGCGCCGAGTCGGCCGCGACAATATTGTCGTAGTTGCCAACAGAGACAAGCTTCTGGGTTTTTCGAGCCTGCACATTGATACTGGCGATCCTGCACTCGACGACACTCTCGCAGGCTATATCGATGTCATGGTTGGGCGGAATCATCATAAATTGATGCGAGTGCGATAAGCCGGACGATGCTTCGGAGCCTTTCCTGAATCGATGGTTTCCGGGCTAACGCTGCCGCGCACCCCGCAATCCCATCAGTGCGGCATCCAGCAGATCCAGCGGGATGCTGAACCGAATTTTCCGAATAAGCGCGGCCCGGATCCTGCGTTTGGAAGCCGTATGCGCTTGCGCGTCGAGCGCCTTGAATTTGCCCGCGCAGGTCTCGGCGCAGGGTACCAGGTCGTCAGGATCGACCAGCTCGTCGAAGAATCCCGCGCTTAACGCAGACTCGACGTCGAAGTATTCCGACAGGGTTACCGCGCGCTGGAACGCAGCCGGTTTGAGCCGATGGCGCAACATCGCCGCGGCAACGCGCGGCATGGTCAGGCCGATGGCCACTTCGTTAGCCGCAATTTTGAAATCACCGCGGCTGCCGATCACATAGTCAGTGGATAGCATCAGGAAGACGCCCATCGCCAGCGAGTGACCATTGCAGGCGGCGATGACCGGATAGGGATAGGCCATGACACGGGCGGTCAGGGCATAGCCTGCGCGCAGCATGCGTAGCGCATTGAGGCCGCCGCGCTTCATGACGTGGAGATCGAAGCCCGCCGAGAAGACGGATTGCCGACCGGTCATGATCACGATCGCACGATCGGATTCGGCCCGATCGAGCGCTTGATAGATCTCGCGAAGGACCTGCGGCGACAGCGCGTTCCGCTTGCCGTCGTCGATACGAATGGTGGCAACCTGGTCCTGCAGGCTGTACTGGACGGAATCGGTCGTCATAAGTCTCGGCCTCAGCAGTTCGTCTCGCGCTTGGCAATGAAAGGGCCGCGCTTAGTTAGGCACAGTCGTGCAGATAAGGCAACGGACGCCCCGCAGGCTTCTTGACGTGGGCGAATTTCTCCAGTCTGATGACGTCGATTCGGAGGGATATACCGTGTGCAGATTTCAGGCAGCTCTATCGATTATCTTGTGTATGTTTTCGGCCAATGTTGTGGTGGCAGACGTCCGGCCCGTCTCGCACGAAGACGTCTGGCTCATGCAGCGACTGGGCACGCCGGTGGTCAGTCCCAACGGCCGATACGCGATCGTCGACGTAACCGAACCTTCGTACGAGAAGGATGCGGCGGTCAGCGATCTTTGGCTGATCGATATCGACGGCCGCCAGCAGCCGCGACGACTGACAGCAACCACGGAAGGCGAGAGCGCGGTCGACTGGAGCCCCGACGGACGCCGGATAGCGTTCAGCACCAAGCGCGGTGATGACGAGGTCAAGCAGATATACGTCCTCAATATGGATGGCCCGGGCGAAGCCGTTCGCCTGACCAGCCTGTCGACCGGCGCTGACACCCCGAAATGGAGTCCCGATGCCCGCCGCATCGCTTTCGAAAGCAGGGTTTATCCCGGTGCCGTTGACGACGCGGCTAACGCGGCCGAGAAAGAGGCGCGCGAGGAGCGCAAGGTCAACGTCTCCAGCTACGAGATTTTCCCGATTCGCCAGTGGGATCGCTGGCGCGACGATTTGCAGACACACCTGTTCGTACAGGACGCACAGCCGGGTGCTGTCGCACGCGATCTGCTCGCCGGCACGGACCTGGTAAAGGCTCTAGGTTTCGGTGGGGTCGAATCAAAGTCGGAAGATTCACTGTCCGCGGTATGGACCCCGGATGGGTCCGCACTGGTCTTCAGCGCGACGGCGAACCTCGATGACGCCGCGCACGCGTCCGTCAAGCACAACTTGTACCAGGTTGCCGCCTCTGGCGGTGCGGTGCAGCAGCTGACCGACAGCGACGAGTGGAGCTGTTTCAACGCGCAGTTCTCCGATGACGGAAAGACGCTTTACTGCCTGATCGAGCCGGACAACGAGTTTGTCTACAACCTGACCGGAATCGGCCGTTTCGAGTGGTCCGGCGGGTCGATCGGCGCTGGTCCCGACCTGATAACGGAGTCCTTCGATCGCTCGGTGACCGGCATGGACATAAGTCCCCGTGGGCGGACCGTTTACGTTACGGCGCACGATGCGGGCCGCTCGCGCTTGTTCGCCGTGCCGGCACGGGGAGGCAAGGCCAGGTTGCTCGATGCCGACAGTCGCGGCGTATATTCGGGCGCGCAGGTTGCCGGTCGACGGCTGGTCGCAAAATGGGAGAGCTCCGCGGTGCCGGCCGAGGTCGTCCGCATCAATCCCAGCAATGGCAGCCACCAGGCATTGAGTCGATTCAACGCGCAACGCGCGGCAGAGCTCGATCGCCCGGAATATCTGGAGTTCTGGTTCGAAAACGCCGGCGGTCGGCGTGTGCACAGCTGGCTTACACTGCCACCCGGATTCGACGAGTCGAAAAAATATCCGCTGGTCCTCCTTATTCACGGCGGGCCTTTCAGCAACTCGCTCGACGCGGATCACGTGCGCTGGAGCCCCCATCTTCTCGCTTCCCCTGGATACGTCGTACTGCAGACGGACTACACGGGCTCTGTCGGGTACGGGGAGGCGTTTTCCCGGGCGATTCAGGGGACACCGTTGAAGGACCCCGGCGATGACCTGTTGCAGGCCGCCGATGAGGCGATAAGCCGCTATGCGTTTATCGATGCAGAGCGGCAGGCGGCGGCCGGCGCCAGTTACGGCGGCCATCTCGTCAACTGGCTGCAGGCGACGACCTCACGTTTCGACGCGCTTGTCGGACATGCGGGCCTGGTCGATCTGGAAGGCCAGTACTCTTCCAGCGACGTCATCTATCATCGCGAGATCATGAACGGCGGTCCGGCCTGGGGGAACAGCGGTGTCTGGAAGGAACAGAGTCCGGCAAGCTACGCGGACGAATTCTCGACGCCGATACTGCTGACGATAGGCGAGAAGGACTATCGCGTGCCGGTCAACCAGACAATCGCGGCCTGGTCCTACGTTCACCGCATGCAGGTGCCGGGCAGGCTGCTCGTGTTCCATGATGCCAATCACTGGATCATGGAAGGCGAGGAAGCTCGCTACTATTGGCAGGAAGTGCATGACTGGCTGGCGAAGCACCTCGGGGACGGCGACTAGTCTCATCTCATCCGCGCCTGCCTCAGGTTCGCAAAAGCGCTCGCGATCCAACTCAAGCGAACAAGTGGAATTTGATCGCCTCTACAAGTGCAGCTCGACAAGGTCGCCGTCAGAGACGAGATGGTCCGGACCGACTTGCTGGCCGTCGAATACCTCGGCACCCCACATGCGCGCAAATTTAAGGTCTCGAGCAATGTCCTTGTGCACCAGGCGAGCGACATCGAGTATCGTGCCGCCACGACGCACTGTGAAAGGTTTGTCATCGTCGGCTGGTTTGCCTGGCGTCTTGGTGTAGACACGGACGATCTCCAGCGCGCGAAAGAGAAACGATCCCAGCTCATCCAGGCCATCTCCGGTTTTGGCCGACGTTGTCAGAGTGGGAAAGCGCAAACCGAGCAGCTCCTCGAGGATCTCGACTTCTTCGGGATCGGGGTCGAGGTCACTCTTGTTTGCGATCAACACGGCCGGTAAGTTGAGACGAAACGGATCGTCTGTCTCGCTCATCTCCGCGGGTTCCGTCGGCTCCAATCCCGGCCACGACGCCGTGAGGAAAACCTTCTTTTCCGACAGGCGCTCGAGGATGGTGGGAACCTGCTCCAGGCAATCGGGGTCGCTGATGTCGACAACCAGCAACACGCCATCCGCGGGTTGCAGCGCATTGACCAGCCACGGCTCCATGAAGTCACCCGATAGTGGTGGCAGGTCCACCAGCTGAAAGTGGATGTCCTCGTAAGGAAGCATGCCGGGCACTGCCAGATGGGTGGTGTACGGGTAGGGTCCGATGTCGCTGTGTGATCCGGTCAGCCGCGCGTGCAAACTGGATTTGCCGGCATTGGGGGGTCCCACGAGGCATAGTTGTGCGGCGCCTTCGGGACGCACGACATGCGACGGGCCACTGCGGCGGCCGCCTTTCCTGGGGCCTGCGAGTTCCTCGGTCAACTGCTTGATACGGGTCTTGATGTCGGCTTGCAGATGCTCCGTACCCTTGTGCTTGGGGATAGTCCGGAACATCTCCCGCAGGCAGTCCAGGCGTTCTTTCGGCTCGCGCGCCTTGCGGTACGCCTCCTCGGCTTTCTTGTATTCGGGTGTGACGTTGGTCGGCATAGCAGTGAATATTACCTGAGGAATACGTCCCCATATTGGTCGAGGCAGGCCATCCCGGTCACGGCGACCGCCAACATCTGCAGTGGTTCCTAGGGGTAACGCGTGTAAGGCACATGGCTATAGTACTTGGGTCGTGTGTCGAGTCGAATGTGCAGCCATGCAACACCGAGCCCGGCCGTACTCAACCACGTCGGAGCAGACGTAATATTCCGGTACATGGTATTCGCCGTGTGCCGCCAGAGCGATCGAATCTGATCTTCCGGCGCATGCCGCAGAAACGCGGCCAGGTGTGTATAAGCATCGTTTGCCGCGTTGGGACACGGGACGATCAACATCGCGTCGCCTCCGAGATTAGGTAACACGACGATGCTTTCATCGGGCGCTGCGTCGAAAATCGACCGGAACGGGGCGGGGTCCGCCTGAAAAGTCGCAAGGGTGGGTGCGTTCAGAAGGACGAACTCGGCGTCGCGTTCACTACTCTCGAGCGTGAGCGGCGGGTGTTCCCAATAGAACGCCTCGAAATCAGCGTCGGCCAGCAAGCGCGTATACCAGGCAGCAAAGTCGTCGTTGTGTTCGAGCAATCGAATCAGTTCGCGAAATGACAATGACGTCTCATCATCGAACAAGAAGTACTTCGATCCCGACGCCAGGTGTTCTGTTTTTGCATGCCACATACGCTATTGATCGATAGTCTGGCCAATTGGCGTTACGTCGACACTATAGCGCATGGTTTGGTACGTACGCCTGGTGGAGCACTCGAACGAGGAGCGTCGCATCCCAAGCCTTACAAAAGCACGATGTCATCTGCCATCATGCGGACATGAAGAAGGTGTTGCTCTACGTCCCTGTCGTCCTCAGTCTTGTCATTCTCGGCGCCCATTTCTTACGCTACGGCAATTCAACCGGTGTTTTTGGATCGCTGGTGCTGATCGGTCTGCTCATCGTCCGTCGACCCTGGGTTGCCCGACTGATGCAGGTTGTCCTCGTCCTCGGCGCGCTCGAATGGATTCGCACGCTTTACGAGTTCGCGCAGATACGTGCCGCGCTGGGTCAGCCCTTCACCCGCATGACCATCATTCTGGGCGTCGTCGCGGCCCTGACGTTTTGCTCGGCACTGCTTTTCCAGTCGCAGGCGCTGAAGAGGATCTATCGGCTGGACCGCCGCGCCTCCGGGGGATGACGAGCGAAGCAAGTCCATTACGGAGGCCGGGTTACAGGTATTTGTCGACCGACGGCGATGAACTGCTGTCGATGAGCGCCCGGAGCTCATCCCAGTTGCCGCTCTGCTCGACCCGGGCAACGCGTTGTTGCATTTTCGCGACCGCGTCGTCGAGCTCGCCGACCATCGCCTCGAACCCGGGAAGACCGCGTAGCGAATTCAGGTAGGGATCGATCGCCAAAGGCCATCCGTTCGAGGCGGCGGTTCCCCGGAACCCCTCATCGATCGCCTCGCGGAAGGTGCCAAGCGCATCGTGTGTCTTCCCCTGCAGTGCAAGGATCTGCACATCGCGTATGCCGTGCCCGGCAAGACCGGTTCGGGGCAGCGTTCGAACGATATCTAATGCTGCTTGCAATAGCCTATCGGCACGCTGATTCTCGCCTTGATTTTGCAGAATAAACGCGTAGCGAATCAGGTTGGCAACGTTGAAAGCATCGACCTCCGGGTCTGCATCCGCCGCGAACTCGGGGTTGCGAAGCTCGGCGTACTTGCGGGCTTTATCGAAGTCGCCGGCAAACATGGAAAAACCGGCAACCAGGCTTAGTTCGAACTGCCTGGGATTCTCGGCGTCCTCAACCGCGTGCTCAACGATCTCGGCGGCGCCTGCAAAATCGAATTGAAGGGCTTTCTCCATGCCGAGACCATAGACGTACATCGGATGGCCTGCTGTTACGCCGGAAAAGAGTTCCTGAACTTTGTCGTATTCGCCGAACTCGATATACGCACCAACCATCGAGGCACCGCCGAGCGGATCAGTACTCAGTTCCTGGCCTTTCAATCCCCATGCGATAGCCTCGTCCATTCGACCAAGGCCTTGCAAGTGCTGCGCCAGGTTCTGGTAGGCGGTCGGCCATTCCGGGTGAATACCAATCGCCTTGACGTAAAAATCGAGCGCGATGTCGTTCTGCCCACGCAGTGCGTACAGCACCGGAAGATTGGCGTAAGGAATCTTTCCAAGCGGGTCTACCCGGAGAGATTCATGATAGAGCTCGATTGCCTCCTCGATTCGCCGCTGTGCTCCGCGGACAGCGGCAAACCACATATAGGCAGTTGCATTGTTCGGGTTGAGCTCCAGCGCAGAGACAAAGCAGGCGGCGGCCTCCTCCAGGCCGGGACCGGTACGGGTCTCTTCCCACATCTTCTGCTTCAACAGGCCGAGAGAGGCGTGTGCGTCTGCCAGATTGGAATTAAGTGACAATGCTTTATCGAGCGACGTGCCGGCGACATCGAACGCTTCATTGACCGAAATTGCCTGATGATTGTTCAGAAGCAGCAGCGCGCTGTCGGCGAGGCCCGCGTAGGCCTCCGCATAATCCGGATCTAGTGCGATCGCCTCTTCGAATTGTTGACGTGCCTTTAACAAAGTGTCGAGACGCCGCTTGTAGAGATTGTTACGGCCCTGCGTGTAGAAGTTGTACGCGGCCAGG
>Ga0224504_10001154_pt1 | contig 11817 bp, 18 predicted proteins | sample SF_Oct11_sed_USG_3_FD_170160 | JGI IMG/M metagenome (GOLD analysis project Ga0224504, IMG submission 170160) | Sediment microbial communities from San Francisco Bay, California, United States - SF_Oct11_sed_USGS_24 | ecosystem: Environmental > Aquatic > Marine > Sediment | place: USA... | reverse complement strand
AACACTAGACAAGCCATTAAAGAACTTTCACTTTGTTACAGACAAAGACACTGGGGCGTGTATACTAAACAACCCTTTGGTTCTTATTGTCGAGAACAAGATAGAGAACATTAGAAAGATAGAGCCAATACTTGCATACGTTATAAAGAACAACAAGGAGCTACTTATAATTGGTGACGCTGACGAGCAGGTTGTTTCTGCTTTAGCTATGAACAAGATAAAGGGTAACATAAAGGTCAATGTTGTTGACGCACCAGACTACGGTATTAACAGAAAGGAAAGGATGCAGGACCTTGCTGTAATAACGGGTGCCACGGTAATCAATGAAGACCTTGGTGATGACATGGACTTGATACAGCCAGAACACTTGGGCGAATGCTCAAAGGCTATAACAAACAAGGAGGAGACAATCCTTGAGGTTGAAGAGTTAAATGAAGATGTAAAAGAGCTTGTGGACTTAGTTAAGTCACAGATGGAGGACACTAAGTTTCCAGGTAAGAAAATGCAGCTAGAGAAAAGGCTTGCCATACTATCCTGTAAGGTTTCGGTCATAAAGGTTGGGGCCAACTCTGAGGTAGAACTAAAAGAAAAGAGTGACAGGGTTGAGGATGCTATCTGTGCAACAAGGGCCGCCATAAAGGAGGGAATACTCCCAGGTGGTGGTGTAGCACTACTAAACGCATCCAACAAAGTAAAAGCATCGAATGAGGTCGAACAAGCCCTTTTGAGGGCTATTAGAAAGCCTTACGAGGTTATTATGACAAATGGTGAGTACGATGAGATTATCTACGATAAGAGGACGGGATATGGAGTCGATGTTAAAACTGGTAAGATAGTTAATATGATAAACGCTGGAATCATCGACCCACTACTTGTCACCAAGAGTGCTTTAAAGAACGCTGTGTCTGTATCCACAACCATTATGTCAACGAACTGTGTAATCAATAACCTTAGACAATAATGAGGACTGTAGGTAAATACATGCTAATCCAGCCAGTAAAGGAGGGAAGCACTAAGACCGAGAGTGGTCTGATTTTGTCTGACGCACACAAGGACGATATAAGGTACAGGGAGGCTACGGTGTCCAAGGTTGGTAACCTAGTTGAGGGTATTAACGAGGGTGACACGGTTTATTACGACAGACACGCTGGGTTCGATATGGAGATAAAGGGTGTGATATACAAGGTGATAAAAGAGTTTGATGTTGTCGTTGTTTTATGAGGCTAGAGCCACAGACACTAAAAGATACAAACCTACTCAAGCACTACAGGACTATAAGGAAGTGGGCGTGTAAGGTCAATGGCCTTTCAGACTCTGACCTAGAGCTTTTAATATACCTGGACTGTGAGGGTAGGTTCACCAGGAAGGATTACGAGACTGGTGTGTTTTCATACAGCTGGGACAAGAGGCGTTGGGACAGGCTACTAAAGAATGGGTGGATTGTGGTGTGGAGAAAAAGGAATCACACCACACAAAAGTACCATGTGTACGAGGTAGCTTTGAGAACTAAGCAGTTAATTAATAGGATGTATAAGATAATGCTTGGGCAGGAGGATTTACCCACCAGCACTCACAACAAGATTATGTTGGGTAGGACTTACATGGACAAAGTTTTATCTAAATCAATTATTTCCGTTAATAATGACAAAAACAGGTAATATATATTACAAGAGAACTTAAAGATGGCAAACAATAAAAAATATGTAGGGGATGTGGACCCAGGTTTGGATGTTACAAACATGTACAACAGCCCTGCTTCATTGGATACAAGCACTGGGGCTAACGGGTTGCAGACAAACTACGGTTCATCTAGTATGCAGAAATACCCTATTAGAACCTTACTACCAAGTCAGGACGAGATAGATATAAGAAAGGGAATAGCAAAGGAGAGGGGACACTCTGCTCAATTATCTAGACTAGAGTACAGAGAAAAGAAAATGAAATACAACCAGGCAAAAAGAGCTGGTAAGTTTGAGGCCAGACAAGAGAAAAAATTAGCTAGACTAAAGTCAAGAGAGGCTGCTGGTAAGTTGAGAGGCCCTGGAAAGGCTAGAATGGATAGACTTGAGGACATGGGTTACGGTGGACCAAACATGATGGCTATAGACAGGGCCTTAAGTAGGTCGAAAAAACATAGTGCTGGACCTAGAAAAATGAGGAGGGACTAATGAGAACAATAGAAGAAAGAAGAGCCGACAGACAAGCTAGGAGGCAAGCAAGAAGAGATAATAGAACTGAGGTATTTAGCAACTTAGTTAATACGGTTACTGGGCAAACACCCACACCAGTAACAGGGGCACCACCACCACCACCACCACCACCAACTCCAGAACTAGATGCACCAGTGGTTGACCCAGTGCAGGATGAGTTAAGCAGACAACGTGACGAGGTCATGGCTGGCAATGTAAACTCAGCACAGGCTGATTACTTTAGAGAACAAAACGAAGGATTGTTTATGAAGGAGCGTAAGAGAGGTGCTTCAAATATTTCGTACAATAAGTCTGAAAAAATGACTGGTGTAAACCCAGTGTCTAACAGAGAGGATAAGATGACTAAGTTGTTTGGTGGACTTTATGGCTCTGACGAATCAAGGGGTATTTTATAAAAATAAATAACAAGAAAATGAAGAAAGATTTAGGTATAAACGCAATATGGGATGGACCATTAGACATGAGTCAGTTTCCAACCAAAAAGGGCGATAGTAATGGCATTGACGGTATTCGTCTTTTAGCTAAAAATCAACCACCATGCAAGATGGGTCCCATCACTGAAAGAGCTAAAGGACTTTAGTATGTCTTTCTGGGATATATTTAAAACAAGAAACAGGTACAACGAGAAAAACATCGTTGGCTTCTTATCGTTTTCGGTGATGACAATATTTGCAACGGTTGACATTATCACTGGTATACTAGGTAAAGAGTTAGTACACAGTGATACTATATTTAACTCATTTGTTATAGTAACCCTTGGTGCCTTTGGTATTGCCGAAGCTGGTCAGATTTTTGGTAAGAAGGAAGAAAAATCGGAGTAGTAATGCCCTTAATCAAGTTGATGTATAACGAAATGAAAATCGTGTTGATTAATATAACAACACTCGGAATATCTTTTAGCAGCCTAGAGATGTCCTTAAAAATAATACTACTGTCTGTGACCATAGGGTACACACTACATAAATGGATAACCATTAAGAGTAAAAAATGAAAGTAACTGAACACGTTTCTTACAAGGAGGTAACCAAAAGCAACACAGCAACAAGGAGGGGTATAGAGAACATACCAAGCGGTGAGCAGATGGAGAACATAAAGCTGTTATGTGAGAAGGTGTTTGAGCCACTCAGGGAACATGTTGGTGGTCCAATAGCTATCAACAGCTTGTTTAGAAGTGTAGAGTTAAACAAGACCATCGGGGGTTCATCAACATCACAACATTGTGCTATTAATGGTGCGGCTATGGATATTGACGACACACTTGGTGGCATGTCAAACGCTGACATGTTTGAGTTTATAAAGGACAAGCTAGATTTTGACCAACTTATTTGGGAGTACGGAAACAAAGACAACCCAGACTGGGTACACGTTTCTTACAAAGCAAGGGATAACAGAAAACAAATATTAAAATGCAGCAAAGTAAAAGGAAGAACAGTTTATTCTATTTACTCCTAACTGTATTATTATTTAACTCATGCTCTATTGAGCAGAGGATGGAAAATAAGTTTAGGAGGGCTGAACGTAGGATAGAGAAACTTACGATTAAGTACCCTAATCTTTTAAACAAGGACACACTACATGACACATTCAACATTGTATCGGACAGGGTTGATTATGATACTTCGTTTATTAACATACCTGGAGATACTACATATTTATATAAGGACAAGCTTAGAATTAAGTATGTTAGGGTCGGTGACACGACATATATACAGGGTGAGTGTAAGAGCGATACAATCATACGCACGGTGGAGATACCGTTTGAAAAGGTAGTTGTAAGAGAGGAAGGAATACTAGACCAAATGAAGAGGTACCTAAGACGGTATCTGTTCTGGATTATACTAATAACATCACTTGCAATATTGGTTAAGATTGGGTGGAAATTTATAAAACCGTTTTAAGATATTTAATTACAAAAAATGAGAGCAAAGAGACAAGCCAAAAAGGCTGAAAGAAAATCAAAGAGAGCTGAAAGAAAGTACGATAAGTCTATGGCTTACAACAAAAACCTAAGCCCAGAGGCTAGGCTACACTACCTAGAAAACGAAAGAGCTGACAAGGATGGTGCTAGTATGTACGGTAAGGGACCAAATGCTTTTGGTGTTGCCGAGGCTATTACTGTTGCTAGTACGCTTGCCCCATTTGTAAAACCAACATTGTCTGGTATTGAAAGCTTAGGTGCTGGTAAAAAATTCAGTGAGGGTTTTAAAATGAATAACAAAAAGTCAATCAAAAAAGAGGCTGCTGAATTTGCTAAAACAGATGTTGGTAAGGACTTAAAACAAAAGGGGATGACTGCGTTAGATAAATTAATAAAAGAATCAGGAAAAGCATTAAAAGGAGTAAAAATGACTGGAAAAGAAAAAGGCCCAGATTTATTAGGTATGGGTAAAAAAGAAACAAAAGGTGCTGGCATTGGAGCTGGCCTTGGTATGTTAGCATTCGGACCTTTAGGGGCAATAGCTGGTGGATTAGCTGGAAAAGCTTTTGGCAAAGGACGAGATAAAAAAGATGCTAAAGAGGGTACAGGTGCTAACATGATGGGTAATCCAATCTCTAAACACATGGGTGGTAGAGGAGCTAACATGTATGGAAAGGGTGTAGATATGCTGGGTCTTGGTAAGATGCGAAAATCTAATAGAAGAGATGCTTATGAACAATTAGAAAATGTAAAAGACATAGCTATGGCACCTACTAGGGTTATTTCTAAGGCAGCTAATTTTGTAAGTGGTGGCGACCCACAAACCCCCAAAGAAGCTAGACAAGAAAGACGACAAGAAAGACGACAAGAAAGGCGAGATGCTAGACAAGAAAGAAAATTAGCTAAAGCTGGTGGGGCCAACATGAAAGGTAAGAAGCCTATGATGAAGGGTGAAAACGTAATCGTCAGAGACGCTAAGTCTAGTGGAAAAAATCAATACAACAAGCGAGGAAAGTAATGGGCTTTAAGCTAGAAAAACCCCCATATAATCTTGACGGACCTGCGGTATACTTGAATGACTTTAAGGAAGAGACTTCTGTTCTTGGTAGAACCAATAAGAACGGAACCATCCTTATAAACAAAGACGTAGACCCAAAGTATCACGATGCGGTTATCAAACACGAAAAGGTCCACGTTGACCAAATCGAAAGGGGTGACCTAGATTGGGATGGTCCTAACTTTTATTGGAAGGGTAAAAAATACTCCCGTTCATTGAACATGATGGGTACGGGTAAAGAGCCTTGGGAGAAAGAGGCGTATAAAAAAGGTGGGGTACCTTTTGGTAAAATACCCGTTTAATAACTAACAACACAACAATTAGAAAAAATGGCAAACGAAGTAATTAACTTAACCACAGTATTTAGTGGTTTCAATAGTGGAACAGACTTACAACCAGCAAACTCAAGAACAAACAACCAGGGTGTTACGATAAATGACATCGCAGGATTTGTTAAAATTTTAGCGACAGCACCAGCAACGTCATCTCTTATAAAGGGCGACATGTTCCTTGCTCTTGATACAGGCGCATTAACTGTTTGTACTGTTACTGCTACCACAGTTATCAGTGTAACTTTATCTTAAAAATAAATAAATACCCTCATAGGTTTTTTCTTATGGGGGTATTAACTTAATGAATCGCTACGGATACATAACAGATAACACTTACGTTGTACCTAATACAGCAATCACTTGGGATTTTGTCAGATATAACGAAGACCAATCAATTACTAGCTACACAGGCATAGAAAGCACAGAACAAATAGATGACAATAAGGTCACAATGTTTGCAATACCTGGTGCTTTTAATAATTGGAAATACGAGTTTCAACCTGAGGAAGAAACATAAAAACAGAAAAATTAAATTAAATTAAATGAAAATAGAAAAAGAAGAGCTTGACAAGATTGTTGAGCAGCAGGTAGAGTTAAACAACCTACTTAAGAGAATAGGTTTTATAGAGACCGAAAAAGATGGTCTTTTAAAGGCGTACATTGAGGTACTAGGTGACTCTAATACTACTAAGAAGGAGCTTGAGGATAAGTATGGTGCTATCAACATAGACCTATCAGACGGTTCGTACACTAAGGTTGAAACTGAGTAGCTGTGTCTATAATAAGGAAGATAACCATAGGTAAGGAATACAAGGACAATGCCATGCACTATGCTGTAGGACAGGAAGTATATGGTGGCCATTGCGTGTCAAACATAGAGGACATCGAAAAGGATAATGTGTACAGGATATACATAACCAAGAACGATGAGATTATGCCTTGGAAGGACTTCAACAAGAACATGGGTATATCTGTGGAGTACGACCTAAAATACTAACACGCATGAGGAGTGTGTATGACTTTATTATAAAGCCTGTATCTGGCAGGTACAACAATACCAAGGAGATTGGTGGGGTTAGTTTTGTGACCAACACAAAGATTGAGAGTTACAAGAGCGTTAGTAACGAGGCTGAGGTAATAGCCACACCACTATCCATTGTAACCGACATCAGGGTTGGTGACATGGTGACGGTCCACCATAATGTGTTTAGGAGGTTTTACGACATAAGGGGTAACGAGAAGAACAGCCGTAGTCATATAAAGGATGACCTGTATGCTTGCTCACCAGAGCAGATATATCTTTATGGGGACAACAAGTCACACCTTGACTACTGTTTTGTACAGCCAGTTGTTAATGACGATGATTGGTCATCTCAGAAGGAGAAGCCACTTACTGGTATACTTAGGTACGGCAACAAGATGCTTGAAGAACACGATGTACACCCAGGAATGGTTGTGGGTTTTACTCCAGAGTCAGAGTTTGAGTTTGTGGTGGACGGTGAATTATTATATTGTATGAAATCTAAAAATATTGCTTTGACCTATGGAGACGAAGGAGGCGAAACTAAATATAATCCAAGCTGGACGAACAGCGGTTGAGGAGTTAATTAAGGTGGCTAGGGAGCCGATAGTTACTGGTGGTGAGGATGATGTATCAGCGGACAGATTAAAGAACGCTGCGGCTACTAAAAAGCTTGCAATATTTGATGCCTTTGAAATCCTAAACAGGATTAACGAGGAGGAGAACATGCTTAACAATATTACTAAAGTTGAGGAACCTAAAAAGGTGTTCTCTGGTTTTGCTGAAAACAGGTCTAAGAAGTAATGTACGAACAGACACTATTAAATATAATAGATGACCACATAAAGCCTCACGTTCTAAAGAGGATGAACAAGGGTAAGAAGTGGGTGTACGGCTATAACAAGGACCACGATGTTGTGGTTATAAGCAAGACTGGACAGATTGGGGACATATACGAAATACAGGGACTTAAGATAGCCCTACCAGCTGAGTCAAATGTGACTAAGTTTAGTGAAAGTAAGTGGGAACACATACCATACCCGAAAGAACTATCTAGGTTTAAAAGCGTGTTTGACTGGAACGAGGCACCAGATGAGTTTAAGAACAGGTGGTTTGACTATATAGACACAGAGTTTACTAGGAGGGAAGAGGGTTTTTGGTTCGTAAATAAAAAGAAGCCAACATATATAACTGGCTCTCACTACAATTATCTACAGTGGTCTAAGATAGACGTTGGTAAGCCAGACTTCAGAGAGTCTAACAGGTTGTTCTTTATATTTTGGGAGGCGTGTAAGGCAGACCACAGAAGCTACGGGATGTGCTATCTGAAGAACAGACGTTCTGGGTTTTCCTTTATGTCATCAGCAGAAACTGTAAACTTAGCAACACTATCCAGCGACTCAAGGTTTGGTATACTGTCTAAGACAGGACCAGATGCAAAGAAGATGTTCACAGATAAGGTGGTGCCGATATCGGTAAACTACCCGTTCTTTTTTAAACCCATACAGGATGGTATGGATAGACCTAAGACAGAGCTTGCATATCGTGTACCAGCGTCTAAGTTTACTAGAAAAAAGCTGGACAGTAACAACAAGGTTGAGGATATCACGGGTCTTGACACTACTATAGACTGGAAGAACACGGGAGACAACTCCTACGATGGTGAGAAGCTATCCCTGTTGGTTCATGATGAGAGTGGTAAGTGGGAGAAGCCTACAAACATACTAAACAACTGGAGGGTTACTAAGACATGTCTGAGGCTGGGTAGTAGGGTTATTGGTAAGTGCATGATGGGTAGCACATCAAACTCTTTGGACAAGGGTGGTGAAAACTTTAAGAAGCTTTACGAGAACTCTGATGTATCAAAAAGAAATGCCAACGGGCAGACAGCATCTGGTCTTTACGGATTGTTTATACCAATGGAGTGGAACTACGAGGGGTACATAGACGAGTACGGATACCCTGTGTTTGAAACACCAGAAGAAAAGGTGCTTGACACGTTTGGTAGCCAAATACAAATGGGTGTCATTGATTACTGGCAGAACGAGGTAGAGGGTTTAAAGAACGACCAGGATGGTCTTAATGAATTTTACAGGCAGTTTCCTAGAACAGTGGAGCATGCATTTAGGGATGAGGCTAAGAACTCTTTGTTTAATCTGACCAGGATATACCAGCAGATAGATTATAATCAGGACCTTAGAAACACCAACATACTCAGCAAGGGTAACTTTCAGTGGGAGAATGGTATAAAAGACACAAGGGTAGTATTCCTACCTAGTAACAACGGAAGATTTTTAATTTCATGGGTTCCCCCAATAAATCTGCAAAATAGAGTAATACTAAAGAATGGGGTTAAGTATCCTGGCAATGAGCATATAGGAGCCTTTGGTTGTGACAGTTACGACATATCAGGGACCGTAAGTGGCGTAGGTTCAAATGGTTCTCTACACGGATTGACAAAATTCTCTATGGAGGAGGCACCAGCAAACCACTTTTTTCTGGAGTATATATCCAGGCCACAGACCGCTGAGATATTTTTTGAGGATATATTAATGGCTATTATTTTTTACGGTATGCCAATACTTTGTGAAAATAACAAGCCAAGACTTTTATACCACGTTAAGAGAAGGGGTTATAGGGGATACTCTATGAACAGACCAGACAGGGTTTGGAACAACCTTTCACAGACAGAAAAAGAGATAGGCGGCATACCTAACTCAAGTGAAGACATTAAGCAGGCTCATGCAGCCGCAATAGAAACTTACATAGACGAGTGCGTTGGTGTCATAGGTGATGACCAGTACGGGGATATGTATTTCGACAGAACATTAAATGACTGGTCAAGGTTTGATATAAACAACAGAACGAAGTTTGATGCGTCTATTAGTTCAGGACTGGCAGTAATGGCCTGTAACAAAAATAGATACGCACCTATAAACAAAGTGGTTAGAAATAACATCAGCCTTGGCTTTAAAAGATATGACAATACTGGTAGTATTTCTAAAATAATAGATAGATGAATATAAGCACAAATCCAAATAGTTCGTTCCCAAGCCAAGTCGTTAGTGACGAGGAAAAAAAGAGCTTTGAGTATGGCGTTCAAGTAGGAAGAGCTATAGAGGGTGAGTGGTTTCATGGGGGGAGAAGTGGTAACAGGTTTGCCACTAACTGGAACAGATACCACAATCTAAGGTTGTACGCTAGAGGTGAGCAGCCAATACAGAAGTATAAGGACGAGTTGTCTATAAACGGTGACCTTTCATACCTTAACCTAGACTGGAAGCCAGTGCCAGTGATATCTAAGTTTGTTGACATCGTGGTCAACGGCATGTCTGAAAAGAAGTACAAGATTAATGCATACGCACAAGACCCAGAGTCTATAAAGAAAAGAACAAACTACGCATCTGGTTTATTGAGGGACATTACAGCCAAGGCTGAGATAGAGCAGATAAAACAAACAATGGGTCTTGACCTATACAGCACACCAGACCAAAGCAGCCTCCCAGAAACTGAGGAGGAGATATCTATTCATATGCAGCTTAAGTACAAGCCGTCTATAGAGATAGCTGAGGAGGAGGTTATAAACAATACCTTAGACAAAAATAAGTTTGAGTTAATCAGGAGGAGATTAAACTATGACCTTACGGTTCTTGGTATTTCTGCTGTAAAGACTAGTTGGAATAAAGCTGAGGGTGTAGTTATAGATTACTGTGACCCAGCTAAAATGGTTTGGTCATACACTGAAGACCCAAACTTTGAGGATATATACTATGTAGGGGAGGTTAGGTCCATAACAATACCAGAGCTTAAGAAGCAGTACCCATTCATATCTGAAGAGGAACTAGACAGGATATCTAAGATGGGTAACAGGACTGACTATGTTGTTGGTTGGAACGACTATGACGAGAACACGGTACAGGTTTTATACTTTGAGTACAAGACATATATGAACCAGGTGTTTAAGTTAAAACAAACTGGGAATGGTCTTGAAAAGATTATAGAAAAAACAGATTCTTTTGACCCACCAGCATCAGACACATTTAAAAAGGTATCCAGAACTATAGAGGTTTTGTATACTGGGGCTAAAATTCTTGGTTACGACCAGATGATTGACTGGAAGCTTTCTGAGAATATGACCAGGCCATATGCTGACACTAGTAAGGTTCAGATGAACTACGCTATATCATCTCCTCGTATGTACAAGGGAAGAATAGAGTCAACGGTAAGTAAGATTACTGGGTTTGCTGACATGATAAACATAACAAACCTAAAGATACAGCAGGTAATATCAAAGCTTGTTCCTGACGGTGTTTATTTAGACATAGACGGACTTGCAGAAGTTGACTTAGGAAACGGTACAAACTACAGTCCACAGGAGGCATTAAACATGTACTTCCAAACGGGTAGTATACTTGGTAGGTCTTTAACCCAGGAGGGTGACATGAATAGGGGTAAGGTTCCAATTCAAGAGCTGAGTACGTCTAATGGTCAGGCTAAGATAGGTGCGTTGATAAACACATACCAGTATTACTTACAGATGATTAGAGATGTGACTGGACTCAATGAGGCTAGGGATGGTAGCGCACCAATGGAGGACACCCTTGTAGGACTTCAAAAGCTTGCCGCTAACGCATCAAACGTAGCTACACGACACATACTACAGTCAAGCCTGTATTTGTCTGCCAGAACGTGCGAAAACATATCATTAAGGATAGCGGACTCTATTGAGTTTGCATTGACAAACAACTCACTACAGGAGGCTATAAGTGCATACAATGTGGGTACTCTTCAGGAGATAAGTAAGTTACACCTACATGACTTTGGTATATACCTTGAGCTTGAGCCAGAGGATGAGGACAAGGCTCAGTTAGAGCAGAACATACAGATTGCGTTAAAGTCTGGTGGCATAGACATAGAGGATGTTATAGACATCAGAGAGATACAGAACATAAAGCTTGCCAACGAAATACTTAAGCAAAAGAGAAAGAAGAAGGCTGAAGCTGAAAGACAAGCTCAGATGCAAAACATTCAGGCACAGGGACAGGCTAACGCTGAGGCTGCTGAAAAGGCTGCAATGGCTGAGGTTCAGAAACAACAGGCACTGACACAAGAAAAAGTCAGTATAGAGCAGGCTAGGTCTCAGTTTGAAATACAAAGGCTTAGAGCTGAGGCTGAAATTAAGCGAGAGTTAATGCAGGCTGAGTTTGACTTTAACATGCAGTTGGCACAGGTAAGGGCTAATGCAGAGGGTCAGAAAGAACAGAATATAGAGGACCGCA
>Ga0224504_10001153_pt1 | contig 11818 bp, 7 predicted proteins | sample SF_Oct11_sed_USG_3_FD_170160 | JGI IMG/M metagenome (GOLD analysis project Ga0224504, IMG submission 170160) | Sediment microbial communities from San Francisco Bay, California, United States - SF_Oct11_sed_USGS_24 | ecosystem: Environmental > Aquatic > Marine > Sediment | place: USA: California... | reverse complement strand
TTTTTTTTCATTTGCTGTAATTCTTTTTCCAGCAAACGGTACTTGTCCTGCAGCTGTGCAATCTTTTCTTCCGCCTCTTCGCGGCTTGACTTGACCATCCCTGCAATACGCTGCAGTCGCTGCTCGTTGGCTGCGACCCATTGCAACGCCGTTGCGCCGGTCACCGCTTCAATGCGGCGCACCCCCGAGGCAATACCGGTCTCGGAGGTGATTTTCAGAAGACCTATATCGCCGGCATGTTTAACATGCGTGCCGCCACACAACTCGACAGAAAAATCACCAATCGACAACACCCTGACCTCATCACCGTACTTTTCGCCAAACAGGGCCATCGCGCCAGATTCAACGGCGGCATCCATCGACATCACCCGGGTTTCAGCCATGGCGTTGCGGCGTATCTGTGAATTCACCAGCGCTTCGATCTCTGCCAGCTGTTCGCTGGTCACCGGTTCGTAGTGCGCAAAATCAAAACGTAAACGTTCGGGGTCGACCAGCGAGCCTTTTTGTTGCACATGTTCACCCAGCACCTGGCGCAATGCCGCGTGTAACAAATGCGTGCCGGAATGGTTCAGGATGGTTGCCTGGCGACGCTCAAAATCGACGTAGACATTGGCACTGTCGCCGACCGCCAGGACACCCTCGGTGACATTGCCGATGTGGGTGATGACAGTGCCCTGCTTTTGTGTGTCCTGTACTTCAAAGCGGGCACTGGTCGTTTCCAGGCGGCCGTGATCACCCACCTGGCCACCGGACTCTGCATACAGGGGTGTCTGCTCCAGCACCACGATACCGGACTGCCCGGTCTCGAGCCGCTCGACTGCCTCGCCCTCATGAAACAGCCCGAGCACACGGGACTGATCGGCAAGCTGCTCGTAACCGGTAAAGGTGGTTTCACCCTCTACCTGCAGGTTGCCGGAATAGTCACTGCCGAACTGGCTGGCGGCACGTGCACGGCTGCGTTGTGCATTCATGGCTTTTTCAAAGCCGTCGTGATCAATGCCGAGACCCCGTTCGCGGGCAATATCTGCCGTCAGGTCCATCGGGAAACCGTACGTGTCGTACAGCTTGAATACCGTCTCTCCGGCAATCACCGTACCCTGCATCGTAGCGAGGTCATCCTCGAGGATGCGCATACCCTGTTCCAGGGTCTCGGCAAAGCGCTCCTCTTCGAGTTTCAGGATGCGTTCAACGTGTGCCTGGTTTCGCAACAGCTCCGGGTAGGCATCGCCCATCTCCGCCGCCAGCGTTGCCACCAGCTTGTAAAAAAACAGCTGGTTCACGCCGAGCTGGTAACCGTGGCGCACCGCACGACGAATGATGCGTCGCAATACATAACCGCGCCCTTCATTGGAAGGCAGCACGCCATCCACAATCAAAAAGGAACAGGAACGAATGTGATCGGCAATGACCCGCAGCGAGTTATTCGCCAGGTCGGTGGTCGCGGTGATTTTGGCGGCTGCCTTGATAAGCTGCTGAAACAGGTCAATGTCATAGTTGGTATGTACACCCTGCATGACCGCCGCCAGCCGCTCCAGGCCCATGCCGGTATCGACCGAGGGTTTCGGCAACGGCTGCAGGGTACCTTCTGCATCGCGGTCATACTGCATGAATACCAGGTTCCAGATTTCGACGTAACGGTCGCCGTCTTCTTCCGCTGTACCGGGTGGCCCACCCGGAATATCAGGTCCATGATCGTAGAATATTTCAGAACAGGGGCCGCAGGGACCGGTGTCGCCCATGGACCAGAAATTATCGCTGGCGCCGATGCGGCTGAATTTGTTTGCATCGACCTTGATCTCGTTCAACCAGATATCGGCGGTCTCGTCATCTTCATCGAACACCGTGACCCACAACTTTTCCGGCGGCAACTGCAGGATGTTCGTCAGAAAATCCCAGGCATAGCCGATCGCCTCGCGTTTGAAATAATCACCGAAACTGAAATTACCCAGCATCTCGAAGAAGGTGTGATGACGCGCGGTATAACCGACGTTCTCCAGATCGTTATGCTTGCCACCGGCACGTACACAGCACTGACTGCTGGTGGCACGGACGTAAGGACGTTTTTCATTACCCAGAAAGACCTCCTTGAACGGCACCATCCCGGCATTCACAAACAGCAGGGTCGGATCATCTGACGGCACCAGCGATGCCGAAGCCACCACCTCGTGGTCGTTTGCCTTGTAATAGTCCAGGAAAGCCTGGCGAAGTTCTGCGCTGCTGGTCATGGTGAGCCTTGATTGCGGATTTAAAGTGTTGCCTGTAGCTGGTTGAAATTCACAACCTTTTATTATTCCGGTATTGGCGGTGGATTGATACTGTTTTTGTTGCCGAAGTGTGTATTTGCCCCCCTCTCGCTGCGAGGCGACAACAGGCATGCCGGCGCTAGAATGACGCGGCAAGCCAGGGCCGGGAGGCTTCGGGATCGCGGATACAAACCGGCCCCTTCCCTAGTCGTCCTTGAACGCCCCTGATATCTGCTCCGAGGTAAAACCACGCTGCTGCAGGAAGCGCATCTGCCGGCTGCGCTCTTTGAAATCATCGGGCTGCTGTGCACCAAACTTCTTTTCCCGCACTTCCCTGACCCGTTGCCACCATTGATCGTCAAACGCCTCGATAGAGAGACTGACCAGCTCGGACGCAACGCCGCGCTCGCGTAATTCCATGCGGATTTTTTGCGGTCCTGAACCGCGTTGAAAACGGGAATTTACAAAGGCCTCGGCAAATCGCGCATCGCTCAGCAGGCCATCTGCCACCAGTTCGGCCACCGCGATCTCAACGAGATCCTCGTCAAAACCGCGGCCCGTTAACTTGCGGGTCAGTTGCTGCTCACTGTGCTCACGCCGCGCCAGGTAATCCATGGCCGTCTTGCGCAGGTACAGCGGGTCCTGATAACGCTCGTCGTCCGGCTCAGGCTTCAGCTTCAAGCGCCTCTTCTTCTTCAACCTCAGCCACCACCGCCGTATCCAGCAGCTTGGCACGCAACTTGGCCTCGATCTCGTTGGCCATGTCGGGGTTTTCCTTCAGGAATTCACGTACCTTTTCCTTGCCCTGGCCAATGCGGTCTTCGCCGTAGCTGTACCAGGCGCCGGATTTCTCGACGAAACCGTGCTGCACACCGAGGTCGATCAGTTCGGCCTCGCGTGAAATGCCCTCGCCGTAGAGGATCTGGAACTCGGCCTTCTTGAACGGGGGTGATACCTTGTTCTTCACCACCTTGACGCGGGTTTCATTACCGACAATTTCCTCTCCCTTCTTGATGGCGCCGATGCGACGGATGTCGAGACGTACCGAGGCATAGAATTTCAGCGCATTACCACCGGTGGTGGTTTCCGGGCTGCCAAACATCACACCGATCTTCATGCGAATCTGGTTGATGAAAATCACCATGGTGTTGGAGCGTTTGATGTTACCGGTGAGTTTGCGCAAGGCCTGTGACATGAGACGCGCCTGCAGCCCCATGTGTGAATCACCCATGTCGCCCTCGATTTCTGCCTTTGGCGTTAACGCCGCGACCGAGTCGACTACAACAATATCTATGGAACCGGAACGCACCAGCATGTCGGTAATTTCCAGTGCCTGTTCACCGGTATCCGGTTGCGACACCAGCAACTCATCCACATCCACACCAAGCTTCTCTGCATACGCGGGGTCCAGCGCATGCTCGGCATCAACAAACGCTGCCGTACCGCCAAGCTTCTGTGCCTCGGCGATCACCTGCAATGTCAGTGTCGTTTTACCGGATGATTCAGGACCGTATATTTCAACAACCCGGCCACGCGGCAAGCCACCGATGCCGAGCGCAATGTCGAGCCCCAGCGAACCGGTTGAAATGGCTTCAATGTCGCGCACTGCGCTGACATCACCCATGCGCATGACTGCGCCCTTGCCGAACTGTTTTTCGATCTGCCCCAGTGCTGCACTCAAAGCCTTGCGTTTATTATCGTCCATTCAGTTTCTCCAAAAGTTGTGCGTGGCGCTGCCATCCATAGCTCGCCGGACGCGGCGATTATCCCATAGAAAACACTAGCCCTCTAGCTCCCAGGAGCCGAGTAGCTGATAGCTTGCAGCACGCGGGCCAGTGACTGACTCGACCAGACTGAAATGTCTGATTGACCAGTCAATCGGGGCGATATGCTGAATGTCAGGCGCACGCTGTATCTTGCGAGCCAGCGTGATGTGTGGCTGATAAGGCCGTGTTTCCGTTTGCAATCCGCAGTCGCCAAGCGCCGTCTGCAGCATGCCGGCCAGCGACCATAGAGGTGGCGGCGTATGCACCGGACCCGCCCAGTAGATGCGCGGCCGCGACCAGTGACCGATATGCCCGATGCTGAGCTCAAATGCCGGACAGCGGATATCAGCCGCCGCTGCCTGCAGACACTGGCGCACCGTGGCCGTCACCGCACCGGCAAAAGCCAGTGTCAGGTGCAAATTCTCGGCCGGCACCCGCTTTACCCGCTTGCCAAGCAATGCGGCACCGGCCTGGTCGAGACGCGTGCGCACCGCCGCCTCCGGCCAAAGCGCGAAAAACAGCCGCTGCCGTGGCCCGCCTTCAGGCCTTGCCGAGGACATCCAGCAAACCTTCCAGTGCACACACCACCGATTGCAAGCGCACAGCCTCGCGATCACCTTCGAAATGTTTTGTATGCTGATGATGTGAATGGTCTTTTAGCGCCCATGAGAAGCACACCGTACCGACCGGCTTGCCCGGAACAGCGCCATCGGGACCGGCTATCCCGCTGATCGCCACACTGATATCCGCCTGGCTGTGGAGCAGTGCACCGAGCGCCATCTCCTGCACCACGGCTTCACTGACCGCCCCGTCACGCAGCAGGGTCTTTGGCCGGACACCGAGCATCTCCTGCTTGGCCGCATTGCTGTAGGTGACGAAACCACGTTCAAACCACTGCGAACTGCCGGCAAGGTCGGTAACGGTCTTGGCCAGCCAGCCACCGGTACAGGACTCGGCCACCGCCAGCCGCTTCTGTTGTTGCAGCAACAGCTTGGCGAGTTGTTGTGACAATTCAGTTAGCTTGTCCATGGCAGTCCTCTGTATTTGCGGGAGCGGATCGCGTCCGCGATTTTGTGGTTAATCTGATCGCGGGCGCGATCCGCACCTACAAAACCAATGTCGGTATTGTAGACTATCCCGCCATGACGACCGCCACCACCACCCACACTCCGATGATGCAGCAATATCTCGGCATCAAGTCCGAGCATCCGGACATCCTGCTGTTTTACCGCATGGGCGATTTTTATGAGCTGTTCTATGACGATGCCCAGCGTGCTGCCAAACTGCTGGACATCACGCTGACGGCGCGTGGCAAATCAGCCGGTAATGCCATACCGATGGCCGGCGTACCGGTGCATGCCATCGATCAGTACCTCGGGCGGCTGGTTCGCCAGGGTGAGTCCGTCGCCATTTGCGAGCAGGTCGGCGACGTCGCCAGCAGCAAGGGACCGGTTGAACGCAAGGTGGTGCGTATCGTCACACCCGGCACCGTCACGGAAGAATCACTGTTAACTGACCGACAGGATAATTTGCTGGTCGCCCTCCACCAGGCCAGCGACGACTGGGGCCTGGCGGCACTGGACCTGGCGGGCGGGCGCTTCAGCGTGCAGCAGTTTCACGGTGACGAAGCGCTGCTCGGTGAACTGCAACGCTTAAACCCGGCAGAGTTGATTATTAATGAAGCAACCGTGCTGCCGGCTGCTGTTGAAAATCGTAGCGGTCTGCGGCGCCAGTCACCGTGGCTGTTTGACAGCAACAGCGCCCGGCGCGCGCTTAACGAACAATTCGGCACACGCGACCTGGCCGGCTTCGGTTGTGAGCACATGGATATTGCCATTGGTGCCGCCGGCGGCCTGCTGCAGTATGTGAAAAATACCCAGCGCACTGCCCTGCCGCATCTGCGGGCACTGCGTGTTGAAGAACGCGCCGACAGTCTCATCCTGGATGCCGCCACCCGGCGCAACCTTGAACTGGAACAAGCCAGTTCCGGTCAAAAACAACACACGCTGGCCGGCGTCCTCGATTGCACGGCGACCGCCATGGGCGGTCGTATGCTGCGCCGCTGGATGCACCGCCCGCTGCGCAACCATGCACTGCTGCAAGCGCGTCACCAATGCATCGCAGCACTGCTGGACGCCAACATTCAGGAAGACCTGCACACGCTGCTGCGCGGCATTACAGATATTGAGCGTATCCTGACGCGCATCGCGCTCAAATCGGCACGACCACGCGATCTCACCGGACTGCGCGACAGCCTTGAGCAGCTTCCCGCCATCCAGGAAAAACTGGCGAACCACAAGGACCCTCTACTGGCCACCCTGTCCAGCCGCATCAGTCAGCACCCTCAAACCCATGAACTGCTGACGCGCGCACTAAAACAGGAACCACCCCTGTTGATCCGTGACGGCGGCGTACTCGCGAAGGGCTACCATGAAACACTCGACGAACTGCGCAACCTCAGCGAGCACGGCGACCAGATACTGCTCGACATGGAACAGCAGGAACGTGAACGCAGCGGCATTGCCACGCTGAAGATCAGCTACAACCGGGTACACGGCTTTTATATAGAGGTCAGCCGCCTGCAGGCCGACAAGGTGCCTGATAATTACCAGCGTCGCCAGACACTGAAGGCCGTCGAGCGCTACATCACCCCGGAACTCAAGGCACACGAGGACAAGGTACTGAGCGCGCGCGAGCGTGCACTGGCGCTGGAAAAATCGCTCTACAACGATCTGTTGAATGAACTCTGCGAACAGTTACTGCCATTGCGCGACACCGCAGAGGCCATCGCCGAACTCGACGTACTGACAAACTTCGCCGAGCGCAGCCAGACACTCAAACTTGTCTGCCCGGAAATGGTTGAGCAAAGCGGCATTCAAATCGATGCGGGCCGCCACCTGGTGGTCGAACACATACTCGATGAAGCCTTTATCCCCAATGACGCCTGCTTCAGTGATACGCAACGCATGTTGATTATTACCGGGCCGAACATGGGCGGCAAATCAACCTACATGCGACAGACGGCATTGATCGTATTACTTGCACACATCGGTTGCTATGTACCGGCGAGTCGCGCGACCATCGGACCCGTCGACCGGATTTTCTCGCGCATCGGTGCAGCCGATGACCTTGCCGGCGGCCGCTCCACTTTCATGGTCGAGATGACGGAAACAGCCAACATCCTGCATAACGCCACCAGCAACAGCCTGGTACTGATGGATGAAATCGGGCGCGGCACCAGCACCTATGACGGACTGTCACTGGCATGGGCCTGCGCGATTGACCTGGCGGTGCGCGTCAAGGCCTTTACCCTGTTTGCCACGCACTACTTTGAACTCACGCAGCTGCCGGAAGAATACAGCGATATTGTCAATGTCCATTTGCAGGCCGTTGAACACGATGACCGCATCGTATTCCTGCATGCCGTTAAAACGGGTGCCGCTGACCGCAGTTATGGCCTGCATGTCGCTGCACTGGCCGGGGTGCCGAAGCAGGTGCTTGCCCACGCGCAGCAGCGACTGCTGGAACTGGAAAACACCGCCGCAGCTGGCCCGGCAGCGCAGGCCAGCGAGCAAATGACCCTGTTCCAGTCTCCTGCTGATCATCCGCTGCTGGCAGCGCTCAGGGATATCGATGCCGATGAGTTGTCACCGCGGCAGGCGCAACAGGCGCTCTACACCCTGAAAGAACTGGCCGAGCAGGAACTGCATTCATAAGCCACGCGATTAGCTGTATACTTCACCACCATGATTTTGCTGTTATCTATAACATCCTGATAACAATAAGTTACATAACTTACTTCATATTTTTCTGTGCATGGCAAACCGCAATACTGCCCTGCACAGCGTGATGACTACTGGAGAGACTCATGACCTTTGTTGTGACCGAAAACTGCATCAAGTGCAAATTAACCGACTGTGTCGAGGTATGCCCGGTTGACTGCTTTCATGAAGGCCCGAACTTCCTGGTGATTGATCCGGACGAATGCATCGACTGTACCCTGTGCGAACCGGAATGCCCCATCAACGCCATCTTTGATGAAGGCGACCTGCCTGCCGGGCAGGAACATTTCCTCGAGCTGAACGCGGAGCTGGCGCAAAACTGGCCGGTGATTACGGAAATGAAGGATCCCCCCGCAGATTCGGACGAATGGAAAGACAAGCCGGACAAGCTGCAATACCTGGAGCGCTGAATTCGCGTTGCAACTGCCTGCGCGCGGCCAGTGTCAGCCAGTAACTGGCTTGCCCGCGAACAGCAGCAGCGTATGTTTTCATGGCATTGAAAAGCCCTGTCACGCTGGTTTCCTGCCACCAGGATATTTTCGAGCTTACGGCTTCGCGTATCCTGGAAGGTGCCACGTCACTTCCCGACCTTTGCAACACGGTGGTACTCCTCCCTGACCTGCAATTTGCAGCACGTCTGCGTCGACAGTTGTTATTGCAGGCAGGGAAAAATGACTGCGCCGCCCTGCTCGGCCCGATCATTACCACCGCCGAACACTGGCTGTGCGAGCAGCATCCCATCGAGCAAAGCATCCCCGGTCGCGCACAACGCGAACTGATGCTGGTTGAAGTGCTGATGCAGCACCCCGGTTTTTTCAGAGGCAGCAACCCCTGGCTACTGGGCGCCAACCTGGTTTCGCTGTTTGATGAACTGACAGTCAACCGCGTCAGCATTCCCGACGACCTGGCCGCGTTTACCTCCCGGCTTGTCAGTGCCTACGGTATTGAAGACCAGTTGCCTGAACCCCTCGGCATGGAGGCCAGTATTGTGCACCGGCTCTGGCAAGCCTGGCATACACAGTTGGCCAGTAACAATATGCTTGATCCGGGACTCGCCAGCCTGCAGCGCATGTCCCTGAACAGGGAACAGCTGGATGCGCATTTTTATTATTTCGCAGGCTTCGACTCTATCAGCACAGCTGAACACGAGTGGATTGACAGCTTGTTGGCAGATGGTCGCGCTGAATGCCTGCTTTACCAGCAGGGATATGCCTTAAACAACACGGCTTCCTCACCCATACAGGCACCCATACAGGCGCTGCGGCAACAGGCACAGCCGGCCAGCATGAAGCAAGCGGCTTCCCAATGTCTGGATGCCGTTTTTCAGTCAGGAACGACATCCCTGCCGGAGCGAGCCGCCGCGATCCGCAGCGCCTGTTCAGAATCACCCCTGAGCGACTACATGGCAATCTTCCCTGCCAACTCGGCAGAACAGGAGGCCCGCGCCATTGATCTGCAGGTACGTCAATGGTTGCTGGACGGCAAACGCCTGATCGGCATCGTCACTGAAGACCGGCGCCTGGCAAGACGCGTACGGGCATTACTGGAACGTGCCGGCATCAGGCTGCTGGATAGCGGCGGCTGGGCGCTTTCCACCACCAGCGCCGCGGCCGTAGTCGAACGCTGGCTGGAAACCATCGAGGAAGATTTCTCGCATCAGCCGTTGCTGGATGTTCTCAAGTCGCCGTTCATGTTTCCCGATGACGACCGCGAACAACTGGAGAACACTGTTTACCGACTGGAACACGACATTATTCTGCACGAACAGATTGCGCGCGGACTGCAGCGTTATCGCAGCCAGATCGCACGCCGCCTGCAACGCCTGCAAACCAGCTGGACAACGGAGACTGCCGAGCAGTTAAACGTGCTGTTAAACCGGCTGGAGCAGGCCGCCGATCCACTGCGGGAGTATGCGGGCGGTAAACCGGCAAGTCCGCTGCTATTGCTGCAGGCACTGCGCAATAGTCTCGAGAGCGCCGGCATCTGGAGCGCCTTCGAAACCGACCTCGCCGGGCAGCGCATCATTCATGAATGGCAGTTACTTGGCGATGCTGCCAGTCACTGCACCCTTGAAATGAACTGGATCGAGTTTCGTGCCTGGCTCGGCGCCGCACTGGAGCGGCATGACTTTCGACCCGCCACGACTGATAGCCCGGTGATGCTGCTGACACTGCAACAGGCACAGCTCGGACAGTTCGATGCACTGGTAATGGGCGCCTGTGACCGTGAATACCTGCCGTCCGGCGCGGCAAAGTCACCGTTTTTCAATGACCCGGTACGCCAGGACCTCGGCCTGCCGGTCTGGCCCGACCGTTACGCAGAACAGTTGCAACGTTTTCGACGCTTGCTGGAAAGCGCGCCGCACATTTTACTGACCTGGCACCAGCAGGATAATGGCGAAACACGCATGCCGGCCACGTGGCTGGAGATGTTGCAGACATTTCACCAGCTTGCCTGGGGCGACCGGCTGGAGTCCACTTCACTGGGGCAGTTACTGCAACAGCCCGGCACACAGGTACGCGGCAACAACCCGTCAGCCACGCCCGCACCGTTAACGTTCCCGCGGCCCGCAGTGCCGGCAGCGCTGCTGCCCGGCAGACTGTCTGTCAGCGCGCACCGCAACCTGATCAGCTGCCCTTACAGGTTTTATGTTGCCAGTTGCCTGAAACTGAGGCCCAAAGAAGAGCTGAAAGAAGCCTTCGAGAAAGCCGAGTATGGACAGCTGGTACATCGCGCACTGGAACTGTTTCACAAGGGCGGCAAGGGTTATCCCGGCCCGTTTAGCGAAGCGGTTACCGCGGCCAACCAGTCACAGGCGATCAAGCTGCTGGAACAGATTTCTGAACAGGTCTTTTCCAGCGAACTGGAAGACAACTTTGAACACCGGGCCTGGCTGCGCCGCTGGCTGGTATTGATTCCCGAGTACGCCAAGTGGCAATCAGCCCACCAGCGCGACTGGCAGTTTACCGATGCCGAACAGGATGACAGCCTTGAACTGCCCGGCGGACGTGTCCTGCACGGTCGACTTGACCGGGTTGACAGTGGCCCTGCCGGCATCGACATCCTTGACTACAAAACCGGCGCTATACCGAAACAGGATGCCATCGATAGCGGCGAGGAAGTGCAGCTACCCTCCTATGCCCTGCTGACCGGCAAGCCGCCGGCTCGTGTCGAGTACCTGCAGGTGGATGGCCGCGTACGCAGTGGCGCCAGTCTTGAAGGAGCGGCGCTCACCTCACTGGCGGAGAATGTAAAACAACGCCTTGTTGATGTGCTCGCTGCCATAGAAGCCGGTGCAAGCTTGCCAGCGTGGGGCGACGCGGGCAGCTGCCGCTATTGCGAAATGGACGGACTCTGCCGGCAACAGGCCTGGCTGGAGAGCCCGCAGAGTGAAAATTCCACAGCACCCTGTGCAGCCGCGCCCGCACCAGCCGGGAAGCACACATGAATACCCTGCATGCCGCCGACCCGCAACGCAATGCCACCGTGCATGCCTCTGCCGGCACCGGCAAAACCTGGTTGCTGGTGACGCGCATCGTGCGCCTGCTGCTGGCCGGTGCCCGCCCTGACAGCATTCTCGCGGTTACCTTCACCCGCAAGGCTGCCGCAGAAATGCAGGAACGTATTTCCACACGCCTGCATGACCTTATGTGTGCGACGACCGATGAACTGGAGTCACAACTGGCTGACATCGGACTCACTGCCGATGCGCAAAACCGTGAACGTGCCAGGCAACTGTATGAAGAACTGCTGCTGCACCCATACACACTGCGCACCACGACTTTCCATGCCTTCTGCCAGGAACTGCTGCAACGTTTCCCGCTGGAAGCCGGGGTGTCACCCGGTTTTGAATTAAAAGAGACCACCGGTCTGCTGGAACAACAGGCATGGGAGGCATTGATCACTGAATCGGCCGGCAAAACAGCACCGATGTCTGCCGTGCTTGATCAGCTGGCTGAAAGCTGTGACGGACTCAGTAATACACACACCGCCTTACGCTCGTTTCTGTCACACCGCAGTGACTGGT
>Ga0224504_10001152_pt1 | contig 11823 bp, 4 predicted proteins | sample SF_Oct11_sed_USG_3_FD_170160 | JGI IMG/M metagenome (GOLD analysis project Ga0224504, IMG submission 170160) | Sediment microbial communities from San Francisco Bay, California, United States - SF_Oct11_sed_USGS_24 | ecosystem: Environmental > Aquatic > Marine > Sediment | place: USA: California... | reverse complement strand
TGATCTCGAACTGCCAGCGCGCGGACCGATGTCGCAGGCCCAGATCCCCGTGGGTCACGTTCTCGGCATCCAGGCTTGAGTTTGGAATATTGAAGCGGTTACCTGGCCGCTCGCCAAGCGTGCCCAGGTCGGCAATGTTGGGTGCCCGGAACCCAGCCCCCGCGTTGGCTACCACCTGCAGGGTCTCGGTGACATCGAAAATCCAGCCGAGGTCGCCGCTAAGGCGGGAAGGGTCGATGCTCGTCCCGTCAGGCAAGTCGATCTGTACATCGCTGAGGCGCAGTCCGGTGCTGAGACTATGACGATCCGAGACGTGCCACACGACGTTGCCAAACAGGCCTGCCTGCAGAATGGTTGAACCGTCTGGAAAGCGTGACGCGAGGGTGCTGAACGTGCCGTCAGTGATGTCTATCGCGTTTCGCTCGCTGCGAACCTCGTCGTGGTAGAGGTCGACACCGGCGATCCACGACAGCGGACCCCAATCCGAAGATGCGTTGACTGTGAGTCCGTAAAGATCACTGCGGTTGTTCTCGAAGCGCCGGTCATCCGCATCGAAGTTGCGCGTAATGCGATCGTCGACGATGCGCTGCCAGGCGGCGTCGACCTTCCAGTCGATACCAGAGGATGCGATGAGATCGTGCTGTATGTGGGCGAACAGCCGCTGGTTAGGGGCGAACAGAAATTCGGATGAGGCTGGTTCCGTCTGGCCGTAGCCCGCGACGAGTTCATCGACGCGCGGCGTTTCCGGCTGTTCGAGGAACTGCAGGTCTACAAACCAGCGGCGCTCATCGGTGGGCCGACCGCGCACGACGGCACGCAGGCCTTTCGACGTGTAGCCGCTCGGCCCGATTCGCTGGCCGCCGCCGACCCGGCGGTCGCCGGTCTCAAGATATTCCGCGCTCAGTGACGAACTCAGTTGCCGGGTGCCAAAGTCGAGTGTCGCCCGGATGGATTTTTGCAGCTCAGCTGAATCCAACGTGGCAATGACATCACCGGCATACTCGACCTGATTGGATTCGAAGTCCGGCAGCCGCGAGACTGACTGGACCACACCGCCAACCGCTTCACTGCCGTACAGCGACGCAGGTGTACCTCGTATTACTTCCAGTCGCTCGACAGAGGTTGTCGGCACAAGTGCGAACCAGGGCGTCGGTGCTGTGCGGAACATGGCGTTGCTGAGTCGCATGCCATCGACAAGGTGGAGGACCGCCGAGCCTTTCAGGCCGCGGATTATTGCCGCACCTTGTCCGGGTGTCGTCTGTTGCAGGTTGACCCCGACAAGATCGCGCAACCCGTCGGTTGCAAGTTTCAGCGCAACCACTTCATCGCGCGCGATGGTCGCAACGGACGCGGACACCGATTCGATACCTGCGGCCCTGCGCGTGGCGAGAACCGTGATTTCGTCCAGCAGGTCATCGCTTGCCAGCGCCATGGGAGCTGCGGTCGAAGCAATTGCTATCGTGAGGAGAATCCTTTTGTTAATCAAGCGGGTACGTCCTTGTCGTTATTTGCGCAAGCGGGCAGATATGCTCTCATGCCGTGCTAGACTGGCGTGTTGTAGAATCGTTCCATGGGTTGAGGAGTTCGTTCCGGTAATGTCGAAATTGATCCGTGAATTGAGGCGGCGCGAAGTGTTTCGCACAGCCGGACTCTACGTCGGTGTAGCGTGGATTCTAATCGAAGCAGCCAGCATCTTCCTGCCTGCGTTCGATGCACCGGAATGGGTATTGCGGGCGATGATCATCGCGGCGGTCGCCGGCTTGCCGATCGCCGTCGTCCTTGCCTGGGTCTACGACGTTTCGGACAAGGGCATTGAAGTACAGGCCGACGCCACCGACACGGTCATCATTCCCTTTGGCGGGCGCAAGATGGATTTCATGGTTATCGGACTGTTGTCGGTTGCACTGATCTTCTCAGTCTACCTCAACCTGAGCGATGACGCAGTCGTCGACCCCACGACGATCTCCCCGATTTCCATTCTTATTGCCGATTTTGACAATCAAACCGGCGACGCGCTTTTCGATGGGACACTCGAGCAGGCACTGCAGATCGGTATCGAGAGTTCGCCCTTTATTGCCGGCTACAGGCGAGACTCGGCAATCCGGATAGCGGGCACGATGGACGCTGCGAATACGGTGCTTAATGAGGCGACGGCTCGGCTCGTGGCGGTGCGTGAAGGCATCAAACTTGTCATGGCCGGCTCGATCGGGGAAGAAGACGGCGAATACACATTGTATGTGCGTGCCGTGGATCCAAAAGGTGGTGAAGTACTCACCAGCGCCAAAGTCGATGCGAAGAACAAACTTGATATCCTGAACGCGGTCGGGACGTTGTCGGGTGATCTGCGCGAAGGACTGGGTGATGAGGATCTCGATCGGAACAAACTAGAAACATCCGAGACCTTCACCGCCAAAAACCTCGAAGCGGCGCAGGCCTATGCGCGGGCGCAGTCTCTGCAGTTCAACGGTAAGTACGAAGAAGCGATGGCGTTCTACGAGCAGGCACTCGAGCACGATCCGGGATTTGGTCGCGCCTACTCCGGTCTCGCACTCAGCGCGCACTCACTAGGCCGTACTGAGCAGGCAGATGTACTGTGGCGACAGGCATTGGCAACGCTCGGAACGATGACCGAGCGCGAACGCCTGCGTACGCTCGGTCTCTACTATTCCCTGATCACGCGGAATTTCCAGAAGGCGATCGAAACCTACGAGTTACTGATCTCCAAGTACCCGGCGGATGACACGGCACACAATGGCCTTGCCGTGCAGTACTTCTACACACTCGACTTCCAGAACGCGTTACGCGAAGGCGCCGTCCTCCTGGATATTTACCCGAGCAACGTGATGGGCCGTTCCAATTATGCGTTGTACGCGATGTATGCGACCGATTTCGAGACGGCAGTCAGCGAGGCTGAAAAGGTCCGGGAGTTGGATCCGACCTATTTCAAGGCCTGGTTACCGGTGGCCATCAAGGCGCTGTCCAATGGAGACATTGGGGCGGCAAAAGCAGCCTACTCAAACATGCTACCGACGGGTGTGCGCGGCGAGTTGACCGGGCAGATCGGCCTGGCTGACGCGGCGATGTTCGCTGGCGATGCCGCCAGCGCGAAGGAGCTGTTTACCGCTGGCGCAGCAATGGCCGAGGCCGCCGGCAGTCAGTACTTCCTGGCGACAATGCGCATCGGTCTTGCGCAGGCCATGCACCTCGGCGGCGAGAACCGCGAAAAAATCGCCACGGTGGTGCGCGCAGCACTCGAAACGTCGGGCGGACTCTCCAGGCAAGTGCCGGCGGCATTGGTCTACCTGGAGACAGGCAATACTGACGCCGTGCAGGGCATCGCCGACGAACTGGGCTCCAGCCTGCAGCCGCAGAGCAGAGCGTACGGCGCCATGCTTAAGGGTCTCATCGCGTTGCGCGGCGGCGATTCAGTAACCGCGATTGATTCGATCACAACTGGCGTGGAACTCGCAGATCTGTGGCTGTTGCGCTTTTATCGCGGCGTCGCCTATATCGAGGCTGGCTTCGCGGCAGAAGCGCTCGACGACTTCACTGCATGCTACGAGCGCCGTGGTGAGGCAAGCGCTGTTTTTCTCGACGACCTGCCAACATGGCGATATATGGCGGAGCTCCCCTACTGGCAGGGCCGTGCTCAGCAGAAACTCGGTATATCGCATGAGGCGAAGCAGAACTTCTCGAGCTTCGTCAGCCGACGCCCCGAGGGGGATGCGCTGGCGGACGATGCCCGCCAGCGCATGCAGTAAACTCCTAGCGCACCCGTATCTGACGAGTCCAACTCATCTCTTGATCGGTGGGCTCGATGTACACGTAGGCGCAATAGGACCGGCCGCTTGGTGCCTCCGAATTCCAGTTGAATTGCCACCAGTTGTCCTCCTTGAAGCGGAAGCCGCTGGCTCCAGGGTCACCCACTGGATTGATAATCACTGTGCCGTCATCGCAGTCCTCAATACGCAACTGCTGTAGGATGCCGGACGTATCGACCGGATTGCCGTTGCTGTCGAGCCATGCCCACTCAAGCGGATTTGAGCTCCCCATTTCCACGCTGGTCTTCCTGGGAATTACGCCTGTCATGCCGTACTTGAGTTCGACGATGACTGTGCGCGTGACGGTACTTGCGTTACCGGATGGGTCGGTTGCGGTGATTGTTACCGTATAGGTTCCGGCTGTGTCGGTGTCCACAGTACTTGAGTTGTCACTGAACGTAACCAATACGTTGGGATCGTTGTTGTCGACAGCCGTCGCACCCTCGTCGACATACGGACCGGAACCCTGCTCCACCGTCACCGTCGACTCGCCGTTCAGTTCAATGACCGGTGGGGTTCTATCGAAGATTTCTACCGTAAACGATGTCGTTCCAACCAGGCCATTTCCGTCGGTCGCCGTGCACGTAACTAGTGTGTCGCCAACCGGGAACTCATGGAGGAACCTGTACGGTGGCGGAGTCCAATCAGGGTCAAGCTCACCTGGAACGCACTCCACTATAGGAGCACTATCCGCATCATCAATGTCGAATGGCCCCCAGCGCAACGTGAATGTGCTGCTGTCGGCGTCCAATTCGTAGTCGGGTGGGGGTGCCTCCGGGTTGAACGGGATAACGCCTCCGATGACCGGTGCGGCCGTATCCTCGAGCGTGACCGTAAACGTTGTTGGCGGGTCCCCAAGAGGGTCTGACTCATTCCCGCTTGCGTCCATTGCTGTGCAAATTACAGTCGTTTCCGGGCCGTCCGGCGCCTGGAACGGGAACAGGGTTCCCGATGCAGGGCTGCACGCTACAGTGACATCCGGATCGACGCCGAACACGTCTTCCGCCTCCGGTGTCGTGTACGTCACGATGCTGCCTGCTGGCGAGTCAGCTTCCGTCACTATATTCGTTGGCACGGTAAGCGGGTCGATGATGGGTGCCTCTGTGTCGTAAACGTCTATCGTCAACTCAAGCGATGCAGTCACGCCGTTGTCCGTTGTTGCAGTGCACGAGAGGGCTGTTCCCAGATCGTCGATCGGATCGTTGAGCGGAATTGTCGTCGGCAGCGCAGGCGTGCAACTAAAATCGCCAACTGGTTTGTCATCTTTGGTGGCGGTGATGTAATCGGATGGCAGGTAGGCACCGCCCGGCACGTTTGCTTCAAGCGTTTGCACACCGCTCTGGAAATTGAAGGTCGCGGGCGTCCGATCGTTGATGATCTGCTCTCGCTCGTCGAGCAGTGTGTCTTCGCCGGTATTTGCAGCCTGTGACGTGAAGACATAAGAGATGATGTCGTCACGGAGCTTGGCTTCGACCTGCTTGATTGTATCGGTTGGTCCAATAAAGCGAATCGTGTTCTGCAGGATATCCCCCGGTGCGACGAAATAGGTCAGCGCGCCCACCCGATTATTGAGAATATCCGGAATAGTCAGCTTCGTCAGGTCAGGGTTGTTGACCGCCGCGATCACGCGATTCTCGGTTATGAGGCGTGGGTTGCAGAACTGCTCATCGTCAATTTGCTTTTCTTGCCATGCAATTATTTGCGTCGAGATTTCGCCCGAGGCAATCCACTCCAGAATCTGGGGGTCCGCTAACGCGAGATCAACCACGTAGGGCGTTAAGGTATTGCCGATATTCCGGATGCCGAAGTTCACGTCCACTTTGGACACGATGGCATTGCCGTCGCCGTCGCGCCATGAGTCATTGATAATCGGTTTCGGTATCTCCGGGTTGTGCAGATCATCTGAATCCGTCAGCGCCACGTTGAACTGATCCGGGTTGAACTGGTCCGGATTGAACTGGTCGGGATTAAACTGATCCGGGTTGAACTGGTCCGGATTGAACTGGTCGGGATTAAACTGATCCGGGTTGAACTGGTCCGGATTGAACTGGTCGGGGTTGAACTGGTCGGGGTTGAACTGGTCCGGGTTGAACTGGTCCGGGTTGAACTGGTCCGGGTTGAACAGATCCGGATTGAACTGGTCCGGGTTGTATTGATCAGGGTTGAACTGATCGGGGTTCAACTCGTCGTAGTGGTCGAGGTTGAAACTGTTCGGCGCAAAGACCCATGGATTGTGGAGTTCATTGTTGTTTTCAACACCGTTGGCGTTCAAGAGCGGCCCGGCTTCGACCGCTCCATTAATTATCACGGAGTTCACGAGGGTCTCCGGCGTGGTCGATGTATCGTAGATGCTAACCACCACCGGGTTAACTGACTCGTCAGAAACCACGAACAGCGCTACCGATGCACTCGATTGTGGACCGACCGCTTCAAATGCCACGGTGTCGGTTTCCTCTCCTTCCCTTGGCTCTTCCACGGCGTTCTGAAAAGCAGGGTCAAGAAGGTCGTACGGCAATTGCTTCCATGAAGCCCGTGCTGTTCTCGGTGAGTCCTCGTAGCCGACAGGCTGATTCTCGATAACAAAACGGAATATCTTCCCTAAGGGGTCCGTACTCTCGTTTTCCGCGACAACAACGTAGGTGCGCTGAATCAAACCGAGTGTCTTGCTCGGATTCAGCGACCACGCCGTCGTCTTGTTCTCGATCAGCGCGCCGTAGATGTCCGAGTCCTTGATCCGGTTGTGAAGCGCGACGAACGGAATGTTTGGGTTTGGCTTTACTGGGTCTACCGACGTACAGACGTCGGGTGTCGGATTGAAATCTTCAACGGCTTCGGCTGCCAAGGTCGCTTCGCCATCTGCCTCATTGGCGCTATCGTCTGCCCCAGTGGTTGGAGGTGCAGCGACCCGACGTGCGTAAGGTGGGGTTCCATCGATGTCGTAGGTGTAGATCGCACCACGCATATTTCTGGCGTCGGTCCACGCCAGCCAGAACATGGGTTCATCAGATTCATTCAGCGGATTCGGTCCGGCATTGCTCTCCCAAAATGGCGGCTGAGACAAATTCGTGGGATCGAACACGAAGCGGTGTTTAACAGACGTCATGCTGTTGTAATCACTCATGAACGGTACTGTATTTGTCTTGTATGCCTTGACATTGAATGGGTTGAACTCTCGCTCCGTCAAAACTTGCGTTACCGGGTTGTAGGTGAGGCGGTAACGGGATGCTTGCGTGGCTTGATCAGAATTGTTGATACCGCCACTCTGTAGCGTAATCTTCTTGGTGAATATGTCCGCGGTGCGACGGAACTGGTAACCGGTGTTATCCACATTTCCGTTGGCGTCCGGGGTCGGGTCGAACGGCAAATGAAAGTCCGCCAGTATCGGAATATTTTCGAAGACGTCCAGAATAGCCGGCTGCTCCTTGGCTAGCAGGAAATCACGAACGCGTGCGCTATCACGCCGGGAGTCCCACCAGGCTACCTGGCAGATTCCTAGAGAGCAGTCGACGACGGGCATGAATTGAAAGCCGTGGTCGGGGTTTGGTGCGACTTCCGTGGGGTCCGTACTCCAGTTTCTGCCGTTCGAAGAAACAGTTGCCATGATGCGCGAGTCCGAGGACTTGTTTGGATCACCCAGACAGCCCTCTTCCCCGAATCGCCGTTCCGAGTACACCATGACGAAGTTCGATCCATCCTCGCTGACCCACGGAAAATCATTGGTACGTGCGGCGGCCGCTGTTCTGTTCGTGGCGGAAGGCAGGGTCGGGACGTCGTAAACGCACACATCCGGCACAACGACAAAAGGCTTGCTCATCCGGTCGCCGCGATCGTTCGACACAACACCCATAATGTCGTCGGTCTCATCGCCGCTCGCAAAACGACGGAACCCGAAGAAGACGGTGTCACCAATAGCGGCGAGACTGACGCCCTGGTCGCGACCAGAGGTTTGTGCGATCTGGCGCGGATTGCTCCAGTTGGTGCCGTAGTCGTCCGTATAAGTTGAGAGAATTTCGATATCGTTCTTGCTGGGATTGAATAGTGCAAACACGACCAGAATGCGGGCCTTTGGCCAGCTGCGTTCCACTCGCTCCGTCCTGAAGCCGCCCTGACCGTCGGGTAACTCCACATCGAAGGCGACGTTGACGGTGCCGGGGTTTGTTTCGTCCAGCATATAAAGGGCATGCGGTTTGTCGGCAAATTTGCTGCCTGTGGAACGATAAACCTGGTCAAGATTGATCTTAAAGGCTTTGCGGAAGCCGCTCTCGGTGTTGAGATCGGCCATCCACTGCATGTAGATGCCACCGCCCTCGCCACCGCTCTCGCCACGCGTACTGGCGAGCATCACAGTGCCGCAGCCGCCGGGCCAGCACATCATCACTGGATCGGCTGCAAACTGCTGGCCGATGTTGTTGCCTACATCTTTCTTACTGCCATTGAGATATCGGTTGAAGAAGGTGCGGCCGCCGTCGAGCGACTCGGAAAAGCGCAGCCACGTGTCGCCGATGGCATCGTCCGAGCCACCACTCGCGTTCCAGGCGCACACGATATTGCGCGGCAGGATCGGGTTGATGGCACAGCTGCCTTCGTTATCCTGCATCGCGGGGATGCCACGGTAGTAGCCCGGCGCCGTGCGCCCGACAACATTGGAATTCTGTTCGACCGCGCTTTGGGTGAAACCAGCAGACGGTGCGACCAAAGATGCGACCATCAAAGCCGCCGTAAATACCGCTCTCTTGAACATCCCGAATCCCCCCGAGGATTACTTTTTTTAGTTTTTTTGGGTGTTAAGTCTTGTTCTTGTGTCCTGAGTATAACCGCAATTGAGAATTATCCGCGTTTAATAATGGCATGACTCGGGGATTATGTCAGGTAGGTTCCACTTCGGTTCGTCGTGACTACGAAAATCCTCTGGTGACAATATGGCCGGACCTTCCTTGAACCAGCTCACAAGTACGTCGCGTGTAAGGGGCATGTTGTAATTCAACTCAAAGCCATCGTCAGGGATGGCGAGGGTAAGGACGTCATCACCTCCCAGGGCCAGAAAGTCATTTGCAATGATCTGAATACGGTCGTCATCAGTGATTTCGCGCCCGTCATCGAGGTGCATGACGACATTCATGCCGCTGTCGCCGCAATCGATGAACACGCGCATTCCGGCAAATCCCGGCAGCCGGCTGGCACCAGCGTTCCTGGCAATGACGCCCCGCAGGTCGCGGCCCGACAGTTCATGAACAGTCACGATGTTGTCGAAAGGGAACATCTCGAATACTGCCCCGTAAGTCAGCTCGCCGGCGGGCAGGCCGGCACGGATGCCACCGAACACATTATGAACTGCGATGTCAGCGTCGAACGATTCCAGCATTGCCCGGGTCATCAAATTACCGATCGCTGACTCAATATCCGGCACGAGTTTGAAGGGCCCGGTCAGCGTAACGCCGAGTTTCTCCTGTTTGAGCGCTTCTGCGCGCGCCGTGGCCATCTTGGCCACGTGTTCTACATCGGGGTTCGGCACCAGCGGAAATCCCTCGTACTCATTGCGAGTACCTGGTGCTGTTTGCTGCGGTGCAAAGACCTGGCGGGATACGACTGCCTGCTGGTCGCGGTCGATCCCGAAGTCCACGCGACCAAAGCTGTACGTGTTGGAGTAGTTGGAGGTGATGGGTATGTCATTGGCGATATGCGCAATAGGGTTATGGTTGTGTCCGCCAATAATGTAGTCGACAAGTCCCGGCTCGAGCGCATTCGCAAGGCGCATCACTTCAGCGGACATGTTGCACGACGATACATCCTGGCGATCAGAGAAATCCGTGCACTTGCCACCGGCGTGAGCCGCGACAATGACCAGCACAGCGCCATCGTCTCGCAGCTGCCTTGCGACCGTCGTTATCGTTTCTGCAAGTGGTGCTATCTCGAGTCCGGTCACATTGGCGGCAATCGTCGTCGTCAGCGCATTGGCTGTCATGACGCCGACAATTCCTACCTTGATGCCGGCTGCCTCAACCATGACCGAAGGCCGCACATTTTCCCAGTCAACTGGCGCACCCGTTGAGGTATCAATCAGGTTTGCCGTAAGCAATGGAAACTGTGCTTCGCTGGCACGCCGTTTGAGGTTGCCGCGCGGGTCTTCGCCGGCCTCGACCGGGATCGCGTTTTGGCCCTCCGGTCCAAAGTCGAACTCGTGATTGCCTATCGCTGCAGCGGTCACTCCCATTGCGTTATAGGCTTCAACGACAGCAGCTCCTTCGCCCAGGTTGGACTCGAGCGTCCCTTGCCACATGTCGCCCGCATCGATGAGCAGCACTGCGCCGCCATCCGCGGCGCGTGCCCGGCGCAGGGCGTCGACGTAAGCGGAAACGGTTACCAGCCCACCAACCTGATCATCGGCGACGAGGGCGCCGTGCACGTCGTTTGTCCCAATGATTGAGATCGTGACTTCGTCGCGGACGGCAGGCCCGGACACGCAGGCGGCCATCGAGAGCGTCAGTAGCGCTATAAACAGGGAACGAGTGGTTGTCATTGGCAGGTCTTGTATGAACTTTCAGCCGGCAAGTCTACCTTGTGTCACGGCTGGCGCGAAATCGAACAATTTGGGCCCTTTTGTGCCGTATGATGGCTTCTATGAAAGCTCACAAACCGCATCTTGAGTACAGTGTCCTCGAGGAAGTTATTCATGCGACAACGCATGGCGTGGGCGTGCTGCTTAGTATCGGCGGCCTGTCCTGGATGCTCTACCTGTCCATCTCGGCCGCTGATCCCTGGCGCATCGTTGCGAGCTCGATCTATGGAGTGACACTGATTTCGTTGTTCCTCGCCTCGACGGTCTACCATTCGATGTATGCCTCGCGACATCGCGATATCTTCAAGCTGCTCGATCATTGTGCTATCTACCTGCTAATCGCGGGAAGCTATACGCCTTTCCTGCTCGTGGCGATGCGCACGGATACGGGATGGTGGCTGTTCGGTACGGTCTGGGCGCTGGCTACTGCAGGCATCGTCAAAAAGCTCTGGTTCCGAAACCGCTTCCCGAAGATCGCGCTCGCCAGCTACCTGGCGATGGGCTGGCTGGTCGTGATCGCGGCGCCGCAGATGGCTGAAGCCATCGGGCCCAATGGTATGGCCTGGCTGTTTGCCGGCGGCATCTGCTACTCAGTCGGCGCGATTTTCTACGCGTTCGAACGCATACCGTTCAACCACGCCATCTGGCACGTCTTCGTGCTGGGTGGTGGCGTCTGCCATTTCCTGGGAGTTGTCTGGTACGTGCTGCCCGGCTAGTCGGATCTGGACATGGAACTGCTAGCCAGCCTGGGCGAGATCGATCGCGCATCCTATGTGATTGTTTTGGGCAGTTTTGTCGCGGCGATCACCAATGCAGCATTCGCAAACGGTGGCGCGATGATTGTTCTTGCCGTTACCAGCAGCGTGTTGCCCGTGTCGGCAATTGTGCCCCTGCATTCGACCCTGCTGATCGGTTCGACGGCATCTCGTGCCCTGGTGTTTCGCGAGCACATCGACTGGCGAATCGCCGGCCCTTTCCTGGTCGGTAGTATTTTTGCCGTCGCAATCGCGGCGAGAATCTACATCGAACTACCGGATACGATCATTGCGTCTGCCATCGGCATCGTGATGCTGGTGGCAATCTGGCTACCGGACATCAGCTGGCGACCGAGTTTCCGGCATCCGTGGGCGATCGTTGGTTTCATACATTCGTTCTTCTCGACGCTGTTTGCTTATGGCGCGCTGCTACATGCGGTCATCCTGCACACCGGCCTGAAGCGGCGGCAGGTTGTTGCGACGATGGCTGCAAGCCTGACGGGCATGGGGATATTCAAGATTGCGGGCTACGCGGCAAACGGCTTCGACTACCGGCCCTACCTCATGACGATCGTTCTCTCAGTGCTCGTCGCAGTTTTGGGTACCTGGGTTGGCAAGCTCCTCATCGATCGAATTTCGGAGGCCGTTTTTCGTACTGTATTTCGTCTACTCGTAACGCTGACTGCCGTGA
>Ga0224504_10001151_pt1 | contig 11835 bp, 10 predicted proteins | sample SF_Oct11_sed_USG_3_FD_170160 | JGI IMG/M metagenome (GOLD analysis project Ga0224504, IMG submission 170160) | Sediment microbial communities from San Francisco Bay, California, United States - SF_Oct11_sed_USGS_24 | ecosystem: Environmental > Aquatic > Marine > Sediment | place: USA... | reverse complement strand
TGCTGCAAGCTTGTTTGACACCATCAGACCGGTGTTTCTTACAGCAGCCAATGAACCGCGCAAGGTAAAATCAGCAAAAGCACAAATCGCACGCCTCGGTGAAGCCGGCGAGCAACAGTACCTCAGCCTGCACGAGGCTATCTGTGCTGCACTGCTAACACTGCTCGACCGGCAGGCACGCTACCGGACGTTTCAGATGACAATCGCCTGGATCACCGCCGGCAGGCAACTGTTATCGCATTACCAGCGTATCAAGCAGGAACAGCGCCTGCTGGATTTTGCCGACCTCGAGTGGAAAGCGTGCGAGCTGCTCAACAGGAGTGAGCATGCCAGCTGGGTACAGTACAAGCTGGATACCCGCATCGACCATCTGCTGGTGGATGAATTCCAGGACACCAACCCCACCCAGTGGCACTTGCTGTTACCGCTGCTGGAGGAGCTGGCTGCCGGCAGCGAACAACGCCTGCGTTCGGTCTTCCTGGTGGGTGACACCAAGCAGTCCATCTACCGTTTCCGCCGCGCCAACCCGGCGCTGCTGGGTGAGGCTTCCCGGTGGCTGGCGCAAAACCTGCAGTCAGAGAAGTATCCGCTGGACGCATCAAGACGTTCGGCGCAGGCCGTCATTGACTGCGTCAACAGCGTCTTCGAGAGTGAACCACTGAAGCAACGCATCGGCAGTTTCAACCGGCACACCACTCACCTGCCCGATGACATATATGGACATGTGGAATTACTGCCGCTGATCACGAGCACTGCGGACAGCGACGCAGAACCGCTAGCCACGGCACTGCGTAACCCGCTGCAGACACCCCGCCCTGACGTTGAAGACCGGCGTTATGCCCGTGAAGGCGAAATGATTGCCGACAGGATTTGCCAGCTGGTTGCGAACAACACCGCGGTGACCCACGACACTGCCACGCGCACCTTGCGCTATGGCGACATCATCATCCTGCTGCGCCAGCGCACCCATGCCTACGCCTATGAAAAGGCGCTGCGGGAAAAAGCGGTTCCCTACCAGAGTGCCAGCAAGGGTACCCTGCTGGACAATATTGAAATTCGTGACATCGAATGCCTGCTGAACCTGCTGATCTCCCCGCATGACAATCTTGCACTGGCACAGCTGCTGCGCTCACCGGTATTCAACCTCGACAGCGAAGCACTGATCCCGCTGGCCGCCGAGGGCAGCGGCAGCTGGTATGAACGCCTTGCCGTTCTGGCCGCGGCACAGCAGGCCCCGTTTACAGCCATCCATGAGATGCTGCAACGCTGGCGCCGGGATACCGGCAGGATCCCGGTACATGACCTGCTGGACCGCATCTACCATGATGCTGAAATCATGCCGCGTTATGAAGCCGCCTTCCCGCCAGCCTTGCTGCCGCGGGTACGTGCCAGCCTTACCCGCCTGGTAGAACTGGCACTGGAAATCGACAACGGCCGCTACCCGAGTCTGCCACGCTTTCTGGACCAGCTGAAGCGCCTGCGGCGCTCGGACCAGGACCAGCCTGATGAGCATGCGCCGGAGGAAGCGGACAATAACCGGGTACGCCTGATGACCATACACGGTGCAAAGGGGCTGGAGGCACCGGTTATTTTCCTGGCCGATACGGCGGTTACAAAAAAATCCGGACAGGCCTACGAGGCACTGGTTGACTGGCCGGGCGATGCGGACAGACCTGCGCATTTCCTGCTTACCGGTACCACAAAAAAACTCGACCGTGTGAGCCGCAGCCTGCTGGACAGACAGGCCCAGGATGGCTTGCGCGAAGATGCCAACCTGCTGTACGTCGCCATGACACGCGCGCGCCAGCAGCTGTACATCTCGGGCTGCCAGCCCGACAGGAGCAGCGAGCCGGGCTGGTACCAGATGATCAGTGAAGCACTTGCCGAATGGCAAGGCACCGCGGCAGGTGGTCGGGTTCATGAAACCGGTACAGCGTCTACCCCGGAAACAAAAACCGCGACTGAAAAACATACCCTTGAGACAGACCCGCGGCTCACACAGATAATTAGCGCACCCGCCGCACTGCGCCAGATTGCCCCCAGCCGGGTAACGGCAGGAACCGTCATGGAAAGCGGGGACAGTGATGGACAGGAGCGCGGTATTGCGATTCACCTGATGTTACAGGCCCTGGCATCACAGACAGTCCCTGCAGCAGCCAGCCTGCCGGCATCACTGGCCGGCAATATCAATCGCGATGTGCATGACCCGCAAGCCAACGCCTGGTGGCTGGAAGCACAGACCACCGCAAGTCATACAGATTTTGCCTTCCTGTTTGACCCGCAACAGTACGATCAGGCCTTCAATGAAGTGCCGGTGCAGTACCTGGATGCAGACATACTGGTGTATGGCATTATCGACCGGCTGGTCATCTGCGGCGACACCGCCTTTATAATCGACTACAAGACACATACCACCGCCAGCCCTGAAACGGTTGATAGACTGGCCGGCAATTACCGGGAACAGATGCGTCTCTATTGCCTGGGAGTAGCGAAACTGTGGCCTGAGAAGCAGATCAGGCCGTATCTGTTGTTTACCCATAGCAAGCAACTAGTCCCTATGGATGAGCCAAAATCTGCATAATGCATATAAATCCCGGACAAGGTCCGCTCCTACAGGTGTATCTACTGTTGTAGGAGCGGGCCTTGTCCGCGACTGGTTTTTATTAATTATAGAGTGATTAGTGACTTGGACAACATTACTGACGTAACAAATGAAACATTTCAGGCGCTGGTCGTGGAGCGTTCCAGCGAAGTCCCGGTGGTGGTCGACTTCTGGGCGCCATGGTGTGGCCCCTGCCAGATGCTGATGCCGGTGCTGAAAAAGCTGGTAGAAGAATATGACGGTAAATTTGTACTCGCCAGGGTCAATACCGACGAACAGCAGCAACTGGCAAAAACCCACGGCATACGCAGCCTGCCTAGCATGCATGTCTACAGGCACGGCGAGATGGTCGAGGAAATACTCGCAGCACAGTCGGAAGCTACCCTGCGTATCATGCTCGACCGTTTTATCGAACGCCCTTCCGACCGAATACGCGCTACAGCACGCGAAGCGTTTCAACAGGGGAAACATGACGACGCACTGTCGCAGCTGGAGACCGCCTGTCAGGATGAACCCGACAATCACCAGCTCGCACTGGATTACGCGGAACTGTGCATGCGCTGCGGCGAGCTGGAGAAGGCCGATGCGACAATCGCGGCATTGCCACGTGATGTGCGCGATGAAACCGAGGCAAGCACTTTGCGCAAGCTGCTTGATTTTGCAATCGCAGGCAAATCTGCGCCCGACATAACAGCGCTTGAATCAACCATCAGCAGCGATCCCGGTAATATGCAGGCCCGCTATCAGCTGGGTGCACAGTATGTGCTCAGTGATCGCTTTGAAGAGGCGCTGGAGACCTTCATGCAAATGTTTGAACGCGACCGGTCTTTTCAGGAGGGAGCCGCACGCAACAGCCTGCTGGCAATATTCGATTTACTGAATAATGAAGGTGAGCTGGTAACCCGCTATCGGCGCAAGTTGTTTACGCTACTGCATTAAAGAAACATGATCACATCCCCGGCAAGCGCCGGGGATGTGACAATCATTAGGTACCCTTGTCGAGCGCCGCCGCCAGTTTCGCGGCCGGTATGTAACCGGGCAGCATGGTTCCGTCTTCCAGCACGATAGCCGGGGTACCCTGTACACCGATCATCTGCCCCAGCTCGTACTCTTCCTTGACCGGATTTTTACAATCCGCTTTTGGCAGGTTCTCACCGGACTTGGCACGCGTCATCGCAGCCAGGCGGTCCTTCTCACACCAGACCGAAACCGCCTTGTTGTAGGAAGGGGCCCCTATGCCGGAGCGTGGAAAAGCGAGATAGCGCACGGTAATCCCTTTGGCATTGAACTGATCTATTTCGTCGTGCAGTTTGCGACAGTAACCACAATCAATATCGGTAAAGACACTGATGGTATGGCGACTGTCCTTGGCCGGGAAAATAATCATTTTTTCTTCACCCAGCTCATCAATAGCACTTTGGCGGATGCCGTTACGGCGCTCTTCACCAATATCCTTGCGTGACGCAATTTCGATCAAACTGCCCTGCAACAGGTACTTGCCATCATTGGAGATATAAAACAGACGCGGCCCGATAAGCACTTCGGAAACACCTGCCATCGGTGAAGGATTTATTTCACTCGGTGCAGTACCCGGAAAGACACTCTTGAGCGACTTGGTGATGGCCAGATTCGATTCTGATTCGGCCAGGGAAAGTCCGGAAAAACTCACGGTTAGTAACAAAAAGGCAGTGCTGAGAAACTTTATCTTCATAATAAATCCTGTTAATTAAAGGGCTTCCACCGTGCGGTTGGACAGCCAGGCAAGACAACAAGTTCACACCGGAAAGTGCCGGGTATGTTAAAAGAATGGCCGGATTCAACCGCGCGGATGATGTTGTGCGTGCAATTCTTTCAGCCGTTCACGGGCTACGTGAGTATATATCTGTGTGGTGGACAGGTCACTATGACCGAGCAACATTTGCACCACCCGCAGGTCCGCACCGTGATTGAGCAGGTGTGTGGCAAATGCGTGGCGTAGCGTATGTGGTGATAGATGCTTGTTTATACCGGATATTACGGCGTAATGGCGAATCCGGTACCAGAACGCCTGGCGGGTCATCCCTGCTCCGCGTCGGGTTATAAACAGCTGCCTGGCACTGCTGTCACTGGCCAGCTCGGCACGACCCTCGTCGATGTAACGTTGCAACCAGTCCACGGCCTCCTCGCCCAGTGGCACCAGGCGCTCCTTGTTACCCTTGCCCATCAACCTGACCACACCCTGTGTCAGATTCACCTGGTCAGAGGTCAATCCCACCAGCTCCGAGACGCGCAAACCACAGGCATACAGCAACTCCAGCATGGCCCGGTCACGCAGCCCCAGCGGGTCGGCAGTTTCCGGCGCATCCAGCAGCGCCTCGACCTCGCTCTCACTCAGGGTATCGGGCAGTGGCCTGCCGATACGCGGCGTTTCTATCCGTACACTCGGGTCTTCCTGCAAACTGCCTTCGCGTATCAGGAATCGATAATAACGTCGCATGGAAGAAACCAGCCGCGCCGTGGTCCTTGGCCTGGCACCATCAGTGACCCGCTCCGAAAGATAAGCCAGCAAATCCTGACGCCGTGCACTGCCCAACTCCCTGCCCCGGGCGGCCAACCAGACGGCGAGACCCGCCAGATCATTGCGATAGGCTGCCAGGGTATTCTTGCTGAGCCCGTGTTCCATCCACAGCGCATCAGTAAAACGTTCAATCTCCTGCGTCTCGGTAACGGCCAGGCGGCCGACTTCCCCGCGTGGCGCGTCAGCGGCAGTCATGAACGGCAGAAAGGGCGAATTAAAGGTTGAAACATGGTGGGTTTACATTAGCATAAACGACCCTATGAACGAACCTGACAGCCCCGCCAGCAATACCCCGGATATGCATGAGCTGCTGACGGTTATTCGTGACATGGTCGGCGAAGTTCACCCCCACTGGAAGAACCTGCATTTTACAGCCAGCACGCATCTCGAACGTGAGCTGGGACTCGACAGCATGGCACGCATGGAGCTGCGCACACGTATCGAGTCAAAACTGGGTATCTCACTGCGCGAAAACACGGCGATTTGCGCCACCACCCCGAACGGACTGATGCAGGCAATTGTCGACGAGGTAAACGGCGAGACAGAACAGCGCAGCAGCCAGGATGCTGCCGGCAATATCGACGACAGTGGCTTGCTGATGGGATCGTTCGGGCAGGCTGATCAGCCCACCGCTGCAGAACCACAACGCAGCCTCACCGACTGGCTGTACGCACTGTATAGCTGGACAGTTTTTGCCGTACTTGGACTGCTCACCTGGCTGGCCGTGGTGCTGGCACCGTTTGCCAGCTGGCGTCGCAAGCTTGCACACATCGGTGCAAAACTGTTTTTCATGCTGACCTTCACACCCTTGCGGGTCAGCGGCACCGAACACCTCAACTCGCAGCAGCCACATATCGTGGTCGCCAATCACTCCAGCTATCTTGACGGTTTCATTATCACCGCTGCGCTCGACATTTCCATTCACTTTATCGTCAAGGGTGAACTGGCACGCATCCTGCCAGCACGGTTGTTGCTGCAGCGATTCGGGGTGGAATTTGTTGACCGCTTCAACAGCACCCGTGCAGCCGGTGATGTAAAACGCATCACACGCAAGTCGCAGGCCGGCCAGACAATCGTTTTTTTTCCGGAAGGCACCTTTACCACCTTTCCCGGCCTGCAACCCTTTCGCATGGGTGCCTTTGTCACTGCGGTGCGCACCAGTGTACCCGTCACGCCGGTCGCGATTCGCGGCGCACGCAGTATAATTCGTGGTAGCAACTGGTTTCCACGACGCGGCAAGATCGAGGTGACCGTGCGACCGCCGGTTGCACCCTCCGGCCAGGGCTGGCAGGTGGCGCTAAACCTGCGTGATGCCGCACGCGCCGAAATCGCACGCCACTGTGGCGAACCGGACCTGGTTAACGATCCGGAAAACTAACCCGCCCGTCAGTATTATTTTTCACCGGCGGCATGCCCGCATTGTAAGAAATAGGCATCATCCTGCCTGGCCTTGACACACTGGCCACTGGTAAATGACATGCGCGAGCCATCTTCAGCCTTGCTGCGTTCGTCCCGCTCCATGGCCAACAGCTGTTGTGCCAGGTTGCAGCTCTCTGCCGTTGCACACTCGTTTTTCAGCCCGCAAACACGATGGATCAGCTGTTCACAGGGCGAGTATCCGGCTATCGGCATGCCTTCCCAGTCTGAAGGCTCGGGTGGCGGCAACCTGTGCGGCGTATCTGCCATGGTCCCCGTGACCACCTCGCCGTTATTGATAATCATCGCCGAACCGTCCTGAAGTCGATGTACACCATTCCATAGCGGTGAGGTGACTCCGTCGCGGGTGATTGTTGCACGGCGGGTATCAGAGTCCACGGTTACTGTCCCGCCACCGTGCAGATCCGAAGACCAGTCAGCAGCGCTTGCTGTGGATAACGACACAGTGGAAAATATTAAAATCACAGCAGCTGTAAATTTATACATCGGGTCACCTCTTGTTGGACTATGCAAGCGGCCCGGCGTCACTGCACCGGAAAATCAAACCACTCGTCAGGGAAAGGTTCATCTTCAAGGGTAAAATGCCACCACTCCATCGGGAATGGTACAAAACCGGCCTGCATCATCAAGCGGCGTAACAGCAAACGATTGGCCTGTTGCTGTGCAGTTATGCCGCTGTAGTCAGCCCATGATTCGGGACCGAAATAGTCAAAATGGCTGCCCATATCAAGCGCTGCCGCACCGCGCTCAGCGGGAACGATGCTCAGGTCAACGGTGCTGCCACGGGTGTGACTGGAGCGACGGGCGATATAGCCGAGCCGCAGCAGATCCGGCTTGGATGTCTGCGGATAATAATCTGCTTTCGTGCGGCAGTCAGCGGGGTCTTCTATCCAGCGCAGAAAATGGCTGACTGCCTGTTGCGGTCGATAGGCATCAAAGATACTCAGCTCAAGACCGGCCGGTTTCAATACAGCCTGCACCTGCGCCAGCGCCTCGGCGGCTGCAACCGTGAGAATCCCGCGCGGCTGCAGATAGCCGTCGATTTGCGCACCGACAAAATTATCAGTCGTACAATAGCGCAGGTCCAGCCGGATACCACTGATGACATCGTCAAGGTAGACAAAACCGTCCGGCAGGCTTGCTGTTTGTTGCACGACGCCGGCGCTTAGGGTATCCGCAACTCAATAGTACCGTTTACGGTAACACTGACATCGCTCTCGCCACCCTCAACCGCAACGGCGTCACTGGCTTCCATCGACATGCTCGCCATCCTTGCCTGGCGCAGCATGGGCGGTCGCTGGGTACTGGTATTGACATTAATTTCCACAATTCGAAAACCGTCGGCTTTCAGGTTGTCACCAATGATACCGGCACGTTGCTTGAAGGCATCCAGCGCTACATCAATCAAGCGGTTCTCTACCGCTGCGCGCTTTTCATCGGAGACAGTAAAGTTCATGGACTTGATCTGCAGCCGGCCCTGTAACTGACCAACCAGGCGACTCAGTATTTCAGTATCAGCACTTTCCAGCACCAGGTCCTGCTGGCCACGCCAGCCTGTCGTGACTTCCTTGCGGGTAATTGGCCAGGTCTGGTAGCTACCCGTATTGATCTTGACACCCTGCACCTGCTTTGCCTGCTGTAACGCCCACTCCATATCGTTGTTGATTTTTGCGGCCAGCTTTGCCGGGTCCTGCATTTCCGCATAGGTGTTCATGCTGACATGCATGGTGTCATTACTCACCGCCTCGGTTTGCTGTGACTGCAAACGCACCTGGTTGTAACGCAGCTCGTCATCCGCAAACGCTGCATTGATGCCGGTTAGCAGCCCGGCCAGAACGATCAAATATTTCATCAGGCTTGCCCTCCCTGCTCCATACCCTGTTCAACAACCTGCCGCCGCACCTCGCTCATATCCAGCGCGGCAACTTTTTCAATAATTGATTCAAGCCCTGCCGGCGGCAGCGCGCCCGGCTGGGAAAATACAATAATCTGTTCCCGAAAAATCATCAGCGTCGGAATCGAGCGAATCTGGAAGTGCCCGGCAATCTCCTGCTGCTCTTCCGTGTTTATCTTGGCAAACACAATATCCGGGTGAGATTCCGACATCGCTTCGAATACCGGTGCAAACTGCTGGCACGGTCCGCACCATGACGCCCAGAAGTCGAGCAGTACGGTGTCATTGGTGTTTATCGTTGCTTCGAAATTTTCTTTCGTGAGTTCAATCGTGGCCATGGCGAGCAGCCTCCCTGTCGTTTTGTCTGTAGTAATTATACAGACTCACCCACAGGCGCACAGCGGCAATGACAAGAGGATTACCGGGGAAATGCTTTTAGCTGTCGGTGCTGCGGCGTCTTGGCGCGCCTTCAGCAGACTCGCTCTGGTAGGTCATATCCAGCTCGATGCGGTGCCGGCCCAGCCGTTTCGCACGGTACAGCGCCTTGTCGGCGCGTTCGATGAAGGCGCTAACCGACTCACCCGGCTTGTACAGCGAGGCACCCGCCGAAAATGTCGGCACATCAGAGGCGCTGCCATTGGTCTGCCAGCGTGTTTCACTGGCACGGCGTCTCACCTTGTTGAGCGCACGCACGGCACCATCGGAATCAGTATTGGGCAACAGCACGGCAAACTCTTCACCGCCGTAGCGTGCCACCATGTCGTGATGACGAAAGATAGAGAGAATATTTTTGGAATAGACCCGCAGTACCTCATCACCGGCAGCATGGCCGTATTCATCATTTACAGCCTTGAAATGGTCCAGGTCAATCAGCACAAAGGACAGCGGGAAACCATAGCGTTGCACACGCGCCACTTCGTCTTCCATGCGGCGCATAAAGGCACGACGGTTAGGCAAACCGGTTAGCTCGTCCGTCAGGCTGAGCAGGCGTACCCGGGTCAGCTCATCAGAAAGCTCACGGCTGTCGGACTCGAACAACTGCAGATAATGGTGCGTACTGTCGAGTTTTTCTGCCAATTCGTCATGACCATTCATGAGCTTTTCGACTTCCCGTATCAGTGTCCAGCGCATGTCTTCAATTTCTGTTAGATCTTCGGCCTGGCGCAGCTCCGTCAGCACCACATCGAGAATAATACCGAACTCCTCGTTCTGGCTGATGGTCTCCAGTACCTGCTGTCCCAGCGTCGCCTGCAGCTGCTGAATATCCTCGCGACGCGCTTCCAGCTCGCTGCGATTGATATCATTGAGATCCTGGCCGGCCGGTATTTCTTCGCAGATGTAATCCGCATCATGCAGTTCATCTTGCGCATCAGCAGACACCGCTTCGGCTTGCAGCTCCCCGGGTTTGGCAAGCAGACTAACCTGCTTATCTGCATCACTTTCTGTTTGTGGCAGCGGCTGGTCAGCATCAGCTTGTGTCTGTGGCGCTGGCCGGTCGGCATCAGCCTGTGTCTGTGGCGCCGGCTGATCTGCCTCGCCAAATGTTTCGACTTCAGGCAGGTCTGCAGGTTCTGCAGGCACCGTATCGATACCGAAGGAGGCCAGCAACGGGCTGATTGCATCAACCATGAGGGCCGGCTGCAGATCACCGGCCGTACGAATCTGTTCGCCACACTGACTGATGAAACCACTCAGCACATCCAGCTCGGTAGGCGTCAGTGGCGGCTGTAGCCGTGCCTGCAGCAATTTTAGCTGTACGTAGGAAGAAGAACCGGGAGTCAGATGTCCAGTAAAGGCTTCCAGCAGCACATTTACAAAACCGGCATAAGCAATCTCGGAACGTAAATGACTGGATGCAATATCATCCAGCATCCCCTCTGCCTGCCGGTAAATAAGATTACCGGCGGGGGTCGAGCGCAGCGAGTCGATCAGGTACAGCAGCTTGCGCGCACCACCCGGATCAATCATCTCTGGTTTGTCTGTACCCGACACCATAAACACTCCAGCACGTCCCTTCGCACCTCGCAGAACAATCCCTGCCCTGCCAATTTATTATTCGTTCCCCATGTCGGTAAAGCGTCAAAATAACAGACCAAATACCCGGGAAAAACAGTGTTTACGTCAGCCCTGGTGACTGCTTTGCAGCCCAGCGCTGACTCCGACCGGCCCGAAAGCCAAAACAACACCAGGGAAGCAATACTGGCCAGCCCCGGTTTTAGCTATAAATCCAGCCACATTGACCAATACTTACAGTAATTTGCAGCTAATAGCTAAAATTCTAATTACATAGAACTCTGTCACATATTTGACGTTGGGAAAAGTGTAGCAGGTATAGCCATACGGCAGGTAGTGGTACTGAGGTACTAGGGCAGATTTTTTAAGGTCCACGCATCAATCCCGGAGGATAACCGCCCCCCAGAACCAATAATCAAGCCAAATTAAAAAAGGCCGGCATAAGCCGGCCTTTCATGACTATCGTGTAAACAAGCCTACCCACCGAGACCGGCAAAAATACCGTCGCGGATTTCTTCAACCTTGCCGATGCCGTTAATCTTGACGTAGCGTGGCGCGCCTTCACCACCTTCTTTTGCCCAACTGGAATAGTAGGAGATCAGTGGCTCGGTCTGGTCATGATAGACGTTCAGACGTTCTTTAACGGTATCTTCCTGGTCATCATCACGCTGGATCAGCGGCTCACCGGTCTCGTCATCCTTGCCCGCTTCCTTCGGCGGATTAAAAGTGACGTGATAGGTACGACCGGATGACAGATGTACGCGACGACCACTCATACGCTTGATGATTTCATTATCATCAACGTCGATCTCCACCACGGCATCCACGGGGACACCGTTATTTTTCAGGGAATCGGCCTGGGCCAGGGTACGCGGAAAGCCGTCGAACAGGTAACCGTTCTTGCAGTCGTCTTCTTTCAAACGCTCGTCAATCAGGCCAAGGATGATGTCATCAGAAACCAGGCCACCGGCATCCATGACTTTCTTGGCCTCGAGGCCCATCGGGGTACCGGCCTTGACAGCGGCACGCAGCATATCCCCGGTGGAAATCTGTGGTATTCCGTACTTCTCTTTAATGTAATTGGCCTGTGTGCCCTTGCCGGCACCGGGACCACCTAACAGGATAACCCGCATAGTTGCTCTCCTTAAAAACACGCTGATGGAAAAAGTCGCCGTATTATCCATGTACGACTGAAAAATTGCCATAAAGCTATATATATGGGGGGATGGAACGGGCTTATGAATAGGTACCCTGTTTGCAGGGTTACAAGCCGCCAGGATCATGCATTTAGCGGTCTTTTTGCCGCAAGGCTTTGCCCTCAAGGCAAGACGG
>Ga0224504_10001149_pt1 | contig 11847 bp, 8 predicted proteins | sample SF_Oct11_sed_USG_3_FD_170160 | JGI IMG/M metagenome (GOLD analysis project Ga0224504, IMG submission 170160) | Sediment microbial communities from San Francisco Bay, California, United States - SF_Oct11_sed_USGS_24 | ecosystem: Environmental > Aquatic > Marine > Sediment | place: USA: California... | reverse complement strand
CCGACCCAGGAAACAACCGAGTCCGTCCCTGAAGCCGAGGCCGAAGTCGAGGAGGAAGAGGACGAGGACGAGGATGAGTTGAGTTTCGACGAACCCTGGCTCGACACGGCGATGTGCACAACCTGCGACGACTGTATGGGCATCAATAAAATGATGTTCGTATACAACGACGACAAGCAGGCGATCATCAAGGACCCGCAAGCAGGAACGTTTGCGGATCTCGTGGCAGCCGCCGAAATCTGCCCGGCTAAATGTATTCACCCAGGCAAACCCCTGGACCCGAACGAGGCGGGACTGGCCGAATTGATCGTCCGCGCCGAACCGTTTAACTGATGAATAATCTGCTGCTTGCGCCGGCTATCATGGTTGGGATCGGTCTGTTTTTCGGCACGGTCCTGGCGATTGCGCAGCGTTTTTTGAAAGTCGACGAAGATCCGCGCATCGAAGCAACCAACGAGTTGCTGCCAGGCACCAACTGTGGTGCGTGCGGCCAGCCGGGTTGTCTACCGTTTGCCGAAAAACTGGTATCCGGTGAGGTTGACCCGGGTCAGTGCACGGTCAGCACCGACGAGAATCTCGAGCAGATTGCGGAGTATCTCCAGGTCGACGGGGGCCGCGCTGAGAAGCTCGTTGCGAGATTACGATGCAGTGGCGGTGGCCTGCAGGCACATCAGATAGCAGAGTATCGCGGCTTCGAGGGCTGTCGCGCCGCGGCGGTCGTGTCGGGCGGCGGCAAGGGTTGCGCCTGGGGCTGTCTCGGACTCGCGGACTGCGAGCGTGCATGCACCTTCGACGCAATTCACATGAATGCGAACGGGCTTCCCCAGGTCAACATGGATAAGTGCCGAGCTTGTCCGGATTGCGTCGCAGCCTGTCCAAGAGATTTGTTCGAACTCGTACCCCTCAACCAAAATTTGTACGTACAGTGCAATATTCCATTGGCCGGCGAAGCGGCAACCCAACTTTGCGCAGTGGCTTGTGATGCCTGCGGCAAGTGTGCCGCCGATGCAGCCCCGGGACTGATAACCATGGAAGGAAACCTACCCGTCATCGATTATTCCTCGGGTGGCGAGCCCAAACCTGATGCTGTTTTTCGCTGTGCGACCCGATCGATCGTCTGGCTCGAGGGTGAACAGTTCCAGGATCAGGAATCCAGAAAAACGGGGGCCGTCTGATGGCTGGTATGCGCAGTATCGCAATTGACTGGTACCGCAAGATGTTCGGCGCACCTGCTGGCTCGGACATTCGGGAAGAAGGTCTGGACACCGTGCTTGACGGCCATACCGCGGTCTCGATTTCCGAAGCTAACATTGCCAGCCATGCCATCCAGGCTGCAGAAGGACCTCGGGGCATGGTCGCAGCAGCAACGGGTCTGGCACTGGCCGGCCGACGCGCAACGGCCTTCCTGTCCGGCGCCGAGCTAGCGGCAACACAGGACCTCCTGATTTCGGCGGCCGGCAAACACGCGCCGCTGGTCCTGCACGTGGCCACACGCGCCGTCGCTGCGCATGGCGCCACACTGGGTAGCGGCCACGAAAGTGTCCATTTGAGTGCAGACACCGGTTTTTTCATGCTGTTCGCGGCCAACGCGCAGGAAGCCATCGACTTTACTTACATCGCCAGGCGCGTTTCTGAAGAATCACTGGTTCCCGGCATGGTCATCATGGACGGCGAACAGACCGCCCTCGCCCCTCAGGACACCCGACTGTTGTCGCCATCGCAAGTCAGTGGTTTCCTGGGCACGGCGCAGGCCCAAATCGAGTCGCCGACGGCCGCGCAAAAACTCCTCTTTGGCGAGACCCGGCGCCGCGTACCGGCCTGGCACGATCTCGACGAACCGGCGCTGACCGGCGCCCTGTTCGAACAGGACAGTTTTGCGCTCGGCGCCTACGCTCGCCGGCCATTTTTCGATGCTTTTGTCGAAGACTCGCTGGAAAAATCCTTCGAGCAATTTTCACGCAAGACCGGACGACGCTACGAACCCATCTCACGCTACCGGCTCGACGACGCAAAAACGGTCCTGCTGGCGCAAGGATCTGCGGTCGAAACGGCAAGAGTCGCGGCTGATTTCCTGCGTAAAGAACACAAGACCAAAGTCGGCGTACTGGGCATCCACACACTGCGACCATTCCCTGGCGCCGCGATCAACGAAGCGCTTGCAGGCTGCGACCGGGTCTTGGTCCTCGAACGCATGGACGCGCCCCTGGCCGGCGAACCACCGCTAAGTCGTGAAGTTCGCGCAAGCCTGAGCCGCTCGAAAAGCAAGCGCCCGACCTGTTCCCCGGTTGTCTACGGTGTCGGCGGATTGCCACTGCGTGTGTCTGACCTCGTCGCACTTGGCACCCGCGCGGAGTCGTCGCTGGCTACGCCTGTTTACCTGGGCGTGTCGTTCGATGATACCTCCGGAGAACAACCCAAACGCGAAGTTCTTCTCGACACGCTGCGACGCGCCTATCCGAACGCTGCCGAGCTCGGTATTCGCGCTCCGGCCGGCACGTTGGCACTGCAAAAAGACAATACGCTAACGCTTGCGATACACCGGGTTACCGGCGACAACAGCAAGGAGTTGCTCGGGGCGGCGGGTGCCGTGCTGCAACAACTCGAAGAGGGTCGGATCCGAAGTCGACCGGATATTGCCTGGGATCACTGGTCCGATGCGCGCGTCGACTGGTTAACCCAGGGCGATGATTCGCTGCAGGACCCTGGCGACGAACTCGTCGCCGACGTTGCACTTTACGTCACGCGTAATGAGATCCTGGTCGACAAGGCCAGGAAAGCCTTTTCCGTCCCGCTCGAGACTGAGAGTGCCGACACATCAGAAGCCCTGCTGGGTGGATTGTTTGGCGCATTACAGATCGCCGGCCTTATCGATCACAAACCACGCACGATCATTGCCGCGCGCCGGAGCGTGCTGGAGGGCGTGGAGGCCAATCGCCGGGATCAAATGATGGCTGCGTTCCAGTCGGGCCTGGAACAGGTTGTCGAAATCGATGTCGAGACGATAGAGGCAACGCGTGCCAAGGATCGCTGGGACGGTGAAGCTCCGGCGGCTGTTCGTCATCTCGGTCGCGACGACGATCACTACGCAAGCCTGTCCCGCTTCTGGGATCAGACAGGGGTGCTTTACCGTGACGGACAGGCGAACCGTCTGACCGCAGACCCGTTTCTCGCCACAGGCTCGATGCCGTCTCTGAGCTCTACGTTTAACGACACCAGCAGCGCACGCAGTCGTTTGCCCACATTCGACCCGGCACTGTGCACAGGCTGTGGCAAGTGCTGGACACACTGCCCCGACAGCGCGATCGGTGTGGTCGCATCCAATCCAGCGGCCCTGTTGGATGCCGGTATCAACCGGACTGGTGCCAACGCCGTGCGGCAGGTATCGAGTAAACTCGCATCGCGCATGATTTCGAGCAACAGGAAAGCCGAAGAGGTCGCGCCAACATTCGGTGAGATGCTTGACGACGCATACGCCTGGCTCCAGGACAAAATGCCGCTCCCGGACGACCGCAAGCAGGCAATCGAAGAGGGTATCGTTAGTATTCGCGCCGCATTTGGCGCGCTGCCGGTCGCTGTCACCAAGCCTTTTTTCCATGATGCCGAAGCGCTTAAGAAAGACAGCGCGGAACTGTTGTCGATCGTTATTAACCCGGAGGCGTGCAAGTCCTGTGGTCTCTGCGTCAGCAACTGTGAGCCCGAAGCAATGCGTAGCACCGAACAGGATGCTGCCGTACTGGGCAAGGCACGCGAACTCTGGTCAATATTTTCGTCCACACCCGACACGGCATCAGCGACGCTGGAACGCGTTGCCGAGGACCCCGAGGTTGGCGCAATGGCGGCAATCCTCTTGTCTCGCTATTGCCAGTTCGCGCTGCCTGGCGGGGATCCGGCGGAAGCGGGATCCGGCGAGAAAATAGCCGTCCGGCTCGCTTTGTCAGCAACCGAGTTTCACCAGCAGCCCATCGTCCAGCGTTTTGCGACAACCCTGGCGGAGGCCGGTGAGTCAGTAACGTCGCTAATCAATGAAACGCTCTCCGGCACGCTCGCCGTCGAGGACCTCGACGCAGTTACCGAAAAACTGAGAAACACCAGCAGCCCGCGTGTCGATCTGCAGGATCTGGCGGATAGCGTCGGGGATGCATCGAGCGATCATTCGATCGATACCGATTATCTCCTCAGGCTGATCGACCTGTCGAACCGTATTAACTCGTCTCACCACCAACTCGTTGCGGGAAAACAGGGTCTTGGACGTGCGCGCTACGGTCTCGCCGTCGCGGGCGGCAGCACCGCAGCCTGGGCCGGCGCATTTCCACACAACCCGTTCCAGGCACCGGTACTCATCGATATGAGCGGCGACGCCGCGCAACTATCCGCAGGCCTGATCGAGGGGCACCTTGAAGAAACCACGGAGTTGATTCGCCTGCTGCGACTTGCACAACTCGAGGTCGATAAACCGGATGGAGCCGACTGGAAACGCGAAGCGCTCGCAAGCCTGCGCTGGCAGGACCTGAGCGCCGAAGAAGTGGCACTTTGTCCACCGCTCATACTGATCGGCAGCGACGAAATGCTCGCCGGACAGGGACTGAGTCAATTGATCTGGCTGCTGAACTCGGGTCTGCCGGTCAAGGTGCTGGTGCTGAGCGCGCTCGACTTCGGACTTCTCGACGAACCTACCAACAACCCGAGAGCAAGTCTCGGCCTGCTCGCCCTGGCACAACGCAACGCCTTTGTCGCGCAGACTTCCGTCGCCGACTCCGCACATCTTGGCGAGAGCATGCTGGGGGCACTGGGCCATGAAGGCCCTGCCCTGCTCCAGGTTTACGCACCCAGTCCCGAGCGACACGGTTTTACCTCAAGGCAGACGCTCGTGCAGGCGCAGCTCGCTATAGACTGCCGCGCGTTGCCATTGTTCCGCTACGACCCGGCAGCCGCAGGTGTGTTCGGCGCGCGAATTACTCTGGACGGCAACCCGGAAGATGCTGAGCAGAGCCCTACGCTTGCTGACTGGGCGCTGGGACAAGCCCGTTTTGCATCGAACTTCCAGGCCCTCGCGGATGACACAGCTGCACCGATCCCGTTGGACGAGTGGTTGCAACTTGACGCGAAGAACCGCAAAGGAAAGACCCCCTTCATCACGACCGACGGTGACGATGGAGAGCAGCGCCAAGCTGTATCGATGGAGCTTGCCACCGCCACCGGAGAGTGTCTGGCAATTTGGCGAACCCTGCAGGAACTCGCCGGCATTGTGACGCCATTTACGGCGCGGCTGGAGCAGGAAATTCGTGCCAGCCTCAGCGCCGAACACCAGGCGGATCTGGACGCGCAGAAAAAAGCTTCTGATGAAGAGATCCGCGCGATCCAGGAAAAGACACAGACCGAGATCGCGAGCAAGATCCGTAGCCGCCTGCTGCAGCTGGCATCGCAGAAGCGAGACTGAAGCTATGAAGGCTTTTCGTCGATTGCGCCGCAACTTTGATCACGGGGTCCATCCGGCGCATCACAAGCAGCAGACCGAGAATCTGCCGATCCAGCGCGTGCCCTTCGGCAAGGACTACGTCATGCCGCTCGGCCAGCACATTGGTATTCCAGCCCGGGCCATCGTTACTGCCGGCGAGCGCGTGCTGCGTGGTCAAATGATCGCCGAGCCCGGCGGTTTCGTTTCCACGAGCCTGCACAGTCCGGTGACGGGAACGGTCAAGGAGATTGGTGATTTTCGTGGAGTCGATGGCCGCTTCGCACCCGCCATCGCCATCGAAGCCGACGCCTTTGCAACCCAGCAGGTCGGTGCCGGCACAAGCATTGACTGGGAGGCGATGTCGCAAGAGGAATTTATCGAAGCCGTGCAAATGGCGGGCATCGTCGGCATGGGGGGTGCGGCCTTTCCGGCTCACGTAAAGCTGTCGGTTCCCGACGGCGTCAGGATCCGGTCTCTTCTGATCAACGGCGCCGAATGCGAGCCCTACCTGACTACCGATCACCGGCTCATGCTCGAGCGGCCGGAAGCGCTGCTGGAAGGAGCCGAGATCATGCGGCAGAAGCTCGGCGCCGAGGAATCGGTTATTGGCATCGAGGCCAACAAACCCGATGCGATCGAAATTGTTCAAAAACATATCCAGCCGGGTGCTCCGGTGCGCGTCGTGCCTTTGAAGGTCAAGTATCCGCAAGGCGCAGAGAAGATGATGATCAAGAGCGTCTTCGATGTAGAGGTACCAGCCGGGCAACTGCCCCGTGACGTTGAGGTCAACGTCAACAACGTCGGGACTATTGTCGCCATTGCGGACTATTTTCTGCGTGGCATGCCTTTGATCGAGCGGGTCGTTACGGTCGCCGGCCCCGGCGTTACCTACCCGGCCAACCTGATCGTGCCACTGGGCACGCCCGTGCGTGACGTCGTGAAGTTTTGCGGCGGCCTCAAACCCGGCACGCGCGAAATCGTCATGGGCGGCCCGATGATGGGTCGGCCAATTGCCAGTCTCGATGTACCCATCCTGAAAGGCTGCTCCGGCGTACTGGTGTTTACCGAAGAACAGACGGCCAGACGCACGGAGTATCCGTGCATAAGTTGCGGACGCTGCCTGGAAGCATGTCCTTATTTTTTGAACCCGTCGCGGCTTGCACGCCTGTCCAAGTCACGCATGTTCGATGAGATGAAAGCCTACAACGTTTTTGACTGCGTCGAGTGCGGCTGCTGCACCTTTTCCTGTCCTTCCAACATCCCGATCGTGCAACTCATCCGCACGGCAAAAGACGACCTGTCCCATCGCAAGGAGCCCGACGCATGAAGAAACGCGATCCGGACCTCCTGCTCGCTCATGCGCCGCTGTTGCGTCAGGGCATGACAACGCCGAGCGTGATGCGCGATGTGTTGATCGCTCTGGCACCGGCAACGGCCGCATCGATGTGGTTCTTCGGACTAAGCGCCATCCTTATTCTCGGTGCATGTATCGGCGGCGCGGTTGCGGCGGAATGGTTATTTGCCGACAAGCAGGCCCGTGGCGATTCGCTGCGTGACGCCAGCGGCATATTGACCGGACTCTTACTCGGCCTCACCCTCCCGCCGGGCCTGCCGCTATGGATGGCATTCCTCGGCGGCTTCGTGGGCATCGCACTGGGCAAGGTCATCTGGGGCGGCCTGGGCCACAACCTGTTTAACCCCGCGTTGCTCGGTCGTGCATTTCTGCTCGCGACATTCCCGATCGCCATGACCACCTGGGTACCCGCAGTCGGTGACGGCGGGTTCCTGCAGATCTATCCAAGCAACCTTGCGCTGCCATTCATGCAGGCGCAGATCGACGCCATGAGTGCCGCCACGCCACTGGGCTTGATGAAATTCGAGCAGGAAGTCACACCGCTCGCCAACCTGATGTTTGGCAAAATCACGGGGTCTCTGGGCGAAACCAGCGGACTTTTGTTGCTGCTCGGAGGCGTTTATCTTTGGCTCCGACGAGACCTCGATTGGCGCATTCCGGTCAGTATCCTGCTTACCGTGGTTGTTTTTTCAGCCGTGCTGGGCCTTTTTGATGCGGAACGTTTCCCGACACCGCTGTTCTCGGTCTTTTCGGGTGGCCTGCTGCTCGGAGCCATTTACATGGCTACCGATCCCGTTACTTCCCCGGTTACACCCAAGGGCACGTGGATCTTCGGTATCGGCACGGGTGTCCTGGTCATGTTGATCCGCGTATTTGGCGGGCTGCCAGAGGGGGTGATGTACGCGATCCTGCTGATGAATGCGGCGACGCCGCTGATCGATCGGTACACGCAGCCCAGGGTGTTTGGTCGCGGGGGCGATACCAAATGACCACCGACACCAACAAGCAGGCAGCCCCCCCGAGCTCGATACGCCTGGTACTAACGCTGGCCATTGCGGGACTGATATCAGGTATTGCCATTATCGGCATTTACGAATCGACGCTACCCACGATTACGGCGAACAAGGCTCGTGAACTGCGCGAAGCGGTTTTCAAAGTACTACCGGGTGTCACCCGGATGCAGGCGTTGGTCAACAGAAACGGCGAGCTCGTTGCCGTCGAGGCACCAGACAAGGACGAGCCGGTTATCTACGGGGGCTATGACGAAACGCGCGAATTCGTCGGTTATGCGATGCCCGCGGCGGGCCCCGGATTTCAGGACACCATCGCCATCCTGTACGGCTACAAGCCCGACGAAAAACTGGTTGTCGGCATGGAAGTGCTCGAGAGCCGTGAGACGCCCGGACTGGGTGACAAAATTTACAAGGACGCCGTATGGGTCGCAGGCTTCAACGCATTGTCTGTCGAGCCTGAGATTGTCGCCGTGAAGAAAGGCACCAAGAGCAGCGCCAACGAGATCGACGCAATTACAGGCGCGACGATCTCTTCCAAAGCCGTTGTGCGAATCATCAACGAAGCTCACACCGCGTGGTCGTCCAATTTGCCGCCACCGGGATCTGAGCCAACGATTCAGGAAACAGAAACGGCGAATACCGAGGCAGGGCAATGAAGAAGAACGAGTCCTACGAAGAGTTCATCAAGGGCGTGTGGCGCGACAACCCCGTGTTCGCCCAGGTACTCGGCATGTGCCCCATGCTCGCGGTCACCAACTCGGCGATCAACGCGGTCGCGATGGGAATGGCAACATTCTTCGTCCTCGTGGGGTCGAGTTTCCTGGTGTCGAGCTTCCGCAACTGGATTCCCAAGCAGGTGCGGATTTCCTGCTTCATTATTATCATCGCTACGTTTGTGACTATTGCGGACTACACGCTGCTCGCGCTTGTGCCGACAGTGCACAAGGAACTGGGCGCGTTTATTCCGCTCATCGTCGCGAACTGCCTGATCCTGGGTCGGCAGGAGGCGTTTGCGTCTCGCTACCCGACGCGCCTCGCGGTGATGGACGCCGTTGGGATGGCCGTTGGCTTCCTCATAGCCCTGCTATCGCTCGGTGCCGTGCGGGAAATCCTCGGCGATGGGGCGCTCTTCGGGGTCAAGCTCTTCAGCGTAAATTTCGAACCCTGGGTCATCATGATACTGCCGCCCGGTGGCTTTCTCACGCTCGGAGTCATCCTGCTGTTCTTCAATTGGTTCAAGTTCAAGAAGGATGAGTTCCTGGACGATGTGGCCGAAGCAGAGAGGCGTGGTAGCTGATGGAAAACCTGCTCTGGATCTTTATCAGCGCCCTGCTCGTCAACAACTTTGTGTTGACCTACTTTCTCGGACTGTGTCCGTTCCTCGGAGTATCCAACTCACTTGAGACCTCCTTCCGCCTCGGGCTTGCCACTACCTTCGTGATGCTGGTGACAGCCATTTGCGCCTGGATACTCAACACCTACGTTCTCATTCACGCGCCCTACCTCAGGCTGATTTGTTTTATCGTGGTCATTGCCAGCACCGTGCAATTCATTGAGATGCTGATCAAGAAACTAAGCCCCGCGCTATTTCGTGCGATGGGCATTTTCCTGCCTTTGATTACGACAAACTGCGCGATCCTGGGTCTCGCGATCTTTGCCACCAACCGCGGCTATGGCTTCTGGGAAGGTATCATCTATGCGCTCGGCGCCGGCGTTGGCTTCACACTCGCAATGGTTCTGCTCGCGGGACTGCGAGAGGAGTCCGAGTTGTCCAGCATTCCCAAGCTGATCCAGGGGACCGCGATGAACCTGATCATTGCCGGTATACTGTCAATGGCGTTCATGGGGTTTGCCGGACTGTTCAGTTCGACCTGAGGAGTGCTTACCGAGATGCTGACAACTTATCTGGTTCCGCTACTCGCAGTCTCCGCACTGTGCGCGTTCTGGGCGATCTTCCAGACCTGGCTGTACAAACATGATCCGGACGCGGAACATCGATCGTTGAAGTGCGGTGGCTGTTCTCGCAAAAAAGAATGTAACAACTCCGGTTCCTGCGCCGGATCGAAACCTGCCTGACATCCGTCGTCTGAGTGGTGCCATTCTTAAATTACGGCAGGTCGGTCTCAGCCCGATCCGCATCGAGCACCTGACGACGCACAAGGTCGATATCGCGTCGCAGCTTGTACAGATCGTCCTTGTACGCGTGCGGCACAGACACCGTCACGGACTGATTGTCCAGCTCACCAAGCGCCAGCATTCGAGCAGCTCTATCTGCATCGCTAACAATGGCCTTACTTCTCGGATCCAACTCCTCCAGCTCCGAATAGACTCGCAATATCTTACGGCGAATCCGCCACTGATAGACCGGCGGAACCAGTTTCACCAGGGGAATGACCAGACCGACGATCGGGAATAACATGATCCACATGCGGTCAACCAGGGTCGCGGCCCAAAATGGCAGATACCGCATCAGAAACGGCGGTCCGTTGTTAAAATAGCGACCTGCGTCCTCGCTCAATGACAGGTCAATGTATCGCCCGGTGGGAAATTCTCCACTGTCGGCGAGAATACTGTGTCCGCCGTGAATATTGCTTGCCGCAAGTAGCAGCAGATTAACCAGGGCGGGATGAAAATCTTGCCGTGCAACCAGCATCGCTGTCAGGGCGACCGTTTCGATAGTCTCGTCGGGCTGATTCGCACGCAGGTCAAGCACGCCTTCCGGCAAGGATATCGACGTAAGGTAAGCATGAAGTCGTGCATAAGCAGCGGCGCGCTCCAGACTGCGCAAATCCACGGCGGACGTTCGCAGTAGATCGGCGATGACATCGGCACCGGGATCGGCAATGACAAAAGCGGCATCAATATCGTTATTAATAAACGACTGCGCCAACTTATCCGGTTCGACACTGGTGAAATCCGCTGCATCGTGCGCGATGCCGTGCGCGGTGAGCAGGATGTTAGCGACAATTCGCGTGCCACTGCCCTCTACGCCAATAGAAATCCTCGCGCCGGCGAGATCGCTCACCTCTTGATAATCAAAGTCGCGGCGTACGAAGAGCCACAATGGCTCGAGATAGAGTGACCCGATCGCCATGACAGCGTCCGTATCGGCACTATCCGCGAGACCTCCCTGAACAAAAGCAATATCGACATCGGAATCAGTGGACAGCAACTGCAGATTTTCGACAGAACCTGCGGTCTCCCGGAGCATTACCTCGATGCCCTCTTGAGCCAGATAATCCGCGAATTTCTGGCCGTAGCGCTGATAGGCGCCCCCGTCCGAACCGGTAGCCAGCACGATTCGATCGGGTGGTGCCGGATCCACGAACTGGTAAGCAACCAGGAATCCCAGCAGTACCAACGTAACCGCCAGCGACGACAGACCGCCAGCGCCCAGCGCACCTCGTTGTTGCCTGCGATTTATTTGCGCAGGAGCACGCGGCCTCGCGCAGAATTTCGTGGGCCTCACTGCTGATTCCCTCCGCCTTTTGTGGTCAACGACATCTGCATGCGAACGTCATCGTCGTCACTGCGTGAACCGCCAGAGGATTCGACAATCTCGGTCTGCGTCTCCAGTGCGGCGTTTGTGCCGACGATCGCAGCCATTGCGTTGTTTGCACGCTCGGCCGCCAAAGCTGACAACGCCTGCTCGGTCAGCGGTTGACGATCGACAAGGAGACGACGCAGGTTTTCTACATACGCCAGAGCATCAAACTCCCCCTCGGCAGCCGACGTATTTTCCGCAGCGCTCGTCGTATGCGCCGCGCGCAACTGGGCCAGGCCAGCCCGCGCGTCTGTCGTCAGACCGGACTCTCCGTACAACTGTTCGATAGCGTCGAGGCGGCGCTCAGCGTACGTGCCGTCGCCCGACTCCTCAGCCGTCAGGGATACGATGCGCCGTTCTACTGCCGCGTCGAAGGCCACTGTTCGAAGCGCTGCGCCATCGGCTTCCCGGTCTACGACACCACCAAACTGCAGCATCAGCTCGGGCCGCATCGCCAGAGCCTCGGCAATTTTCAGGGTCT
>Ga0224504_10001148_pt1 | contig 11851 bp, 6 predicted proteins | sample SF_Oct11_sed_USG_3_FD_170160 | JGI IMG/M metagenome (GOLD analysis project Ga0224504, IMG submission 170160) | Sediment microbial communities from San Francisco Bay, California, United States - SF_Oct11_sed_USGS_24 | ecosystem: Environmental > Aquatic > Marine > Sediment | place: USA: California... | reverse complement strand
ACCGGGTGCTGCATTGATGTGCGCTGTCGCCATTTTTCCTACCACCTGCTTTGGGCCGACATTCCCCCGTCGACGACCAAATTGGTGCCGCTGATCCAGCGGGCGGCGGGGCTGAGGAGAAACAATACCGCGTCCGCGACGTCTTGGGCAGTCCCGAGACGGCCGAGCGGTGCTCGGTCCTGCCAGCGCGACACGCCGTCCGGCCAATCCCGTGCAAGCCCTTCCCGGTCGATCAGCCCGGGTGAAACACAATTGATGCGTATGCCCGCAGCACCAAACTCAAGGGCCGCGGCGCGCGACAACATGACCAGTCCTGCCTTGCTCGTCGCGTAGTGGCCGTGACCTGCCGCAGGATCGAGCGCCTCGATCGACGCAATGTTCACAATCGCTCCTCCCCGAGCTCCCCAGGCATGCGCTGCGCGCTGCATAACAAGGAATACTGCATCCAGGTTTGTCGCCAGCATTGCACGCCAGTCCTCGAAGCGCATGTCACGCAAATCCGCGACTGTTTGCAGAGCGGCGTTGTTCACGATCATAGATGGCTGGCCGGCGGAAAACATTGCATCAACAGCCGCCTTATCGGTCAGGTCCGCCTGGACGGTAACCGCACCACCCAGATCACCAGCGAGTCGGACAGCGGAAGCCTGATCCCGGTGATAGTGCACGACGACCTCTGCCCCGGCCTCAACAAGACGCACGGCGATGCCGCTCCCAATATTGCCACTGGCCCCGGTTACGAGAACCGTTTCGCCAGACAGGTTAAGTACGTCGCTGTTCATGCGATGTCCCGACAATTGAATTGCGCTATTGTCCACGAGATGGGCCGCAATGAAAAACCTGAGCGCTACACGAGCGAGCGGTGCTGGATCTCCGAGATACTCAATGACCTGCACTGGCCGGAATTCTCGATCGCGCGCTGCCGGGTCGAGCCCGGCGTCACTACCGAGTTGCACTCACTATCGGTTCACGAGGTGTACGTCATTGAGCACGGCCGTGGACTTATGCGGGTCGGCAGCAAGGCACCGTACGAGGTCGGTCCGGGCGACACCGTGACTATCCCGAAACAGGTGGCACAGAACATCTCAAATATAGGCGACAGCGACCTGGTCTTCACCTGTGTCTGCTCACCACGATTTTCGCAGAATTGCTACACGTCCCGGGAGTAACGGCGCTATACTTCGCGGACGCTTGATCAGGAGACAGCTAATGTGTGGTAGGTACACAACAAATAACAATCCTTCCCTGCTTCGATTCGTGCTCGGTAGTTCACTGGCACTCGCAGTCGTGCTGCCGCTGCCGGCGGCCGCACAGATGGAAGGAGTGCTCGAGGAAATCGTGGTCACCGCGCAGAAGCGCGAAGAGGCTCTGCAGGACGTACCGATTTCCGTAGCAACGACATCCGGTGAGAGACTGAATGCGATGTTCTCGGGCAGTGAAGATGTGCTCGCGTTGTCGGGTCGTGTGCCCGGCCTGTACGCCGAATCATCAAACGGCCGCTCCGCGCCGCGCTTCTACCTGCGTGGTCTGGGCAACATCGATTTCGACCTCGCGGCTTCACAGCCGGTTTCGTACGTCATGGACGAAGTCGTCATGGAAAACGTGATTCTCAAGAGTTTCCCGTTGTTTGATGTGCAGAACATCGAAGTCATTCGCGGACCGCAGGGAACCCTGTTCGGCCGCAACACGACTGCCGGCATTATCAAGGTCAACACGCGGCGCCCGTCGGACGAAACCTCCGGGTACGTGAAAGCGTCGTGGGCTGAAAACAATACGATCAATGTCGAAGGTGCTGCTGGCGGTAGCCTGAGCGACACTCTGAATGCCCGGGTTTCAGGCTTATACCGTACACGGGATAACTGGATAACGAACGCCCAGACCGGTTCGGAATCACTGGGCGAGTACGAGGAAACCGCTGTCCGTGCGCAGTTCGACTGGTCACCAAGCGATGCGTTCAGCGCACTGCTTAGCCTGCAGACGCGCAGCCTCGAAGGCACCTCGTCGATCTTCCGCGCAAATGTGTTCTCTACCGGCAGCTCCGATCTGAATCAAAACTACGATCGCGAAACAGTCTGGTACGACGGTGGCGACGACAATCCGCAGGCCTATGACTCCTTCGGTGCGACCCTGAACCTGACCTGGGATTTCGATGATGTCTCGGTCAACTCGATCACGTCATTCCAGGATGCCGATGGCTCAAGCCGCGGCGACATCGACGGCGGCGTCGTCAATATTGGTTCGTTCCCCACACCACCTCCGGGAATTACGTCGGCAGACATAGACGTCTTCGGCATCCCGTCCCGCACCTGGCCGGGTCCGATTTTTACGCCTTCCGTTACCCAGGACGGCGCTGACACGGACCAGTTCACGCAGGAATTCCGGATGTCGAGCGACAACGATGGGCCCTTCAACTGGCAGGTCGGCGCGTTCTACTTCAGTTCGGACCTCGTAGTGACGACGGATTCATTCGCGTCCTTTGGCTTCGTTGACGTTCAGGACACGAAGATCCAGCAGGAAAACAAGACCTGGGCCGTATTCGGCCAGGGCAGCTACGATGTAACAGACCGTCTGACCCTGACCGGTGGCGTTCGTTACACGGACGACGAGAAGGACTTCCGCGTACTGCAGTTCGGTCAGCTCTGGCTGGACCTTGGTATCCCGACGTTCATCGCCGCCCCGATCAATGTCAGCGACGGCCAGTCGAGCTGGGAAGTGTCGGCCAACTTTGCGCTGACAGACGATTCCAGCCTGTATGCCCGCGTGGCCAATGGCTTCCGTGCGCAGACGATTCAGGGCCGCGACGTTGCGTTCCTCGAGACACCGTCAGTCGCCAGGCCTGAAACGATTGATTCGTTTGAGGCCGGTTACAAAGCCGATCTCGCCGACAATCGCATGCGCTTAAACATTGGCGTATTTGCTTACGAAGTCGACGACATGCAACTCTCGATCATCGGCGGCGCGACCAATACCAACCAGGTCGTCAACGCCAGCAAGGGTGAGGCCGTCGGATTTGAGATTGACGCCCAGTTCCTGGCTACCGACAACCTGCTGATCTCGGGTGGATTTGCGTTCAACGACACCGAGATCAATGACCCGAACCTGTTCACGGCCCCGTGCGGATCCGGCTTGTGTACGGTCCTCGATCCGGTGAACCCGAATAACGCGGCGCAGGTTTCGGTCGACGGCAACCCGTTCCCGCGGGCGCCCGAGACGACGTACAACCTCGAGATTCGCTACGGCGCACCCATCGGCAAAAACTCTGAAATCTATTTCCTGACCGACTGGGTCTGGTATGGCGACATCAACATGCCGCTGTACGAGGCGGTCGAGTTCAAGACCAAAGATCAGTTCGAAGGCGGACTGCGCGTTGGTTACAAAAACAACGACAGCGGCTGGGAAGTCGCTGCCTTCGGCCGCAACATCACGGATGAAGATAACGTGCTCGGCTTCATCGATTTCAGTAACAACACTGGTTTCGTCAACGAACCCAGCGTCTGGGGCATCGAGGCCAACTACGAGTTCGGCGACTGATTCGTCGAACCTTAGTATTGCTGGCGCTTGCCGGCTGCTCCAGTGCGGAGCAGCCGGCAACGCTGCTTTTTGAAGCCGCGGGTCGTCTCGAAGACCCCACTATTCGCGAAGCCAGTGGCCTCGCACGGTCGCAGCGTCAGCCCGGCGTCCTGTGGACGATCAATGACTCCGGTGCGCAGGAAATCCTGTACGCCATCGACCACAGAGGTGCAGACCTCGGTCGTACCGAACTAAAGAAATCAAAAAACAAGGACTGGGAAGACCTCGCCTCATTTACACTGGACGGCGATCCCTACCTGATGGTCGCGGACATCGGCGACAACGATGCGAAGCACAAGTCCCGCAAACTCTACTTCCTGAAAGAACCCAAGGCCGGCAAAAAAGACACGAAGGTCGACTGGGAAATCACATTCGAATATCCCAACGGGCCACGCGATGCCGAGGCCGCCGCAATCGATATCGAGAACGAACGCGTTCTGATACTCAGCAAGCGCGACATACCGCCGTCGCTGTACGAGGTTCCGCTGCGAACAGCGGATGACAGGAAAGTCACTGCCAAATGGCTGGGCACGATGAATGGGCTGCCCAAGCCGAGCCGCCAGGATGTCGAATTCGCGCCCAAGACCAAAGACTGGCACTGGCAGCCGTCGAGCATGGATATCTCTGCGGACAATGCCGCAGCTGTCGTCCTGACGTATCGGGCCGTCTACTATTTCCTGCGTCGCCCTGACCAGAGCTGGTTCGAGGCGCTCAACACACAGCCAATTCGCATCAGTCTCGGCAATTTCAAGAATGCCGAAGCCGTAGCCTTCGCGGACGACAATCGGACGGTCATGGTGACCGGCGAGAACAAAAACTCGCTGCTGCTGCGCGTCAACCTCGACATTCCGACCGAAGCCGCGGACAGTCGGATCAGCGGCGTCACGGTGATGTCGTTCAACGTCCAGAACCTGTTCGACAATGTCAACGACCCTGGTAAAGACGATAAGGCGTACCTGCCTCTGGCTGCTAAGCAGAATGACGCTCACATCGCCGCGTGCAACGAGATTCCTGTAGAAAGTTGGCGCGAAGAGTGCCTGTATCTCGACTGGAGCGATGCTGCCCTCGATTTCAAGCTCGGTGTGCTCGCCGATACCATTCGGCAAGTTAACGACGGACGCGGTGCCGACATCATCGCGTTGCAGGAGGTCGAGAATGTCGCTGTACTTGAACGACTGCGCAGCGAGTACCTCGGGGATCTTGGGTTCCTGCCCGCCATCCTTGTGGAGGGCACCGATACGCGGGGCATCGATGTCGCTTTCCTGTCGAAGCTACCGCTGCTCGGTGAAGCCAGGCTGCACCCGCTGGAATTACCCGATTTTCCGGATCGCCAGGGCGACACGCGCGGCGTGCTGCAGGCGGACTTTGCCATGCCGGATGGTTCCGTGCTGACGGGCTTCAGCGTCCACTTCCCGGCGCCGTTCCACCCGACCGCGATGCGCGAGTCCGCCTACGAACATCTGAACCAATTGCGCAACGCCCTGCCCGACCATCACCAGGTATTCGCCGCTGGCGATTTCAATACGACCAGCAGCGAGGACGAACGCGAGCAAATGCTGGATCGCTACGCGCGGCCGCATTGGACACTGGCCCATGATGTCGGCTGCGACGACTGCAAGGGCACCCACTATTACGGCCGTGACGATACGTGGTCATTCCTCGATATGATCCTGTTTTCGCCGGCTCGTGGTGTAAACGCAACAGCTCGAATTCGCGCTGATTCGGTGGCGATCGCCAACAAATATCCGTCGCAGGTGTCGGAAAAAGGGACCCCGGAGCGCTTCCGTAGCGCGACACAAACCGGAGTTTCCGATCACTGGCCCATGACCGCGACGATCGAACTGACAGAAAAACAATAGCTTGTGCCTTTTTCGTAACCCTGTTTCTTTTGGCAGATAGCCGAGCGAAGACCGCGCCTCGGATTGGCGCTCACAAACACGTTTAAACCCTTATTGCGCAAGCATTTTCGCTGCGTTAGATTACCGCCACTCAATTAAGAAATTGTCCGGAATCACGCTCTCGGTGTTGATGCTTGGACAAAAATAAAGCCGAGCGAAATCTGATTGTCCTATATGGGGCACTAGGCTTTCGCACTTTTCTAAGACGGGGATCAATAATGAAAGACAAATCTCGATTTCTTGAATCGACCCTAGCGGCGTTCAAGCACGTCTCGGTCGCGGCATTTGCCGCTATCGTGCTGCTGGCCGCACCTGTTGCGTCAAACGCACAGGAAACGACCACTGCAGTTCGGGGTGTCGTTACCACGCCTGCCGGCGATCCAGCGGCCGCGCAGTCGGTAACTATTACCGACACACGAACCGGTGCCACGCGTGCTACTACTACCAATGACAGCGGTGCGTTCAGCATTCGTGGTCTGCCGGTAGGTGGCCCATACACCATCGTCGTCCAGTCATCTCAGTACCAGGATGCACGCGTAACGGACGTCTACACGAACCTGTCTGCCGCCGCGTCGTTCAACATCGCACTGGGTGCCGCCGATCAGGCAATCGAAGAGATCGTCGTGACCGCACAGTTGGTCGCAGTACAGCAGCTGGCTGTCGGACCTGGCACAGCATTCAGTATCGACGATATCGAAGCGATGCCGAGCATCGCGCGCCAGATTCGAGATGTCATTCGTATTGATCCACGCGTCAGCCTCGGTCGTGCCGACAATGGCGCCGGTTCAGGCATCAACTGCCTGGGCGGAAACTCGCGTTCCAACGCATTTACGATTGACGGCGCCGTCGCGAGTGACGGCTTCGGCCTCAACGAAGGAACGGGCACGTCGGCACGCTTCGCGTTTCCGGTTCCCTACGATACGGTCGCATCGGCATCTGTCGAATTTGCCCCAATTGATGTTCAGTACAGCCAGTTCACGGGCTGTGCGATCAACATTGTCACCAAACCCGGCTCAAACGAGTTCCACGGCTCGGCGTTCTATCTTTACAACGACAAAGGCCTGACCGGCACAACGCTTAGCGGCCGTGAGGTTATCAGTGACCCGTTCGAAGATAAGAACTTCGGCTTTGATTTCAGTGGTCCGATCATCAAGGACAAGTTGTTCTTCACCGTCGCTTACGAAGAGACGGACGAAGGCGGCGTACAGAACAGCGGCCCGATCGGTGGCGGTTTTGCCAACGAAGACTGGCTGACAGTTGCCGAAGCAGAAGAGATTGCCGGCGTGCTCCTCAATCAGTACGGCCGCGATGTCGGCCCGATCGTGAGGAACCTGCCACAGACCAGCGAGCGCTGGTTTGCCCGCTTCGACTGGAACATCAACGACAATCACCGCGCCGAGTTTACGTACACCATGCTCGACGAACTGAACCTCGATCCGGACGATCTCGGATTCGGTGGTTTCACATTCAAAGACAACTTCGAATTTGAAGGCATCGATCAGGAAACCATGTCGCTGCGCCTGTTCTCAAACTGGACCGACAGGCTCTCGACCGAGTTCCGTTATTCGAACTTTGACGTCATCGATATCCAGGGACCAGCCGGTGGCGGTGAAGCGCAGGACGCGAACCCGATTACACGTATCGAAGTCGGCGACATCTTCACCAGCGGGCCGGGATTCTTCCGCTCTGCAAACGATCTGAAATACACCATCGATCAGATCAAGTTGTCGGCTGACTACGTGTTGGGCGACCACACGCTGACGGTCGGCTTCGAGCAGGAATCTCGAGACGTCTTCAACCTGTTCATTCCGGATGCAACGGGCACGATCACCTTCGATGACACGGCTGCGCTGATCGCAGGTACGGCTAATGGCATCGTGATGAACGGTTCGTACACCCAGGTTGCAGCTGATGCCGCCGCCGCTTTCAAGCGCGACATCAACAGCTTCTACCTGCAGGACGAATGGCAGATAAACGATGTTCTTACCGTCATCGCCGGTGTCCGCTTCGACCAGTACAAGTCTGACGACGCACCGATCGCCAACCCCGTATTCCAGACACGCTACGGCTTCTCGAATACGCAGACCTTTGACGGCCTGGAGATGGTGCAGCCACGCCTCGGTCTGACCTGGGATCTGGGAGACAACAGGTTTGGCTCAACCGTGCTCAGCGCCGGCTACGGCGTGTTCGGTGGCGGTGATCCCACCGTGCACTTTGCCAATGCCTACCAGAACTTCGGCGGCGCGATTGGTTTCGGTGGAGATTTCAGCGCCGCGTGTGCTGCCGATCCGAACGTCCTGCAGGTTACGGATGGCGCCGGTCAATTCACGGGTCTTCCCGACTGCATCCGTCAGGCAGCAGCTGATAGCGCCAATGCCAACACGGGCGCCGTTGCCGCTGTTGACCCGAACTTCGACCTGCCGGAAAACCATCGCTGGAGCATCGGCCTGAACCACGTCATGTCGTCCGACAACGCGTGGCTCGACGGCTGGGAAATCCAGGCTGACTACATCTACACGGACCACAAGAATGCCGTCGACTGGGTTGACCTGAGACTGACTCCGAATGGCGTTATCCTGCCTGACGGACGTCCGCAGCACTTCGAAGTTGACCCGACGCTGCCTGGTTGTACGGCGACGTTCAATGGTATTCGCCAGGGATTCAGCAACGCCGGTACGAACGGTGGACCGTGTGACGACACGCGTAATCAAAATCAGGACGTCCTGATGACGAATGGCGTCGAGGGTTCAACCAAGTCCTTCGCTATCCAGTTCGCGAGAGACATCGAGTTCACCGAAAAGACTTCTCTGAACGTTGGCCTCGGCTATGCCTGGCTTGACGCGGAAGTCGGCAACCCGGTCAACAGCTCCACAGCCGGCTCGAGCTACGAAGAAGTCGCAGTGACCAACCTCAACAACGCTGCTCTGGGACCAGCGCTGTGGGCGAACGAGCATAACTTTGTGCTCCGGGCTCGTCTGAAGCACTACTGGAACGACAACAACGCGACCTCGATCGCAATGTTCTACCAACGTCGTTCCGGTCGTCCACATAGCTACACGTATGAAGACGATACGGTCGAAGAGTACTTCGGTGATTCAGACGACGAAGAGCGCGTACTGCTCTATGTTCCGACTGGACCGAACGATCCGCTGATGAACTTCTCAAACCTCTCGCAGGCTGAGATCGACGGTCTGTTCGATTTCTTCGACGCAACCGGCCTGAGCGCTTACGCAGGTGGCATCGCACCGAAGAACGCCTTCAACTCGCCTTGGAGCTCGGACCTCGATATGCGTATCCAGCAGGACATCGGCTTGTGGAAGGAACACCAGGTACAGCTTTTCTTCGACATCGAAAATGTCCTGAATCTCTTTGGCCCTGGCAACAACAAGCGCTACGCCGACACGGGTGATATCCAGGAAGGTGTACGCGTTCTCGAGATCAATGAGAGATCGCCTGCAATCAACAATACCGACGAATTCGAAATCACTCGCTGGTATGACGAAGGCCAGAACCTTGACGTTGATGACTCTGTCTGGCGCATCCAGGTAGGCATACGTTACAAGTTCTAGAAAGCCAACAGCAGTAAAGAGAAAGGGCGGCCATTCGGCCGCCCTTTTTTTTGTGGGCATATGCGCGAGAGCGCCATCTTGACTAGTTAATAAAGCAAGGCTCCTTGGGTTCGCGGAGTGCGTGGTAGCGGCGGTTGTCATTCGTAACCGGCACACCGACCGTCTGCCCCAGTCCCTGCGCCCGCAGGATCGCATCAAGTACGAGGTACTTGAGCTCCGAGCCCGGGCGTGAGGCGAAGCGGTCCTTCGGGATCTCGTAACCGTCTCCGCCCCCATAGAGAAAATCGGGCACCACAAGAACATACTGCTTGTCTGCCTCGATCTCCTGCCAGCCATCACCGGCAGGCACCTGCAGACTCACGATGCGGTCGTATTCCTTACGACTGCGGTCAACACACACGCGAAAACCGGATATCTGCGGAAAATAACCCTGCGCTTCGGGTCCGCCGCGATAGCCGGACTCCATTACCTTCCTGAATTCCGCGCCAGTCACGGTCGTGTATCTCAAGTAAGAGCTGAAGCCGAAGGTCCGGCCGATGTCCTCGAAGCGAATGTCGTCCTCGATTAAATCATCGATACGCAACGTGCCACTATTGATGAACGCAAGATCCGCCCTGGGATTCCCGAACGCTGTGCGCATCTGGTCAGTTATGAAATTGCCCCAGCTGGTTTCACTGCTGCGAACCTTCTCCTCGCGGACGTCCATCCTGTGCCCGGCCATGCCGATACGCGCTTCGAGAAACGGGAATTTCTGGAAAAGGCGAGCGTGCCACTTGTTGGCTAGAACCTCATAGTCCGGGTCGAACTCGATGGTCTCGTCGAGAACAATACGGCGCTCGTTAAGGACGTAGCCGTTAGCACTATCGAAATCGACGTCAATTTGCCAGATCACTCGTGCGTTCGATGCGCCCTTCATGACCAGCGCCGCGCCCGGCACCTTGTAGAACTGCGGCTCGTGTTCGTGCCCACCGACAATAAATGCCAGATTCGGGTACTGCGCCTGCAGTTGCGCGATATCGACGTCCTGCCACATATGTACATGGGTAACGCCGATAATCAGGTCAACGCCCTGCGCATCGAGGGACGCAATCGCCTGCTTCGCGATATCCATGTAGTTGGGATCGATATCGACATAGGCCCTGTCATTGCCTCCGTCATCGCCATGCAGGGTCAGTGAAAAGACGCCCACGGTTTTGTCACCATGCTGAAACGTGAAGCCGCTACGCAGAGCTGCATCTGCCGCGCTGTCACCCGTATTAAATGCATAGTTGTCGCCCAGCCAGGTGAACTCGGATTCGTTTAACGCGGCCACCAGTTGTTCGGGCCCACTGCGATCAAACTCGTGATTGCCTGCGGTCACGTAAAGCGGCGCCACCGCGTTCATGAAATTCATCGCATCGACCATCTGCAGACCGTCCCAGAGCTGGCTCTCCAGTGACGGGTACAGGAAGTCGCCGCCGTGCAGGATGCGCACGTCGCGGCCCTGCGCCTGCAGTTCGCGTACCAGTGTGATGACTCGACTGAAGCCGCCCGCGGTGTTGTCCTCTACGGCGCCAACACGATACGTGTCGTTCAGGTGGATGAATGTCAGTCCGGACGACTGCGTGACGGGGGCCGTCGTGCAGGCCGACAGGATCAGCAGCGTTACGGCGAATAGCGTAGTGATTTTTTTCATGCCGGCATGCTAACCTGATTTGATGAATACGACACGCACACTTGCGGCCGCGGCCGCCCTGACTCTGCTGGCGGCCTGCGCCACCGAAGTCCCGACATATTCGCCGGAAAAGGACCTTGCCCACCTCTGGGTCAAGAACTCGGCTGACTACGCAGCGTTGACGCGACAAATCTATGGTGTCGCGCAACGCGATCTCGAGCGATTCATCGCGGACCCGTCCTGGTCGGCACTACCTGGTCAGGCGAACGCTGAGAGCCTCCCGCCGGCCGTCATCCTCGACGTCGACGAAACGGTCATCAATAACGTCGACTTCCAGGTCGTGTTCGAACGTCCTTTCACCGACCGGCAACTCGAAATGTGGGACCGGCAGCATGAAGCCAAACCAGTTCCTGGCGTCGTCGAATTCATCATGGCCGCCCACGAGGCCGGCGTCACCACGTTCTTCGTAACCAACCGGCCATGCGAAAAATACCCGGACGAGGACGATGCCTGCCCACAAAAGCAGACCGTGATCGATGGCATTCGGGAACTGGGTCTTGCAGTCGAGCCCGAGTTTGTCTCTCTGGCTCTCGAGCGCCCGGAATGGAAAGGTGAGAAACTCATCCGGCGCCAGCTGATTGCCCGGGACTACCGCATCATCATGCTGATCGGCGATGACTTCTCCGATTTCGTGCCTTGTGCACGCAAGTCGGTCTACGCGCCATGCACGCAGGGCGCAACCCGCGCCAGCCGGGCTGCCGATGTCCGAAAATACGAAGAGTACTGGGGCAATGGCTGGTACATCCTGCCGGGTCCGATGCACGGATCGTGGACCTCCGTGCGCTAAGTTACGCCTTTTCGCTGCTATGATAGGAGCATAAGAAACAAGAACATCCGAAAGGGAGACTCATGTCCAAAGTTAAGTGTGGCCTGATCCAGATGGCGCTCAAGGGCGACGGCAATATGGAACCGGAAGAGATCCGGGACCGCATGATCGAAGCCCATATTCCCTACATAGAAGATGCGGGCAAACAGGGTGTCCAGGTGCTCTGCTTCCAGGAAGTATTCACCCAGCCCTACTTCTGCCCGAGCCAGGACCGCAAGTGGTATGCGGCGGCCGAGAAGATTCCCGACGGCTATACGACGCGGCTCATGCAGGAGTA
>Ga0224504_10001146_pt1 | contig 11865 bp, 7 predicted proteins | sample SF_Oct11_sed_USG_3_FD_170160 | JGI IMG/M metagenome (GOLD analysis project Ga0224504, IMG submission 170160) | Sediment microbial communities from San Francisco Bay, California, United States - SF_Oct11_sed_USGS_24 | ecosystem: Environmental > Aquatic > Marine > Sediment | place: USA: California... | reverse complement strand
CAGCACACCCGCGAGCCATTGCTTACGCGCAGCGGCCGGCGTCCCCTCCGCCTTGAAAACGGTACAGCGAGCGCCGTTCGATAGCGCCTGCAGAGGATGCTCGATCGTGCCGCTGGCAATAATGGTCGAGCAACCGGCATGAGTCGCAATCCGCGCAGCCTGAACCTTGGTCGCCATTCCGCCACTGCCGACATCCGACCGGGTCTCTCCGGCCATCGCCTGCATCTCACCCGTGATGCGACTCACCTCCGGAATGAGCTGCGCGTCCGGGTCTTTTCCCGGATCCGCGGTGTAGAAACCGTCGACATCGGATAGCAGCACTAATGCGTCCGCCATGACCAATTGCGCCACGCGCGCTGCAAGTCGGTCATTGTCGCCATAACGAATCTCTTCGGTTGCGACCGTGTCGTTCTCATTAATGATGGGGATGACGGCTCGCTCCAGGAGACGGGCAAGCGTGCCCCGGGCGTTGAGGAAGCGGCGGCGATTCTCAGTGTCTTCGGGCGTCAGGAGAATCTGGGCTGCCACTATGTCGTGCCGCCCGAGCATCTCCTGGTAGGCATGGACGAGTTGTACCTGTCCGGCCGCCGCGGCTGCCTGCAGATCCTCGAGCCTGGCCCGCGCCTTGTTAATGCCCAGCACCTGGCAACCAATGGCAATAGCGCCTGAGGAGACGATGAGGATTTCGTGGCCGTCTTTTTGCAGGCCACTTATGTCCCGCGCGAGCGTATCGAGCCACGTGCGATTGAGGCGCCCGGAGTCGTCGACCAGAAGCGATGACCCGACCTTGACGACCAGTCGTCGGAAGTCGTTAAGCGCCGGGCCTGCCACGCTCAGCCGACGAGCAGGTGCTGCCGATCGAACGACGTGAGCGTTACTTCACCTTTCGATACGGCGACCGTGCCGCTGCGCGCGACGGCGGAGATCTCTCCGACTTTGGCCGTTTCCTGCACGAACTCGTCAACCGTGGCGACGCCGCCAGTCAGCTGCATGGTGCAGCTATTGGCGTCTTCATCGAGCATTTCCGCGCCGAATCGTTTGGCCAGCGACATCGCCTTGGCAAGGCCACCCGTACTCAGCTTGACCTTGACGATGGCAAGCTCTCTCTCGAAATGCTCGCCAAGTGTCATGTCGTGGATGTTCACGACGTCGACCAGCTTGGCAAGCTGCGCGTTAAGCTGCGCTATAGCGGCATCCGAGCCGGTCACCACCAGGGTCACGCGTGACACGCGAGGGTCGTAGGTAGGGGCCACATTCAACGTTTCGATGTTGTAACCACGGGAAGAGAACATGCCGGTCATGCGCGTCAGGGCGCCGACCTCGTTCTGCAGGAGGACTGAAATTGCGTGTCGCATGATGAATTACAAATGAAACCGGTTTTGCTGAGGGATTAGCCGGATGTTCGCCCAGTTTCTGCAGTATTGCAATGGACCTTAAATTAGTAAACACTCGCGAAAAATCCGCTACTTATCGTGACATCGCAGACCCCATGAATGACAAGGCTAATCCCGCACAGGTAACGCGTCACCCACTTGCTGGAAATTCGCTCTCAGGAGCCGACACGGTGGTACAGGTTCTGGCTGACGAGGGCGTCGATACGGTATTCGGCTACAGCGGTGGCGCGATCCTCCCGATCTACGACGCCGTATTCCGCTACAACGACAAACATCCCGTTGCGGACCGTGAAGCGGCTATTCAGCTGGTTGTTCCTGCCAATGAGCAGGGCGCGGGCTTTATGGCGGCCGGCTACTCACGAGCGAGTGGCAAGGTCGGTGTCGTCATGGTGACATCGGGTCCTGGCGCCACCAATACGGTGACACCCGTGCGTGACAGCATGGCCGACTCGGTCCCGTTGGTTGTGATCTGCGGGCAGGTGCCGACAGCGGCCATTGGCACCGACGCGTTCCAGGAAGCACCCGTCTCGGCCATCATGGGGGCCGTTGCCAAGCATGTTTTCCTGGTGACCGACGCCGAAAAGCTCGAAGAGACAATGCGCAGCGCGTTTGAACTTGCGCGCACCGGACGCCCCGGCCCGGTCGTTGTGGACATCCCGAAGGACATCCAGAACTGGGAGGGCGAATTCCAGGGACAGGGCACCCTGCCCCTGCATGGCTACCGCCGGCGCCTGGCCAAGGTCGAAGAGAATCACCTCAGCGATGACGCCTGCGAGCGCTTCTTTACGCTGCTTTCGGAATCCGACCGGCCGCTGATCTATGCCGGTGGTGGCGTGATCAATGCCAATGCAACCAAGGCCATGCGGCGCCTGGCCAATGAATACGGCATACCCGTTACGACCACCTTGATGGCATTGGGCGCCAGCGATACGACCCATCCGCTTGCGTTGCACATGCTGGGCATGCACGGCGTTGCGTCCGCCAACTATGCGGTAGAGGACTGCGATTTCCTGATCGCCATCGGCGCGCGTTTTGATGATCGCGTCGCAGGCAACCCGGGTCAGTTCGCACCGCGCGCGAAGAACATCGCGCATTTCGATGTGGATTTTGCCGAAATCGGCAAGGTAAAGCGCGTGAACTGGCATCACGTCGGCATGCTGGAGCGCGATCTCATGGACATGCTCGCTTACGGCAAGCGCATCGGTTTTGCCAAAGTCTTCGGTGCCTGGCATGAAGAGATTGCACAGCTCAAGAAAGACTATGCGCTCAACTACGATCGCAACTCCGAAATGATCCAGCCCTATGCTGTTATCGAGGAGATCAACGAGCATTCGAAAGGCGAAGCGATCATTTCGACCGGCGTAGGACAGCACCAGATGTGGGCCGCACAGTATTTCGACTTTCGCGAACCGCGCCTGTGGCTCACCTCTGGCAGCATGGGCACGATGGGATTCGGCCTGCCGGCTGCCATTGGCGCACAGTTCGCCCGACCAGACCGCACCGTGATCGACATAGACGGCGACGGCAGTATCCGCATGAATATCGGTGAACTCGAAACGGCGACGACGTATAACACGCCGGTCAAGGTCATTGTGTTGAACAACTACGGCGATGGCATGGTCCGGCAGTGGCAGAAGCTGTATTTCGGCGGGCGCATGTCAGGCAGTGACAAGTCACTGCACCGCAAGGATTTCGTCAAGGCAGCCGAAGCCGATGGCTTCAAGTTTGCGAAACGCCTCGACAAGCAGGAAGACCTGCCGGCTATCATTCGCGAATTCATGGAATTCGATGGACCGGCATTTCTCGAGGTCATTATTGACCGCGATGCCGGCGTCTACCCGATGGTTGGACCGGGCCTTGGCTACGACAACATGATTACCGGCGACTGGATCAAAAGTCGCGAGAAGCCGGCCCACGACACGCTCGACCCCAGCGAAATGTTCTAGCCAAGAAAAAAGCCCGGGGTAGTCACACTACCCCGGGCCCCGTTCTATAACTCAACGCCTGTGACTACAGCCCACCAGGCCCGCAGTCATTTTTCAGGAAGTCTATCATCGACTCGTACAGCGCAATCTGGTGACGATAGAACAGCGTGCTCGAGAAGTGATCCGCGCCTTCGAGCCAGAGCGCCTTGTATGGCTTGCCAATTTTGTCGAGAGCCCTAAAGTACTTCTTCGCATGATCCGGCGGCACACGCTGATCGACGTCGCCATGAATAATCAACATCGGCACATTGACCTTGTCGACCTCCTCCAGCGGCGAGATGCTGTCATCCCACATGCGTAACTGTTCCTCGCGACCCGTGCCGCGCAGCTGGAAACGGTAATAGTTCACCTGCATGAGCGGATCAGTTACCGCAGCACCGGCAATCACGCACTGGTAGATCTGGTCTTCGCGAGACGCCGCTATCAGCGCCGCATAGCCACCGTAGGACCAGCCAAACATAGCCATTCGGTCGCGATCAACCAGCCCCTGCTCGACTAGATACAAGGCACCGTCGTCCTTATCGTCCTGCATCTTGTAGCCACCCTGGCCACCCTGCATAAACGCATCCAGGTAGAACTTCATGCCATAGCCCTGCGAGCCACGGTACTGCGGCTGCAACACCATGTAACCATTATTCGCGAGCATCTGAGCCCACTCATCATAGCCAACTGTTTCCTGCACGAACGGTCCGCCATGCGGCAACACGATCAGCGGAAACGGCGCCTCGCCATGAGGAACCGTGAGGTACGCAGGAATATTGTAGCCATCACGCGACTCGTACTCGATGTACTCAACGTCAGCCAGCTTCTTGCTTTCCAGGAGCGGCTGCCTGCTACCCACGCTCTGGACACGGCCATCCTTGAACAGGTAGTAGGTTCCCGGGTCGCGCGGGCCCGAATTGTAGATGGTCATGGTATTGCCGTCGCGAGACCGGCTATTGATATTGACGTAATGAGCAAACGGAATAATCTGCTCCAGTTGCGCGTACGTTGCACCTTCAACTTCATCGAAATATTCGACGCGATACTTGTCCTTGAAATAGGACACGCCAGTAACCTTATCTGGATAGGTCCAGCCATTGCTGTGGTAACGAATGCCGAAGATATCGGCGTCCGCACGACGGTAGATCAGCTCCTCAAACTGCTTTGTTCGCGTATTGAAGGACCACAAGCCGACCTTGTCGTCGCCATTGTTGGCGTAGACCAACAGGTTATCTTGCTTGGATTCATCCTTTTCCAGGACCGCAAATGCCGAAAAGTCGTCTTCGCTGAGTCGGAATATTTCGTTCCAGTCGTGCTCACCTGGTTTGCGGTAGTACCACACCGACTCGCCATCCTGCAGATCGAACCCGCGGGCGAGATACGGGTTGCCGTCCGCATCGAAGTCGATATTGCCAAGCGAGATCTTGCCGCGGATCAGCAGCTTCTTGGTGCCCCTGTTGAGGTCGAACTCCCAGTAGGCTCGCGGCCGAAATGCTGCATTGAGCTTCGAGCCAGGGCCGTCCGGATCGCCCTCGAAGAATGAGATGATGACCTTATCGGGCTTGTTGGGCAACAGGTTTTCGATCGCCGGACCGGTTTCGTCGAACGACCGCATTTTTTTCTTTTTTACGTCCGCGACGGCCAGCTGGGTTTCGTAGACGCCCTGGTTGAAGCCCTCAATCTTGTCTCGAACCTTCTGCCGCAACGTAAATACGATGTCCTTATCGCTCGCCCAATAGAAGCTCGTAACCTCCATTTTCTTGGCGCCAATACGGAATGGCTCCTTATCGAGGTTCGCCGTCTCGTAGACCTCGATAACCGGATTCGCCTTCTTCGATGGAATCTTCATAAGGCCCAGGTATTTACCGTCAGGCGATACCTGCGCATTGTTGATGACTTCACGCAGCGCCCAGTACTCGAGCGGGTACGGCTCTGGCGCCGTGTCTGCGACAACGGGTCCGGTGGAAACTAGCAGGCCCAGGCAAAGCCAGACCAGGTATGCGGTTCGTTTGTTCATTTCTAAAGACTCAATCAGGCTGAAATGCAAAGATAGACTGCACGATGGCAGAAAGCAAAAGGGCCCACGGCATAACACCGTGGGCCCGTTCTTGCCTAGCTATATCAGTCGAATTCCTCGATTACTCACCACCACCAAAGTTGGCAACGACGTTGACGAAGAAGACGCGGCCATTGAGATCATAGCCGTAACCAATTGGCGTGTTGTTGATCGCCAGGATTTCCGTGCCATCGATGACCGGAGGTTTCTGATTCATGATATTGCGGATACCACCACCAAACGTCCACATGTCACCGAAGTAATAGACGGACATGTTATGCAGGAAGTAGTTGTCCGTATCACCGTAGTCGCGGCACACGTTATCGTCCAGTACGCCGCAGGTGTCAGAAATATCGAACGCGGTGCCAAAGTCATCAACACCATCGGGGTCCTGGATAACCGAGGAAATGTAACGCATTTCCCAGGTAACACGGAAGTCGTTGTACTCAACGCGCAGACCCGTACGTGCGGTCCAGTCAGCGAAGCCCCACTCACCCTGGAACGTCTCGACATCCTGATTGCCTTCGTCATCGATGAACAGCGTAGAACGCTCGAGCTGGCGATTTGCCTGCACGTCGAAGGTGATGTCGTAAGGACGCTCGAAGAATGTCCAGGTGTCGTTGAACGTTACGTTGACGTCGACGCCGCGCGCTTTCTCAGCCTCGCGGTTGATGAAGCCCGAATCGATGATATCGATGACCGGGAGTGTCGGATCCGTCAGGTCGCGAGCAATACGGCTGCAGAACACGCTGTTACCCGTCAGCGAGTTGTAGCAGTCATTCACGATGAACTGACCGCTTGGCTCGATGATCGTGTTGTTGACTTCGATCTCGTAGTACGTGGCACTGACAGCGAGGTCAAACGAGCTGGTCCAGGGCTGATCAAAGGCAAAACCGGCCGACCAGGACTCTGATTCCTCAGCGTTCAGATCCAGCGCACCACCGCGTGCAACTTCCGTGCTGAACACGTTGAAGCCGTTGTTGTTGGCCTGCGTCGGATCAACACCGTTGGCGAGACAGTTCGCCAGAACCTGGGGTTCGCGATCATCCAGTGCCGGGTTGTAACCGCCCGAGATCGGATCCAGTGCTGCATCAGGAATGAAGCAGGGATCGAAGATGTTGCCGAAACCGGACTGAGCCTGCAGGAAGTTTTCACGCAGGTTCGGAGCACGGAACGAAGTACCAAAGGTACCGCGAATTAACAGCGACTCAACCGGGCGCCAACCGAGCTTGAACGACTCTGTGTTGCCGGAACCGTAGATCTCGTCATCCGTGTAGCGCGCTGAAGCGTTGATTGTCAGCTCTTCGGCGCCCTTCATACCTGCCAGCAGCGGCAGCTCGATTTCCGCAAAAATCTCATCGGTGTCTTTCTCGCCCGTGGCACCGCCATCGGAGAAGAAGCCGAAGAACAGACCGTCGCGAGCAACGGCGTCCGGAATCGAGTTGATTTCGTCATTGCGTGTTTCCACACCGAGACCGAACGCTACGCCACCTGCCGGCATTTCGAAGATTTCGCCTGTTGCGTAGGCTGAAATAATCGTCTGCTCGTACTCGGTTTCGAAGTTACGATCGTCGAACAGGTAGTCACGTTCAGCCTGAGACGCAAAATCACCGGTGACAACGCCAAGCGGGTACAGCGACGTCGCGTACAGGTTAACCGGCACACAACCAGCCTCAACGTCACTGGCGTAGACTGCACCAGTATCGTTTACGCAAGGCGTGTTCGTCGTCGAGTTCCAACCCAGAGAGTGGTCGAGACGGTCGCCGCGAATACCACGACGGGCTGAGGTGGCATCAGACTTGGTGTAGCTGCCATAGATATCGAACGACCAGTTGTCCAGCGATCCGATGTTCATGAACGGCAGATCCGCACGCATGCCGACAACGGCACGTGTCTGTGCACCTTCGACGTCCGTGAAGTTACGGTCGCCCGCGACCGACACGATCGGCGTCGAGGCGGCTGCCCCGATTGCACCGACAGTCTGGTCACAAGAACCACCTGCGCTCGGGTCACAACCAAAGGCGCCAAGCACCTGGTTTACGAAGTTCGGGTTGTTCATGAGGCCGTCGTAAGCAAGACCACAATCAACACCGCCCGGTGCGGCCGGGTTACAGATATTGAACGGGTTCAGCGCGGGTACGCTCGGGAACAACTGACCTTCTGAGGAATTCGAGAAGAATTCGAACTCTGAACGCATGACCTCGAAGTACGGCGTGATGTTGGCTTCGCCATCAAACGTGTACTCACCGTAGGCCAGGTAGTTAACAGTCTGCCGTTCCGGGTAGAGATCGGAGTTCTGCTGGCTTGCCTTGCCGTTCAGATCGTATTCACGGAAGTTGACGTCTGCCGAACCGTCGGCGTTGCCGTCAACACCGAAGCCGAAGATCGACGACTCGGAGAAGTTATTCCAGCCGCCGTTCGATACGCCCGGCGTGTAGTAGATGCTGCCAGAGAAAGGTACGGATACGCGTCCAGCCAGCAGACCAAGGCGACATTCGTCCCACTCCATGCCGTAGACATTGTTATAGAACTGCTCTTCCGTACGGAAATTACCGTCATCGTCTATTTCGTAATGCTTGTCACAGCCTGCCGTCCACGGACGGTCTTCAAGACGTACGCGTTCGCTGTCGACGAATTCGGCGCCAACGCCGATGAAGCCGCGATCCCAGTTCTTGCCCCAGACCGCGCTGAGCGTGTGATCCATGCCACCGCTTTCCTGTGGAACACGTGAGTACATCTCGAGCTCGAAACCGTCGAAGTCCTTACGCAGAATGATGTTGGCTACGCCGGCAATGGCGTCTGATCCGTAGACCGACGATGCGCCGTCGAGCAGCAGGTCGTACTGCTGAACCAGCGATGCCGGAACCAGGTCGAGGTTTGCGGCAAACGGAGCGCCTTCTACACCACCCGGTGCAAGACGACGGCCGTTAACGAGAACCAGCGTACGCGCTTCACCCAGACCGCGCAGGCTGACAGTCGTCGAACCCGGGCCGTTATCAAGCACGAAGCCCTGGAACGACAGGTCGATCTGCTGACCGCTGGATGCCGTAGACTCCTGCAGAATGTCGCCCGCATCGATCAGGCCGACTTCGCGAGAAATCTGACCCGTGATGACCTGAAGCGGAGAAATACTGCTGTACGTATCGCGTTTCAGGCGCGAACCCGTGACGACTACTTCGTCAACGACGTCATCGTCCTGTTCGGCGATATCACCTGTGTCGTCACTATCGCTGTCGTCTTGCGCAAATGCGGCAGGACCTGCAAGCAAGAACAAGCTTGCGAAAACGATAGCAAATGGACTGAGTACGCGCGCGAATAAAGCGCGATCTTCACTAACTCTCATTTCTAACCCCTTATGCTAAGTAAGTTCGGCGTGGCTTATTACTAACCTTAATCGCCGGGCGACCGGCAGCGCCGGTTGAGCCAAGCCGCAATGATGCGAAATCACAACATATTTGTAAATGGCAAGGGCTAAAAAAATCACGAATTTATTGATATATGTTGTGAAAAAGCCACGAACCAGACAAGGGTACTTTAAGAATGCTCGACGCGCGTACGTAGTACCCCGAATACCCCTCCTGCGAACGCCCTGACTAGTCTGCCGGACAGACTGATTCCCGGGCATTCATGACCACATTGACTGGCAGGCAGGTGCGAACAATTTCAGGGTATGTCGCGACCCTGCTCGACTATCCTCGATGGTTTATCGATCGTGAGGTCGATTTTACCGACTGCCACCTTAAGGGCCGCTTCGAGCCGGACGACCGCTGCTGCGCAGATTGTCGCTTTGGCAGCGCCTGCCGCTGGCTCAACCAGAATCGGCTGGAGCCCACGCCTGACACCCCGCTCACCGACCTCGTAAACGCCCTGCAAACTGCCGTAAGCTACGTGCGCGGGGAGTGTCCGGACACAGCTGACCACGCCAGGGACTGCGACTGCGACACCTGCGAATGGCTGCACGAAGCCAGCGCGATACTCAGAACCCACCGCCATAAGACATAATACGGGGCGTCCTTTTGTGAGGGCCATCACAGCGCGCCGGCGGCCACCGCGTAAACTGATGTCCCTGAAACTCAATATTTACGGGAGCTACACCATGAATCTTGCACGCCTGGGTGTCCTGAGTGCATCTGTAATGATCGCAGCCTGCGGCAGCAGCGGCGACCAGTTCAACGGCGCCGAGCCGCCGACCACGACGTCTGACATCAACTCAGCCAATGCGCTAGCAGTGACGCGCGTTTCATGGGAAGCAGTCGTCGCCAGCGGCGATTTCGGCGATCTCGGCGGCAGCCTCGGGCTGACAGCGGCAACGCCTGGCGGATTCGCGAAAGCCTCGGTGGCCCAGAAGGCCACCGGCTCCCTCGTCAATGTCATCCAGCAGGTACCTTTCGGGCCGGATGTATTGCCCTGCCTGAGCGACGGTATCGTGACGCTTTCCGGCGATATTGCGAATCCAGCGACCCTGACCGTCGGTGACACATTTCGGGCGGTTTACGAACTCTGTGATGACGGTGCAGGCGAAGTGATCGACGGCACCATCGACTTTACCGTGCGTGACTTCACGGGCGACATCCTGACCAGCCTGTATATGTTGAGTATGGATGCCGTTGTGACCAACCTGCAGGTGGTTACGGGAACAGACACGATTACTAACAATGGCGACGCAACAATCTCGCTGGACACGATGCAGGCCCCATTTGTCTTCGCAGGCGTATCGGGAACCTCCATGACCGTCGATTCCAGCGCGAGTTCCGAGACGCTCAGAAACTACTCGTCGAACCAGACTGTCGACGGCAACCTGCAGACACTGCCCTTCACCCTGGCGGCGTCAGGAGCCCTGGACAGCACGCAACTCGCTGGCGTCGTGAGTTACTCGACACCGGTGACCTTTGCGGGCGAAGGTCTCGACTACCCGAGCTCTGGCGCACTTCTCGTGGTGGGACAAGACTCATCGGCGCGGCTCACAGCGGTCGACAATATCAATGTCACCATAGAGATTGACTCAAACGGTGACGGGACCATTGACGCCACGATTGAAACGACCTGGGCCGCGCTGACGACCTAGTAACGGACCGAGCGAGAATCCTGAGCGATTCCGGGGTATTATGTGAACTTACTGAAAGCCAGACTGACATGCTGATAACGCCAAGACGAGACAAGCTGAACAAGATTGTCATCCTCAACCCCAAAGGGGGTTGCGGCAAGTCGACGCTCGCGACCAATCTGGCAGCCGCCTACGCGCAACGCGGCCCGACGCCCGCCATCATGGATTACGACCCGCAAGGCTCGACGATGGCATGGCTGGAACGACGCCCCGCGGACCTGGCCGCCATCCACGGCATCGCCGCCTACAAAAAGTCCATGCAGGCAACCCGCAGCTGGCAACTGCGCGTGCCGAACGACACCATCAACCTGCTGATTGACTCGCCTGCGAGCGTTGACCACGACGACCTGCGCGAACTCACTCGGGACTCAACGAGTATCCTGGTACCCGTGCTGCCGTCGTCGATGGATATCCATGCGGCGTCGCGGTGCATTGCCGACCTGCTGCTCGTTGCCAAAGTCGATCGCCGCGATCGCAAGCTCGCCGTCGTGGCCAATCGCACGCGCAAGAACACCAAGAGCTTTGCAAAGCTCATGCGTTTCCTCGACTCCCTGGGAATTCCGATCATCGCCGTCCTTCGGGACAGCCAGAATTTCGTGCACGCCGCCGAGCAAGGCATCGGGCTCTGCGAGATGCAGCCGTCGCGCGTCAAGAAGGATGTCGAACAGATTGAAAAGATCGTGTCCTGGCTGGAAGCCTGGCCGGAGCGTCGCCGTGACTCGACGTCGGTCACCTCGATCAATAGCCAGCCCAAGGTGCGCCGGTCACTGCTGCGCCGACCGAGTTTCGGTTCAGCCTGACGCTTCCCGCTGAATCTCAGCGAACAGTTCACCGTCGACATTACCGCCACTGATCACAACGACAGTGTTCTTTCCTTGCGTGTCGATTTTCCCTGACAGGACCGCCGCAAGGGCGACCGCACCCCCGGGCTCAACCACAAGCTTCAGATTGGCGAAAGCAAAACGCATGGCTGCGCGAACTTCCGCATCGCTAACAACCAGCCCCTTCCCAAGCAACGCCCGATTGATGGCAAATGTCATTTCGCCGGGCGAGTGCGCCTGCAGCGCATCGCATATCGAGCGAGCGGACGAATCAATATGCTCACGCTTGCCCGACAGCAGTGAGCGTGCCGTATCGTCAAAATCCTCCGGCTCGACCGGGTGCACGTCGACGTTTGCATAATTCGCTTTCAGGGCCATTGCCGTACCGGCAATCAGGCCGCCGCCACCGCAACACACCATAACCTGGTCCGGCTCGATGCCAAGTTCGGCACACTGCTGTGCGATCTCAAGTCCGACGGTACCTTGCCCTGCAATGATGAACTCATGATCGTAGGACGGCACC